>JGIcombinedJ30088_10003118_pt1 | contig 15460 bp, 14 predicted proteins | sample PinacodermPK_FD_30088 | JGI IMG/M metagenome (IMG submission 30088)
CGAGATATTTGCCGGCGAGGCGGCAGGGATCGCGGAGCGCACGCGCAGCATCGTCTGGAGGACGCCGAGCCGAGACGAGGGTGCGGCCCATCCGGTGCCGAGTGAGGAAACGCCCACGATCCTCGTCACGGACGGCGACGGCGCGCCGACCGATGGCGTCGCCGCAGTCGCGATCCAGGGTGGGCGCGAGCGCGGCCTCATCCTTCACAAGCTGATCGAAGAGGTGCTCACGGGCGAAACAGCGGAGGCGCGGTTGGAACTAGTCGCGCGCGCGGAAACTCTGATCCGGACGTTGGGTTTACCCGTATTGGACGATCCTGCGCAGGGATTGGCGCCTGCCGAGATCGCTGGCTGTGTCCTCCGCGCCTTGTCGTTGCCGCAAGTTGCCGCCCTCAGGCCGGGTCTCGTGCCGGAGTATACGGTCTATGGATCCAGTGAGGGCGATACGCACGAGGAGGCGACGGCGGGTATTGTTGACGCCGTCTTCTTCGGTCCTGATGGAACGCCGGAGGCAGTCATTGACTGGAAAAGCGACGTGAATCCATCGCCAGAAACCCTTGAGCACTACCGAGCCCAAGTCGGCGTCTACCTTGAGGTGACTGGTGCCGAGCACGGTTTGGTTGTCCTTGTAACGAACGGCATAGTTGTTTCGGTGAATGGAAAGGAAGCTCGGCGGACCACATGAAGACTCCCTGGTGGAGTTACCTTGGCCATGTATTGGGTGAATGAGAACGACACCCTTCGCGGTCCGCCGCTTGACGAGGCTTCACAACTGAGGGCGACAGCGGTTCAAACCGGGGCATTTGCTCTACTCTGGCTTGAGTCGACGTCATCACTGCCCGGCCTCCGCGACATGCAATATGCAAGATCTGTGTTGACAACCGTTTATTGCTGCACTAAACAGCGGCCATGGCACGGCCTAGAGGCAGAATCAAGACCGCCCGCGTGACGGTCAACTTGGAAGACCAAGCGTATTCGGCGCTTCAGACCATTGCGGACCACGAAGACGCACCGGTCGCACAGGTAGCGCGTCGAGCCATTATGGACTTCCTTGCTCGCGAAGATGCAAGGTTGAGGCAGCCGGTCCTGCCGCTGAGTGGATCGTCCGTGAGACAGTCCGCGGAGGAGAGTGAATGACTCTGGTGGCAAACCCCGGCCAAGTCATGCTCCCCGAATTTGATTCGCTTGCCGAGATAGATTGGGATTTTCCGGAGAGGGTGAGCCAGAGCAGCATTGAAGGCATCCATCCGTATCCCGCGAAATTCGTCACGGAGTTGCCGCGAACCCTGTTGAAGCTTCTTCCCCTACCGCGTGGAACGGCGGTGTTCGATCCCTTCTGCGGTAGTGGAAGCACCCTCGTTGAAAGTCAACGGTGTGGTGTTCCTTCGGTCGGCGTCGACCTGAATCCGATCGCCTGCCTGATGAGCAGGGTGAAGACCTCGCCGCTTCCTTCGCACTTCAGGCAATGGGCAAGTAAAGTCGTGTCTGCGGCCAGGTCCGCCGGTGGAGCCGCCGTGCCCGACATTCCTCGGCTGGATCACTGGTTCAATGGTGAAGTTCAATCTGCACTCGCAGCGCTGTCGTCTGAGATCTCCTCGACGCCTTCGGCTCAGCATGATGCCCTGCGGCTAACCCTATCGAGCATTATTGTCCGCGTTTCCAATCAAGAAAGCGATACGCGCTACGCCGCGATCGACAAGGGATCCACATCAGAAGACGTATACAGCGGGTTTCTTCGCGCCGCCGAATACCTTGAAGGAGCCTTGCGCGACCGCGACTATCCGCTTGCGCAGGCTAATGTGGTAGAGGGAGATATTTTGGAAGTCCAGCACTCGGATATCGGAAAGGAGATTGGAATGATCATCACGTCTCCACCGTATCCAAATGCTTATGAGTACTGGCTCTATCACAAGTACCGAATGTACTGGTTGGGTTACGATCCTGTAAAGGTGAGAAATCGGGAGATCGGGGCGCGGGCTCACTTTTTCAAGAGAAACCACCATACCGCTGAGGATTTCTCAAGACAGATGTACCAAACCTTCCAACTTATTGGACAGGTCTTGGTCAAGGAGGGCTTTGTTTGTTTTGTGATCGGTCGATCCCGGATACACGGTCAATATGTAGATAATGCAAAGATATTGGAAGACGTTGCGGCCGCATCAGGATTTGAACGGGTCTTCAGCGCCGAGCGAGTGTTGGCCGCTACTCGCAAGTCGTTCAATCTTTCTCATGCGAACATAAAGACGGAAACGGTGATGGTCCTGAGGAGACGAGAGGCGCAATGCGCTTAACCTGGCATAATTACAGGTATTATCCTTATGAACGGGAGCTTGCCTATCGCGAAATAGCTGGGCTGTTCGCGGATCCTGCTCTGGTGGAAGTATCTGACGGACTGGAGTTGGATGCGGAGCCCGATCATCGACTGGTGAAGCGTCTCACATATTTCTCCGAAGCCATCAACGGTGCGTTCACGGTGGAAACCCTGCAGAGTCGACTGGAGGGTGCGGTTCGCCGCGGAAAGTCGCGACAGGCAACACGATACTCGGTGCACGGTCTGCACGAGTACAAGGGCAAGTTCAATCCCCAGGTAGTACGGGCACTGTTGAACATCTTCAACGTCGGCCCTGGGCAAAAGGTACTCGACCCCTTTTGTGGGAGCGGCACGACGTTGGTGGAGTGCTCACACATCGGTGCCACGTCTCACGGTGTCGATCTGAACCCCTTTGCAGTGTTTTTGGCCAACGCAAAACTTCAGGCCTTGTCAACTCCAGCTTCCAGGTTATCGAGTCTATTGCAGGATATAGCTGCTGCGTTGGAGGGCACAGCGAGACACGAAGTGCTAGATGACGACCACGCGCGAGATCAATACCTTCGTTCATGGTTCGACCATGAGATCTTGCAGTCCATTGAAACGGCCCGGCGCAAAATAGAGGAGGTGGCCGGAGACGTATCGCCGGTCTTCTTGAGCATTGCCAGTAACCTTCTGCGCGACTATTCCCTCCAGGATCCCAGGGACTTGCGCATTCGGCGTCGAAAGTCACCGCTACCGGAAACGGCGTTCGCAAACGCGTTTTTGGCGGCTGGTCGGGAGTGCATCGAGCGCATCGGAGCAACACAAGACATTCTGGGAATGCACCCTGGTTGTGGTCGCGCCTTCCTATCGGATGCGGCGACTTTGGATGTGGAGGAAACTTACGATGTGGCCGTTACAAGCCCCCCTTACGCAATGGCGCTTCCGTACATTGATACCCAGCGTCTTTCGCTGGTTTGGTTGGGTCTGGCGGGACCAGGTCGCATTGCCGGTCTCGAGGCAGAGCTGATCGGAAGTCGTGAGCTCCGGGGAAGTCCACGGCGGTCTTTGGCGGATGCGCTAAATAGTAACGGCTGGGGATTGCCCGACGCACAGGCGGAGTTCTGTTTAGGGCTTCAGAATATGGTGGGCCGGGAGGACGGATTTCGCCGTCAAGCTGTGCCTGTGCTTCTTTATCGGTATTTTGCATCGATGATGCAGAGTTTTCGGGCGATTCGTGGAAGTATGCGGTCCAAGGCGCCCTTTGGACTGATCGTGGGTCACAATCATACGGTCCTTGGCGGAGTCCGATGCGACATCAATACTCCGGCACATCTAGCGAGCCTGGCCGCACATTGCGGCTGGACAGTTGAGGAAACCGTTCCTCTCCAAACCTATCGACGTTATGGCTATCACGTGAACAATGCGGTAAATGCCGAGTCCCTGCTTATCTTGAAAAACCGATGAACGAGCTGGCAGTTCATCCGAACGTCTATGCAACCGGCGGCAGCAAGGGATTGGTGTCGATTCTGGAACGCGTATGGCTTCGCGAACAGGATATGGGCGAAGGGACCTTCTATATTGTCTCGGGGTTTGCCAACTACAATGGAGGAGTGCGGTTCTTCCCCGTTTTCCGACGACACATAGATCGCGGTGGGCGGGTAGTTGCCATATTCGGCGGCAATGCGCGGCAAAGACTCACAAGCCGTCAGGTCGTACACGAGATGCTGGAATGCGGAGCGGATGTGCATGTTGTCAACCGCAAACGGCTAATGCATGCCAAGAGCTATGGCTCTCGGACCCCCGAAGGGGAGATGCTGGTCGTCACAAGCGGTAACTTTACCGGCCCGGGTATGGCACAGAATGTCGAAATGTCGTTAATGTTGGATCGTCCTACTACGAGGTCCCTGGGTTTCTCCTGGGAGAGCTTGGTAGAAGGTATGTTCTCACAGAACTGGGAGTTTTACCAACCTCGCCTCAATGATTTGGAAGCGCCGGTCTGGCAATTGCTCTATGACGAACACGAAGCAGATATAGTTCTCGACGAAACTAACGAAGTAACATTGATCATTCGGCTGGGACATGCGGATACCGCCCGCATCAATGCGGTTCCAGGAACAGATGCAGGAAGAGGGACACAATACTTTTGGTTGAGCAAGGATTGTTACGATTTCTTCCCAGCGCTCACCATCCCCAACAGGAGGGGTTGGAAGAAGACCTATTCCTGTAAGATAAACATAAATTTTGTGGATCTCCGTCAAGAGCACGTAGTTCGAGTTACATTTGAGGCCGACAATAATTTGGACTTTCGGCTTGGGACGGGACCGCTTCGCTATACACAACTGGCACAACAAGGAGATTTTGCAGCGATATCGAGAGTAAGAGAGAACAAGTATGAACTGCGACTCTTCCGAGAGAGGTCCCGAGTCGGAAGAGCCTTGGGTAAGCACGCCGTTAATTTTATCGGGCATCAGGGAAAACGGTATGGATTCATAGCTAATCAGCGTTTCGAAAAGCTGTCGGGCAAGCGGGTCGGTTAAGTTTTTCGGGCGTCATCGCGAATGGGAAAGGCTACGATATAGGCAAGTGAGGTCAAGAAACTGGTTCATCGATCAGTACCGAAGCCGTGTCACGAGATATTGTAGGGCCGCGTTAGTGGTGCTTGTCGTAGGCACGGCATTTGAAGAACTTGATTGGGATCTGTTGGCAATCCTGAGGTTTTCTAATGTCCGTGGGAGAGTGACCAACGCGCTTCTGGCACAGGGCATGAGGCGTTGGAACCCGATTCACCGCCGATGTTCGAATTGGAAGACCACCTTTGGGCCACAGGCGACGGACGGCGTGCCCGTTGGCTCTTTGGGACTATGGCAACGACAGACAAAGGATGGAGTGTGAGGGCACAAGGCATGACAGAGAAGGACGCCACACTGGTGCCGGAGTTGGGTTGGGCGGCATTGTCGCGTTCTAGACTGAACCGCGCAGAGGCGCAGCTTGTCGAGGACGCGCAAGGGGTCAGAGATGAGGTAGGAGTGCTCGCCCTTCATGCGGGATATGCGAACCGCTTCTTCCCAGGAACGTCGACACAACAGACACGACTTAGGTATGCGCTGTTCGTGCCTTGGCAGATCCAGAATCTGTTGCGTAAAAGGAGATCGGAAGTCCAAGCCCGTGAGGAATTGCCACAACAGGAGCTTCAACTCGCCAATCGTCTTCAAGGTGAGAGCAGTGGCGTGATCGGTAGACGGAACGCGAAGACTGGTCGCTTGCTAGCGATACCTCCTTCAAGCGCGTACTGGGTGGCACTTCGAGAATGGGGCATCTTGAACCCGATGCCTCTAGGAATTGTCCCGTCCCGCAAAGACGTGTTCAATCATTGGGATAAGTGGCGCGAAGGTCGGAGTGGTCGAGCTGTGACTGATGACGAGGGACGCGCGCTTGAAGTGTACTCGGGGCTCTTCGCGAATGGGATACCGGAGTCATCCGCTGCCTTTCGTGGCAATGGCCCTCTGGAGTTTAAGTTAATCGAGAGGGAGCGACGGTTTCTGAGAACACGACTGGCCGAAACGACTCGCTTGATCGATGGGAAGCCGTCGTTCTTGGCGGAGCTGGTTCAGGCGGAAATCGTGCCGACGCACAGGCAGCAGCCGTGGTCGAGGCAGATAGCTGACGCCGCAGATACGGCGGACAGACTAGCCCTCAAACGCGCCCGTCGAGCGGCGTCGTTGTCCGTGGTGGCGAGGGCCTGGTACGCAGCGGCTGTGGAGACCCTGCAAGAGGCCGATGGCCTCCGAGGCGTGACAGCGGATCATCGAGAGCATTTCTTGAAGGTGGTGGCGACGCACGGCGCTTGTGCGACGGATCTGCAATTGGAAGATCTTGCCCAGGACGGAGTGGTCCTCGCTCCGGAGTTCTTGTCGGTGCTCGCGGCATTACAGCAATGGGCCGTGGAGGACGGAAATAATGTGCTTGACCCTCCATTGTACCGGGCAATGACCGATTGGGAGATGCGTCGAAAACGTTCGCGATCGAAACTTCCACGATCGAAGAACGGCCGGGAGGCAAGGCGTCTACGGGAGGATCCTGACACCGCGACTCCGATCAACTATCGCTGGCCGCTCGTGCGGAATCTGTTGCGAGATTTGAACGGGATCGCAAGTGGGGTTTAAGCAAACGAACAGCGTCGCGGTACTGGAGAAACTCGTACCCCGGGCCGGCTGGCGAACGGACTTTGCTTTGTTCTCGTCGTACTCGGTGGACTTGGTCGCTGTTGCCGCAGTAGCCGTCGCGCTGGCTGGGGAGGGAGACGACGACGAGCGCATGTGGAAGGGGTCCCTCGCGAGGGCCTGCGAGAAGATGCGCAACAGGTTTCGGGTTGTGTGTCAGGCAGGACGAATTGCAGTCCCACGGCAAGGCGCAGTCAGCGGACTCGTTGTGGCGGATCAATGGGTCAGGCAGGTTGCTTACGACGGAAACACACGCTCGTGGCATGCAAAGCTCGGCGTCGTCCGGTACTTGCCCGAGGATACGGATGACGACAGCAGGTCCCCGGAGTGGCTACTGTGGATGGGGAGCAGGAACCTCACTCGCGACACGTCTTGGGACAGCGCGCTTATTGCGGTCGGACATCCAGGATCGGTTGTAAACGCAGTCGATGCCTCAATCGGCGAAGCCGTCTCCGTGGTCGCCGGTCATGCCGGCTTGCCGGGTTGGACAGAGACGGTACGACGGGAACTGAGTGGGGTACATTGGACTTGGCCCTCGGAGATTGAGGAAGTGGTGTCCTTCCGGTTGTGGATGAATGGCGACAAAGCTGCAGGATTGCCCAATTTACCGGCCGACAGCAGCAGGGTCATGGCCATGTGTCCTTTCGTGGACGCGAGGGTCGCAAGAACAATTGGGCGTGCGACATCGGCGCCGCAGCGGAACCTTGTGACTACCCCCGAAACACTGGCGAAGTTGGCACGCCACCCTTCGGCACTGAAGAAATTCACAAGCTTGCACCAGATGATTTCAGCGACTGCCGTTGATGAGGAAGAGACGGACGAAGACGAGACGGGCGACGACCAGATGATGGAGGTGCATCGGGGCCTACACGCGAAGCTCGTGTGGGCGAGAAGCCCGCGGGGAGACGATTTGTGGCTTGGTAGCGCAAATCTGACACGACGAGGGTGGGAGGGATCGAATGCGGAGATTGTCGCGCATCTCCGGATATCTCCCTCTGTCGGGGATGATCTTGCTGAGCTGGTGGATGGGCTGGAAGACATCCCTCTAGAAGATATCCCTACAGAGGAATCGGATGAAGAGATCGAGGGCGCGACTGCGCTTGATGAACTACGAAACAGAATTGCCGGATCATGGTCTGGAGAACTGCGGCGGATGGATCATACGGGGCGTTGGCGCTGTACGACTTCGACCCCGCCAATGACCCAGACGGACAAGGCGGTCTTAAGTGCGCGGTTGTTGGGTCAGCACCCGAGTCAGGCGGTGACGTGGGCAGCGGACCGGAGGGACATCGAGTTCGCGGAGGCGCAGTTGCACGAGGAGACGGAACTTGTGGTCCTCGAGTTGCGTTGGAACGAAGACGCAGATGTCCGTGTTTCCTGGGTTCAACGAGCGCCGATGAGACCTCCTCCTAGTGCGGAGCGTGATCGAGACGCATTGGGAAGGCTAATGGGGCCGCGAGCGATGTTGGCTTGGATACGGTCGATATTGGAAGAGTTCAGCGGCGAAGCGGAAGACTCGCCCTGGCCTGAACCCAATGGACGACCAGGTGGCTCGGGTGCTGCCGCGCGTTCGACGAAGCCGCCGACTCCGTCGCTTGAAGCCGTTCTGCGGGCGTGGATTCGAGACCCGAAGCGCCTTCGGGAGGCAGATCGCGTACTGCAAGACTGGGCGAAGGCGGCGAAGACGGTTGCTAACGACGACGAAGCAGTTGCCGAACTCGAGCGGTTCCAGAAGGCGTGGGAGATAGTGCGAAACGGGCTTGATGCGGGCAGTCACTGAATGAATCAGCCCAAAGAGTTTCAACGGCGGACAATCAAACGTGTTCTTCAGGCGTTCCACGGAAGACGGCGCGTCCGACGTTTCTTGGTGGCGGACGAAGTCGGGCTTGGCAAGACGGTCGTGGCGCGTGGAGTAATGGAGTCCATGTTGAAACGAAAGCGCCGTGAGGACGGTGGCCCGCTTTGTGTTTTCTACATGTGTAACTCATTGGCGATTGCAGCCCAGAACCGGAGCAACCTCCTGAAGGCGCAGCCAGGAGATGCCCAAACGGAGGACGCAGTATGCAAGGTTGACAGGCTAACGTTGATCGCGATGCACGAGTTTCCAGACGACTATCCGCTCCATCTTTACACGTTGACGCCAGACACGAGCATGCCCGATCGCAAGGGGAGAAACCGTGCCGGTACTGCGCGGGAACGGGCCTTGATCCACAATATCCTGCAACGCAAGTGCCCGGGAGCGGTGAGACACGAGGGCGAGGAGTGGCTGCAACAGCGTGCCCTGTCAAACTGGAACAACTGGAAGGCGTCATCTGACTGCAAGCCGAGCCCGGCCCTAGCGAGGGATTTCGTCGCGGAGCTGCGCAACGAACTGGGGCCGCCCCCCGGACAACGGTTGCTCCCGCACCTGCGAAAACGCCTAGATAGCAAGGGCCAGTTGGAGGTGATCAAGCTGCTCAGGGTCGTCTTGGCGAAAACGGGTTTGGGGCGTATCCAGCCGGACTTGGTGATCCTCGACGAATTCCAGCGCTTCAGAGATCTCATAGACGACGATGGAACATCAGAAATCGCAAGGTGGATGCTGCGCGCTGGGGGTCCCTCCGTGCTGTTGCTGTCTGCCACTCCATACCGGATGTACGGGGGTGAAGGGGACGACCTGTTTGGAAATGGTAGGGGGCATCACCGGGACTTCTTCAGCCTGATCGAATGGCTGTTCGGAGGAGGAAGCTTTGGGAAGAAGGCGAAGGAAGAACTGGAGATTCTCTTCGAGGCATACGGAAGCTCCTTAATGTCAGCTGATCCGTTCGGGGAACGGACTTTGTGGAACAAGAAAGCTATCGAGGAGCGGCTGAGGCCAGTCATGGCGCGGACGGAGCGCCTCTTTGCAAAGTCTCAGGAGGCGGTGCATATCGATGCTCCCTTCGATAGGAAGGATCTGGAGGTCTTTCAGGATTTGGTTCGGTGCTTTCGTGCGGGCGCCGGCGATGAGAAACGCAGCGTCGGTACGGCGGTCGCGTACTGGTCAAGCGTTCCATTGCCGATTCAGATGCTGGGACCGGACTACAAGGCGTGGAAGGGATGGTCCGGTTCGAGCTCGAAGACGAAGCCGCAAAGATCGTTGCTCCTTAGGAAGGAGGAGCGCGACCGGTTCGCTGCGCCAAAGCGGTGGCCTAATCACAAACTGCGTGCGATGGCGGAACGATACAATGCTTCGACCATGGCCATTCCGTGGATTCGACCGTCAATGCCGTGGTGGTCCCTTGCCAAAGCGTGGAACGAACCTGGGCCAACGAAGACGCTGGTTTTCAGCAGATTCCGGGCGGTGCCGCGGGCAATAGCTGGGCTGCTGAGCTACGACGTGGAGAGGCAGCGTCTGCATGGCAGCCGTCAGGACTATGGGCGAGCGAGCAGCAGGACGCTGATTGGGCTGCAACGTGAGAACCTGGCGTTCTTCCACCCGTCCGCGACACTGTCGCGCTTGGTAGACCCATGGCGGCTCGAAGCGACAGATCCAAAGACTTTGGTCGGAGCGGCGGCGAGGGAGTTGAGGGTCGGTCTGAAGAAAATGGGTGTTGCCGTGGTGCGCGACAGGGGGCGGAGGGCGCGGACGGTGCCCGACCTGCTGGTGAGGCTGGAGAGAACGGCGGGTTCTTGGGCGCAGAGTCGAGAGGCTTGGTTGGAGATAGCGACGCACGGTCCGCGGCGATCGGTCGGCGAAAACGGAGTGCTGGCGCAGGCGGTGCTTGACTGGGACAGCGCGGTTGAAGGCACACTTGAGACGGTAAGTGAGTCCGAGGTGCGCAGCTTGGCCGGGTTGGCGGTGGGAGCGCCGGGTGCCGTAATTGCGCGCAGCTTGGAGCGGCATTGTCCGGACTATCTCAGTGACTACGATGCTGTGGTGACAGCGCTCCGCGCATCGTGGGAAGGGTTTCGCGGCTATTTCAACAACCCGTGGATGGATATCGCAAGGGGGATGCGCGGACAAAAGAACAAATCTTATCGAGAACGCATACGATGGGCGGTGATCTATGGCAACCTTGAGTCGGTGCTGGACGAGCATCTATGGGTGACCCGAGTGCTTCGGCACATCGACCCGTACGACTTGGCAGATGAACTAACGAAATCGGTTTCGCTACGTACCTCTTACGTTGGCGTCCAGAACCGACCTGAGGCACGGTTTAATCTTCGGACTCACGCGGCATTCGCGTTCGCACCTGGTCCCAGCCGGGCGCGCCCAGGAGAGGGAGGCGTTTCACAGGTTAGGACCGAGGACATACGAATCTCGTTCAATAGCCCGTTCTGGCCCTTCACTGTTGTCAGCACCTCGGTTGGTCAGGAAGGCTTGGACTTTCACTCGTGGTGCAGGACGGTGGTGCATTGGGATCTTCCTGGAAACGCCGTGGATCTAGAGCAGCGCGAAGGACGAATCGACCGCTATGCCGGGCTGTCCACCAGATTAGTGGTGGCAGATAAGTTCCGGCCGGATCGGGACGATGTACTCCGGGGGCAGAGCCCCTGGGAAGCGCTCGCGGCGCGAGCCGAGTCCGCCGGCTGCGACAACGAAGACTCTGGCGGGTTGTCGCCGTGGTGGATGTTCGAGGGAGCGCGCGTTGACCGGGTCGTTTTCGACGTGCCCATCAGTGAGTCGCGGGCGCATTTCGAAAGGCTGAAGGCACAGCGTCTCTTGTATCGGTTGGCACTAGGGCAGCCGAACCAAGCGGATTTCGTTCGCGCTCTGGAGAAGCGCGTGGAGCCCGGAGCCCAGACTGAATTGAGACCGGAGCGGGTGCTTGAGGCGACCATTAACTTGGGGGAGATAGGCTAGAGCGGCAGTTTGCAGTTGCGCTGCGATCATTTGCAGGACCGGCCCGTATGGACGGTGGGAACGTGCCCGACGAGTGCCGTAGATTGTGCGCTTACTCCCTGACGATCTTGTCGACACCCTGAACGGAGGAGAGGTTCCCGCCGATGCTTCCCGTGATCCGGGCTGCGGCGTTCTGGATCGAGTCCCGGGCCAAATGTGCGTACCGCGCGGTCGTCTGCACCTGCGTGTGACCCAGCAGCTTCCCGATCATCGTGAGACTCTCGCCTAGGGCCAGCGCCCTCGAAGCAAACGAGTGGCGCAGGTCGTGAATTCGCACGTCCTCCAGCTCGGCGCGCGCGCGGATGCGGCGCCAGGGCTTCTGCAGGTCGGTGATGTGGGAGCTCGGCAGCCTGCCGCGGATGACCCAGGGGTTGCCCTCCTCGCGGGGCAGGTCCGTCAGCACGGCGCGTGCCTCGGGCCCGAGCGGGACGATCCGGCCCCCAGTCTTGGCGTCCGGCAGCTCGATGCAGTCGTCCTTGACGTACTCCCAGCGCAGGAACTGGATCTCCGACAGCCGGCATCCCGTCAGCAGCAACAGGCGGAAGGCGGCGACCGCCGACGGCATCTCGCTCTCAGCCTCCGCGAGGACCTCGCCCAGCCTCTCGGTCTCCTCGGGCGAGAGGAACCGCTCGCGCTTGCTCTCCTTGTAGCGCTTGACGTGGCGGCATGGGTTGGACCCGTCGGGCCGCAGGCCCCAGATCTCGGCGAGCGAAAACATCTTGGAGAGCACGCCGAGCGTCCGGTTCGCTTGATAGGGCTTGTCGCGCAGCTCGAAATGCAGCTTGGCGATATCCTTGCGCTCCACTTCAGAGATCCGCATCTCGCCGATCGCGGGGTCGATGAAGAGCTCTACCGATCGGCGATACTCGCCCTGGGTGCTGGGCTTGCAGTGGGTGGGGACATNCTCCTCGAGGAACCGCCTGCCGAGTTCGGTCATGACCGGCTCGGCCTTCCGCTTCGCATCGGCGTTGCGCGGATCGATGCCCATTTTCGCCTGGGCCAGGATTTCCAGCGCCGCGACCCTGGCCTCGTCCGGGGTGATGCGGCCGTGCTGGCCGATGGTGAACCAGCGCAGCTTGCCGCGGACGCGGGTCTGGAGGACGTAGTTCCTCCTGCCCGACTTCCGGACGCGCACGCCGAAGCCGGTCAGGTCTCCGTCCCAGTAGACGGTATCGGCGCCGTTCGCCTTGAGGGCCTCGACGGCGCGCCTGGTGAGTTTCGGGATGCGGTTTGCCATGGCTCGAATCTCTTGACGCCGGGAGAGCCTTCTAGCAAACTGGCAAACTATTGGCAAACACTTTGCACCAACTCGTGGCTTACGTCAGGCGGCGCATGCGTATGATAGAAACTGGCAACCCTCTGTGAATCAGCGTTTTATCATCACTCAGCTGTCGTCAGCTTACGTGAGACGCAATATAGCATCAAACTCATAACCTGAAGGTCGTAGGTTCAAATCCTACCCCCGCAACCACATAAAACGCCGCTAAGACAATATCTTAGCGGCGTTTCCATTTCCGGACAATCTATTCCGAAACGGACGTCGGAATGTCCTCGGAATGGAATTTGGCAAACTCGGAACACTGACCCGAGCGCCAAGTTGGTAACGATTCGGTCGTGTCGTGGAAACGTAAGCGATGGAGTGGACGCCCCTCCCGACGGCATCGCGATGTGCCATGTTGGCGGTGGTGTTAACGCCGAGAGAGGAAAGGGGCGTCCATGGACGATCGTCCTGCCAAGCTGGCCGCCCGGCTCCGCTACGCTCCGCCGGACATCCAGCTTGGCCGAGAAACCGTCAATGCACTAACATTCGAAGTGGACCAGTCGCCGGGGGCAGGTCGACCGTATCCCTACAGTTTCTACGAAGCTGGCCCTCATACGACGGTTCGGTGACGGGAGGCAGCCGTGGATAACCTGGAACGACTCGATTCTCTTCTTCGAGAATTCGACGAATTGAGTCGGCACTCCGTCGGTTATCCCTGCAATCTGGATTTCGACTACACGGCGCTGCTGCCCTTTATGCGATACGTTGCCAATAACGTTGGCGACCCCTTCCACGACAGCAACTTCCAGAGCAACACCCACGAGATCGAGCGCGAGGTCATCGGCATCTTCGCCGACTTGATGCATATCTCGCGCGATGACGTCTGGGGCTACGTCACGTCGGGCGGCACCGAGGGCAACATGTACGGCCTGTACTTGGGGCGGGAGCTCTATCCGGACGGCGTGGTCTATTTCTCGCAGGATACCCACTACAGCGTGGTCAAGATCATGAGCGTGCTGAAGGTGCGCAACATCATGATAAGGAGCCAGGACAACGGGGAGATCGATTACGACGACCTCTACGAGACGATTCGCATCAACCGGGACGTGCCCGCAATAACGATGGCGAACATCGGCACGACGATGAAGGGCGCGATCGACGACGTCGCGAAGATCCGTGCCATCCTGAGCGACCTCGCGGTAACCAAGTCATACCTGCATGCGGACGCCGCACTGAGCGGCATGATCTTGCCGTTCGTGGACGACCCGCAGCCCTACGGGTTCGACGTCGGCTTCGACAGCGTGTCGATCAGCGGGCACAAGATGGTCGGCTCGCCACTGCCCTGCGGCGTCGCGCTGACCCGGCGCGAATACGTCGCACGAATCGCGCGCGCCATCGAATACGTGGGTGTGCTGGACACCACGCTCACAGGCTCACGCAACGCACTGACGCCGCTGATGATGTGGTACGCGTTTGAGCAGAAGGGACTGGACGGCTTCAGGCGCATCGTGAACGGTTGCCTCGAGACGGCGGACTATGCGGTTGCGCGCTTCAACGACGGTGGCATCCCCGCGTGGCGCAACAAGAACTCGGTTACCGTCGTCTTCCCCAGGCCGCCGGCAAACGTCGTGCGAAAGTGGCAGCTTGCGCCCTACGAGGATATCGCCCACCTCATCGCCATGCCGCACGTGACACGCGAGACCATCGACGCCGTGGTGGACGACTGCATGCGTGGAGCGACGGCACCAAGTGACGAATCGGGGACAACCGCATGACCAGGATCGTCGTCATCGCAAACAACGAGGCGGGGGTTATCGCCGACATCGCCGGAGCATTGGCCGAGCACAACATCAATATCGAAACCATCAACGCAGAGGCACTCGGGGAGAAGGGCGCGATAACGCTCACCGCGGACGACCACGACGGCGCTCTGCGCGCGCTGACGGACGCGGGATTCAAGACGGTATCCGACGAATCGCTCATCCTGAGACTGCGCGACGAGCCGGGCGCGCTGGCCAGGCTGGCGGAGAAGTTCAAGCAGGCAGGTGTGAATATCCGGAGCCTGCACTTTCTGGACCGCCGAAATGGCTACGCCACGGTCGCCATATCCGCCGACGACCGCACCAAAGCGGAATCGCTGGTTGAGCCGGAAACGGCTGTGTAGGTAGGGAAGGCACGGGGCGTAGCTTTTGAGGCAGGGCAAATGCACCGATACGCCCCGTTTCCGTGCTTTCGATTGGGAATTACATACTTAACTATGCAAGCCGACTGTGCTAGATTCGTGTTCAAGATCAATACTTTACCGAGCACGACCCATGACACAGAAATCTCCCGGCAAAGCGCACCACGAGGGTATTTCACTCATTGACCAAGGCGTTGCAAAGCATGGAGTGGCGGAAAAGGGTGTGCGACATTGGGGCCGTCTCTGGAGATTTGAACGGTCACCGAGACAAAGCCCCCGGCGATCTTCTTGCAAGTTCGCCGGAGGGCACCCAACCCAAGACCTCAATTAATCCGAGCGGATCAGGCCCCGATCCCCGCTGAAAGCCTGTACACGCTCACCCGGCCGCTGGTGGGACCTGATCGTCACCATGGACGACGCCACGAGCGAGATCTACTCCGCCTTCTTCGTCGATGAAGAAGGCACGATGTCGAGCTTCCGGGCGCTCTGCAAGGTGATCGGTGACCCTACCAGGCGAACCGGATCCTCGAAGTGGTTCGCAAGATGTTTTCTTTGGCGGAGATGCCTTCGGGCTTGGCTTCAGAAGCCTAATTTCTGCATGTAAACCATATAGTTGAAGTATCCCCCGCTCCTGGCGGCT
>JGIcombinedJ30088_10003119_pt1 | contig 15457 bp, 14 predicted proteins | sample PinacodermPK_FD_30088 | JGI IMG/M metagenome (IMG submission 30088)
GGGGGGGGGGGGGCCATGTGTCGGCGCATCACGACGATGCTCTCGTTCATTTCGCGGTGTGTGCTCTGACTGAAGTTGACATCCGCCACGCCCATGTGTGTGAGGATCGTGTGTATGTGGAACCGTTCGGCGAGTTCCAGCCGCTCTGGCAGCCCCGACGGGTTGGTGAGAGCGATGGTCGGTATCACCGTCGCGAACACTCCCTGCTCGCGGTTCAGACACAGGTCCGCTAGGGCCGCGAATCGCGGCCTTAGCGAGTTCTTGTCTAAGAACTCGCTAAGGCGGCGGTCGGCGGTTTCGAGGAACCCTTCCAAGGTGTCAAGACGGCGGCGGAGCGCCTGCTGGATGTGCTTGGGGAACTTCTGACCCATCTTTGAGCGGTTCGTGAACGGTGGGTTCATTATGACGATGCGGGCGTCGGTGACGGCTTCGACGGCCTTGTCCATTTCAGGGCCTTCCAACGTGCTGCTGTGTTCTGCGCCGGTTCTGATCCTGGTTGATGTGGCGGCGTCGTCGAACAGGCGGCCCGCGTTCACGATGTCTTGCCGTCCGAACAGTTCCAACGTCCCCACAGCGACGGACCCGTCTGGCTGCGGGCCGTAGGGCATCCGATGCAGACCCATCCGCCGGTACTTCACGTCGGTGTTGCCCGACATCAGCTGCGTCGCTGCCAGCTGAAGCGACACTTCGTTGAAGTCCAAGCCTTTCAGCGTCTCCTCGACAGCGACTTTCTGTAACTGTGCTAGACGGTTCCGGTCCGCGCCGTGAACCGTGGCGCGGCGTTTCATCTCCGTCATCGCGGCGGTAAGCAGCGTTCCCGACCCGCACGCCAAATCGACGGTCTTGTGCTGCCGCCACACATTCGGGTTCGACCAGTCCAGCGTGTTGTCCGGGTCTACCGCGTAGAACGCGAGACGCGCCGTAATGGTCGCCGCGACCGGGCGGGTGAAGAACGCTCCGTCGGATGACTGGTCGCCCATCACTTTGTTGAACAGCGCCCCCGCGTGGTCTACGCCCATGTCGGCGTAGGTTTCGGCGATCTGTTCGGCTTCGGCGGCTATGTGCCGCAACGCGCGGCGTAACCCGCCGAGCCGGCCCGTGTACCGGGCCGCGTCTAACGCTTCGACTGCGGGTTCGATGACAGGCAGGAAGTCCTGTCGGGTGATCGCGTTCCACGAAGTCGTGAACCCGTCTTCGGGTCGCGGAGAGGCTTTGATGTCGGCGAGGGCGTGTACAGGTGTGCGTCCGAGCCATCCGCCCGCGTGGATACGTTGGTGAAGCATCGCGGCGTTCATCCACAACAACGCGGCGGTGGTCGCTCCGTCCGCTCGGGGTCGGCCCCTCTTCGGCTCGGACAGGTCATCGAGTAGGAAGTGGGTGTCCAACGCGGCGGCGAGTGCTGACTCGTCGTGAATGTATCGGGCAGCTTCGCTGACGGTAGCGTCCAGCAGGTTCAGGTCCCGCTGCACCCTGTTGCTAGTCAGCCCGGACTTCTCCAGCAGGTTCATGGTTATGGAGTCACCCAGTGTCCCCGTCAGGTCCAGCAGCATCCCCTGGATGTGACCTTCGTACGCGGCCTGTCTCGCGGCCGCTCGCTCAGCGCGCTGCCGTTCCCGCTCGGCGGGGTCGGGAACGTCCCGCCCACGCTGCCCCCTCGACACCTGGACAGCACGGCGCTTGGTTTGCCGCGCGTTGACCCGGCCGAGCGGGAACGCCCTTGTTGGCGGGCGGCGGGGAACCGTGTCCCCGCGTGTGATGGTGCTCCCGTCGGGGCGTTCGGCGTGGACGATGATCGCCGTCGGTTCGTCCGCAGGGTCTTGCCACAACCCTTCGTCGAGGGGTTCCGTGTTGTCGTAATCCAACAGGCGCCGGTCTTCTTCTATCGCGGCGCGGAGAAGATCTTCCGCGTGTTCTCTGCTGCCTGTCACAGTCGCGTACTCCAGAGAAGTCCTGTGGGACCTGCCGAGAGCGACAGCGGTCCGCAGCCTCAAAGTCTCCTGCGGTGGCGGCTCTGCTGGGAGTTGGATGGTCAGAATCTTCGCCAACTCGTCTTCGATGCGGCTGTCGTGGGCCCGTAACGCCAGCAGGATGGCCCCCAACTCCTGCCATCCCTCGTGTCTGTCGCTGCGGGCGAGATGCTGTTCGGCGTTCTCGCCCGCCGGGATCACAACCGGGACGACGATGTATCCGAGTTCTTTGCCCTCCGCGCGGCGCATCGCCCGGCCGACAGCTTGCACCACGTCTATCGGCGATTTCCGGGGTTCTAGGAACGCTACCGCCGAGAGAGTGGGGGAGTCGGTTCCCTCCCCGAAGATGCCCACGTTGAAGACGCCGTGCGGTTCGGCGCCGCTGCCGGCAGCGAGCCGGCGTTTCGCTTCGTCGCGGGCAGCCACAGGAGACGACGCGTCCAGATGCTCCAACCGGTAGACGGCTGCGGGGCTGTCGGCCTGTTCAGCGACCCATTCCCGCACCGCTTCGGATTGCAGCACTTTGGTCATTGTTCGGCTGCGTGCGATGGTGTTCAGGAACCCGATACAGGAAGACAGCCGAAGCGGACCCCCCGACACGTCACGCGCCGCCCCACCCATCGCCAAAGCGAACGCCATTCCCTTCAGGTAGTCGCCTGTGGTCGGCAGACGAGCGGCTGCCCGTCTGGCACGACGCTGCGCTGTTATCCCCCGAGCAGCGGCGGCTTCGGCTTCGCGCTTGGCCTCCTCGTCGGCTTCGCGGACCAGTTCGTTCGCGATGGCGGTCGCTTCTTCCCCGCCCACAGCCATCGCGACGATCCGATAGTCCGATAGCCAGCCGTTCCGGACAGCGTCTATATACGACCGTCGGAACAGTTCAACCCCGAAGGTGTCCTGGTCGTGCATCTCGCGTACCACAAACTCTGCGCGGGTGGGAGCGGCGTCGCCGTAAGTCCGCGGTGTGGCCGTCTGGTAGACACGGTATGTGGCGGGGAACGCGTCACGGTCGTGGCATAACGTGAACTCACGCAGCCGGTCCTCCACCGCGGTGGTTCGCCTGCGGCGGCGTATCCCCGCGGTGCGGTGCGCTTCGTCGCAGATCAGCACCTTGAACCCGTCGGCGGCGTCGGCCACTCTGAGAGCTTCGGAGACACGACGCGCCGACTGGTAGGTGCCGAAGATCACACTCACCGCGGCAGCGGCTGTGCCGTCACGCCGTTGCCGTATCCAGTCGGCGATCTCGTCGGGGTCGGTGGTGACCGGGCAGCCTCTGATCTCTTCGGTGGTGGCCAGTCCCCGGTCGACGGTGGCGTCGTCGCTGTTGGCGACCCGTTCCTCGTTGGCGGCTACGCCCTTGTCTGAGCACACAGCCATCACCCGAAGCGTCCGGTTGGTGTGCTGAAGGAACTCTCTTCGAATCTGCGCGACCAGCGCTACCGAAGGGCACAGCACCACTGACAGTTCACCGGGGAACGCCAGTTCTTCGACGATACGCAACGCTATGCGGGTTTTGCCTGTGCCGCAGGGTAGGATGATGCGCCCACGCGCTTCCCCCCGTGGAATGTTGTCTTCGTCGGCCATTTCGTTGGCTCGGAGACGTTCCACCGCTGTCGCGACCGCTTCCCGCTGCATACATGAGCGGGTCTGTATCGGAGCCTGTTCCGGATCCCCGCCGCCGCTGTTCGGGGTGTCGCAGTGCGGACACGCTTCGGTGTCGGCTGCGTCGAACGCGGCGCGTTGCGACTCGACCGCCTGCGCCACGTTCACCACTTTCAACGGAACGCCCGCCGCCGCCGCATGATCGGGAGCGTGTCCACTGAGGCCGAACGCGCCGTTGACGGTCACCCATCGTTCGGCCCACACGTCGCGGTTCGCCGAGAGGCTGAAAAACGTGGCTAGTTCGCGTGCCGTGACCGGCCTGCCTTGACCTGATTCGTCAAGCCGGCGGGATTTGGCTTGGATAGCGATCCAAGCTCCGTCGCGGCGTCGGGCTACAAGGTCGATGCCGTGATCGAGAGGGGAAGATCCAGGCAGCACCCTTTCACGGTCGGGCCAGTCTTCCCAACGCCAACAGCCGTCCACGTTCCAATCACGGATATGCGTCGCCACATCCACGGTTAGTTCTTCCAGCCAGAGCCCGTCGGTTCGGCGCCCGGCGTTGTCTCCGAGTGCCGTCAGAGCAGCCTCGAGGGCTGAGAGAGCGTCACGGGTGATGGCAGGCAGTCGTTGGCCTCCTAGCGGTTATGGCCAATGATATCGCAGCTGGTCGAGCGCGTCAGTCGGTCTCTGTCTCTCTGTAGCGCGCAACGAATCGGACTCGGGCAGCTCCAGTAAGGGATCGGGGTGCGGCTCACTCCCCTTGTTGACCGGCCCCGAGCGTCGGAGCGTTGTCTTCATCGGTTCGGCCCAGAATCGGCGATAGGCTTCCGTGCCTAGCAAACCAGACAGGGCCCGGGAAAGACCCTTCCGGCCAATTGAGCCGCCCCGGTTTCTGTCACAAATGGTGCTGTTCCACTGCAACTCCGCTACCACCACTGAAACAACATGACACTCCAGATTCCGCCAAAAGCGCCGTGACCTGAGACAATCCAACTCTTACGGAATGAGGGCAACTGCGTGAAACGTCGAGGGGACGTACCGCAGGTTCCAGTACAACTTTCCCGATTAGCGGCTGAGGGTTAGTCGACGGTCACAATCCGTACCAAGCGACCAGGCAAGCGGGGCTACAAGCCAACCGAACAAGAGCCGACTTATCGATCAGCCAGGTCGTCAAGACCAAGCTGAACTGATCACTCCTGGGTCCTCCAGATCGCTGAAGATCGCTCGGAAACGGCGCAACGAGTCCACCGTCACGGCGTACTGGACGCTGCGGTGCTCACGTTCCAGCAACCGTCGGATGTACTCCGTTCTTGAGAGACCGGCGCGGTTTGCGTTCGTCTCTAGGTTGGCGACTATATGGTCGGGAACGCCTCTTATGAGAATGTCCGGCAAGGTCGACCCCTGATCGGTCGCGATATCCTCGCATATCGTAACTAAGTCGGGTGCCCGCTGCCGCGAGGGAGTACACAGCTTCCTCCGACCACTGACCACTATCCTCTCGCCCATGACTGATTGGTTCACTACATCCGGCGGGGTACGTATTGCCTACCACGAGGTGGGCGCGGGCGATCCGGCCATCGTCTTCATCCACGGCGCCTACAGCAACCGACGAGGCTTCGGATTCCAGGAGGAGTACTTCTCGCCGAACCACCGGTGTATAGCGGTTGATCTGCGTGGCCATGGCGAGAGCGACAAGCCCGATGAGCTCTACACCATGGACCAGCATGGACACGACGTAGCCGAGTTGATCCGGCATCTGGGCCTTGAGAAGCCGGTGCTTGTCGGCCAGAGCATGGGCGGGCAGGTGGTCATCGCGGCCGCCGCCCACTACCCGGATCTGGTGGGCGCGATCGCCAGCCTGGACTCGCCCAGCAACATTCCGGGGTGGCACCAGCGCTTTCACGGTCCCTACGACCACCTGATGACGAAGGACGGTCCGTTCCGGGAGACGCTCATCGCCTTCCTCAGCGCCGCCTACCTGCCCACCGACGACCCTTCCCGGCTTGGGGGGATGGCGGAACGACTGTCCCATGTTCCCGACCATGTAATCCTCAACAGCTGGCTGGGGAAGCGGGAGTACGACCCGACGGAGACCCTGCGCGGTGTCCGGTGCCCCTACCTGTATATCGACTGTGGCCAGCCCGACGTCGACCTGGAACTGCTCAGAGAACTGTGCCCCCAGGTCGTGATAGGCAAGACGGTAGGGGCTGGCCACAAGGCCCTTCAGGACGTGCCGGATCAGATCAACGCCATGCTCAACCGTTTCATCCATCATGCGGATGGAATCGCGGCGGAGATGGTCCGTACAGGCGGCGTGTTCCAGTACAACTTGGCGGATGCCACCATTTAGCCTGGTAGATAGGCATTTCCGACGATGCTGACCTGGGCGGTGTCACTCTCGGTGTCACTAGCGGGTGGCGAGCAAATACGCTCGGGTTCTGGGCGTGGTGACGGAGTTACGATACCGGTTCTCCTTGGTGTGGACCGGCCAACGACCGGCGACGAGTTGTACGACCTGGTCCAGCGGGCGCGCGGTTGAAGCGTCGGTCCTCTTTGTCCCTGCGCGGGGCGATCGGCAACTCAGCACAGAACAGGTTCGACCCCGTAGTCCTTCTTATGGGGGTCTTCGCGTGTTACGGGGTGTTGAGTTCGCGGGTTAGGGCTGTTGGCGGGATCTTGGGCCTGTTTCAGGGGTGTTCGGGTGTGTTTGGCCGGCGCGTGGGGGTGTGTGGCTGTGGTTACGGGGGTGCGGCGGCCGCAACGGTCGGTTCCGGACGCGGTTGATTGGACGGGCGGGCTCCCGTCAAAGATGAGCGGTAGGGGGTTGGTTTATGAGGGCGCCCGGGTGGGTGTGGACTGGCCCGGGCGTTGGGTTGATGCGGATGCTGGTGTGGTGTTCGAGCGTGGTTGGCCGCTGTCTGTGTTGGGCTTGTCGGTTGCTCGGAGGGCGTGGACTCGTCGGGTGTGTTTGAGGGAACGGTACAATCAGGGGAAATGGACGGATGGCTATGACAACAAAAGAAGCGGTACGGAACTATCAGCCACGTCCTGGGGACTATGTGCCACGGCGGGTCGTCACCCGGAAGGATCTGACCGCCGCTGACCTGCCGCCTCTGATGGTCGTACCCGACCCCCGGGGGTCATACAGGTATCCGCTGCTGCAGTTCATCGTCGACTGGAACCTGTCAGACGACCAAGCTCGGCTGGTCGCCGAGCCGCCTGTCTACGACGGGGACGACCCTGTGCTGCTGCCGGCTATCGCAGTGGTCGTTCACGCGCTCGCGGAACGGGCCGGGATTCCTATACCCGGCTGGGTGTTCGAGCATCGCGCTCCGACAGATGTCGCGTTGTTCGTTCCTGACTACATGCCGAAATATGCGGAGTGGCTCAAACGCAGGTCACATCCGCTGTCCAACTACCATCGGGTTCATATTCATCCCCGGATGCTGGACAAAGGAACCGACGACTGGTGGCTGCCCTGGGACTGACATATGTCTGAACGGGGACTGACCAAAGGACAGCTAATCGGCCTGTTCGAAGAGTTGGACCTGTGGCTCGCTGCGAGAAGAGCCGCCCACTACCAGATGCTGGTAGTGGGCGGTGCTGCTATCGCCCTGCAGTGGAATCCCTCCCGGCTTACCAACGACGTGGACGCTATTTCGGAAGGTTTCACCGACGAATTACGGGAAGGGATCACAGCGGTCGCCGCTACACAGAATGTGCGGCCTGATTGGCTCAACGACGCTTCCAAGATATCGACTCTCTCCCCCCAGGCCGACGCTTCCCCCACCCCCATATACGAAGGGACCAACCTGACCATCTACGGAGCAGGCGCCCGGTACGTGATGGCCATGAAGGCGATCTCCGGCCGTCCCGTAGACCTAGCGGACCTTCCGGTTCTGGTTAGGGCAGCCGACTTCGATACGCTCGACGAAGCGTTGGAGTGGATAGACCGCGCCAACCCACTCGGTCCGACACCTGTATCAGCCCGATACGCTCTCGAACAGATATGGGCTGACCTGCACTGATAATCCCGCAAACCACCACCCGTAGCCCGCCGCCACCCCGTCAGGTCGCAGCACAGGAGCCCGTCACCCCAGACCCATCATCGCGGAGCGGCTCCTCTCCCTCCGTCAAACCCCCACCAATGAATTATCGGGGTTGGAAATGGCCGAGTGGGATATCGGCGAGATGAAGTCTATCTAGCCGACTCCGGACCCTTTCGACCATCGGCTCGGGATAGCGGTACGGTGTTCTACGCAGCGCAGGCGGCGAGCCCTACACGCACCAGGTCCGGCTGGCGCATCATCTGGTCAGCAGCTACGACGCCATAGCCGTTGAAGGGTTGAACGTGGCGGGGATGCTCCGCACCAAAATGTTTTCGCACAGGATGGCTTCGCAGCGTTGGGCCGCCTTTGACCACATATTGGAACGCGGGGAGTGGCCGAGTCGGCGGACGAACGGTGAGCAGGGGCTCGGGATACGGGCGAAACACCGATTCGCAGCGACTGAGAAGAGGTGACAGATTCCGGCTGAGGAGGAGACAAGCTTGTGGAACCCCTACCATTACCCCTGGTCGGGGGTGGTCGCGAAGACTCCTTATGGGTATCGATGAAGGCGGTCATCTGCGCCATCCGCGGTCGAACACCTCTGCCTGCGCGAAGTACACAGACGCTTTCCGCAAGATCTCATTCGCCCGCCGCAACTCACGGTTCTCCCGGCGCAACTCCCGCAGCTCAGCAAGCTGATCCGAGTTCAACCCAGGCCGCAACCCCTGATCCGTCTCAGCCTGTCGTGCCCACTTGCGCAACGTCTCGGACGAACACCCGAACTTCTCCGCGATCGAACAGAACATCCGTCCCTGTCAGAACGATGCTCCCCCCGGTGTTCCAACACCATCCGGACAGCCCGCTACCGGACCTCCGGTGAATATGTGATCGGTCTACCCATGACTCCATTATCTCCCAACTAATCGAGTCTCCGGGGAAACCGGGGCGGTTCAGTGTCACAAATGGTATACCTTTTCGACTGCAACTCCGTGACCACCACTGAAACAACATGACACACCAGATTCCGCCAAAAGCGCTGTGACCTGGGACAATGCAACTCCTACGGAATGAGGGCAACTGCGTGAAACGTCGAGGGGAACTACCTACGGCTCCAGTACAACTTCCCGAAGGTCTAGTTGTCCGTTGTCCGTTGCCCGCCGTGGTTCACCTCTGACCTCTGACCACTAGGCTCCCGCCCATGACTGATTGGTTCACCACATCCGACGGAGTACGCATCGCCTATCACGAAGTGGGCGCCGGCGATCCGGCCATCGTCTTCATCCACGGCGGATTCGGAAACCGGACAGGTTTCGGCTTTCAGGAGGAGTATTTCTCTCCCAACCATCGCTGTGTGGCGGTTGATCTGCGTGGTCATGGCGAGAGCGACAAGCCCGATGAGATCTACACGATGGAGGGTCACGGCGACGATGTGGCCGCATTGATCCGGCATCTGGGGCTGGAGAAGCCTGTGCTGGTCGGCCAGAGTATGGGCGGGCAGGTGATCATTTCCGCGGCGGCGCGCCACCCGGATCTTGTGGGCGCCATCGCGAGTCTGGATTCGCCCAGCAACATCCCCGGATGGCATGACCGGCATCACGGGCCCTTCGACCACCTGATGACCGCAGATCAGGACTACCGCGAGACCTTGCGGAGATTCCTGATGGCTTCCTACCTGCCCACCGATGACCCATCCCGGGTGGGCACGATCGCGGAGCGGCTGGCCGAGGTCCCTGACCATGTGATCCTCAACGGTTGGAAGGGGATGATGGCCTTCGACGCGGGCCCTGTCCTCTCCGCGGTCAGATGTCCCTACCTGTACATCGATTGTGGCCAACCCCACCTCGATCTGGATCTGCTTCGTGAGTTGTGCCCGCAGGTGGTGATCGGGAAACCGGTTGGGGCCGGCCACAAGGCCCTACAGGATGTGCCGGATCAGATCAACGCCATGCTCAACCGTTTCATCCAGCATGCCGACGGAATCGCGGCCGAGATGATCCGGACCGGTGGCGTGTTCCAGTACAACTTTCCCAAGACCTAGCGTGGATAGTGTTCAGGAGTGTCCGCCGGACGATGCCAGTGGCAAGAGCGGAACTTGTCGAACCAGCCCCTGACACGAGAGGGGGGTTACCTGCTCCTGCCCGACAGGACCGGTATCGGCATCGGACTCAATGAAGAGGCGTTCTCGAAGTTTCCACCCGTGCCCCACAACCGCCCGGCGCTGATCAATCCGGACGGAAGCCTGAGGGACTACAAGGGGTGCTGAACGCCGCTGCCGAGTTCACCGTCAACGATCGCTACTACCGTGTCCCGGCTCGTCCCGTCGTGGTCATCTGCATCGACGGCGGCGCGGACGAGTACCTCACCGCCGCGATGTGTCGTGGGCGCGTGCCTCATATCACCGCTATGTCGGCCCGAGGCTACCGTGGCTTGGTGCGGGCGGCCCTGCCGACGTTCACCAACGTGAACAATGCCTCCATCTGCACGGGTTTGCCACCGTCGAAGACCGGTATCTGCGGGAACTTTTTCATTGATCCGGACACCGGCCGGGAAGTGATGACGAACTCGACCAGGTATCTCAGGGCCCCGACGATTCTCGCGGCGGCGGCCGAATCGGGTCGCCGGGTGGCATTCGTCACGGCCAAGGACAAGCTACGGGCGTTTCTGTCGAGTGGGTTGAGGGGGATCGCGTTCTCAACCGAGAAGGCCGACGAAGCACGGCTGCCGACGCACGGGATCGAAGATGTCGAGTCGATGGTGGACGAATCCAAGCCTTCGATCTACTCGGGAGCGGCGAGTGTGTTCGTACTGCGAGCGGGTGCAGCGATGATTGCCGGCGGCAAGGCCGACTTCCTCTTCTTGTCGTTGACGGACTACCTCCAGCACAAGTTCTCCCCCGAGGAAGAGCCGGTCGTGGAGTTCTACGAGCAACTCGATCACGAGATCGGGCGTATGCTGGAGTTGGGTGCTGTCGTCGGCATCACCGCCGATCACGGTATGAACGGCAAGCACGACGGCGCGGGCCGGCCGCAGGTTCTCTACCTGGAGACCGAACTCGTAGCCCGGTTCGGAGACGGCATCCGTGTGGTCTGTCCGATTACGGATCCATACGTTGTCCATCACGGTGCGTTGGGTGGCGCCGCGACGGTCTATCTGCCGAGCGGGTTGGACAGAGCGGCGGTCATCGCCTGGATTGCGGACCTCGACGGTGTGTCCGAGGTGTATCCGCGCCAGCTCGCGGCTCGCAAGCTCGAACTTGATCCGGAGCATGTCGGCGACATCTACGTCCTCGCCACCCGCGATGTGGTCCTCGGTCGTACGCCGGCCGATCATGACCTCAGTGGATTGGACCGGCCCCTCCGTTCCCACGGCTCACGGTACGAAGAGATGGTACCGATGGTTGTCTCGGAGCCGTTGTCGGCCGAATACCGGATGAAGGCGCTGGGTGATCCGCGCAACTTCGACATCTTCGATTTCGTCTGCAATGGCACCGACGTCGTGACGGGAACAGCGGGACAGGAATGACGCAACCTAAGCTCTGGCCGTGCCTCGTTGGAGGCAAGCCCGTAGAGGCACGGGAGCGACTCGACATCCGCTACCCATTCGATGGATCGCTCGTCGGCCAGGTCGCCGTTGCCGGGCGCGACGATCTCGAGCGCGCTATCGATGTCATGATGAAGGGCGGCGACCCGCTGACCCGCCACCAGCGGGCGGAGATACTCTACACAGCCCGTCGGCTGCTGGCCGCGCGTGCTGATGAGTTCTCGGATCTGATCCGTAGGGAGACCGGGCTCTGTGTACGCGATACGCGCTACGAGGTGGGGCGTGCCCAGGATGTCCTGCTTTTCGCCGGGATGGAGGCATTGCGAGACGATGGCCAAGTGTTTTCGGGCGATATCTCGCCGCAAGGCAAAGGCCCGCAAGACATTCACGACGCGGGAGCCCCTTCGAAGCGTCGCGGCGATAACACCGTTCAATCACCCTCTCAACCAGGTCGCCCACAAGCTGGCGCCGGCGATCGCCTGTGGCGCGCCCGTTATCCTCAAGCCCTCGGAGAAGACGCCCTTATCCGCGCTGAAGTTCGCCGAGTTGCTGTACGAGTCAGGACTTCCTGGTTGGATGCTCAGCGTCCTCGTCGGGCCGATCGAGTCGGTGGTCGAGCCTCTGATCAGAGATGAGCGCATCGAGCTCGTGAGCTTCACGGGGAGCGTACCGGTCGGCAAGCGGATTGCTCGGATCGCGGGCTACAAGAAGCTCTGCCTGGAACTGGGCGGCAACTCACCGCTGATCGTGCTCGAAGACGCTGACCTAGCGCGCGCTGTGACCCTCGCCGCGGAGGGCTGTTACCGCAACTCCGGACAGCGTTGCACGGCCGTCAAGCGGCTGCTGGTTCACACCGACGTCATCGAGGAGTTCACGGCTCGGTTGGTTGAGAAGACACGGGAATACACCGTCGGCGACCCCGCTGATTTCGATACCCGCATCGGAACGGTCATCGACGAGGCTGCGGCCGTCGACCTCACACGCCGTGTGCGAGAAGCTGTGGCCGCCGGGGCGCGGGTTCTGACCGGCGGTGAGAATCAGGCCGCTGTCATGCCGCCTACCGTGATCACTGACGTGCCGCGCGACGTCGACATGGTGCGGACGGAATCGTTCGGGCCTCTCGCGCCGATCCTCGAGGTGAGGGACCTCGGCGACGCGATCGAACTGGCGAACTCCACGCCCTACGGCCTCTCGTGCGGAGTCGTTACCAACGACCTGGAGCGCGCTCTGGAGACGGTCAAGCGCGTCCGGACCGGCACGGTCAACGTCAACGAGGTGCCGGGATACCGCATCGAGAGTACGCCATTCGGTGGACTCAAGGACTCGGGCCTCGGCATCAAGGAGGGAGTGATCGAGGCGATGCGGTACATGACCAACGTGAAGACATTCTCGCTGCCCTGGTAGACCGTGCAGCGCTAGGAGGGTGCTGAACAGTGACGATTGCTCGGGCCTGCCGCCCGGCCATCCCAGGAATAATGCCGGCGGTTGGCAGGCCGCTGGTGGATTGCTCAGCACACTCCTAGGACCGACGATTACGTCATGATGACGGCGCAGCGGCAGATCTTCCATGGTCCGGGTCAGCCGTTCTCTCTTGAGCGACGGGACCTCGATTTCGACTTGAGTCCCGGCGAAGTCCTCGTTGCCATCGATCTCGCGACAGTCTGCGGGTCCGACCTCCACACGATCGACGGGACTCGGTCCGAGGTGGTCCCCAGCGTGCTGGGCCACGAGGCCGTCGGCCGGGTCGTACGCGCCGGCGCCGGCCGGACCCTGACCGCCGGGGACAGAATCACCTGGTCGATCGCCGATTCCTGCGGAAGGTGCCGCCCCTGTTCAGACTATGGCTTGCGGCAGAAGTGCGAGCAGGTATTCAAGTACGGTCATGCATCGATCTCCGACGGCACGGGTCTGAATGGCTGCTATGCATCGCACATCGTGCTCCGCGCCGGAACCCATGCCGTCGCTGTTCCGCCGACCCTCGCCGACGCCGTCGTCGCACCGGCCAACTGTTCCTTGGCGACCATGGTCAACGCGGTTTCTCAGATCCTCCCTTCCGGGAGCGCTGTGCCGAACAGTGCGGTCGTCCAGGGCGGTGGACTGCTCGGAGTCTACGGATGCGCGCTGCTGCGGGCTCGGGGCGTCGCGCACGTGTACTGTACCGAGATCGATCACGGCCGCTTCCCGTGGATCGAGGAGTTAGGCGGAACTCCCCTCGACGGCCGCGAAGAGGCCGATCCGGTCGCGCGGATCCTGGACCGCCATCCCCTGGGCGTCGACGCGGTGTTCGAGTGCGCCGGTGCGAGAGAGGTTGTCCCGCAAGGTGTTCAGATGCTCCGAAACGGTGGTTTCTACAGTCTCGTCGGTCTCGTCCATCCGGACTCGGCGCTCACGGTGAACGCCGAGGTGATCATTCGAAAGTGCCTGACTCTGCGGGGTGTTCACAACTATGGCCCACGCCACCTCGAAGAGGCGATCGAGTTCCTTTCGCGATTCGCCGATGTCTTGCCTTTCCGGGATCTCGTCAGCCCACCCGTACCGCTCTCCCGGCTTGAGGATGCGGTCGATCTAGCCAGGAGCCGCCGATGGCTACGTGTTTCCGTCGCGATGGAGGACGGTGTTCCGGCATCAGCAGCAGTGTGATGGAGCCTTGCCATCCAGCCATGATGTATACTACATTTATGCGGCGTATACAGCTATATATAGATGAGAACCTTGATGATGCCTTGACCGCGGAAGCTGCGCAGCGGGGCGTTTCCCGCTCTTCGCTGGTCAGGGACGCGGTGCGCGTCTCGCTCGCTGAAGTCATCGGTGCGACCTCGGATCCAATCGACGAGTTGATCGGTTGGCTCGACGTTGATCCCGATGACGATATCGACTCGGTGGTCTACGGGCTCGACGAGTGAGGTTCGTGGACACTTCGTTCTGGGTGGCCCTACAGGTACCGAGGGATTGCCGCCACACCCACGCGGTCGATATATGGAAGAGCCACGGCGGGCCGCTGCGTACATCAAACCTGGTGATGGGGGAGACATGGACCTGGCTGCGACGGAGGGCAGGTCACGGACCGGCGTTACGGTTCGTTACCAGCGTCCACCAGTCGCAGCGGGTGAGTGTGGCGGTCGTGAACGAGGCGATCGATGAGCAAGCCTGGTTGTGGCTGAGCCGTCACGGAGCGCGTTCATACTCCTACGTGGACGCCACTAGCTTCGAGATCATGCGTCGCGAGAGGATCACCGAGGCGCTGGCATTCGACGCCGACTTCACGTCCGCAGGGTTTATCGAGGTCAGATCACAGTCCTGATCGCCGCCAACCGAGCCGAGGTCAGTTCAAGCCAAGAGCGGCCAGCAGGATTCCGCTGGCAAGCCCGCCGAGGCCGATCCCCATGCCTCCATCCGCAAGGCATTCTCCGTAGCCACGTCGAAGCGCCCCCAACTCATCGGCCTCGCGCCGACGTATCTGTCGACTGGCACTCCATCTGTCGGGGTTACCATCCCTTCACAACAACTATCCCAGTGGTACCACAATCCAGATACCGCTGAACACGCTGACTCAGTTGCAACAGTCACCTTCGTAGCGGACCGGTGGTGGATGCAGGATTCCCTCTGAGCAGACGGATCGCGCCTGCCAGATCGACCATGACGGTCCATCGCGCTTCCGTGGCGGCTTACGAGCAGGATGAACGGTCTTCCCAGTGCCGCCTCCGAGAGGGCGGCTCCATCCCGGCGTTTTCTCAGGGACTCATCACTCCCTTCTCAGGGAATCCACAGGTTCGGGTGGCAAGGTGGTACATCAACCTGAAGACGATTGAGGCTGGATCACTGATGCAGGTACCGGCATTCTTGGTTACCTGCAAGGTTCGGTCGTTACGGTCGTACTCCGGATACACATCAATCGAGGAATCGGGCCGGACTGCTCGTCAAACCCAGCAACCCGGTTGGACCTGTGCAGAGCTGGCGAGTCCGGGGGGGTACAGACGCGGTAGCGGATCCCTATCCGTTGGGTGACCGCAGCAGGGGAGTGCGACATGGCAGGGGAACCATGGCGGTAGGGCCGAGAGTCCCACCGTGTCCACGCACCGTCTGGCGAGGGCAGTACGGGAGGAAGCCCGGCAAAGCCCCGTACGCTCCCTTGTCCGGGTGTGCGCGGTCCGGCGAAGCCAATCAGACCGATAAGGGGCGGACATGAGAGGCCGGCGATATCCTAGGAGGGTGCTGAGCAATCCACCGGCGGCCTGCCAACCGCCGGCATAATTCCTGGGCCGGCGGGCGGCAGGCCCGAGCAATCGTCATTGTTCAGCACCG
>JGIcombinedJ30088_10003120_pt1 | contig 15453 bp, 13 predicted proteins | sample PinacodermPK_FD_30088 | JGI IMG/M metagenome (IMG submission 30088)
ACCAGCCGAAACTCCGGTTTCGCTTGGTCGGACATTTCCAACACTGGGGACTGCTTCATTGCGAACCGCGTCGGCCATGAGCAAATTCTTCACCATTGATTTGGGACGCCAATGCACCCCTTCCAATGCCAAGTTTGCGCTGTCGGTTGATCCGCAAGAAATGCGCTTCCAGCCCGAGTCGAGGAAGTGAATGCGCGGCGCAACGCGGGTTTGCCGTCCGTGCCATCCGAGCTCTCAATGCGCTCCTCGGCATGTCGTCCGCTTCGAAATCAGAGGTTTTCGGAGAAATCAGAACACGCAAGAACGCTTTCTGACTCGCACTTTACGTTGGCGATTCACGCTATCATGTCAGTGGCAGCCCTACGATCTTCGCATTCGGCTTGTCCCTGCGTTGCAGGCGCCTTGGCGTAGTTGCGAACAGGCGATCCTGGCAGGTCCCGTTTCCCCGTGGGAGGCAATGCACGCGAATGGTCGCCTTCACCAATCTTGGCCACACCTTGTCGGACCTTGACCATCGAGCGCTCCGTTTGGTCGAAGTCCATCGGCATGTCCGCACCACCGGTTCGGCGTCCCTGCCTACTACCTCCTGCCCTCCTCCATGGACAATTTGCGTTGGGTTGGAGTGACACCATCCCTTGTGCACTTTCTTTGCTCGCATTCACGGGGCGCATTTGCGACGCAGACGACGGCGACTGAATTTGTTGCCGACTCCTGACAAATTGCGGGCTTGCCTGTCCCTTCGGCCGCCCGACGCAACGACCAATCTTGGCCGTGTTTTCAGATCTGCCGCCTCACGCTACCGGATCGCCGCTTGAATCGGTCATGGTCGCCAATCGACCATTACTCGAAGCGCCCTTCGAACAGTTGCCAATAGACGACCGAGCGTCGAAGCCGCGATGTCTCCGGAATCAAGTCGAAGGGAATCCTTTCACGATTGTCGAGCGCGTTCGCCTTGGCTCCGGATTCGAGGAGCAGCTCGGTGACAAGGGGTGCGTTGCTTTTGGATGCAGCCCAGTGGAGAGGAGTCGAGCCTTCGCAGTCGCGTGCGTTCAAATCGGCTCCAGCATCCAACAGCGCCTGCACGACGGCAGGCGTTTCACTGTCGGACGCCGCACAATGCAGCGGTGTTTTTTTGTCGAAATCGCGCGCATCCACTTCAGCTCCGGCATCGAGCAGAACTTGCACGACAGCCGGCGTGACGCTCTTGGATGCCGCACGGTGCAAAGATGTCCAACCGTCGTCGGAGCGAGCATGCAGATCCGCTCCGGCCTCAATCAGCATTCGCACGATTTCTGGCGACTTGCTCCGTTCAGCTGCAGCTTGAAGTGGGGTGAAATCGCCTGCCGCGCACGCATTCACCTCCGCTCCGGCATCAAGCAGGGTGCACACTACGATCGGCTCTCTCCTGCAGCTTGCCGCACAATGCAGAGGGGTCATGCCGTATGCGTCGCGCGCATTCACCTCCGCTCCGGCATCCAATAGCATCCGCAATGCGGCTGGCGTCGCCCAACTTTCCGATGCATAGTGAAGTGGCGTCCGATCATCGATGTCCCCCGCGTCCAGAGCCGCGCCGGAGTCAATCAGGGCCTTTGCCACAGCAGACGTTTCGCTCAGCCTCACGGCAAAGTGCAGCGGGGTCTGATCGCTGTTGATACGCGCATTGACGTCTGCGCCGGAATCAGCGATTATTGGCACGACTTCCGCATTGCTGTTTCTTGCCGCCCGGTGAAGCAGCGTCCAATTGTACTTGCCGCGCTCCTTCACGGTGCACCAACGTCAATTCGCTGCCTGACCGTCTCCGACGACAAAGCATGGCGCATAGGAAATGAGCTCCCACGCTCGCAATTCGATGGGAACGCAACATACGCAAACGCGGTCTGCAATTCGAGATCCGCGTGAAAGGCAAGTTTCCGGTTCGGACCGGGACATGAGGTCATGGCATAAGGCTCCGTCAAAAGTTGAACACGTCGCATTGCCGAGTGACCCCGGCCCTCAACCTGCCACGCAACGTGGATGAAATTGGGTCGGCGCAGTGAGGGTTAATGCTGCAATACCTTTTCACACTGTCTTGCGAGAACACAACCCATCTCCGCAACTGTCGGAGCGATTCATTCGGCTTGTCACGCTTTCCGGTTTGGGACGCCGCATGGGCAAGGCACCGCTTCAGTCGCTGCTGCAACATGGCTGGTTGCACATCCCGACCCACGAAAAACCGACTGCGACCACAGGGGCCACCAACGGCCTTCGTTGCTTGCAGCCGTGGCGTTCCACTCGCTCTCGGAGGCGGAAACCACATGAACCGTTTTGCAGGTGAACCCCTTGCCGGCTTCATCGTCACCATGGACAGGTCCATTTGCCAAATGCCAAATGCAACTGCCAAACCGCTGCCAACGTCACGGTATTGCATTCGGTTGCCTTCACGAAGGTCCAACCGTCCTATTCCAATCTCTCAGCAAAGGTCATGCGAACAGATCCGGGCGGTACAGCGACGAAATTGTGGCTGGGTCGCCGTCTGACGGCAATTCCAGCCAAGAGTGATTTTGGGACTCCCAATGCCAATTTGCATAAGCCATCATTGATGGTTTGCCGTTGGTTCACTAACTCGGTGAGCACGCAGTGGCCCTCTCCCGTGTCATGATCGAAGCTATCCAGTCCGAGCCGTGGGCAAACTTCTGCCATGCCTCTTTCAGTACAATTCTGTTGACGGCAAAGATCCATCCAAGCCAATGACATTGTTGGACCTGAGTGTGGCGGTGAGCTTCATTTCTTGAAGGATTTGACAGGCCAGAATGGTGGCGCGGAATGTTCGCGGTGTGGATTGGCCATTTGGCGTTTCTGGCAAATTGAAGGGCTGATCGCTTCGATAAACCTCGCACCCATTGCCCTTGGAGTCCATGACGCCGACAAAATGTTGTAGTAACCGACAACCGATATGGAAGACGCCATCCTTGTCACTGGCAGCGGACGCGACTTCGCTGATACGTCGATGGGCGAGTTGAGATGTGACCACCGAGGACTATTCTCAATCAAACGAAAGGATTGTGCTGAATGATGACACGAACTCAGGATGCCTGGAGTCCTTGATGAAACTGTTTCACATCGTGGCTCCCATTGGCCCTGTAGCTTCGGCCTTTCTGCTGAGCACGCAGTTGACAGTTTTGGCAGTGCAACCTAATTGGATTGCTCCCTGAAGGTCGGACTCTTGTCATTTGGCGTCTTGGGACATTGAAGTTCGTGGATAGTGCCGACGCTTGGTGCGACAGATAGACTGGAGGTGTGAGTTTTTTTTGTCGGGGAATGGTTCTCGAAGAAATCTTAAGCGAAGACGTCGTAATCACAGCGTTTCCATACAGCGAGACTCTAAACTTGTGGTCAACTGGCGGTCGTAGCTTTGCACGGTAGTTTGCCATGGAAATACTCATTTTTGCTATTCTTCTCGGCCTGATCCCGGCGGTAATCGCGCGGAACAAAGGGCGGAGTTTCGCGGGATTCTGGATTTATGGCGCACTCCTTTTTATCGTGGCACTACCTCATGCGATTCTGATGAAACCGGATGCCAAGGCTCTGGAGTCAAAGAAATTGAAGGATGGATCGCATCGCAAATGCCCGTATTGCGCGGAGTTGATAAAGCAGGAGGCGCTAATATGCCGATATTGTTCCCGGTAGATCGACATAGCCTAGATGTTTTCGACTCTATTTCTGCCAATGCATGACCATTGCGGCCAGCATGCATGCCGAAAGGCGCACTTCGGCACATCGATCGCACCGCGGCTCCAGTCCTGGAGACGGGAAAGGCTGTTTTTGATCCTGTGTCGCTGCCGATACAATCTCCTGTCACGGGGAATCTGCATTTTCGGATCTTTCGCGCGGGCATGCAGCTGTCAATTCTCCATGTTCGACTCTCGGCATCGTCAAGCGGTAGGAAATGACACGCAGTGCCTTGGTCCGAGAGCTTTGCGAGCGTGAGCGTTGGCAACCCCTTGGAAAGCGCTACCTCAGTTCGGCTCGTAATTGCCGCAGAGTGACATGCCCCTGCCACGGCCTGCGGGTTGACTCGCTGCCGCCAACTCGCCAGACCTACCCTCTCCAAACGACATCCGTTGCCAAACGCATTGACGATCGGACAAGGCTTGAAGCGCGACATGCAGGCAATCTCGAGGCGCAAGGCTGCCAACATTCTTGCAGGCGCATGGACTAAACGTTTGACTGTGTGACAGGCCGAACTCCGGCCCAGTCGGCAGCGGAATCAATCCTTCAACTTTCCGGCAACGCGTTGTCGACGCGCCATTGAAGAAAGAGGGCGGAAATGAATTGAGTCGAGGGCATGGTATTGATAGGCCTCAAACAAACGCTTTCATTTCGCAACTTTGGATCCTGTTCATGATCGAACTTCACACCTGGACCACCCCAAACGGCCGCAAAGCATCGATAATGCTGGAGGAACTGCAGGTCGAATACAGTGTTTTCGCCGTTGACATCATGAAGGGCCAGCAATTCGAGCCGGCCTTTCTGAGAATCGCCCCCAACAACCGCATCCCGGCGATTGTCGACAAGGAAAGCGGCGTGACGCTCATGGAGTCCGGCGCGATCCTTCTATACCTGGCGGACAAGCATGGTCGCTTCATTCCGGAAGGTCGCGAGCGCTGGCGCACCGTCGAATGGCTGATGTGGCAGATGGGCGGCCTTGGCCCAATGGCCGGACAAACCCATCACTTCGCCCAGTTCAATCCCGGCATTTCGGAGTATGCAGAAGAACGCTACCTGACCGAAACTTCGCGATTGTACGGCGTTCTCAACAACAGGCTTCGCAATCGGCGCTTCATCGCGGGGACAGGCCAGGGAGAATACACGATTGCAGACATCGCCTGTTGGCCGTGGGTTGCGCGCTTTGAGTGGCAACGCATCGACCTTGCAAATTTTCCATTCGTCCGAGACTGGTATCTGAGGATTGCCGATCGTCCCGCCGTCCGGAAAGGATACCAGGTGCCCCATCATGCCGGCGAAATCCCCCTGCCAACGTAGTCTTGCCTCTTGATCGCTGTTTCGGGCGAAGCGCTGATCGTGACATGTCGCGTCGCAATTGCGCAGGACAGGCCGTGCAACATTTGTGAGCAACTCTGCACCGCGGAGGCGCTTCGAAGCATGGCGCTTTCCCGTTGCAGGACCACATTCGGCGCCCGTGCAATGCGTTCACACCGGCCTGCAAGGGGCATTGGCGCAAGGTGAATTCATGCAGCCGCCTTGAATTCATCGGCAAGGTGACATCATGCAGCCGTCTTGAATTCATCGCCAGCGCGATTGCATGTTGATGATTGGACGGTTTCCCCGTAGGCAGGTTTCATAGTGCAAGTGGAACGGAATATCATGAGACCATTGGATCTCCATTATTGGCCGACACCCAACGGCTGGAAAGTTACAATCGCCCTTGAGGAGCTGGAGGTGCCGTACGTCCTGCATCCCGTCAACATCAACCGGGGAGACCAGTTCGAACCGGATTTCCTCAGGATTGCTCCCAACAACCGCATGCCCGCCATAGTTGATCACGACGGGCCGGACGGCAAACCCGTCAGCATTTTCGAGTCGGGCGCGATACTGCTGTACCTTGCCCACAAGCATGGAAGGTTCGGGGGCACGTCGGAACGCGAACGGATAGAGGTTTGGCAGTGGCTAATGTGGCAGATGGGAGGCGTTGGTCCGATGGCTGGGCAGGCCCATCACTTTCTGAAGTACGCGCCGGCCATGGATCCACCTCAGGATTTGCCATACGCAAAGGAGCGATACTGCAACGAGGTCGCCAGACTGTACGGCGTGCTGGACCGGCGGCTCGGCGACCGCGAATTTGTCGCCGGAAACTATTCCATTGCCGACATGGCCATTTGGCCCTGGGCCACGCTTTGGGAAGGCCAGGAACAGGACATTTCCCGGTTTCCCAACATGGCCGCCTGGCTTGATCGAGTTGGCGCCAGGCCCGCGGTTGTCAAGGGACGCGAAGTCGGTTCAGACCTTCGCAGCGACGCAACGCCCGATCGGGAAGCACAGAAAATCCTTTTCGGGCGCACGCCCAGTTCCGAGGAAGCCTGACCAGCTTCCAAGCATCCGGCGCCAGTTCCATCGGGATTATCTTGGCAGGTAGTGGTGGCGCAGCAGGTATCCGTTGACCAGGAAGAAGCCGATCAAAAGGCCCGTCAGCCCAAACGTCTTGAACGTCACCCATGTGTCAGTGGAAAACATTCGCCAAACGAACTCATTGGCAACAGCCATCGCCAGGCACATGTAGGCTGACCGGCGGGTAAGTATCATGTAGCCTTCCGGCGTCATTGGCGAGGCGTGTTCGAGCATGTACTGAAGGTAGGATTTCTTTCTCATCAGGCCGAATCCCAGCGTTCCCGCAAACAGCAGGTATATTATGGTTGGCTTGATCTTGAANAATCGCTCGTCGTTCAGCCAGACCGANAGCCCGCCNAAGACAGTGACCAGCACGGCCGTCATGATCTGCATGCGAGACAGCCGTCCNGTGACTTTCCAGNTCAGCAGGCTAACAATCAGCACCAGGGGAACNAAGACCGCAGTCACTGCGATGAACCCCGAATACTCCACTTCCCACACCACAAAGGTTCTTTCCCTCAGGGCGAAGTATGCTGCAAAGAAGAAAATCAACGGCCCGACATCCACAATGAACTGGAACAACGGACTTGCCTTTCTTTCACTCATGACTTCTTCCTAGCTTCCGATTTCAACAAGAAGTGCGCCAGCGGCTATCGATGCAATCAACAGAAACCGCTTCGCCCCGACAGTCTCGCGCAGGAACAACCTACCGATGACGGCAGCAAAAATCGTCGAGGTCTCCCGAAGAACCGCCACCTCTCCCACCTGGTCGAACCGAGTTGCCAGCATTACCGAGCCAAAGCTTGCGACCGCCACAATTCCCCCGACGACCCCGAAGACTGAAAGCGCGCGCCACTGCCTTGCAATCTCCGGTTGGCGATACCGAATCAGCCACACGGCCGGCATGTAGAATCCGTCCATAAAGAACAGCCAGGCGAGGAACGTAAAGGGATTCTCGGTTGCCCTTATGCCATAGGCATCGATCGTCGTGTACCCTGCAACCGCAATTCCCGTCAGCATTGCCAGCGAAACTGCCAGCAGCAGTTCCTGCCTTTTGACACGGATTTCAAGCAGGTTGAATGCCGCAAGGCCGAAAATCCCGCCGGTCAGCAGAAGCACGCCCGTCCACTGCAAAGGCGCAAAGACCTCTCCGAACACGAAACCGGCGGCAACCACGGCCACCAGTGGTCCTGTGCCGCGCACCACCGGATAGACCAACGTATAGTTTCCGCGTCGAAATGCCATGGCTTTNCAGCGTCTTGTAGACGCTGTGAGCAACCAGAGCCAGCACAAGCACCGGGATGACCTCAGGTTCGGGAGGCGGCACCACAAACAGCGCTATCGGAGCCACCATGATCCCGTAGGACAGGTCGATCGCCGCTCGTGCCGTCCATGGGTCGAACCGACCCTTCTGCATGGCGGAAACGACAGCGTGAAGAAGCGCCGCGCACAGCACCAGCGCCAACGCCACATCGCGGCCGGTGGCTGTTCCCTCGATAGCGGTCGCCCATGCTCCGAGTTCGTCGGCGAAGCTCATGTCCAAAAGTCACCCTGTCTGGCCGTCGTGTGTTCGGTAGTAGCCAGCTTCCTCACAAAGGCTCTTCGGCCAGCCCGGTCAGGGCACGGGCAAATTCATCCGGATCGAACGGTGCGAGGTCGTCAATTCCCTCGCCGACTCCGATGGCGTGAATGGGAAGGCCGAATCTGTCCGCCAACGAAACCAAAATGCCGCCCTTCGCCGTCCCATCGAGTTTGGTCATTATCAGGCCGGTCACGTTGGCAATGTCATTGAACACTTCCACCTGAGACACCGCATTCTGGCCTGTCGTGGCATCCAGCACCAGGATCGTGTTGTGCGGCGCCTCCGGATCAATCTTGCCCAGCACGCGGGATATCTTGGCCAACTCGGCCATTAGATCCTTCCGGTTTTGCAGTCGTCCCGCCGTGTCGATCAGCAACAGGTCGGCGTTTTCGCTTTGCGCTTGCTTGAAGGACTTGTAGGCCAGGGCCGCCGGGTCCGTGCCCGTGGAGGTTTTCAGCACGGGCACGCCTGCACGCCGTCCCCAAATCTCGAGCTGTTCGACAGCTGCGGCGCGAAACGTGTCGCCGGCTGCAATGCGCACACTCTTTCCGGCTGCCCGGAACTGGCTGGCCAGCTTGCCGATTGTGGTCGTCTTCCCGGAGCCGTTCACGCCGGCAACCAGAATTACCTGGGGACGCTGCGGCAGCAGCGGCAANGGCTTGGCCACGTCCTCCAAGACTGCAGCAATCTCCTGCGTCAGCATCAGCTTGATGTCGTAGGTCGAGAGCTTCCTCCCGAAATTGCCTTCCGCCAGTTTGGCGCATACGCGCTGCGCTGTATTGACCCCCATGTCCGAGGCAATGAGCAGATCTTCCAGTTCCTCAAGCATTTCATCGTCGAGACGCCTGCGGGGGACGCTTTCCTTCTTGCCAATGCCGACCAAACGACCGAGCAATCCCGTTCCATCGGACCTGGTCGGAGGCGGAGGTGTGGAGGGAGCCTGCTCCTGTTCGCCCTCGGTGACGATATCCTCAATGCCCGTGTCCAGGCGTGAGGAGGATCGACCAAGCCGACTGAACAGCTTCTTGAAGAAAGACATCAAGTTCCTTTGCTGTGAGTGTTGAACAATTCGTCGTGACGCCTTGAGACTTAACGCAAGCCTCCCGAAAGTCCGCTTTGCGCGGCACAATCAAGGTTCAAAAGAAATTCGATCAAAGTTGCGGCGCCTTTCGCAGGCGCCTGATGGAATTGCCAAGTTACATGCCGCATTTGGCAACGAGTTCCAAGCAGTATGCCTGCCACTTGCAGTCGCCTGCGCCGGCTTCATGCCGGCTGCAGCGCTTTCCCGCCAGTCAGTGAATCGAGTTCCCGTTTCATTTCCGGCTCGCATCGGGACAATGCCAATCATGTAGGAGGCTGACGAAGAGATTCAGCACGGCCAGGGAGCTTTCTCCACGATTTGCTGGTTTGCACTCGAACTGCGCCATCCTCGCCGGCCCAAAGGCATGGGACGGAGGATTCCGGCGATCAAACAGTTCCGGCGCCGCCATGTTCGGATGGGCGGCGAACTGTCAGTCCTTCGCTGGATCGTCTCAACGGCAAGTGTGGGATGCACGAAGAACCCGTCAGCTTCGGCAGGCCCGCACCTCAGGTTCGAAATGCTTGACGGTAAGTCTAATCGCGTTGGGCGCAGCCTGACCGAGGCCGCAAATCGACGCGTCCTCCATGACCTGGCAAAGCTCCTCCAGCAATCCGACATCCCATTCATCCGCCTGCATCAGCTTGACGGCTTTCTCGCAGCCTACACGACAGGGCGTGCACTGGCCACAACTCTCATCCTCGAAAAACCGCAGCATGTTCAGTGCAGCCTCGCGGGCGCTGTCCTGCTGGGACAGCACGATCACGGCAGCGGAGCCGATAAACGTCCCGAATGGCTGCAGCGTGTCAAAGTCCAACGGTATGTCGTCCATGCTGGCCGGCAGGAGACCCGACGACGGGCCGCCAGGCTGATAGGCCTTGAATTCGTGGCCAGCCTTCATTCCACCTGCAGCTTCTATCACGTCGGCGATCGTCGAGCCGGCAGGAAGCACATACACTCCAGGTCGGGATACCCGCCCCGAGACCGAATAACTTCGCAGGCCCTTCCGGCCATTGGCAACGACAGAGGTGAACAGCTCGCCACCCTCGCGGCAAAGCCTTGCCACCCAGTAGAGGGTTTCCACATTGTGAACCAGAGTCGGCCTGCCGAAAACGCCATTCTGTGCGACGAAAGGCGGGCGGTGCCTCGGCAATCCGCGCTTGCCTTCGATGCTCTCGATCATGGCGCTCTCTTCGCCGCAAATGTAGGCGCCGGCGCCGCGTCTGACCTCGACTTCACCCGGAGCAACAATCTCGGCCTCTTCGAGGGCAAGGAGCTCGGCCTGCAATATCTTCAGCGCCGCAGGGTACTCGTCACGCAGGTAGATGTAGACGCGTTCGGCTTCCACGGCCCAGGCCGCAATCAGCATTCCCTCCAGGAAATGATGCGGCTGCCGCTCCAGAAAGAACCGATCCTTGAAGGTTCCCGGCTCACCCTCGTCTGCATTGACCGCCATGAGTCTCGGCGGCTCCTCGGCCCTCACAAACGCCCATTTGCGTCCAGCCGGAAACCCCGCTCCTCCCATGCCACGCAACCCGCTTTCCAGAATCCGCTCCTGCAGTTCGTCGCGGGACATTGCTCCGCCACGCAACTCCTCCAGAAACCGGTATCCGCCCTCGCTGCGATACTTCTCAAACCCGACGTAGTCCGGCATTCTTGGCGAAAAGGATCCTCTCTCGATTGCCTCCAGCGTCGACCTGACAGTTGCATGATCTTCGTGCCGATGGCCGATTTCGAGCGCCGGAGCGGAATCGCAGCGACCCATGCAAGGCGCCCTGACAACTCGTACCTGCGCAGGGTCGCAAGCGTTCTTCAGATCGCGCAGGAGCTGATCGGCCCCCTCCAGTTCGCACGACAGTGAATCGCATACCCTGACGGTGATTGGCGGCGGCGGCGACTCTCCCTCCTTGACCACGTCGAAATGGGCGTAGAACGTCGCCACTTCGTACAGCTCGGCCTGTGAAAGCTTCATTTCCTCGGCAAGCGCGCGCAGATGAGCCGCCGATATGCAACCATGCCGATCCTGAATCAGATGCAGAAACTCGATCGCCAGGTCCTTTCGTCTCGGCATGCTGCCGAGCAGGGAACGGACTTCGGACAGTGCGGTTTCGTCCACCTGGCGTCCCTTTGGAGTGATGCGACCCTTGCCGCGGCCAGACTTCCAAATGCCGCCCTTTTCGCTTGTCATTGAAACCGTCCGTGACCTTTACTGCAACGCAACCAGGAGCCAATCCATACAGGCGGCGTCATTCAGCCGCAACTGCCGGATCGCTGCACTTTGCGACGCACCTGATGGAATGAAGATGTCCCGCCGAGAATGGAAAGACGTGCATTGAATGGCTTGGCGCGCGGATGCACGCCAAAATGTGCTGCCGCCAGGTCAGGTGCGCACATCGAGGCGCCCATCCTGGAACTCGATTTCAAGCCGGGGCGCATTCAGAGCCCGTTTCTTCGTGCCGACGACCCGGTCTCCGTCGCGCACAATTGCAAATCCCCTGTTCAATGTCTTTCGGTAGTTCAGCGTGTCATGAATGCGCGCTAAGGCATCGAATTGCTGCCGCCTTGCCGCAACAATCCTTGTCGAAGCCGAATCGAACGCCGACCTCGACCTGTGCAGCGCATCGGCCCGTTGAACTGCAGCCCTTTGGATTGAAGCAAGAGAAATCCGGCCGCTCGCAAGCGAAAGCCTCGCCTTCGCCTGTTGCAGCGCCGCCGGGTGCGCGTGCCGGACCGCCATTCCGCTGAACTCCAGCCTGCGTCTCCCCATCAGGTTGGCCTGTGCCAGATGCAGCCGTTCGGTCAGGACTGCCAGGCGCTGCCTGTGTCCCCTCAAGTCCCCGCCGAGCAGACGCAGGCGTTCAGCCACGTCGTGCAGGCTCTGCTCCTTACCGACGATTAGATTCTGCCACGACCCGTTGACATCCGCCATGAGTGAATTGACAGCTCTTTCCAGTTCGCTCCGGTCCGGAACCGCTNGCTCTGCGGCCGCCGTTGGCGTTGCAGCCCTTTTGTTGGCTGCCAGATCGACAAGCGTCGTGTCGGTCTCGTGCCCGATTGCGGATATGACCGGAATGGCGCTCGCTGCGGCAGCCCGAACGACATCTTCGCTGCTGAAGCCTAGGAGGTGTTCGAACGCGCCTCCACCCCTTGCGACAATGATCACATCTGGTCGAGGCACCTGTGCCAGCACCGGGTCGAGTCCTCCGGCCGGCGCTCGCGGAAGCTCGTTGAAGCCGCGCAGGGCTGCGGCAACCTCCCTGCTGCACCGTTCTCCCTGAACCTTGACTGGCCAGACAACGATTGGACGCGGAAAACGGCGGGCAACCGTCGTGATGATGTCGTGAATCACGGCGCCTGTCGGCGCGGTGATCACGCCAATTACACCAGGAATGAACGGCAGAGCGCTCTCCTGCTGCAGATCGAAAAGGCCTTCGTCCCTCAGCCTTGCCTTGCGCTCTTCGAGTTCGGCAAGCAGCTGCCCTGCGCCGACCTGCTCAACCGCGGTGGCATTGAGCTGGTAGGAAGATCGCCCGGCGTATGAAGTGATCGAGCCGACCACCTTTACCAACATGCCTTCGTCAACGTTGAAGGACTGCCACGAAGGGCCGCGGCGCCCGCCACCCCAGTACACGGCTCGCAGGACGCTGTTCCTTTCGATCAGGTCAAAGAAAACATAGCCCCTCGCCGAAGCGCTCACCTTGGATATCTCTCCGGTAACCCGGACCTTGGGAAAACCCTTCCTAAGGGAATTGCGAATGGCAATGGACAGCTCGCTGACCGTGTAGTCCGCGAACAGAGGACTTGTCGGTTCCGCGCCGCCGGCCGGCCGGCCCACATTCCTGTTCATTCGAGCGCTCGCCTTGTCCTCAGGGGGCAATGCCGGAGCTATATCTGCTTTTCCGGCATCCGCACGACCAAGCCGTCCAGCGCGTCCGTTACGCGCAGCTGACAGGTAAGCCTTGAACGAACCGGATCGGGATCCCACGCGAAGTCGAGCATGTCCTCTTCCATGGCCTCCATTTCCGGAAGTCGATCGACCCAGGCCTCGTCCACATACACGTGGCAGGTCGAACAAGCGCAGGCGCCGCCGCAATCCGCTTCGATGCCGGGTATGTCGTTGTCGCGGGCGCCTTCCATCACTGTCAGCCCATTCGGCACCTCGACCAGATGCGGAGTCCCGTTGTATTCGATGTAGGTAATTCGTGCCATTCGATTCACTTGCCAATTGTCGGCGTTCAAGGCGGCGACTTTGCCGTGCCCATCCCGAAGCGCTGCTTCCAATCCAACGCGCCAGAGTAACGTGTTCTCTCCGTGGACGGCCATTCCCGCTGAATTCCGCGGCTGCGAACGTCAAGGCGCAGCGCGGTTACATACAGCAATTCGAGACTGTTCACAAAAGCCCTCTGCCAAAGGCGGATCCGGCCAGCCGGCAGACCGCGGCCGAAGGATCAAACCGGGCCGGCTTGCGCAACTGCTTCCGCGACCGCCAGTTTGAAATGCGCCTCTCAAGAAACTAAAGGCAGGGAACTTCGCATGGCAGCTGGACCGGGCATCGCCCATCTTTCCCGTAGATGGACAGTCCGGCCCTGCAGCCGGCATTCACCCATCCGATCGCGCCGGACATGTCCATGTGCGAACCTCGAAGACCGGGCGCTGCAAATCGCCGAACGCCATGAGCGGATGGTCGGGCGCCGCCCTGTCGACGATTGCGGCAATCCGCTCCACCTTGAACAAGGAGTTGCAATGACGCACGGAATTCCTGCTGACGAGAAATGCCATGTCTGACCTCGCCTATCCCACGCCTCCGTCCTGCATTCCGGCCGACATGCTGTCCTTGCCAGCTCAAGGCAGTCGGGTGTGCGTGGCCGGGCTTGTCCAGGTGCGACAGCGGCCTGGCACTGCCAAGGGCGTGGTGTTCATTACACTTGAAGACGAGACCGGTTGCGTCAACGTAGTTGTTTGGAAGCGCGTGTTCGAGCGATTTCGCCGAACCATCATGACGGCAAGGTTGATGCGCGTGACCGGCCGGCTGCAGCGCGAAGGCAGCGTCATTCACGTTGTCGCCGACACGATCGAGGACATATCGAGCATGCTTGACGATGTGTTCTCCGGGGCAATCGAATCGGATGAGGCCAGTCCGAGCTGAACGCCCGCCGCCGCCAATCTTTGACAACCGTGGACATTGAAAATATTTGCGCGTTGCAGACCCACTCTACTCAGAAAGGAGAGATTACATTGAACAAACTAATTTGCCACAGGCTTTCCGCTGCAATTTGCGCCGCTCTGATCGCCNTCGCAAGCCCCGCACTTGCTGTCGACGAAGAGCTGATAATTCTTGACTGGTCCGGTTACGAGGATCCCGGCTTCCACCAGATGTACATCGAGCAGCATGGCGACTCGCCCGCCTTTTCTCCCTTTGGCGAGGAGGAGGAAGCCTTTCAGAAGCTGCGGGCCGGATTCAAGGCCGATGTTTCACATCCCTGCTCGCAGTCTGTCCGCAAGTGGTATGACGCAGGACTGCTGGACCCGCTGCAGACCGACAAGATCGCGCATTGGGACGATCTGAACAAAGGCATGGTCGAAGCCTTCAAGTTTGGCGACAGCTACTATGCCATGCCCGCCGACTGGGGCGCCACCGCCATTGCCTACCGCAACGACCTTGTGCCCGAGGAAGATGTTCAGTCGCTGCAAGTGTTCGTCGACCCCAAGTATGCCGGCAAGACGTCAATTGCCGACAATGTGGACGACGCCTACGCGCTGGCATTTCTGGCAACTGGCGTGTCGGACTGGAACATGGCGACCCATGAAGACCTGGATCGTGCTTCCGCGTGGCTGCGCGAAGCCCACAAGAACGTTCGCGACTACTGGGTGGACGGCACCGGACTGGCGCAGCTGATGGCGCCGGGTGAAGTGGTGATTGCCTGGGCCTGGAACGAAACTCCGACAACCATGAACGCCGATGGCCACCCCATTGGCTACAACAGGGAAACCACCGAAGGATCGTCAACTTGGTTCTGCGGCTATGTGGACCTTGCCGACGGGCCGAACGACGAAGCCAAGGTGTATGACTTCTTCAACGCCTGGAACGATCCCGGAACCGTTGACTACCTGGTAAACGCCTGGGGATACGGGCATGGAAACGCCACCGCCATGTCGATGATCGGCGCCGAGGCGCTGGAATCGTCGTATCTCACCGACATCACAAGTGTTCCGCTGCTCTTCCAGGGTCCGCTGAACTACGATCTGCGCGAAGCAATGATCGCTGAGTTCGAGATGATCAAGGCAGGCTTCTAGTCTTTTGCGAGGCTTCACAAGACTGACGGCAAGGCCAAGGGCGATCAGCCAACGGGGCCTTGCGCGTCCACTTGCGGCCGTTCCGCCGCAATCCTGCAGCGCGTGGTCGGGTGCGAATCGGCGCTCGTGCGGGCTGCGGCAGGCGACCGGCAATCGCGTCTTGGCCTGGGAGGAGTAAAGGGATGCCTTGGGGAAGGCCCAGAATCAGTCCGGAGGCAGCGTCCGGCCTCGTGCTGATCAGCCCGACGTTCCTTTATGCGTTGCTGTTGCTGGCCACTCCGATTGCGGCCGTCGTCCTGCTTAGTTTCTGGACACAGGACTACCTTGATCTCCAACGGACCCTCACGCTGGCCAACTACCAGAAGGCATGGTCCGAGCCGATTTACCAGTCGCT
>JGIcombinedJ30088_10003126_pt1 | contig 15443 bp, 12 predicted proteins | sample PinacodermPK_FD_30088 | JGI IMG/M metagenome (IMG submission 30088)
ACCGTTCCCCCCGCAACTGGTAGATCCTCACTTCCGGCCGCAGACCGCGGGGACGGCTGGGGATGTACGCGTCCGGGACTTCCACCCAGAGTTCCGGGAAACCCCACTCCTCGTAGAGCGCCAGCTTGTCCCGCCGGGTGTCCCGCGTGTGATCCACTTCGAGCACCACGTCGGGATGCACGTCCTGCCCCACGCGCAGGAACGAACGGTGCGCGGGGTCGAGTCGCTCGGGATGCAGGAACACCATCTGGTCCGGGTGGATCGCCCGCACCTGTCCCGCGTCCGGATCCAGCAGGCGCAGCCCTCCGGCGCCGCTGCACCGGACCGGAGACCCGCGCACCATGGCGATCTCGTGGACCAGCTCCACCAGCCGGCTGCCCGCGTCCGCGTGCGCGAGGGTCTCCGGTTCGCTGACCATCCAGGCGAGCCCCGCCTCCGAGTCGAAGAACTCGATCTTCNGCCCGTCCTCGGGATAGGCCTCGTATTCCGCGAGCGTCATCCGGCAGGAGTCGCAGCCGACGAACTCGAGCGCGGAGACGGGGGTCCAGCGCCGCCTGCGTTCGGTGGTCGGGACCCGCGGTGCCCGCTCGCTGACGCTTACCGACGCTCCCGCCCGGTCCATGCGGGCGATTATAGCCACGCGAAATTCCACCGGGTGCGACCACGCGGGACGTGACATCCGCCTCGTTTTCTCATGGGTTACGGCGGGTCGCCACCAGGAACAGCCGCGGGAACGGATACAGGGTGGCGCCGTCCGCGCGGCGGGGGTATGCCTCGCGCAGCCGCTCTCGGTACAGCTCCGTGAAGCGTTCCAGCTCGGCGTCCGTCAGGCCGTTCAGGACCGGCCGGAGCCCGGTCGCCCGGACCCATTCGAGGACGCCGTCCTCGCCTTCGAGCCGGTGGAGGTACTTGGTCTCCCAGATGTCGAGCTCTGACGCCCACGGGGCGAGCAGATCGTAGTAGGCCCCGGAATCGAGGACCCACTCGCGCGCGGCGGCGGCCGCCAGGGTTTCGTCACCGAGCCGCGAGCCGCCCATCCCGCCGTTCGCCAGGGTCTCGCACATCAGCACGTGGGACGGCTGGAGGTGGCTGAGCGGCATCTGCACGGCGAGGCAGCCGCCGGGGGTGAGGTACCCGAGCAGCCGGGGAAACAGCGCGGGGTGATCCTCGAGCCAGTGCAGCACGGCGTTGGAATAGATGAGATCCGGCGCCTGCTCGGGTTCCCATTCCGTGATGTCGGCTCCGACCCACTCGATGCGGCCCGGGTCCGNGCGCGCCTTCGCCAGCATCTCCGGGGAACTGTCGAGGCCCACCACCCGGGCGCCGGCGAACCGCTCCGCGACGATCCGGGTGATGGTCCCGGCGCCGCAGCCGAGGTCGTAGACGAGCGACGGGCTGGTGAGCGGGACCCGGTCCAGGAGTTCCAGTGCGGGCCGCAACCGGTGGTCGTGGAACCTGGCGTACCGATCCGGATCCCANCCGGCGCCGGTGCGCCGGGTGNGCTCCGCCGCGCGCGCATCATGCATTGCCCGAGGATACTGTCCGGAAAAACCGCCCACTCCCGGGCCGTCCGGACGGCGCCGATTCCGAACGTGCTCAGAAATCCGTGTCTTGTTTACACGTCGTGCGGGACGTGAACACAAACCTGACATATCTGCACACGTCGNGCGCAGGAGCGCGGCTTCCAGTTGCTCAGGGCGCTGTGAGCACCACGTAGAGCGCCCCGCTGCCGCCGTCCTCACGGCGGGCCTCGCCCCAGGCGGCCACCAGTTCGGGCTTCCAGGCGGCCAGCCACACGGGAACGCGGCGCGCCAGCACGGGCTGGCCGTCGGGCGAGTTGTAGCCCTTGCCGTGGATCACGCTCACGAAACGGTCGCCCCGAATCCGGCGCGCCCGCAGGAAGTTCTCGAGAAGCCGGCGCGCCTCGTCCTGGGTCTTCTGGCGCAGCGAGACGGCGCAGTCGTCCCGGACGCGCCGCTTGCCGCTCTGGAGCTCCCGGAGCAGGGTGATGGATGACGGCGAGGACGCCGCCTGGGGCAGATCCCGCACGGCGCCGAGGAGTTCGGCCGGCGTCTCGGCGACGGCGCGCTCGAACTCGACCCGGTCCCGTTCGGTCACCTCCCTTGCCGACGGGAACCGCAGGCGGGGCGGCTTGCGGGAGCGGGACGGATCAGGCATGGAGGATGAAGGGTGCGCGGCGCGTTTGTGGGGTACGGAACGGCTTCAATACACTCGGTGGCGGCGCCGTCTCCCGTTACGCCGTTCATGGCAATTGTGCCGCTTGGCGGCGGGAGGTCGGCTGCCCTGCGGATGGAGGTCTCCTGATGACGATACGGAAGCATGCCGCGCTCCCCGCCGGACTCGCACTTCTGCTGGCCCTCGGCGCCTGTGCCGGCGGCGGCGGAGATGGGGCGCCGGAACCCGCGGACCCCTACGGCATCCCCGATTCCAAGGAGCGCTTCGCCATCCAGCGCGACGCGATCGCCGAGAAGCTCCAGACCGTGCTTCTCCCGGCCATGCGCAACCACGAAATCGACATGTGGATCGTGCTGGACCGCGAGAACAACGAAGAACCGCTCCACGTCGAGCTCGGGGGCGGGTTCGCCGGGGTGCGCGGCGCCTTCATCTTCCACGACAACGGATCGGACACCGTTGAGAAGCTCTACTACAGCTCCCACGAACAGCCGGCCAACTCGGTCATCAGCCAGATCTACGACGAGACGATCTACTACGGCTACAGCCCGGAGGGGTTGACCCCGCACCTCCGGAAGGCGATCGAGGACCGGGACCCGCAGACGATCGGGGTCAACACCTCGCACACGCTTCCCGAAGCGGACGGGCTCACGGTGGGCCTGAGGAACTTCCTCGTGGACGCGATCGGCCCCGAGTACGCGAGCCGGATCGTCTCGGCGGAGCTGCTGGTGCGTGACTTTCGGCTCCAGCGCACACCGGCCGAAACCGCCATCTACACGGACCTGCTCGGCTGGTCGGCCCGCTGGATGGAGGAAACCCTCTCCACCGAGAACGTCACCACCGGGGTCACCACCGCGGAGGAGGTCTCCTGGTGGCTGCTGACCGGGCGCTCGAGCTGGGACTCACCGGGTGGGGCACCGTCCGGGTGGTGCGGGAGGGAGAACTGCTTCCGATCCACGACCCGGACATCCCGCTCGAGCCGGGCGACATCGTCGGGATCGACGGCGGCCTCCGCTACCTCCATTACGCGATCGACATCAAGCGCACCGCCTACATCCTGAAGCCCGGCGAAACCGAGATGCCCGAGAGCCTCCAGGAGGTCTGGCGGACCACCCACGAGATCGGCGACTTCTACGCCAGCATGATGGTCCCGGGCGCCGTCGGCTTCGAGACCTGGTCCGCCATCAACGCCGAGATGGAAAGCCGCGGCTTCCGGGCTACCGGGCCCGACGCCGGCGGGGATGCGACCACGACCGTGGAGCCGGAGGTCGGCGTCTACGGACACTCGGTCGGCAACGTGGCGCATGACATCGGCGCGCGGATCGCGGCCGACATCCCGTTCGCCTACGGGGACCGGGTGCGATTCCCGCTCCAGGCGAACGAATGGGTCTCCATCGAGTTCCACGCGAGCATCCCCGTGCCGGAATGGGACGGCAAGACGTGGTACGCGCGCTTCGAGGAGACCGCCCAGATTACCGAGGAGGGAGTGAAATGGCTTATTCCCACCCAGAAAGAGTTGTTCCTGATCGAGCCGGCGAACTGATCCCCGTCCCGGCCGTCGTCGGGACCGTCCTGCTCGCCCTTTCGGGCTGTGCTCCGCCGCCGCCCGAGCCTGCTCCGTACAACCCCTACGGGGTTCCCACGGAGTACGAGCAGTGGGAACTGAAGCGCACCATCGTGCAGAAAAAGCTTGACGAGGCGCTCCCGCCGGCGATGCGCGCCCACGGCATCGACATGTGGATCGTCATGGACCGGGAGAACAACGAGGAGCCGCTCCACGACGAGGTCGGGGGCGGGTATCCGGGCGTCCGCGGGGTGTACCTCTTCCACGACCGGGGAGAGGAGGAGGGGATCGAGAGGCTCTTCTTCGGTTCGCACGAGCAGCCCAACACCGCCATCGTTCCGCACCTCTTCGACGCGACGACGTACTACGGATACCACCCGGAGGGGGTGGCGCCGCTCCTTCGTGACGCGGTAACCGAGCGGGACCCGCAGCGGATCGGCATCAATCGCTCCTACACGCTGCCCGAGGCCGACGGGCTCACCCTGGGGCTCTTCGAATACATCGAGAACGCCATCGGTCCGGAGTACTCGTCGCGGATCGTCTCGGCGGAACTCCTGGTGCGCGATTTTCGGCTCCACAAGGTGCCCGAAGAGACGGAGGTCTTCACCCAGCTTCTCGAGTGGTCCGACCGCTGGATGAAGGAAGGATTCGACGCCGTCGTACCGGGCGAGACCACCGCCGCCGACCTCTACTGGTGGATGGAACAGCGGGCCCGCGACGTGGGGCTCGAGACCGGCCAGAGCGGCTCCAACGTCGCCCGGATCGTCCGGGAGGGCGAGCAGTTGCCGCTCGCGAGCGAACACCCGATCGAGCCGGGCGACATCGTCGGGATCGACAGCGGGCTCCGGTACCTCGGCTTCGAGACCGACATGAAGCGCACCATCTACGTCCTGCGCGAGGGGAGACCGAACCGCCGCCGAGCATCCGGGACGCCTGGCAGGAAACCCTCGGGGTCGCCGACATCTACGTCGAAGAAATGATCCCGGGCCGGACCGGGACGGAGGTCTGGGCGGCCATCGTCGAGCGCGTCCAGGACCGGGGCTACCAGGTGGTGGGGCCGGACGCCGGCGGCGTCGCCGCCACCGACACGCGGCCCGAGATCGGTATCTACGGCCACTCGGTGGGGAACAACTCCCACGACATCGGGGCGCGGGTGGCGGAGGACTTTCCGCTCGCCTACGGGCAGCGGGTCCGCTTCCCGCTCGTCGAGGGGGAGTGGGTGTCCGTCGAGTTCCACCTGAGCACCCCGATCCCGGAGTGGGGCGGCACGACCTGGTACTCGCGGTTCGAGGAGAACGCCCAGCAGGCCGCCGCCGGGGTGACCTGGCTGATTCCGCGTCAGGAGCGGCTGTTGCTGGTGGCGCCGGGGGGTGGGCTCCGGTAGCCGGCGCCAATCCCCGGCCAACGAAGCGCGCGCTGTCAAGACGGCGTTCCGGAAGCGTTCCTCGTTGAATTAGCACCCTTTCCGATGCGTTCATGGTGAAAGTGTCAGCGCTTTGCGGTGATTCGGGTTGGTTCCTCAAAACTGAGGATTCTCATAGTGCTATAGATGTTGTATGATTATGGCAAATATGACAGATCGGGAGAGCGCCTCTTCCACCCTCCGTGCGATTCGCGTCAGCCTTGACCTCACGCAGGAGCAGCTCGCGGAGCGGCTCGGGGTCTCGTTCGCCAGCGTGAACCGGTGGGAAGGAGGGGACGTCAGGCCGCAGAAGGCGGCGCGGGAGGCAATCGCGGCCCTTGCAAGGGAAGCTGGAGTGGACGGCGAGGATGCCGAGTCGGAACCCGATGCGGCGGCGGGGGTGACGCGCCGCCGCCGGGCGGGGCGCCGTGGCGCCGCGCCCACGACGACCAAACCGATGGAAGCGATGCTGTGGGACGCCGCGTGTTCCATCCGCGGCGAAAAGGACGCGCCGAAGTTCAAGGACTACCTCCTGCCGCTGCTCTTCCTCAAGCGGCTGTCCGATGTCTTCGACGACGAGGTCGCTCGCCTCGCCGAGGAATACGGCGACGCGGGCGTTGCCCGCGAGCTGGCGGAGAACGACCACGAACTGCTCCGTTTCTATCTGCCCCCCGAGGCCCGGTGGGGGGTCATCAGCGGGCGCGAGACGTACGACTGGCCAGGAGACGAAGCGGGAGGGAGCACGGCCCCCGCGGACATCGGCGAACATCTGACGAAGGCTGTCCGCGCGGTCGTACGCGAGAACCCCACCCTTTCCGGGGTGGTGGACCTCGTGGATTTTGCCTCCGAGCGCAACGGAGAGCGCGACTTCAACCCGGCGAAGCTCGCTGCGGTTGTCGAGACGTTTTCCGATCCCCGGTACCGGCTCGGGCTCGCCGACGTGCAGCCCGACTTCCTGGGTCGCGCTTACGAATACCTGCTGCGCAAGTTCGCGGAGGGCTCGGGTCAGAGCGCCGGCGAGTTCTTCACCCCCACGGAGGTCGGTTTCTTGATGGCGAACATCCTGCGCCCAAAGCCGGGCGAGAGCTGCCACGACTTCGCCTGCGGGTCCGCCGGGTTGCTCATCAAGCTGCAGCTCGTGGCCCGTCGCCGTGACCCCACGAGCCGGCTTCCGCTACGGCTCCGCGGCCAGGAACTTCAGGCGGAAAGCTACGCCGTTGCCCGGATGAACGGAATCATCCACGACATGGATCTGGAAATCCGGCGCGGCGACACGATGCTCAACCCGAAATTCAAATCAGGCACTGGCGAGATCGAGACCCACGATCTGGTGATTGCCAACCCGATGTGGAACCAGCCGTTTTCGCCGCACGTCTTCAGCGACGACCCATTCGACCGTTTTCGTCCGCGGGGCGGAGTGACGACCGGGAAGGGCGACTGGGCCTGGCTCCAGCACGCGATGGCGTGCCTCAGCGAACGCGGGCGCGCCGCCGTCGTCCTCGATACGGGCGCCGTGACCAGGGGCTCCGGGAGCAAACACGAGGACAGGGAGCGCAACATTCGCAAGTGGTTCGTCGAGAACGACCTGGTTGACGGCGTGATCCTGCTGCCGGACAACCTCTTCTACAACACGACCGCGCCAGGTGTGATCGTGGTGCTGGCGCGGAACAAACCGGCGGCTCGCCGCGGGAAGGTTGTGCTGTTGAACGCTGGCCGCCGAGTGAGGAAGGGACGGCCGAAGAACTACATCCCGGACGAGGACATCGCATCGCTGGCCGAGGCGTATCTGACGGGGGAACCGGTTGAGGGAGAAATCGCAGTCATCACGTGGGACCAGGCAGCAGAAGTGGACTACAACCTGAGTCCGAGCCGGTGGGTGGGCCAGGCGGATGTTGCGGCGCAGCGACCAATTCCGGAGATCGTCGCGGAACTGCGAGAGCTGGATGAACGAGCACGCGAAATCGATGCCTCGATCGAGCGGATATTGGAGCGACTTTGCTGAACACGGCTCGGAAGACGCCGCTCACGCGCGGGCTGCAGGACGAACCTCAGAGGGAAACCGAGGTCAGCCCGCTCCCGGAGAACTGGCGAGTGGCGGAACTTGGCTCCCTTTGTCTAAAGACACCGGCGGTCGATCTGCGGCGTGACGGGGACAGAAACATTGAGTATGTGGATGTCTCCTCAGTTTCGCGACGCGCACTAAGGGTTGAAGGTTCGGTGCCGTTCCGCCTGCGAGATGCTCCAAGTCGTGCGCGGAAGCAGATTCAGACCGGCGATGTGATCTTCGCCACTGTGAGGCCAACCCTGCTGCGCGCAGCCGTGGTTCCTTTGAGTCTCGACAACCAGGTCTGCTCAACCGCGTTCTGTGTTCTCAGAAGAGATCCAAATCACGCCGTAGGCGGGTTCATCTACTATCTCGTTCAACGTGATGCGTTCGTTCGGCAACTCGCCAATGAAGAATCGGGAGCCAACTATCCTGCAGTGACGGACCGGGTCGTTAAGGCCCAGCTCGTACCGGTACCGCCACTGGAAGAGCAGCGCGCAATAGTCGCGGCGCTCGGCCGAGTTCGCGATGCCTTAAGTGCCCATGAACGCGCGGTCGCCAGCGTCAGCGAACTCAAGCGCGCTGCGATGCGGACACTGTTCACGCGCGGTCTGCGCGGTGAGCCGCAGCGAGGAACCGAGATCGGCCCGATTCCAGAGAGTTGGGATCTTGTCGAACTCGAAGCAGTTCAAGAGAGCATTCGGTACGGAACTTCCGTTCGATGCAGTCATCGTCCGACGGGCTTCCCCGTACTCAGAATACCGAACATCGAAGCGGGTCGTATCAACACCGACAACCTGAAATTCTGCGAACGTCACACCGTAGCCCCATCCCGTTATGAGCTCGAAAGGGGCGATCTCCTCTTCGTTCGAACGAACGGCGTCCTTGGGAGACTTGGGGCGTGTGCCGTCTACGACGGGGCGCCTAGGGGTGCGTTGTTCGCGTCGTATCTCATTCGGTCACGTCTCATGAGCGATCGCGTCGTCCCGCGCTTTGTCGCCTATTTCTTCGGATCAGAGATTGGGAGCAGGGCAATTGCAGACCGGGCCACGCCAGCCGCGGACGGCAAATTCAATCTCAATGCCACGACGATTAGCGGTCTGCCTCTGCTTGTACCAGAAAGTCTCGATGAACAACGCGAAATCGTCGCCATCCTAGACGCCCTCGACCGCAAGGCCGAACTGCATCGCCGCAAACGCGCCGTTCTTGACGACCTGTTCAAGGCGCTCCTCCACAAGTTGATGACAGGCGAGATCCGCGTTGCCGACCTCGGCCTTCCAGAAGATCTGGAGTCGGTGGCGTCGTGATCCGGAGGCCGTCGCTTCTTGGCGCTGGGGCGTCGCGTCCCTTCGCGATTGATGTCGTGTGGCGGTCCCGATACCAGGAGGGAGAGCGGGTTGCTGCACGCTTGGCGCAGCACTTCACGCACCGGGACTATCAGGACATTGTGGGAGGAGTGGGGCTGCCGGTCGTGTTTCGCGAGACTCCGGATGTTCCGGGCGGTTCGCTCTTCGGCGTCAATCGGCGCGGTGCCCGCGCCGCTGCAACCGTCCTGCTTCTCGACAGCGGGTTTCCCGGGGATGCGGGCGCCACCGCCGAGCTGGAACGTTTGGATCGTGAAGTGGCCGAATCCGGTCCGCACAGCCTCTTGCTTCCGGTGGTGATGGAAGACGGTGGCCTGCCCCGCGGGTTTCCCCTGCAAGCCCTGCGCTGGGATCGCTGGGAAGGCGACGAGGCGGCCCGCGAAGAACACCTCGTCCGTGATCTGAACCACACCTTCTGCCAACTGCTGCTGCGGCGCTTACACCACATTGAGGGGGGAGCGAGTCCGGCGCCGGGGCGCGTCCGAGTTTTCCTGAGTCATTCCAAACACGACCGGGATGGAGCGCACATCGCGGTCGGCCTGCGTGATTGGATGGATCAGAACACCGCACTGGGTACGTTCTTCGACCTGCGAGACATCCCGCCGGGCACCGCTTTCACAGCGACCCTGAGGGAGGAGATCGAAGTCAGCGCCTTCGTTGCGGTGCGCTCGGACTCCTACTCGGCGCGGGGCGCCTGCCGCAGTGAGGTCTTGGAGGCCAAGCGGCGAGGCCGGCCGTTCCTTGTCCTGGACTGCCTGCGGGAGGGAGAGGACCGGGCTTTCCCGTATCTCGGGAACGTGCGGACGATCCGTGTGGATCCTGCATCGTTGACGGGAACCGACTTCGCCCGGATCACCGGGGTGTTACTCCGAGAGGTGTTCCTGCGACTCCTCTGGAGGTGTCGCGTTGCGGATATCCGACCCGGCGAGAACGACACCCTGTTCCTGGCTGGTCATCCGGAGGCCCTGAGTCTGGCGAGCCTTCCCGATCAGAACGATGCACCTCGTTTGGTGCATCCCGACCCCAGCCTGCCTGCGGAGGAGGCGGAAGTCCTGCGCGCCATTGTTCCCGGTCTGCAGTTGCTAACCTTTGCCGAGTGGCAGGAGCAGGGCAGACCGTGAGAGCAGGGGCCATGGCGGACCCTTTGGTTGTGGCGTTCTCCGTGTCCGAGAGCCCGGACATGCGGCGCTACGGTCAGAGCGACGGCCATCTGCGTCACGCGCTGCGCACCTCAGCCCATTACCCGCTGGAGCGCGGCTACGACCTAGCCTACGGCGGCGACCTGAGGCCCAACGGATTCACGGAGTTCCTGAAGGACACGGCGTTCGACTACCGCCGCCTCGGCGACTCTCGCCCCCGATTCACCGATTACCTGGCTTGGCCGGTTCACATTCGTCTCGCTTCTCAGGATCTCCGAGATATGGAGGAGCGCTTCGGGGGAATCGGCCGCCTTGTGCTGTTGGGCGAAGACGGCCGTCGGCTCACGATGGGGGAGCGCGCGGCCCTTTCGTCGCGCGAACCCGCAAACGACGAGTGGGCAGATGGCCTGTCGGCCATGCGGGACGCGATGACGGCGGAATCGAGCGGCCGGGTCGTGCTCGGTGGGCGGGTAGAACGTTACCGGGGTCGGATGCCCGGGGTCGCCGAAGAAGCCCTGGCGTCGCTTCGCGCAAAAAGGCCGCTGTTCCTCATTGGCGGATTTGGAGGCTGCGCGCGCGGGATCGCCGAGGCCCTTGGACTCGTGGAGACGTGGCCGGGATCACTTTCCTGGCTAGGTCAGGAGCTGTTTTCGGAATTCGGCGTGGACGATCTGCACAACGACCTGTCGGAGGACGAGAACCGTCTGCTCGCGGAGTCCCCTTATCTGGACGACATGATCCTTCTGTTCATGCGGGGCCTCTATCGCCAACGGTGCCGGCTCACTCAAGAAACAGGAGAGTCGCGAGCCGAGAATGCATAAGGTCTTCGTTTCTTACCACCACGAGAACGACCAGTGGTACAAGGAGGAACTCTTACGAGTCGCACACGACTATCAGATCTTCATTGATCGTTCGGTGGACACAGGGGACATCAGCGACGCACTGAGCGATGAAGCGATTCGAGAAAAAATTCGTGACGAGTACCTCCGGGACTCCACGGTCACGATTGTTTTGGTTGGCACGCAGACGAAGAATCGGAAGCATGTGGATTGGGAAATCTATTCGAGCATGTTCGATGGGCGAGTCAACAAGAAGTCCGGAATTCTTGCAATCACTCTTCCCTCTACCGGATGCAGCCGTGTGTTCGAGCCGCGTGGCAAAGACGAGCAGCGGCTCGGTCATCCGGACGTGTCTCGATGGGTGGCCGTCAACGGGCGAATCCAGGCGGAACGGGACTATCCATCGCTTCCGGACCGGATCCTCGACAATTTGACCGACAACAATGTCAAGATCTCTGTAGTTCCCTGGTCCGAGGTCCACCGCGAACCCGAGAGGCTCAGAGCTCTCATTGAATTCGCCTATCGGGACCGTGCGTCGTGCCAATACAACTTGGCGAGGCCGATGCGCAGACGCAACTCTTGAATACGCCGGATCCCTATACCGTAGCGGCGTCGATGCCGTAGGCATTCGGCCGGCTCGTTGTGGCCATCAGAACACGGTGAAGATCACCGAAGCCGGAACGGTCCAGTTCCCCATGGTCGGCCATGCGGAGGAGATCGGGTGGAAGCCGGTTGCCCCGGCGGAGGCGCTCCGGCGCCGCGGCGGGGAGGACGGCGGCCTGTTCCGGCGCGAAGTTGAAAGTGCAGTCCGGCGGTTCAACCCCTGGATGACCGAAACGGCCGCCGTCGCGGTGGTCGAGAGGCTGGAGGCGCTGCACGCCACCATCGAGGGAAACCGGGAACTCCTCGCCTGGCTGCGCGGAGAACGGCAGTGGTACGACGAAGCCGATGATCGCTCGCGCCGGGTGCAGCTCGTGGACTTCGACAACCCGGGGCACAACGCGCTTCGGGTGACATGGGAATGGAAGATCAAGCCTCCTGCCCGCAAGGGAAACCGGGCCGACGTCATGTTTCTCGTCAACGGCATCCCGGTAGCCATCGTGGAACACAAGAACCCGAAGGACCGGCACGCCATCGAGAAGGGCATTACCCAGATTCGCCGCTACGAGCAGGAGACGCCTGAACTACTCGCCGCCGCCCAGCTCTTCAACGTCACCCAACTCCTTGACTACTGGTACGGGGTCACCTGGAACGTCTCACGGCGCTTCATGGCGCGCTGGAAGGAACGTTCCGAGGACAGCTATCGCTTCGCGGTCCAGTCGTTCTTCGAGCCCGCAGACTTCCTGCGGACCCTGCGGGACTGGATCCTCTTCTACGTGGAGGACGGGGAGACACGGAAGACGGTACTCCGCCAGCACCAGCGCCGCGCCGTGGAGCGCATCATCGCCCGTTGCGCGGAAACGCAGGGACAGCGAGGGCTCATCTGGCACACCCAAGGTTCCGGCAAGACCTTCACGCTGCTGACGGCGGCCCGGCTGATCCTCGAACAGAAGGCCCGCTTCCGGAATCCGACGGTGGTGGTCGTCGTGGACCGGCTGGAACTGGAGGGGCAACTGAAGGGTTGGGTGGAGCGGCTGCTCGGGGAGATGCAGCAGCAGGCCATCGCCGTCGAGCGGGCCGGGACGAAGGAAGAACTTCGGGAGCTCCTGACGGCCGACCGGCGCGGCCTGATCCTCTCCATGATCCACAAGTTCGAGGGAATCGGGAAGGACGCGAATCGGCGCGACAACATCTTCGTCTTCATTGACGAAGCGCACCGTTCGGTGGCCGGAGATCTCGGCACCTACCTGATGGCCGCGGTGCCGCGCGCCACGATCATCGGGTTCACCGGAACCCCGATCGCGAAGACCGAAGAGGGCAAGGGCACCTTCAAGATCTTCGGCAAGGAGGACCAACAGGGGTACCTCGACAAGTACACCATCGCCGAGTCCATCGAGGACGAGACGACGCTCCCGATCCGGCACACGCTGGCCGCCAGCCACCTGACGGTGCCCTTTGAGCGTCTCGACAGGGAGTTCTTCGAACTGGCGAAGGACGAGGCCGTCACGGACGTCACCGAGTTGAATCGCGTCCTCGACCGAGCGGTAAACCTTCGCGCCTTCCTGACGGCCGACGACCGCGTAGCCGAGGTCGCCGCTTTCGTCGCCAAACACTTCAAGGAGAACGTTGACCCCCTCGGTTACAAGGCTTTCCTGGTGGGCGTGAACCGCGAGGCGTGCGCCAAGTACAAGAAGGCGCTCGACGAGCTGTTGCCTCCCGAGTGGACCAGAGCGGTCTATTCCAAGGATGACGACGACATTGTCACGGCTCCTCTCGTCGCGGAACTCCAGCTCACGCCGGATCAAGAGGCCGAGACCCGCCTCACGTTCCGCAAGGCGGGTGAGGATCCTCGGCTTCTCATCGTCACCGACAAGCTCCTCACCGGTTTCGACGCTCCCGTCCTTTACTGCCTTTACCTCGACAAGCCGATGCGGGACCACGTGCTGCTTCAGGCGATCGCGCGCGTGAACCGGCCGTACGTGGATGCGAAGGACCGCCGGAAGCGCATCGGTCTCATCGTGGACTTCGTCGGTGTGTTGCGGGAGATGGAGAAGGCCCTTCGGTTCGATTCCCAGGACGTGAGCGGCGTAATCGAGGACCTGGACCTGCTACGCCGGGACCTGTTCGACAGAGTCCAGAAAGCCACGGCCGACTACCTCAGCGAAGACGAGGGCGGAACACCGGATGAGCGCTTGGAGCGGCTGATCTATGGTCGTTTCCGCGATGCCGAGGCGCGAGCACGCTTCTTCGAGTCCTTCCGGGAGATTGAGGCGCTCTGGGAAATCCTCTCGCCGTCGCCGGAGTTGCGGGATCACCTCGCTACCTATCGGCGCCTCGCAGGGCTGTACATGGCCGTCAGGAATGCGTATGCAAATCAGTCCGGCTATTCCGTGGAACTGGCGCGCAAGACGAAGGAGCTGGTGCAGACGAGTGGAGTCCAGGAAGCTCTCGCGCCCTATCAGCGCGCGGTCACCTTCGACGTGGAGACGCTGGCGGAGCTGCGCAGGGAAGAGACCTCCGACGAAGGCAAGGTGTTCAACCTCGTTCGCGGACTTCGGAACGAAACGGACGAAAAGCCCGACCTGAAACCGGTGCTGGTTCCCCTGAAGGAACGCGCCGAGCATATTCAGCAGGACCTCGAAGACCGCAAGATCACTTCACTGGCGGCGCTCGATCAGTTGGAGGTCCTGGCGCGGGAGAAAGCGGAGGCCATGATGGCCATGCGGGAGAGCGGGCTGCCGCCGCGGAGTTTCTCGATCTACTGGACGCTGCGGCGCGATGCGGCGCTCGAAGGGGCTCGTCTCGATCCCCTGGGACTCGTCCGCAAGATCGAGGAACTGGTTCGACGTTTCCCGGCCGCGGCCACCAATGCCGAAGAACAGCGCCGTCTGCGGGCAAGCCTCTATGGGCCGGTGATCGGGCTGGTGTCCGTGGAGCGGCAGCGCATCGTGGAGCGTGTCATGGAACTGCTATTGCGAAACGACCGGGATGACGGGTCCTGATCCGGAACGCGAAGCGATTCTGGCGAGGGTCGCGGTATGGAGGGCACGGCTGAACGTTCGCCCGCGGCAAGTGCGGGTCCAGCGGATGACCCGGAAATGGGGCTCCTGTTCGACGGCGGGAACTGTGACGTTCGCGACGGACCTCGCGACGCAGGATCCCGGATTCCAGGACTTCGTTGTCGTCCACGAACTGCTCCACCTCCGGCTCCCCAATCACGGCCGCCTCTTCAGGGCAGTTCTTGCCGCTCACGTGCCACAATGGAAGGTCTACGAACTGCGGCGGTGATGACGGGCGATAACCTGACAAACGTTCGGTCGCCGTCCCGCCGCTTGGCAGCGGTCTCGGGGGTCTGGACTGGATCGCCGTACGCGGGCTCATCGAGGAGGCGCTGGCGACTATCCGCGATGTGCGGATCGTCGTCTTCGAGCCCAGCGGAGCGCCTGCTCCGGAACGGATGGTCCGCAACCGGCGAACCCCCGAGATGACCGCCGCCCGGGCGGCCCTCGTCGGCTTGATCCATCGCTATCGCAAGGGGCTCCTTGATCCGTTCGTGACCCCCGTGGAAGTCGACAGGTTGCTGTATTTCATGCAGTCTGCGGGTGAGCCGCTGAGGCTGCGATACAGGGAGGGAATGTACGGCCCATACGCGGAGAACCTCCGGCATCTGTTGCACGCCGTTGAGGGGCATTTCATATCGGGGTACGCCGACGGCGGTGATGCACCGGACAAGCCACTGGAACTTATGCCGGGCGCCCTGGAGGACGCCACCGCCGCCCTTGGCCGATTCCCCGAGACCCGTAAGCGTTTCGAAAGAGTGGCGTCCCTCGTCGAGGGTTTCGAGTCGCCTTTCGGACTGGAGTTGCTCTCGACGGTGCACTGGGTACTCGACCATCACCATCCTGACGGACGGGCAGATCTCATCGCGCGCACCTACGGTTGGAACGATCGCAAGAAGCAGTTCTCACCGCGGCAGATCGAACTGGCGGCAAACGTGCTGGGCGGGAACGGCTGGGCCGAATGCGCCGCGGCAGAGCCACTGCGCTGACAGCGGACAGGCGGCGGTGATGGCGGGCGACGACCTGGCGAGCGTTCGGGCGCTGGCGTTCGACGTCTTCGGCACGGTGGTGGACTGGCGCTCCACGGTGATCCGGGAAGGCGAGGCGCTCGGCCGCGCCCACGGCCTCGACGTCGATTGGGGCGCCTTCGCGGAAGCTTGGCGAGACGGCTACCAACCCGCCATGAACCGCGTGCGCCAGGGAGAACTTCCCTGGACGAACATGGACGAGCTGCACCGG
>JGIcombinedJ30088_10003127_pt1 | contig 15441 bp, 13 predicted proteins | sample PinacodermPK_FD_30088 | JGI IMG/M metagenome (IMG submission 30088)
GGGTGACAGCCGTCTTAGCTAACAGCTATTCTCCCAGGTCAGAGAGGCACTTCACAGCATTTCACCCCCACACACCCCCCAACCACCGGTGGATCCAGGCTAAGGAACGTAACGAATGCCGTCTAGTGCATAGCGAAGTCGGCCTTCGCAGACCAGCAGTCCTATGTTCACACCCACATCGAGCCTGTCAAGATCAGATCCTTCGTCCTGCATGAAGTACAAGAACTCCCGGGCGTCTCCGAACGGAACATCACCCTGCTCGTGACGCCGTCGGAAGGCTTCAAGCACCTGTTGCCTCCGAGATTCCATGCCTCCAACTTGCGTGTCCACCTTTGTCTTCCCCTTGTTGTGCTGCTCTCTCAGTACAGTATCAGCAGGGTGTGGCACCTAGCAGTCAATCGGCGCTTTGGCAAAGAAAACTCGAAACCGGAGAGCTTTCAGATGATTAGGGGCTTGAGGAGGAAACCGGTTCCGTTGTTTGAGTTGCGAGGGACAGCGCAGATGGGTTCACTCCTACGACCGTGTTGCCTCTTTAGACGAGTCCTCTTGCTTTGGATAGGAGCCACACGAGAACCACCGAGTTTGCGCAGACTCCTCCGAGGTACATGATTTGTTCGCGGGAGAGTAGTTTGTGTCTATGGGACACGAGATTCCGGGTCGCCACAGCACAGACGAGCGTTTTCGCTATTGCCTTGTCGTCTTTGGTGTCCAGCGTTTGGAATGACCGAGCCCGTTTCAGGGTTCTTTCAGCGAGGTCTCCCTGTTTGTCCGATGTGGCGCCGGTGCTGACCAGACGTTTGAAGTGTTGCACCCACGGGGAGTCTGCACCGATGTGCTTGAGCAACTCTGACAGGGTTTTGTTGTAATGAGGTTCCCCGGTCGCGTCCAAGATGCCCCGAGCGAGTGGCGCTGGCGCGAAACTACGATACCCCAGGTCACAGGCTTCCCCGCGAAGGGCTTTGACACGGTTAAAGCCCAAATACGACACGGTTTGACTGCTTCGCCAATGGTGAGCGAGTCGTGACCGGGGGTCAAAGGTTCGCCGGGTACGGATCGAGAGGCAGAACCAGAAGGAGTACCTGGGTTTTGGGCAGAAGTCGTGAGCCAGTTTCAAACGCGGGATTGTGGCGTGGCAACACTGGAGTCCTCGCCATCGCCGCGACTGGACTCTCCGACCACGATGCGTCGGATGCTCAGGTCTGACATGGCCGAGGGTTCCAACTCAGGCCGCTGCTCTCGGCGAGCTTGGGTGGCTTGTCCGCGGCTGCGCATGCTTTGGTCGAGTTGGGCTTGGGTAAGCCCAGTTGGCGGGAATGTCTCGGTAGCACCTTTGCTGAAGAACCCGGAAAGGTCTGTGCTCGTGAGATTCGTCCGGTGCAAGTTGGCGCCGGTCAACGTGACAGAAGTCAACGATGTGTTGGACAGGTCGGCCTCTAACAATTCCGAATTGGAGAAATCCACGCCATATAGCGTGGCGCTGTCGAATCTCGTGTTCGGCAGGTTGGCGTCAGACATAGCGGCTCCCTGAAGGTCGACGCCAGCGAACTTGGCGAGCAGCATTCGTGAGCCGGAGAAATTCGCGCCGGCTAGTCGGGTCGTGCTAAGCGCTTGTGCATTTAGGGTTTCGATCCAAGTGCCTTGGGTGGTCGCTATCGTCGGTGGTTCCTCACCCCTGACGACCCAAGGACTGGAGAAGTCGGCGTACTGAAGCTCAGACCCTGACAAGTCTGCGCGCATCAGGTCCGCACCCCAAAAGACGCTGCCCCTCATGTCAATCCTTGACAGATTGCCTTCCCGCAACTCCAGCCTCACGAGATTGGCCCTCCGCAGGTCCGGCATGTAACCGGCGTCGTCCTCTAACTTGATGCATTCCGCTGTGCGGCTGCCGATGACCTCCATGGCAGCTTGTACGTCAGGGCGAAGACTCCCGCTGCAGGGATCATCATCGGGGGATTCGTCGAGGCGAGCCTCCGGCGGGGGGTATCTCACGAGCACACAAAGCAGCTTCATGGTCCTGATGTGCAACAGCTCAGGGTCTTGTGCAGTCAGTGCCTGCAGTTCGTAGACAGCGCCCATGCGGGCTGAGACGCTTTCGCTGCTCAACCGTGCACTTGCATCGGCATATCGACTGTGGTGCCTATCTGTTCGGTCTCGTTTCTCGCTATGGGAGAGTGTTCTTTCCGCCACGTTTATGCGCCATATGGTGAGGATTATGCCGATGAGCGCCAACAGGACCAACAAGAGATTGCGCAGTGTGGTGCTGTTGGTTTCGCCTCCGTTCTTGTAGCCCAGCCACGGCCACGCCGATACCAGCCAGTCCCATTTCCACCAGGCCAAGACCGCCAAAACCCCAATGGCGGCAAAGGACCTCGCCCAGGGTCGTTTGATCATGCCCCACATCGGCCCGCTGCCTGGCTCACTCGTAGCCGTTGTCTGCGATCCACCGTTTCCACGGTCATGGCCTCTCCACTGGCGACGGATGGCAACTAATGGTGATCACGCTTCCCGGGTATCGGGCTGTTAGCCACCATCTCTGACTGCACCCTAGCAAGACTCTCCGAGGGTACTCCAGATTATGGGGGGACCGCGTGTGTCGTCATTACCCAAATCTATTTCAACCCGCCCAGTCAAATCTCTCGGGAGATTGTCCACGCAAGTCTGCGGGAGGTCCAGCCGGAGGATTCTCCATGTCGCGAAACAACTCCATGTCCTTTCGTGTGGACGGCGCCAAGAGTCGTTTAGATTTGTCTTTGCCCCTCGGGGTGGCCGGTGAAATCGTTCCACTGTCGGTTATGTCCCCCAACCGACCACCGGCCAACATCCCCGAGACCAAGAGATGGAACCACAAACGTGACCTTGGTGCCGGCAGAAACTAGCACCGTGACGTTGGCCATGGAGACACAATCGAACTGATCCTCGCCTTACAGGGAAGCGATCCGAAGCGCCCATCGCGAAAGCCAGAAGCGTTGAGCCACCGGCGGGCACTGTAACCTACGATGCCCCTAGAGAAAGACCGCCAGTGACAAGCGGGAACACAGAACAGCGCGTAGTGTTGGAAATGATCGACTGGCGTGGATGCCCGGTTGTCGAATACGTTCCCGAAAGGGTCTCCGGTCAGCCCTCGTTTCTCAACCTTCGGATGCAGGTGTCGCAGTTGGTTGACTGGATCAGCGCCGGTCACAGCGTGGAACAGTTCGCCGAGGTATTCCACATGGACGTCAAGCAACTGCGCGTCGCTGTGGAATACCTGAGAAACGACCCTCCCGTGGAAACGGTTGATCTCACCGGCTGCCCGGTGGTGGAACTGAACCCGATCGGCATGCCCTCGTTCAAAAGCACGCACTTCCCGGTCGTGACCCTATTCAATTTCCTGAAAAGCGGAAGAACCGCACGAGAGTTCTCCGACACCTACCACCTGAACCACGACCATGTGAAACACGTGCTCGCCCACACCAACATGGGCGGGCAACGGGACGGTTGCGAAGCCCTCTAGGGGCTGCTGGCCCGTTTTAGATAAACAGATCAAGGTAGGCCCTGGCGACGACTCGGGAGATCCTTGTTAGCGGGATGTCGGTGGCGCTGGCTCGAAAATACGAGACTCCGGACTTGCCCGCGAGGGCCCTTGACACGGTTTTGTTTACTCGGTAACCATGGAGCCAAGCTAGAAATAGCCTACGAGGTATCCAACCAACGGGAAACTCCAGCGGTGGTTACCCGAGACGGGCAGTATTGCGGGTTGGGGATTCACTGAACACAAGATGCTGCTAGCGAAACCCCAGAAAGTTGATCAGGTCTCGGTACTTTCAGCGATCGTCTACAACGCCACCAATTCAAATAACCCGACCCCACAAAGTGGGGGACACCTCACTCTCCGATGAACCCGTGGCGATTCAAAGACTTTCGCGTCAGTGGAACGTGGATTTGCGCGTTAGCGGATGCGGATTTGCGCGTTAGCGGATGCGGATTTGCGCGTTAGCGGACGTGGATTTGCGCGTTAGCGGACGTGGATTTGCGCGTTAGCGGACATGGATTTGCGCGTTAGCGGATATTTTGTACACAAAACACCAAATTTGGTGAAAAACCGGCAAAACCCGGCCCGTCCGGCCCGCCCGAGAATTTCGACTGTTTTGCAACACCAAAGGAACCTGCTACCGGTCGGACAACCAAGCCACACCAAAGCGTCGCCCCGATCCCCAGGGTTGCCAAATCCCGGCTGTAACAAAGGGTGTAGTTGGAAAGTTCACGCCGTAGTGCTCGCAGAACCGCCTGACCGCGGCGTAGGTTGTCATCCACGCACCCCTCAGGTGTGTCCACCCCCTCCCTCTCGGAAAAAACCCAGTTCGGTTTGCTCCTGTCCTCCAAGGCTTCCTCCCCTTCCCGACTCTAAGCGTCGGCCAACATCTGGAGTAGTTCGCTGTCCTCTTCCAAGATGCGGTGAATAGATTGGAGGCGCTCTTCCTCGGTGGGTGGAACATCGCGCAGGGGAATGCCGTTGTCCACCCTGTATCGGAATTCTTCCTCGGGTGTTCTGCCATTCCAGCAGATCAATTCGTCGCTCATCCGGGGCCTCGGCCGGTGTCCCAAAATATAGCAGTAGCCCCTCGTCCCATCGCCTGAGCCACCGATAGGCCGCCTGACGCCACACCCCCGCCGCCGTCGACTAGGACGTGGGGATACTCGACGATGCTGTCAAAAGCAGCCGCGGCGTAGAGCATCCACTCGGGGCTGCCGGGTTTTGACCGGAGGATCCCCTCCAAGAACCATCCGTGTCAGCGTTCACCTACGCCCGTCAGAGAGGCGTTTTGGGTCGGAGGCCGCAGGCTTGTTCTTCGGCAGTGGTATCTATCCCCCGGGAGCGTTTCCACGCCAAACGCTTTTCGATGTTGCGGGTCGGCGACATACCGGCGGCGATTCCACGTTGGTAGTTTTCCCGGGCTCGGGCCAGCGCCTCTTCCATCGTCAGTATCGTCGGATAACGCGAAGCGTAAGGATCGACGACAGGTTGTTCGGGCATGATCTCTTCAGGATACAACCAGGGTGCAACCGACCAACGGCAGATCCCGGTGTCGAAATCGGACGGATCAGAGTTTCGACCAGGGAACTCTTCCCGGCATCAGCGTCCAACACGACAGGCACATGCGTGGAGTCGCTCGGCTTGATGGGAGGGTTCGAAAGGGGAATCGCTATTCGGGTTCGACGCCCTTGACATCAAGTCCGCCACCGGTTAATCGTTGACAACTCTGACAGCCTTTGGCTACGCTAGATCCCCTTTTCGGTGTCGGAAGCGGACACCCAGCTACCCCAGAAACAATCGGTGAAGAACCAGAACCTTGTCGACCCGGCACTGCTGGCCGCTTGTTGCCGTGTTGCTTTTCAAGATACCGGAAGGTTCCAGCAACTGATTGGCTCTACCACCTGGCTGGTTGTGCTGTCGGGTGGGTTAGGGAGTGATGGGCACTGGGGTGATTTGTTGTCGCACTTCTGATATTTGTTGTCCCCACCATGCCCACAGGTTGCCGCTGTTCTCTCTGGTGGGGTCGTTCGGATCGCGCCCGAAAAACCCGTACCAGCTGCATATGTCGTTGCTGCAAATGGGCAATCCCGTCGCCTCGACGGTGATGGTTGCACAGTCGGGGTGATGCCCGGCGGTTTCCGACAGCTGCTGCGGGTAGGAAAGGGGCTGCACATCCGAGAGGAAGGTGCGGTGGTCAGCGTTGGAAGGGTAAGCGGTCATGTTTTCGGCCAGCGTCCCGAGCGGAGAGTTGGTTTGGGGGGTGGCCACTCTCCTGGTCGTGTCGGTGGGCCAACCGGCCGTCAGGTGCGACGGGGACGTGGCCGGTGAGCGTCCCCCTCCGAGAATGTGATATGGTTCTCCGTTGCCTGTTTCTTTTTCGGATTCGTGCAGGATGGACACGGCCTGCAGGTACCAGTCGAAGGGTTCGTTCATGTCCGAGATGGTGCGGGTGCCCACGTAGCAGAGAAGCGACCGGTCTGTTTCGGTGCCCAGCCATTCGAGAGAGAACTCGGAGGTGTCCGGGTCGGGATTGTCCCAATCTCTCACGGCTGTTTCGAACCATCTTTCGCTGTCCCGGATGCTCCTGTCTTTTTGGACCGAACAGTCGTAATCAACAGGAGAGTAGAAAACCGGGTTTTGGTCTTTGGGGATCCCGGGGTGTTGATCGTCGACCCGGCAGTAGTAGTCGCTGTTGGCGGGGACTCCTATGTAGGCGGCTGCCAGCCATTCCACTGCCATGATGCCTTGGAACCGTCCGCGTCGTTTTGTGCTTGGCGCCATGCGTACCAGCAGTACCGATCGGGATCCTGCTGGTCTTGTCCTTCGTGGCGGGAGAACCCTTGGCCGTACAGCCATTCTTGCACCCACTGTTCCTTGTCGGCTAGCGACGGGAGGGTGTGCATCATGGAGCGTTGCCCCGGCAGCGGCGGTTCCACTACCACCTGATAGTAATTCTTCGAGGGTACTCTGTTCGGAGAGGGATTGCGTTGCTCTCGGGGTTCGTCGTTTCTGAGGGGGGCCGCTCCGTCGGAGTAGGCACAAACCCGCACGTCCCGGGGAGTAGGCGTGAAAGCGCCACGGACGTTGTCGGGTGGGGGTTCTATGTACCATATGGCTCTCCAGGGACGCAGCGTTTCGGCTAGGCACACCGGGACCTTGCCCATCGGCAAACAGTCGGGATACGTGACGTTGCCATTCTTGTCGGTTTCTGTGCGGTAGGTGCTCCTCACAGCAGCCCACCAATTGCCGTCGGGAGTGGCGGTCTTCCCGCCGCTAGCTCCCGAACCCGCGTCGAACAGTGGTATGGGAACATGCACCGGCGGTGATTCTCGTTCCGGGATCGTGGGCTTGTCGTGGTTTGTCCACCCGAACAGGGTTTGGGGTTCGGGAGGTTCCAACGTGTCTCCCAGCACTTTGGTGTAATCGAACTCGTCGTCGACGGGAACCTGGCGGGGCCACGGCACGGCGACTTCCCACGACACCCAAGGCCTTGCGTTCCTGGCAGCGAAACATGTGTAATAGCTCAGGTAATAGGAATGGGTTTGGTCTAACCAGCCGACGTTCTTTTCGTCGATGAGGTAGGCGATAACGCTGTCCGTTCCGGGCGGGGGCACGGTCTTGGTGTGTATCCCCCACATTTCCCATGCCCTCCAAAACACGGGGAATCTCTTCGACACTGAGCCGGGCACCGGGTCAACAGCCGGTGTCTCAGCCAACTCCCTGTTGAACGGGGTTACGGATTCGCAGCCGCGGAGAAACCCGCTGCAATCCGCGGGTTTGCTGCCAGGGAGTTGTTTCGGAGCTGGCAGGTTCTCCACGTGTTCTCTGAGTTCTGTGTCGTAGTAGCCGAAATCGTTTCCGGCTGGCAAACCGATAGTGTCCACTATGTCGCTAATCCAATAGGTGTCATCGGTATAATCGGCCCGGTTCGTGCCCGTGGCGTAGCATTCCCAAACGTCGTCGTTGTTTTGGTCTTTCATGTAGCGACCTTTTCTACAGCCCGTGCTGACGACTTCTATAGCCCATTCCCAGGTGACTGTTTTCTGGTAGCCGTGCGTGGCATGACCCCACGGCCAGGTAGCAGGCCGGAGATAGGGACCGTCGACGAAGTTGTACACATCAGTGAGATATCCGGGTTCTTGTTGCTGTCCTCGACTGTCGTAGGTTTGCTTGACAGCCGAAGACCTCCACGGCCATCCCCCGAAAGCCTCCCACTGCGGGTGGTACGAATCGACCGTGGCAACCTGATATGTGGGGTCGTCTTTGATGACGATGTTCGCGCCGTTTGCGGTGTTGTACGCAGCAGCGGCGGCGCTGGCGTCCTGGTCCCATTTGACATCGGCAGACAACTCCAAACCAGGACCGGTCCAGTGGATAGGAGTTGGGTATTTTTTGATGAGGTTTTGTTGGCTGTCGGGGGTTTGGTATATGGTGGGCACCGGGGGAGATTCGATCGCTTCGAAACACACTCCCTGGTTGTGCAGGGGCCTTTGGAAGATTTTGCCGATCATGTACCCGTCGGGAAGTCCCTGTTCGCAGGAATCCACCGCGAACCGGTCGCCGTGTCCGTACTCCGACGATTCGCAAGGTTCTATTTCGATTATCTCGATCGCTGGTTGGGGAAGAGCCCCGCCGGCGTATTTGCTTGCCGTGTCGGCAGTCAACTTGTTTGATTTCCCGTTGGTAGTAGACCGCGGGTTCCCTTTGGATGTCGCTTTGAGTTGTTCAGCGTCCTCGGCATGGTTTTCCTCTGCCGAGACCCACAAGGGCAGCATAACCGTCGCTGCGAACATGACCGCCCACAGACCCGTCGCTACTCGACGGCGGGGCTTGTGTCTAACAAACATTCTGCGTGACCCAGTCGATCATTTCAGGGGTGATAGTCACCGGTTCTTCGGCTCCTATGTAAACCGGTTCGGTCACGGCGTCAGCAGGGTCGCGGTTGCCTGTCCAGTAGGCCCAACATATCCTGTCAGCCGCCCAGACAGCCTGTGTTTGCGCCCAATCTCCCAGGCCTTGCCAGTCCCAAGACAGATTGGAAAACAACTTGTCCCGCAGCGGAGCCACGGTTTTCCAAGTCAAAACCCTGCCCGACGGCAGGGTCACGTCGACGTAAAGGGGGCGTTCCGCAATTGGCATTTCCACCAGTGCCGTGGCCACTCCCTGGTTAGCGTCGATGTTTTTCCACGCATCGCCGGTCGGATAATGCACCTCGTCGGATCGGTCGTGCCACACTCTGATGTCCACGTTCGACATCTCCGACGGATCGGGATAAGGAACGAGATGTATCAACAGGTCCCATCCCACGTCATCTCTTTCCCAAGCCCAAACATACCCGGTTTCCATGGGAACTCCCCACTGGGCACAGTCGCCGTTGCAGGGCGGCCGCAAAATCCCCGCTGATGGCGTGGCGCGGCGGGGCTGGTAGTAGCGGTCCGCGACGTCGCCGAACACGCCCGGGTCCTGCGGGTAGATCACATAAGCGATCCTGTCGTCAGAAGCTGCGGTGACGACGAACTGGTCAGTGTCTCCCGGGAAGGCCCACCGAGCGGATATTTCGCGGTGTTCACCGGGTTTGACAGGCACCCCGACAGTCGGGTCGATCCACTCGGCATCAACAGAGAGAAGCAACTCCCCGCCCTCAGAGTCTGCTGGGTAACGAACCGCTCTGAAAGGCGGGCGTTCATCACCACCGCCTTCGGACATCCATGACATCAGCACAGGATGCCTGCCCGTCAGGACGTAGTTTCCCTCCAAACCAAAAAACATGGTCACGACAACCACAGTGTTCGCATCCGTCTTTTGGTGTTCCACCACCCAACCATGCAACACCAAATCCACGGTTCCTTCGTAGTTGTCGTTCCAAGCAGCCTCTGCAGCGACCCAACCGATCACTCCCTCGGCGGTGGTGGGCATCAACGTCAAAACAGTTTGTTTTTCTGTGACACTCACAGCATCCCCGGGATCCAAAAACGGCACAACACCCAAAAGATCGTCGCTGGGTGGCGGGTTGACCACCACAGGCCGGCCCCCCGGTTGGGTTTCCGGGCGGGCATTCCCGGCGCTGCCGTCCCTGCCGAGGTGTCCTTGTTCGCTGTCGTCGTTGGCCGCAGCCGTAACAATGGTCGCCTGCTCCCCTCCTGCCGCTGTTGTTGGAACAGGCCAGGTGTCTCCAGTGGTTTCGGTCGTGTCGAACGTGGTCGGAGTAGTCGTTTCGACGGGTAGGAACGTGGCGGGTTCTTCCCTGCAGCCAGCAGCGAGTACAAGCAACACAGCCGCCGCGAACAGACTTCCCCGTTTGTTATACCTCAAGGGGCAATTCATGCCGTTCGTGGTGTCCGCTGACACGATGCTGGTCTACCGGCGATCACCGGCCGCGCCAACCCGGCGCACATAGCAGACACATCGCCTAGTTGGTGTTGGTGCGTTGCCAGTCGGCGTAGTCGATGAGGCGTCTCAGTTGCGACGTGCCTTTGTGGAGGGGGTGCCACACGGTTTCGACGTCGCCTCCGTCGCTGGTTTCGAACTGGACTTGTAACTCCCACTCGTACACGGCGGGATGTGGCAGGTAAAACCTGCAATCGGTTTTTGGATCGGTGGTGGTGACGGGACAGTCGGCGGGGAAGGCGCTTTTGACGTGTTCGTGGGACGTGCGGATGGTGTCCCGCACATAAGTGGACATGTTGTTCCACCGTTCGATCAGGGACGGGGCTAGTTTTCTGATAGCGGCGTAGTCGCTGCTCGACCCCCACACATGCAGCTCTCTCCACGCGGAACGCACTGTCGTGGCTTCCCATACACAGCCTTGTTCGTCGGTCACTGTCGACGCTGCCGGGTACGTGGGCCATATGTACGGCTCGGCCGACGCTGCCGACCCGAGCTTGTCAGACGAAACAAACAGGCTTAGCCGGGTTGTGCCTTCGGGAGGGTGGTCGCCTTTGAACACCGGGGGGATGGTTTTGCGGGGGAACCTCGAGACCCACCCGTATTCGTTTTTGACCCGGTCTATTTCGCTTTGGGGAATGACACCACACGTCAGCGAAACCGCCCTAGCCGTGGTCGTGGTCGTAGTGGTGGTGGTTGGGCAGGGCGGGACCACCTCGGACGGGTAGGCGCGTCTGTGTGCGTCGGGTCCGAGCTCAGGCACATGCAGGAAGTAGTACACAGTGCGGTCGGGCTGGCACGCCGGTGGTGGTGGTGGGTGGTCGGGATGGCACTCGCCGGGAACCGCGTGGTAGTGATATCCCGGCGGGCAGGTCTCGCCCGTGGGTTCGGGTTGGTCGGTGCCGCACGGCGGAACCCGCACGAGGACATGCACAGAAGGGTCGTCCCGGTCGTGAGTCCGGTACTCTTGCAGCCAAACCGGATCGCACGCTTCGGGTTCGTGGTCTTCGTGGCAGATGTCTGACTTCCAGAAATATTGGTAGATACTTGGTTTGTACGTTTCGTGGTAGTGCTCCCCGTTGGGACACCTCGGCTGCGTAGTAGTCGTAGTCGACGTCGTAGTCGTAGTGGTTGTGGTGGTCGTGGTTCCTGTTGGTCTAGGGTTCGGAGTCGTCCGATCAGGGTTCGTGCTCCTGGGGCAAGAACCCGACGTGATATAAACCCCGTTCCCACAGTACGTAGCGCTGGAACCGCCACCGCCACCGCTGGTAGTCGTGGTCTTGCCACCGCCACCGCTGGTAGTCGTGGTCTTGCCACCGCCACCGCTGGTAGTCGTGGTCTTGCCACCGCCACCGCTGGTAGTCGTGGTCTTGGGCGGTGGGTTGCCGCCGCGGTGGCAGGCCGGGTCCATACGACACGCTGGCGGGACGAACCCCGGGTTGTGATTTGGATTGTTCGGGTTGGCCTCCGGCGGAGGCTTCGTCCGTTTCCGCGGTTTAGGCGGCGGGTCAGCGGGCGGTGGTGGTGAGTGTTCGCTGGGATCATGGACCGTTTGGCATATCTTGTACGGATCGGGGATGGCGTCTACCCAACGGCACTGTCGGCTCCCGGAGTGCGCGGAGGCTGGTTCGGGCAGGTCTGCGAGGATGATCAGGGCAGATACGGCCAGGACGGCCAGGGCGGTCCAGATGATGGTCCGGGTGTTGCGGCGGTGGCGTATCTGCTCTGCGGTCACGACGGCGGCACTCCTATGTATTCGGGGTTGTGTCGGTGCGACTCTTTGTCTTGGTGGATGAGGTTCGGCGAGAACGTGAGGCGCCCGTCCTGGTAGTAGGTTTTGTGGCTGGGCGGGTACAGGTCAGCGTCGAAGAACGCCGAGTCGGGGAAGTGAGGGTTGGGGTCGTCGGGGCACAGCAGCCGCTCTCTGAGGGGTATGGATTGGTACCAGTAGCACACCGCCCGGTACGACACCCGCCACGTCCCGTCGGCGGTCCTCACGATCAGTGCCTTGTCCCAGCCCCAGCCGGTGTCGTTTAGGCCCAGTTCGTCGCCGAAGTACTCGTCGGGAACGTCGAAGCCTCTGTTCTGCAAGTCCCTGTAGTAGCGGTCTTTGGCTGCTTGTTCCTCGGGCGTGAACGCCCGATCGGTGTAGAAGGGGTTCCATTCGACGTGGATCATCGACGCTGCGGGAAAGTGTCCCGCCCAGTACACACTGCGGATTTGAGACCCCCCGTTGCCGCGCGAGTCGGATCCGTGTTCGGCTTTCAGGAAGGGGTTTTCGAGACTGTCGATTTCGAGGAGGAAGTCGGCCATGGCGGTGCCGTCGCGGATGGCCCGCTGCCGGTACTCGGCGTCGCCTGTCCACATCCAATCCACAGCCGTTGCTATGGCCTCCAGGGTGCATTGGTCGGTGACTTCGCTGCCGTACCCGTCCCAGATCTCTTCCACGGGTGGGCAGTCCCTCCCGAGGAAACGAGCGGTGTCGTTCCACTGCCACTGTGGTTCGGCGAACGGGGTGGTGGGCCGGGTCGGGGGAGGCAGGGGCAGGGGCAGTTCTATGTGGGGGGCTTCCCGTTGTTCAGAGTCGATCGGGAGCAGCAAAGTGTGTTGCTCTCCCGCCGGGTAGGTACCCGCGATAGCGACAAGGTTGGGATTGTCTGTCCATGTGACGTCGTAGCGGTAGGGAAACCACACCCAGTCGGTGGCGTGCATGAACACGTTCCGCACCGCATGGGAGGCGGCTTCTCGCATGATCTGGTACTGGACCTGTGGGTCTTCGAAGTCGTTGTAGTGGTAGAAAACGTGGGAGTTGTAGAAACCCCAGGGGCCGCCGATTTCGAAACTCTCCCAATGGTCGGCGGGCACCGTTTGCGGGTCGATCGACTGGTAGGCGTCTTCCAGCATGTTCGGATGCCAAAAGGTCACCGTGTCGGTGTCGGCCGGGTCTAGCAGAGCGGCGACGCATTGCCCGTCGGTCCAGGCCGCCCCGGCAACGGCACAGCGGCTTTCGGATGTGATGCCTTCGTAGACAACCAGACGGGCGGGAACCACTTCGGCTTCGGTCGTGTCGGTGTCGGGTTCTACCGCAATGGTGGTCGTGGTTTCCTCTGGTACCGGCACGGTATCCCCGACCGTGGTTTCCGTCGTGGTTTCTCTTGTGGTCGTGGTGGTTGTGGTTTCCGGGACAGTCGAAGCGGCAGTGGTTTCGGGCAGAGTGATTTCGGGAAGGTCTATGGGTTCGTCGGTGGTGTCACTCGCGCAGGCGACAACCAACACCGCGAATGCGGCTGCGAGAGCCAGTTTTCTGAAACGTTGCATAGTTAAACAGTCCTTACCGGTGTAGCTGTATTTCATACTCTACATGGTATCAGAAATTAATACCGCCGCGAAACACAGATTTGTGAATTCGTTGTTGACAGCGGTTGGTGGCGTGACATTATTCGCTCGACAAGCGCCTCCGCAGGTGGGCATCACGAGCGGACTAGGTCCTTGACCTGGACCGACAGGACAGGAGGCGCATCCCACTCCAGTGATACACTAGCACCCTAAAACCCGCCATCAGAAATACTAATCTCCCCCATATTTCCGCCTATCACATCTACAACACAGCGGCAACAAACCCATTCACCGAGAATATACATTGAGGATAGGTCGATAATGAACTCTGTCTAAGTTAGCGAAGTCCCTCCCAAGACCCGCCCGTCCAACCAACCCATCACGGTTCCCGTGCCAGGATCGTCGCTGGCCCCGCTCCCATCTGTCTGCTTTTTCGTTTCCACCCTCACCTTTCGCGAAGGATGGATGTGTTACGGGTCTCCAACACAGCCGGTTGGGAGGCGCGGCGGAAACCGGGGGTGGCACCCCGGTCGAGATGACCGGTTCGGCCACACTTACGGCCCTCCAACCCAGTAAGGTGCCGGACCGTGGCCGCGCCCACGCCCAACCCGTCCGGACGGTCACCGCTGTTACCGAGAAGTGTCGCACCCTCCCTATATGATGACACCCATGCCATTAGGAGCTTCAGACTCCACAAGAACCCCGACCGAGACCTCTTCTTTTGGGGTTGGCAAACGGGAAAACCACGATTCGTCTGCTTTCTACGCCCGTTTCGCCGCTCCTGCTATCGACCCCGACGAACGCATCGGTCGGAGACCTCCCCGGGAGGGTCCTATCTTGGGAGATGCCAGATCAATGACCGACCTGCCGGACCATTCGGTGGCGTTGATGGTCACGTCCCCTCCCTACTTCGTGGGCAAGGAATACGAAAACGAGGTGATGGTCGCCGCCCGCTCGGGAAAGATCCTGTCGGACGTTCCGGGCAGCTACCGCGAGTATCTGCGGCTGCTTCGCGACGTTTTCCAAGAGTGCTACCGGGTGTTGGAACCCGGGGGTCGGATGGCGGTCAATGTCGCCAACCTGGGACGCAAGCCCTACCGGAGCCTCTCCGCCGACGTGACCCGCATCTTAGAGAACCTGGGATTGTTCCTTCGGGGAGAGATCATCTGGCGCAAAGCCGCCGCCAGTAGCGGTTCCTGCGCGTGGGGTTCGTTCCGAAGTCCCTCCAACCCGGTACTCAGAGACGTCACAGAAAGGATCGTGGTCGCATCCAAAGGAAGGTTCGACCGGGCGCTGTCCCCTGCCCGCCGCCAGACCCTGGGACTTCCCCATGTGCCCACCACCAACAGCGACGAGTTCATAGAAGCCACGTTGGACGTGTGGACAATCCCCCCAGAAAACGCCCGCAGAGTGGGCCACCCCGCGCCGTTTCCCGTGGAGCTGCCCCTGCGACTCATCCACCTCTACACCTACCAGAACGACCTGGTACTAGACCCGTTCATGGGATCGGGAACCACTTTGTTAGCTGCCCGGCAGGCAGCGCGGAGGGGCATCGGATACGACATCGACCCCGAATACGTGCGAATCTCCGAGGACAGACTCAAACAGGCCACCGTTGACACCACCGAGCATCGCCGCGTGTCCGTGTCGGTCGAAGGCGCCCGTAGCCTGGCACGGCGGACACTTGACGAATCGGGATTCACCATCATCAAGGCCAACCCGAAAATCGGGGGCACCGGTGTCTCGTACGACTTTGTGGTCGAGAACCAGCATGGTGACAGGTGGTATGTGGACGTGGCAGGAGGGTTCACCACCGTCCAACCGGGCCTGCAACGCAGCACAGTGATATGGGAAACACTGGGGAAGGCGCATGTGCTTCACGGAACGGAAACCGCCGGCGAGCCTCGGGTGCTGGTGATAACCCCCAAACTGCCCAAACCCCGAGGGGCGGGGCGGAAAGCCATCACCGCTGTTGGACCCCGACGCCTGTTCGACCTCATCGAGCTTTCAAACGCCACGGACCTTCTACGCTTGCAGTCATACGGAACCCAACCCACCCGCCGTCCCGCTGCGGGGTTCTGGACCAAGCAACAAATCGGCGATTCCTTCCCCACCGATCGGTAGTCCCAAAAAGGGCCGGCCGCTCACAATACCGGCCCCTTTTAGGATCAAAGGCTATGGCTTCTCTACGGACCGAGATCACCGAA
>JGIcombinedJ30088_10003131_pt1 | contig 15428 bp, 11 predicted proteins | sample PinacodermPK_FD_30088 | JGI IMG/M metagenome (IMG submission 30088)
CGGTCGGCGAGCGCGAGTATCTCGTCGAGCTCCGTCGATACCAGCAGGATGGCCGTGCCCCGCTCCTTCAGCGCCAGGACCTGCGCATGGATGGTCTCGATGGTGCCGACATCGACGCCGCGCGTCGGCTGGCCGAGGAGCAGCACATGGGGCACGCCGTCGAACTCCCGCGCCAGCACGATCTTCTGCTGGTTGCCGCCGGAAANCCCCGCCGCCGGCCGTCCCGGCTCCGGCGGGCGGATATCGAAGCGCGCGATCAGCGGCTCCGNATGCGCCTGCATCGCCGCGCCGCTCGTCCACGGACCGGGCCCGGCGCTCTCCGGGCNGCCCAGCACCGCGTTTTCCCGCGCNTCGAANGGCAGGACCAAACCCCGCTGCTGGCGGTCTTCCGGGACATGCGCCAGCCCGAGCGCGCGCATTTCCGCAGGCGTCGCCGGATGGGCCGCGTCGATCCGCCGCCCGGCGAATTCGATATACCCCTCCTGCACAGGCGACATGGCAGACAGGATGTCGAGCAGTTCGGACTGGCCGTTGCCCGAGACGCCCGCCACGCCGAGTATTTCGCCGGCCCGCAACTCCAGGTCGACNCCCTGCAGGCGCACGGTGCCGGCAGCGCTCTTCCAGCCCAGCCCCGCCGCCCGCAGGACCGGGGTTCGNACTGNGCCTTCGGGCGGCCGCGCCGGCTGCCCGACCTTGCGNCCGACCATGAGCTCGGCGAGTTCGCCGGTCGTCGTCTCCGCCGCGCGGCGCTGGCCGGCCAGCCGGCCGTGGCGCATCACCGAGACCGTGTCGCAGACCGCCATCACCTCGCGCAGCTTGTGGGTAATCAGCACGACGGTGCCGCCGGCGTCGCGGATCGCGCCGAGGACGGTGAAGAGCTGGTCCGTCTCGTCCGGGGTCAGCACGCCGGTCGGTTCGTCGAGGATCAGGATGCGGGCGCCGCGAAACAACGCCTTCAGGATTTCGACGCGCTGGCGCAGGCCGACCGGCAGGTCGTCGACCGGAGCGTCGGGGTCCACCTCAAGGCCGTGCCTGCGGCCCAGGCTCTCCAGCTCCGTGCGGATATCGCCTTCCCCGCTCCCCAGCAGGAACCCGCCCTCCATGCCGAGCATGACGTTTTCCAGCACGGTGAAGGTGGGCACCAGCATGAAGTGCTGGTGGACCATGCCGACGCCGAGCGCGATGGCGTCCGCCGGGCTGCGGATCGACGCCGGCCGCCCGTCGATTTCGATGCTGCCCCGGTCGGGCGTGTATAGCCCGTAGATTATCGAGGCGAGCGTGGATTTGCCCGCGCCGTTCTCGCCGACGATGCCGTGGACAGTCCCAGGCAGGATGTCCAGGTCCACATCGTCGTTGGCCAGAACGGCGCCGAAGCGCTTGGTGACGCCCCGAACCCGGACCGCAGGGCCGTCAGCCCCGCCCGCGCCGCCGTTCCGAGCCAACGGGGAGCCGCCTCAACCGGGACAGGTCGAGTCGCTCATATAGTCGTGGACCGCGATCTTGCCGGAAACGATGTCGGCCTTGGCCGTCTCGACCGCGGCCTTCAGCCCGTCGCTCAGGAGGCCGGCATTGTGCTCGTCCTGCGCCCAGTCGACGCCGCCTTCGGCCAGGCCGAGGCTGCGGACGCCGGCGGTGAATGTGCCGGCGAGGCCGTCCTTCAGCGTCTGGTAGGTCGCGACATCGACGCGCTTCAGCATCGACGTCAGCACGGAGCCCGGCGCCATCCCGTTCTGGTTCGAATCGACGCCGATGGCGAGCTTGCCCGCGTCGGCCGCAGCCTGAATCACGCCGATGCCGCTCCTGCCGGCGGCGTGATAGACCACGTCGGCGCCCCGATCCATCTGGCCCTTGGCCAGTTCCGAGGCCTTCGTCGGGTCGTTCCATGCGGCCGGGGTCGTCCCGGTCATCGCCTGCAGCACCTCGACATCGGCATTCGCGGCCTTCGCTCCCTGGAGGTAGCCGCAATGGAACTTGCGGATGAGAGGGATGTCCATGCCGCCGACAAAGCCAACCTTTCCGGTCTTGCTGGCGAGGGCGGCAGCGATGCCGACCAGATAGCTGCCCTCATGCTCCTTGAAGACGTATTGGCGCAGATTGGGACGGTCGAGCCACGAGACGTCGATGATCGCGAACTGGCGGTCGGGGAACTCGGCCGCCACTGCATCGATTGCGTCCGCCTGCGAGAAGCCGACAGCGATCACCATGGTCGCGCCGCGTTCGACAAGGCGGCGCATGGCCTGCTCGCGCTGGGTTTCGTTGGTAATCTGAAACTCGGTGACCTTGATGCCGGTCTCCTTCGAGAACTTCTGCACGCCGTTCCAGACGCTCTCGTTGAAGCTCTTGTCGAATTTGCTGCCGATGTCATAGACGACGGCGGGTTTGAACTCTCCGGCGAATGCCGTTGCGGTCGTCAGGACCGACAGGATCGCCACGAGGGAAAACAACTTGCTTCGCATACCGGTCCCCATACTCGCCGCCATCGACAATCGGGCGGGTCGAGGCAGCATAGTGCGGTTACGCTCCTTCTCCCAAGGCCAGCACCACGCCGCCGCTGACCGGGTCGGCCGCCGTGAGGCTGACGGAGAGGGTGTCGCCCAGGCTGAATGTGCGCCCGGTGGCGCTGCCGGCCAGCGTGTGGCGGCGCGCATCGTGGCGGAAAAACTCGTCGCCGAGCCCGCCCACCGGCAGGATGCCGTCCGCGCCCTGGCCGGCGAGGCGCAGGAACAGGCCGAAGCGCTGCACGCCGACGATGCGCCCCTCGAAGACTTCGCCCGCCCGGCTTTCCAGCACCGCCGCAGCATAGCGGTCCACCGCCCGGCGCTCTGCCGCCGCGGCGCGGCGCTCGGTCGTCGAAAGGTTCTCGGCCAGCTCGTGGAAGCCCGATTCGTCTTCCAGCCCGCCGGCGCCGAGCCCGAGCGCTGCAATCAGTGCGCGATGCACGAGCAGGTCGGCATAGCGCCGGATCGGCGAGGTGAAATGCGCATAGCGCGCAAGCCCGAGGCCGAAATGCCCGCGCATCTCCGGGGTATAGACCGCCTGGGCCTGGGCGCGCAGCACCAGTTCGTGCGCCAGCGCCGCAAAGGGTGTGCCCGCAAGCCGCGCGAGCAGGGTGTTGAACTGGCCGGGGCGCTGCAACTCGCCGAATGAAATCGGATGGCCCAGATCGCGCAGCAGGCTCCGCATCGCCTCGATTCGCGCCGGGTCGGGCCGCTCGTGGACCCGCCGCATGCAGATCTGGCCCTTGCTCTCCAGCGTCTCGGCAGCGGCGACATTGGCCGCGATCATGAACTCCTCGACGATGCGATGCGCCGTCAACCGCTCGCGCGCGTCCACCGCCACCGCGTTTCCGCCGGGTCGAAGACGATCTTGCGCTCCGGCAGGTCGAGTTCCAGCGCGCCGCGCCGCTTCCGCGCCCGTTCCAGCGCGCCGAACGCCCCTTCCAGATGGGCCAGATGCTGGGGTGTGTCCGGCCCGTCCAGCATGTCCTGAAGCGCGCGGTAGGTGAGCCGCGCCGAAGACCGCATCCAGGCCCGCCGGAAACGATGGCCGCGAAGCGCGCCTCCCGGGCCGACACGAAGCTCCACCGCCAGGCACGGCCTGTCCTCGCCGGGCATGAGGCTGCCGAGCCCGCTGGAAAGCTGCTTGGGCAGCATGGGCACGGCGCGATCCGGCAGGTAGACCGAGTTGCCGCGCCGCGCGGCCTCCCGGTCCAGCGCGCTCCCCGGCCGGACATAGCTGGCGATATCCGCGATGGCGACGGTCACGCGCCAGCCGCCGTCCTCGTCCGGCTCGGCATAAACGGCATCGTCGAAATCGCGCGCGTGCACGTCGTCCACAGTCACCAGCGCCATGCCCGTCAGGTCCGTGCGCCCGTCGGGGTCCGGAAGCCGCGCGGCTTCCGCCTCGGCCAGCACCTCGGGCGGGAACGGCTCTTCGATGTCGTGCTCCAGCAGCGTCAGGGTCGAGAGCGCGCCCGGACCGTCATGGCGGCCCATGCACTCGACCACCCGGACCGAGCGCCGCGGCCCGCGCCGTCCGGGCAGCACAGAAGCGCGCACGATATCGCCGGGCTCCGCGCCGGCCGCTTCCGATATAGCGAATTCCCTGTTCCGGCCGCGGTCCGCCGGGCGGAGCACCAGTTCGCCGTCTTCCTCCGCCACCACGCCCAGCACATCCGCCGGCGCGGCCGTCAGCCGGCGCATCACGCGGGCCAGATAGCCGCCGTCGCCCGCCGGCCTGAGACGCACCAGCAGCTTGGCGCCTTCGGCCGGAAGCGGACCCGGACCCGGCTCGTCGACGACGATCTCCGGCGCGGGAACGCCCCGGCGGCCGGCAGGGCGTGCCAGCAGATCGCCATCGTCGGTGCGGCCCGCCACCTCCACCACCGTTACCTCGGGCAGTCCCGTGGCAACGCGGCGGCCGCGGCGGCGGTCTATCGCTCCCTCAGACTCCAGATCGCGCAACAGGTCGCGCAACGCCGCCCGCTCCGCACCCTTGAGCCGGAAGGCGCGGGCGATCTCCTTGCGATCCACCGGCCCGCCGCGTTCGGCAACGAAGGCGAGCAGGCTTTCGCGATCGGGGAGCGTCACGCGGGCGGGGCTTTCCTTGTAGCGGCTGGCTTGCGCGAGCGGGCCTTCGCGGAAGCGGCCTTCGGCTTCGCCGCAGCCTTGCGCGCGGGCGCCTTGCGTGCCGCCGTCTTGCCGCCACTGGCCTTTTTCTTTTCCAGCAAAGGCAGGGCGGCCTCAAGCGTTGCGTCCTCGGGCGCCTGGCCCTTGGGCAGCGAGGCCATGGTCCGGCCGTGCTTCACGTAAGGCCCGTAGCGGCCGGTGTGGACCGTAACCGGTTTTCCGTCGCCGGGATGCGCGCCCAGTTCTTTCAGCGGCCCCGCCGACCGTCCGCCCTTCTTCTCGGCGATCAGCACGACGGCCCGGTTCAGCCCGATCTCCAGCACATCGTCGCCGCGCGGGATCGAGACGAAGGCGCCGTCATGGCGCAGATAGGGACCGAACCGCCCGAGGCCGGCCGAAATCGGCTTGCCGCTCTCCGGGTGAATGCCCACCTCGCGCGGCAGCGACAGCAGGCCGAGCGCCTGCTCCAGCGTGACCGCGGCCGGATCGACGCCGCGCGGGGTGGAAACGCGCTTCGGCTTATCCTCGCCCTCTCCGGCAAGCTGGACGTAGAAGCCGTAGGGCCCCTTGCGCACGGAGACCTCGAGTCCGTTCTCCGGGTGGTTGCCCAGAATGCGCGGTCCGTTTTCGTCCTTGCCTTCCGCGGCCGAAAGCGACCGGACATGGCGGCAGTCCGGATAGCCCGAGCAGCCGAAAAAGGGGCCCTGCTTGCCCAGACGCAGACCCAGCCTGCCCTCGCCGCAAACCGGGCAGAGGCGCGGGTCCCGCCCGTCGTTGGTTTGCGGGAAGAAATGCGCATCGAGCTCGCTATCGAGGGCGTCGATGACATTGGAAATACGCAGGCCCTGCGTTTCCTCGACCTTGGCCTGAAAACCGTCCCAGAACTCCTGCAGCAGCGCGCGCCAGTCGATGCTGCCGTTAGACACCGCGTCGAGCTTCTCCTCCAGGTCGGCGGTGAACTCGTATTCCACATACCGCTCAAAGAAGTTCTGCAGGAACGCCGTGACGATGCGTCCGCGGTCCTCCGGCAGGAAACGGCGGCTCTCCAGCCGGACATAGTCGCGGTCCTGCAACACCTGGATGATGGAGGCATAGGTGGAGGGGCGGCCGATGCCGAGTTCCTCCAGCCGCTTGACCAGGCTGGCCTCGGTATAGCGCGGCGGCGGCTGGGTGAAGTGCTGCTCCGTCTCCACCGCCTTCCGTCGCGCCGGTTCGCCTTCGGCAACGGCCGGAAGAATTCGTCCCTCGTCGTCCTCCGGCTGTCCGCCTTTGGGGCTGTCGTCCTGCCCTTCGCGGTAGAGCTTCAGGTAGCCGTCGAAGCGGATGACGGAGCCTGTCGCCCGCAGCACCGCCCTGCCGTCGGTCGCCGCCACATCGACGGCGGCGCGGTCGAAGACAGCGGCGGCCATCTGGCTCGCGACCGCGCGTTTCCAGACCAGCTCGTAGAGCCGGAACTGNTCCGGTTTCAGNCGNTCCCGGACATCCTGCGGCCGGCGCGTCATATCCGTCGGCCGGATNGCCTCATGCGCNTCCTGGGCGTTNTTTGCCGAAGACCGGTAGCGCCGGGGATTCGNCGGCAAATAGGCCTCGCCGAATTCGCGGNCGATCAACCGGCGAGCGCCGGCGAGCGCCTCTCCGCTGAGCACCACGCTGTCGGTCCGCATATAGGTGATGAGTCCGACGCTTTCGCCACCGAGATCGACGCCTTCATAGAGTTGCTGGGCAACGCTCATGGTGCGAGCCGCCCCGAAGCCGAGCCGCCGGGACGCCTCCTGCTGCAGGGTCGAGGTAGTGAANGGGGGAGCCGGNTTGCGGCGCGCCTGCTTCTTCTCCACCTTGGCGATCCGGTAGGCGGCTTCCTCCAGCCGCGCCTTGACCGCCAGCGCGCCGGCCTCGTCCGCAATCGCGTGGGTCCCGAGCTTCTTTCCGTCGAGATGCGTGAGCCGGGCGCGGAAGACTTGCCCTGCCGCAGACTCGAAATCCGCCTCGACGGTCCAGTATTCCCGCGACCGGAACGCTTCGATCTCCGCCTCCCGGTCGCAGACCAGGCGCAGCGCCACCGATTGCACCCGCCCCGCCGAGCGTGCGCCCGGCAATTTGCGCCACAGCACCGGCGAGAGCGTGAATCCCACCAGATAATCGAGCGCGCGGCGCGCCAGATAGGCATCGACCAGTTCCTGATTGATGGCTCGCGGATTTGCGACCGCATCCAGCACCGCATTCCTGGTGACTTCGTGAAAGACGACGCGACTGACTTCGACCCCGTTCAGCGCCTTGCGGCTCTCCAGCGCCTCGCGACATGCCAGGAGATCGCCTCGCCCTCGCGGTCCGGGTCGGTGGCGAGATAAAGCCGGGACGCACCCTTGACCGCCTTTGCGATCTCGCCGACGTGCTTCCTGCCGCGCTCGTCCATTTGCCAGGACATGGCGAAGTCGCTGTCGGGCAGAACCGAGCCGTCCTTGGGCGGGAGGTCGCGAACATGGCCGAAGCTGGCCAAGACCCGGAAATCCCTTCCCAGGTACTTGTTTATCGTCTTTGCCTTGGCAGGCGATTCTACAACAACGATATTTTCAGCAGTCATCGCGATATCAATGAAACCCGTTGTCCAGGATGGCGTTCGACACGGCCTGCCAACTCAAGATCGAGCAGCATTGCGGCCACAGCGCCGCTCGACAAGTGGCACCGGCGGGCCAGTTCGTCAACTGTGACCGGAACGGGACCGAGTGCCGAAAGCAGGCTGTCTTCGGTCTCGGGCCCGTCCTTGCCCGAAGGCGCGGCGGGGGGCGGAGGCGGCGGTACGGCGCGAACCGGCCGGCTTGCGGCCGGGCGAACACGAGGCGGCGCTGCGATGCTGTCGGCCAGCGCTTCGACTATATCCTCCGCGCGGGTGACAAGCGTCGCGCCGTTGCGGATCAGGTCATGGCCGCCTGCGTTGCGCGGGTCCAGCGGCGAGCCCGGCACGGCGAACACCTGGCGCCCTTCCTCGGCAGCCAGACGCGCCGTAATCAACGACCCGGACCGAGCCGCCGCCTCGATCACGACGACACCGGCCGCAAGCCCGGCAACAACGCGGTTGCGGCGCGGAAAGTCCTGCGCCCGCGCCTGGAAGCCCGGCGGGTTTTCGGCAAGCGCGAGGCCTTCGGCCGCTATGGCGTCGAACAGGGCCCGGTTCTGCGGCGGGTAGGGCCGGTCGATGCCGCCGGCCAGCACAGCGACGGTGCCGCTGGCCAGCGCGCCCCTGTGGGCGGCCGCGTCGATTCCGCGCGCCAGCCCAGAAACCACAGTGAAGCCGGCCTCGCCGAGCGCGCGCGCCAGATGCTCCGCCATGCGCTGACCGGCTGCGGAGGCGTTGCGCGCACCCACCATGGCAATCACCGGCGCCGCAGCCAGCGCGAGGTCGCCCAACGCTGCAACGACAGGCGGCGGGTCGGCAATCCGCGAAAGCGCGGCCGGATAGTCGTCGTCGCCGAACCAGACGGGCGTTGCGCCGAGGCGGTCCAACGCCTCCAGTTCCTCTTCCGCGCTCCTTTCGGAAGGGGGCCGGAAGCCGAAACCCGGCAGCGCCTCCAGCGCCGCCTCCGCCGAGCCCAGCCGCTCGACGAGTTCGAAGTAGCGGATCGGCCCGATACCGGGCGTCCGCGCGAGGCGCAGCCTTGCGATCATCGAAGCCTTATCCGGCTTTCCTCGCCTTTCAGCAGTCGGCGGATATTGCCGGCATGGCGGGCGATCACGGCAATCGCAATCAGGCCGGTTACCTCCGCTTCGGCAGCGCCGACAAGCGCCCAGGCCCATGCCGGCGAGGAGCCGATGGCAAGGATCGCCGCGAGGGACGAATAGCGAAAGAGCGCGGCTGCCGCGAGCCAGACGACCGCCGCCGCAATCCCGACCGGCCATGCAAATACGAACAGCACACCGAAGGCGGTCGCCACGCCCCTGCCGCCGCGGAAACGAAGCCAGACGGGCGCGATATGGCCGACGACAACACCGAGCGCGGCAAACACCGCCATGCTCGGGCCGAACCAATGGCCTGCAATCGCCACTGCGGCTGCCCCCTTGCCGGCGTCGAGCAGCAGGGTAAGCGCCGCCAGCCCCTTGCGCCCGGTGCGCAGCACGTTGGTCGCGCCGATATTGCCCGAGCCGATCTGCCGCAGGTCGCCCGTGCCAGCGAGGCGGGTAAGCAGCAGGCCGAAGGGAACGCTACCCAGAAGATATGCCGCCAGAAACGCTGCATAGAGCGGCCAGGTGAAGGAAAAATCGCCGAGCGGGTCCGGCATCTCAGGCCTCCAGCACGATCCGGGCGAGCCGCTCCGCGTCTGCCGGCCCGCCCATCAGCGTGGGCGCAACGATGGCGCGCACGCCCTCCGCCTCGACCGCCGCCGCCTCATGCGCATCGGCTTCGTCGATCACCAGCGTTCGTATCATGCCGCGATAGTGGCGGGCGATTGCGAGCGACGAGGGCTCGACACCGAGTTCCGCCATCATCTTCGCCGCCGGCCCCTTGACCGCCTTGCCCCCGATGATGGGAGACACGCAGACCGCATCGCGCACCGATTCCCGGTAGCCGACGACGGCGAGGATCGGGTCGATGCTGATATAGGGGTTGGACGGACAGATGACGATACGGTCCGCTTCCCGCAGGGCTTCCAATGCGCCCGGCGCCGGCCGGGCCGTCTCGGCGCCTTCGAAGACGAAGCCGGTGACGCGCGGGGCCGTGCGTTCGCGCACGAAATAGTGCTGGAAGGCAAGCTGCCCGGACTCTGTTTCGACGAGGGTACGCAACAGTCGGTCGGTCGCAGGAAGCACCCGCGCCTCCACGCCGAGCTGCTGGAGGATGCCGGCCGTCACGGCCGAGAGCGGTTCCCCGGCTGCGAGGCGCGCGCTGCGCACCACATGCATCGCCAGATCGCCGTCTCCGAGATTGAACCAGGTCTCGCCGCCGAGCGCGCCGACGGCGGCCATGAAGTTCCAGCTTTCGTTCGCGCGTCCCCAGCCGCGCTCCCGGTCGGCAAGACCTGACAGCGCATAGACCAGCGAGTCGATATCCGGCGAAATCGATAGGCCGAGATGCTCGAAATCATCGCCCGTATTGGCGATCACGGTGAGGTCCGCGCCGGTGCGTGCGAGGCCCTCAGCCAGCTTCGCGCCGCCGACGCCGCCGGAGAGCGCCGCGACTTTCACCGGAACAGGTCCGTCGCCCGGTCGCGCAGCAGCGGGCCGACGCCGCTATCGTCTTCCGGCAGGCTGAGCCCGCGAACCAGCACCACCGGCGTCGCCTCGTCCGCCTGTCCCTGCAGGATCGAGGCCGCGGCCGCGATCTCGTCCGCCTGGCCGACAATGGTGACTTCGAGCGGCTGGCCGAACAGGTCGGGCTCACCGCGCCGGTCGTCAATTGCCGGCAGGCCGGCAATGCCGATCGCAACACCGCATGTGCCGACCCGCCAGGCTCGCCCGAAGCTGTCGGAAACGATGACGCCGGGAGCAATGCCCCAGCGCTCGGCTAAAGCGGCGCGCAACCCCCTTGCGGACGCGTCCGGGTCGCGCGGCAGCAGCAGCAGGCGCCCGGCCTCGATATTGGAGTGGTCTATGCCGGCATTCGCCATCACATGGCCGAGCCTGTGCTCGACGACCACCACGCCCGGCCGGTGGCGGACAATCTCGGCCGTTTCCTCCAGCAGGATTTCGACATGGGTGGGGTCCTTGTGCGTCAGCGCCGCCAGCCGTTTCGCGTCGGGGGACGGCGTCGTCTCCGCCGGGAAGGCGTAGCGTCCCTCGGCCTTGGAGACGATCTTCTGCGCGACCACGAGGATGTCGCCTGCTTCAAGCCCGGTTCCGGCCCGTTCCAGACCGTCCGAGATAATTCCGGCAAGATCGTCGCCCGGCTCCACCATCGGCAGGCCGGGCAGCGCGATCAGCTCCAGGCGACGTGTCACGCGCGGCCCTGCTCCGCCGCCGGCAGACCGGTAATGCGGAGGCCGGCGCCGTCGATGCCGTAGCGCCGGTTGATCTGGATGATGACGGAGGTCAGCGCCTCGGCAGCGGCGGAGTTCGCGAGCGGCCCGGCATGCCAGCCGCGCAGGCCGAGATCCTCCGCCAGCGCGATCACGGTCTCGCGTGCCGCGAGCTTGTCGCCCGCCACCAGGACATCGCAGTCGATATCGTGGAGGGCCTGCAGGTGCGCGGCCGCCACATTCTGGAACGCCGAAACGACGGTTGCGCGCTCGCCGAGATGGGCCTGCGCCTCCACCGCCGCCGATCCGGCCTCGGGAAGCTGCACCGTGCCGACCCTCGGCGGCATCAGCGGCACGGTTGCGTCCACCAGGATCTTGCCTTCGAGGCCGTCCGCGATGCTCTCGATGGTGCTCTTGTGGTGGGCGTAGGGCACGGTCAGGACCACGATGTCGGCAGCGGCGGCCGCTTCGGGATTGACGAGGCCGACGGCGCCGTGGCCCGCTTCCGCGGCGGCGGCATCGGCCCGCTCCTGCGTGCGCGACCCGATCACCACCTTGTGGCCGGCATCCGCCCAGCGCCGCGCAAAGCCCGTGCCGAGCGCGCCCGTGCCGCCGATGATCGCGATGGTCTGTCCCATGATCCGCCGCTTCCCCCTCTCGCTGCGCCCGCACGGTTTACCCCAAGCCGGGCGCCAAGCCAAAGCACGCTTGCCGCAAACTGCGACCGCACTCTATCTTCGTCGACCATGACCGCGCCGCGCCCCGTTTCCAGCCCTTGCGTCAAAGTCTGCCGTATCTCACCGGAGACGCAGTACTGCGAAGGCTGCGGCCGCCGGCTTTCCGAGATCGCGGGCTGGGCCCGGATGGCGGAGGCGGAGCGCAACGCCGTAATGGCCGACCTGCCGCGCAGGCTGGCCGGGGGCGCGGCGGCGCCGTCCTGATCGCGCCGGAACTGCCCTTGCCGGCCTACTCGTCGAAGGCGGCGGACAGCCGGTCCCGCAGTTCCTTCGCCCCGGGAGCGCCCAGGTCCTGCGCCCGGAGGGTCCAGCGCCATGCCTCTGCGGAATCGTAAACCTCATCCGGCCCGTTGATGCGGAGCAACGCCAGATTGAAGGCCGCAGGCGCGATTCCAGCTTCCGCCGCGAGCGTATAGAGCGTGACGGCGCGGGCGGCATCTTCCGCTTCGATCAGCCGCGCGAGGTTGAAGCGCGCCTCCGCATGGCCCTGCGCCGCAGCGGCTTCGTACCAGGTTTGCGCTTGCGCCGGGTCGCGGGGCAGGCGGGGTCCGTGTCGAACAGGAGACCCAGCCGGAACTGCGCCCGGACCTCCCCCTGGGCCGCCGCGCGGCGATACCAGGAAAGCGCATCCGACATGCTGTTCGCCCCATGCAGGGCACGATCGTGGATATAGCCCAGATAGAATTGTGCTTGCGGGTCGCCAGCCTCGGCGGCGCGTCCGTACCAGCGCATGGCATCGCCAAAGGTCTCGGCCGGCGGCGGCATGTTGCCGGCGCCTACCGGCGCAGCCGCGAGACAGAACAGCGCCAGAAGACTACAAACAGCGGGGCCCGCGCTCTTCTTTCCTGCCTGTGCCGATTTTCCCATGGTTGGGGGTTCTCGCAACGCTCCCGCCCATCCCGTTCAAGCAAAGCGGCGGGTATCCGCGAACTCGCAGACCGACGCAAGCCTTGCCGCGCCCGAATGCGTCCCTGAGACGCATAATTGTCACAATTTGCGGAAAACGACCAGAGGGCACGGAACGTGCGGCGGTCCTCGCCGGCCGACACGAAGCGCTGCTTGCAAGCGCGAAGAGGGAAATTCACAATCCCGGCCCGGGAGGGGATCGGCGATGTATGCACTCAGGGATTTCGGCAGCTTTCATGTTGGCGGGCGGATGGTGACCGTGTCCGGCCAGGAGAAGCGCCTCGTCGCGTTTACGCCGAGCCTGACCCTGGATTACGACCCCAATGGCGAGTTCCTGATCGAGCAGGTCTATGTCCAGTATTTCATTCCCGCCGAACAGAGGTTCCCGCATCCGCTCGTCCTGCTTCACGGCGGTGGCCTGACCGGCGCCTGCTGGGAGACCACGCCGGACGGCCGGCCCGGCTGGCTGCACGATTTCCTGCGCCAGGGCTTCGCCGTCTACGTGATCGACAATGTCGAGCGCGGGCGCTCGGGCTTCTGCGCGGTCGAAGGCGTGTGGGAGGGCGAACCGGTTATGCGAACGGCCGCCGAGGCATGGGACCTGTTCCGCTTCGGACGGCCGGAGGACTTCGCGGCGGGCAAACCGTTCGAGGGCCAGCGGTTCCCTCTTGAGGCGATGGAGAGCTTCCAGCGCCAGTTCGTACCCCGTTGGACCTCGACGTCCGAGGCCCAGATACGGGGCGTCGGCGCAGCGCTGCAACGGATCGGACCGTGCGTGCTCGTCTGCCACAGCCAGGGCGGCTATCTCGGCAGCCACGCAGCGATCGAAAATCCCGAATGCATTCGCGGTGTCGTCTGCTGCGAGGGCTCGACCTTGCCCGCAGACGAACAGCTGTCGCCAGCGACGGTCGCGGGCGGGCCGTGGCTGCTGCTGCTCGGCGATTTCATCGACTTCTCGCCGCGCTGGACCGCCACGCGGGAGGCCACCGCCGCCTTCGGCGAGCGGGTGAATGCCGTTGGCGGACGGGCGGAACTGGTCGAGCTTCCCGATGCCGGGTTCGCCGGCGCGACGCACATGTTCATGATGGACGAGCACTCGGCCGGGATCTCGGAGTGGCTTGGAGCCTGGATCCGGGAGAATTGCTAAGCGGCTTTGTCGATACCGACACTCAGGCTTCGAAACTAAATTCGAAACGGAATTCGAAACTGAATAAGCCTCGCCAGGGCCTCCTTGGGGGAACGGCTACGTCGAGAGCTTCGAGGCAGGACTGCGAGACGGACTCCTGACCGGAGAGATCATCTGTACCCCGAGGGAAACTCGGGTTCTCGTCCACTCCTGGCGGCAGCATTGCAACGCGCAAGTCCGCGCGGCGGCCCGGTATATACTTTCCGCCAGTTCCGGAGGCGACCGGCTTGTCCTGGAAGCCGCCGATGTATTAATATCGAGACGAAGCCAACTATTGAGACGGATATCTGTCCACCACGGGGGAATCCAATGACGACCGACTTCCATGATGTACGCAGGGTACGGCGACCCCTGTTCGCTGCTGTTGCGGTCTTGCTGCTTGCCGTCGCGCCCACCGCGATGGTGGCAAAGACAACCGCCGACATGGTTACTGACAAGGAGAGCCTCAAGGCGTTCGTTATGGACGCCAGGCGGCATGTCGAAAGCCTCACGGACTACAACGATGTGATTGCCCTGCGGGAAACACTCCGGGAACAGCCGACTTGGGTTGCAGGCGAAACTTACCTCGTGTTCATGCTGACGGACGGATCCGTTTCGTTCCACGCCGGGGATAGGTCGGCCGAGGGCAAGAACGCCTTGGGCATGCGCGACGACCGGGGAGTGGAAGTCGTGAAAGCAATGATGGAGGCCGCAGACAATGGCGGCGCGTTCGTCGACTATGTGGATGGAGAACTCAAGACGAGTTACGTCACGAAACTCGTGACTGCTGTGGGCAAGTTAACCGTCTACGTGATCGGAGGGTATTCGCAGGACCTTTCCTCCGCTCCATCGGCGATGATGGACATTCCGAAGCCCACCGTCACGGCATCGGAGGTGGTAGACAAAGAGACGCTGGTCGCGTTTGTCGATGCAGCCGCAGCCGCATATCGACGCGCCTATGAGTCTGAAAACCAAGGAAACATCATGGCTACCAGAAACGCCTTTCGTGAAGAAGGTGGGCACTGGAGGGCCGGATCGGTCTATCTCTGGATTGTAGGCAGCGAGGGAATGACCATCCTTCACGCCGTCGAGCAGTACCGGGAAGGCAAACCGACCGACATGGACCGTGTCGACTCAAACGGCCTTCCCTTTCCCAAGCTGCTAATCGGGGGAGCGTTGGAGAACGGCAGACAGTTCTTGGAGTACTACTACGACAACCCGGAAATCTCGGGCGATGAGCAAACCGGCTCCCCGAAGTTCGGATATGCCGTCACTTTCAACGCGCCGAACTCGGACCAGAAGGTTGTCATCGGCTCAGGAATTTACCCCAAGTCCGACCACTGAACCGGGGGCTTCTTCCGGCGTTCGTGCCGAGGCGGTCCGGTTCGGGTTAGGCCCCGGACCGGGGTCCAGGGCGACGAATGACGCCAAGGCCGGATGCACCCGGCAAAGGCAGTCGTTTCGGTTGGAATGGACCGGGCTCTAATCTGCAACGCCCGCCAGGCCGGCATGAACGCCGAGTGCCTTGAGCCCTGAGCCCGTCAGGATCAGAACGAGTTCTTCCTCCGGTATCTGCGGCAGCGCAGCGGCAACGACTGCGGAGGTCGGTTCGAGGAACCAGCCGGAGCGGGCCAACCGCCTAACGGCCTCCATTATCGCGTCCTCACTCGCGACGGGAACCGAGCCGCCGGTGGCGCTCACGGCGTAGGCGACCATTTGCCCCCGAATCGGCTGCGACGTGGCGATGCCGTCGGCTACCGTCGCCCCCCGCGGCAGGACCCGGCCGTCGAACAAAGTGCGAATCGGGGAATTGTTGGCCGCCTGAACCGCATGGAGCCTGGGCAGCACGTCGATCTGACCCGCTTCCTGTAACTCCCGGAAGCCGAGATAAAGCCCGAGTATGTTCGCGCCGTTGCCGCAGGGCGCCGCGACAGCGGCCGGCGCGCGAAAACCCAGCTGCTCCCATAGCTCGAAAGCGAGCGTCTTCGTGCCTTCGAGGAAGAAGGGCTGTCGGTTGTGGCTCGCGTAGAACATCGTCTCGGCG
>JGIcombinedJ30088_10003142_pt1 | contig 15381 bp, 11 predicted proteins | sample PinacodermPK_FD_30088 | JGI IMG/M metagenome (IMG submission 30088)
CCGGTTCGTGGACGCTTCGCACGAAGGCCGCGGTGAGTTTTCTGCCGTGTTTGCCCATCTGGTCACCCTTTCGCGATCACCCCATTGATCACCCTTTCGGTGCTGGAACACACCGAACGTCCTGAAACGGCAGTATAACATAAATAGCGTTATAGCAACAAGTTCACCTACATCATCGGACTTCCTGAAACTTCGCTGGATCATGCAATGGCGGAGCGGCGCTCAGGCATCACGCCACACCGACACGGGGGAAAGGGGGCGGCGCCCCCCATGCGCGACCTCCAAGGGAGCGCGATTCTCGGGGGGATCGAAGGGGGGCAGGGCCACCCCTCGCCAGCCCCGGTGTATTACACTGGGTAGGCGGACCGCCTGAGGTCAGTATCCCGGCAGGAAGTCACGTAAGTCTAATCAGGACTGCACGATCTGCCATTTCTGCCGTTGAACTGGACCCTGCTGGACCGTGCCCCTAAAGCGGGATAATCGTACCTGTATGGCGGGACTCCCGCCCCCGTGCCTCCTCTTCGCCGGAAGGTCCTGGAAGCCGACCTCGTCCCCGCCCCCGGGAAGCCATGTCGTCCAAGCAGCGGTGTGGCCCGCCGGAGCGTGGCACCGAGGTTCTCCAAGTGTAGGGCACCACGTCACGCGGCGACAGGCCACCACCGGCCTGCCGCCGCGTCCCCACAGTCTCAGAGGCCGTTTCGGCGCGCACTGGATCGAGGAGCTCGCCCTCGCTGCGGCCCGGAACCCGGTCCCAGCCGCTGCCCCCGCAAGTCGTCGCGGTGTTGAACACGGCGGTCTCGCCGAAGGCACGCGCCCCTCCCTTCTGAACGGCGGCTTTCGCGCCGCTCCAGCGCCTCGATCCGGTCCCGCGCCGATACGGAGTCGCCTGTCATCGCTCGTCCTTACCCGGAAAAGGAGCGCTTATCGCCAAATACGCGCCAACGTGGGCGACATCTTCGTCCACGCATCGGATTTAATGGGTTAGATTAAGTGTTTTGTACCAGCAGGATGCCGACGGTCGCCGACGCTCTCGTTCTCTATTGGTGCGGCGATGTCGGACCGGGCCGCCAGCTGTGACGTCCGCACGATGTCGGTTTTCCTTCCCGCTGAGGCGTCGCTGATCCAGGTGGGAGCGGATCCTCACCACTATACTCGACAGAAGAAGAACTTCTCCATGTCCATCTTTCTGAATCGGGTCAACTTCATTCTTGTGGCTGCGGCGCTGGCCGCCGTAACGACTGTGGCCTGCGGCGATGGTGCCACGGAGCCCGCTCCCACTCCAAACCGGGCACCCTTGCCCAGCGGTTCGATTCCGGCCCTCACCGTAGCCGTCGGAGAGACTGCGACTGTCAGCGTGGTCGGCTACTTCACCGATCCGGACGGCGACGCGCTGGCCTACACGGCGGCGAGTTCGGACGCGGCTGCGGTCACGGTCTCGGCAGCGGGGGGCGTGGTCTCCGTGGGCGGGCTCGCGGCCGGGACCGCCGTCGTCACGGTCACGGCCACGGACCCGGGNGGCCTCTCCGCGCAGCAGAGCTTCGAGGTCGCCGTGCCCAACCGGGCTCCCGTGGCCCTGGACACCGTCCCCGCGCAGTCCGTCTTCGTCGGGGACACCGCGCAGTTGGACATGGCCGCGTACTTCGACGATCCAGACGGCGACGCGCTGGCCTACACGGCGGCGAGTTCGGACGCGGCGGCGGTCACGGTCTCGGCCGCGGGGGGCGTGGTCTCCGTGGGCGGGCTCGTGGTCGGGACCGCCGTCGTCACGGTCACGGCCACGGACCCGGGTGGCCTCTCCGCGCAGCAGGCCTTCCAGGCGTCGGTGCCGAACCGGGCTCCGGTGGCGACGGGGAGCATCCCGGGCCAGACGGCACGGGCGGGCGCCTCGGTCACGCTCGACCTCGCCGGGCACTTCAGCGATCCGGACGGCGACGCCCTGAGCTATGAGGTGGCCTCGTCCGCGCCGGAGGTAGCGACCATCGCGGTGTCCGGGGCCGAGTTGACCGTCGCGGGCGTCTCGGCGGGAACGGCGACCATCACCGTGACCGCGAGCGACCCGGGCGGGCTCTCCGCGCAGCAGGCCTTCCAGGCGTCGGTGAAGCGGCTCGTCATAGCGGCGGTGGACCCGACCGTGCTAATCGAGGGCGGCGAAGCCACGATCACCGGGTTCGGGTTCTCCTCGACGATCACGAACAACTTGGTGACCATCGACGGGTTGCGCGCCAGGGTCAGGTCTTCCAGCCCGACGAGTCTGGTGATCGGCGTCCCCGACGCCGACTGTCGACCGCCCCGCAGGGCGGAACTGAGGGTCTCGGTCGGAAGCCGGAGTGATTCGCGCACGGTTGGCGTTGCGCCGCTCGCCCGGGAAGACATGGCACTGCCGCAGCACACCTACACCCACACGCGCGCCGGAGACGGCTGCCTCCATCTCCCCGGCAGCGCCAGCGGCGGCGAGTATCTGATCGGCGTGGTGTCCACGTCCGAGCGGCCGTCATCCGTGACAACCGTCAGATTGAGCGGCACTCCGGGAGATCCCACTGTCGCGGGGACTGCGGCAACAGCGTCGGCCTCGGCCAGCACGGACCTCCGGCGCATGGCGGCACGACCCTTGGCAGACAACGCTTTCCGGCACGCGCGCCCGCGCCCCGAGTACTCGATTCGCAGTATTTCCGCCAGGGATGACACCCTCCGCGCACGCCGCGCGGCCGCCCACAACGAGGTGATGGTAAGGAACGAAGCACTGGTGAGCCAATTGGGACGCCTGTCGGCACCGGCCACGGTCGCGCATCGGCAGCAGCGCAGCCTTGAGGCGGGAGACACGATATCGCTATCCGAACCCTCTTCGAACGACTGGTCGTGCTCGGGAACCCGCAGGGTCAATGCCGTGGTCCGGCTCGTGGGGAGCCACACGGTCTGGCTGGAGGATCTCGACAACCCAAGCGGGACCTTCTCGGACTCCGAACTCGCGGAAATGGACGCCTTCTATGCGGCGAACATCGCAGGCGTTCTCGACGGCTATTTCGGAGGCCTCCCCGATGTGGACGGCAATGGGCGCATCCTGATTCTCATGACCCAGGAGGTCAATCGCTTGCCAGGCGATACAAGAGGCTATGTCTTCATCCCGGACCTTTGGCCGACCAACAGATGCGCAACCAGCAACCGGGCCGAGATCCTCTACGGATTCGTGCCGGATCCGGACGGCGCCTTTGACTACGCCATGAGCAAGGAGCAGGCGTTCTTCCACTACCCTTCTCTGATCGCTCATGAGGCGGCGCACATCGCGCAATTGGGCGCTCAGGCCTTGGGCAACGCGGGAGCAAAGAAGTCGTGGGAACTGGAGGGCGGTGCGGTGTTGGCGGAACATCTGGTCGCCTTCCGCCTCTTTGGGCACGCATCCGGCCAGAACCTGGGATACGCCGAGTTCTCGGCCGGAGAGGACTGGTACTCGCGGTTTTGGGACATGGCCTTTTTCTTCGGATGGGATCCGGACAGAAGCGGCGGCCGGGTTCCGTACGCGCCCGAGCAGTGCACGTGGATCGGTCGACCGGAAGAGGGGAACAGCGGTCCTTGCAGATACCCGGGCGCAGCGGTCTACGGAGTCCCCTCCATGGTTTTCCGCTACGCCTTGGATCGATGGGGCGGAACATACCCAGGCGGGGAGAAGGCGCTGATGAGACGCCTTACGCAGTCACCCACCCAAGGGTTTGCATCCCTGCGCGATGTCAGTTCATGGCCCAGCGAGACGATCCTCGCCGACTTCTACATCACCCTCTGGCTGGACTTGCAGCCGGGTCTTCACGCACCCGGCATGACCTCGTGGAACCTCCACAACATCTTCGACAGGTTTCCCGAGAGTGCGCGGCTGCAGCCCCGTCGGTCCACCTCGAAGACGCCGACCTTGACCGCCAGGGTTCGGGCTGGCTCATCCTTGTACGTCCACTGGACGCCAAGCGGCTCGCTCGATCCGACGAGCATAAAGGTCACAGCGCGTGGTGGCGGCCCTGTCCCCGGCCACATTTCGGTCTGGGCTCTACGGATTCGGTAGTTGGCATGAGACGGCAAACCGCTACGCGCGAGCCGGAGACCAACCGTCGCCGCCGCCGCACTCATTCTCTTGTCGTGCGGCGATGGCGGCACCGGGCCGCGGTCGCGTCGAACTGAAGCCTTTCGGGCTCCAGGGTGGCCCCCCGGCGTGCGCGATACGGATCGTGTGCGCTGGGGGTTCGACGTTGCGGCAACCCCGCCGCACGACCCCGGGGCTGCTGGAGGAATCCCCCGCGCAGCGGATCTCGGCCTCCCTCCCCGCTGTCTCCACGCCACACGAACGACGCTCCCTGGCCGCTGTAGGAACCGCTCGTCGGCGTCGGTCGACGTGACGCCCCCCACCGGTCGCTTCGCTTGTCTGTCGATAGGATGTTCAGGCTTGGGCCTGTTGGGAGGGCTCAGCCGAGGCGCTTCTGGCCAGAAGCGCCTCGTGGCGGTGGTCGGGATCCGCCGCACCGGCCCGGCGACCTCCGAACGGCCATCCTGGGCTCGGCCCTTCGGCCGGCATCCCCACCCCCGTCGCGGGGCCTTCCGGGCGGCCCGCGGGGGCGCTCCACCACCGCACTGGCGGCGGCGTCCAAGACGGGATGGACAATCTGGACAGCGGACTGTCGATGGTTGGAAGGCACCGACCCCCGCCCGAGAGCTGTTAAGTTGCGCGAAAGGATGAGACTGGCCACCCGTCCGTCGGAATCCCGACACCGTACTAGGACCCAAAACAAGCGAGTAGGGTCCGGGCGGCGAGTCTCGGTCGTGCGAGTTGGCATAAGACGGACCTGCGGCTTGCACGGGGGCTGTTTGGCGGCCTTGCCAGCGGATGAACGGAGGGGTTTGAGCACGCAGTCCAAGGTCGTTCCCGAGTGATTTTGGCCACGGGAGACACCGGTGCCCGTGGGCGCGCGGGGTGACGGGCCTGGGAGGCGGTGGAGGAGGAGCGGCGTCAGCCGAAGCCGGTCCGTTCGATCGAGCAGGGCAAGAAAGGTCATCATCTCGACGATCCGGAATCGGCGGTGCGACCACTCAGACAACGTCGAGGTGGCGTCCCGTCTCACGGACTTGCTCGGGCGTCGCGTCGCAGACTCGGTGTTCGGGGGTCCGGGTCTCCGAAAGCCCCTCGGCGGCGGTCAGCAAGCAGAAGGCGAGCTGACGGGCTTGGGATGCCCTCAGGAAAACAGTCCTATCACTATCACTCTTGGAGCCTCCGTCCTTGCAGATGCACAATACTACCAATTGGTCCTCTTCAAGGATCGGGCCGACACAGATTTCCTCCTCAGCGTACTTGGTTCGGATACGAACGTACATCAGTGACCTCTCCCGTTCTGGGGTCGCTTCAAGCGAGCGGCGTTGGCGTCCCGTCTCACGGACTTGTTCGGGCGGCGCGTCGCAGACTCGGTGTTCGGGGTTACGGATACGGATCTCCGAAAGCCTCTCGGCGGCGGTCAGCAAGCAGCGGGCGAGCTGACGGGCTTGGGATTCCCTCAGTAACACACTCCTCTCACCAATAGAGCCTTCGCCCTTTGAGATGAACAGAAACACCAATTGGTCCTCCTCAAGGATCGGGCCGAGACCAATCTCCTCATCGGGGGACTCGGTTCGGATTCTAACGTACAGCATCGGTGAGAGCTCTCCCCATTCCCCGGTTGGGTCGTTTGGCGGATGGCAGGCGTCCCGCGAGTCGGGGGTATTGCCCTCGGGCCATTCCGGCGCCCTCCCATGGTGGATCGTCACAAGCGTCACCCCTCAAACGCTATCCGCCGGACCGGCGGGCCAACAAGTCCGCTGCCTCCGCGGCCGCGTCGACACCGCTGACGAGGGCGCCGTTCACCGAGGGCGTGCGCATGTAGTCTCCCGCGAAAAACAGGTTCCCGACGTCGCGACCGATGTGGCGACGCATGTCGGCGATGGCGTTGAACATGCCGGGTCGTCCAATGCAGACGGCCTCCCGCCAGCGGTACACCCGCGCAAAGATCCACTCGTCGTCGCCGGGAAGGGCTGAACCGGGAGGAGGGACTCGGCGTGCTTCGCGAAGCAATTCCCGCGTGATCTCGTCGTCGGCCAGTGACAACATCTCCTGCCCGCGGCCGACGATCATGTCCAGCGTGCTCTTGCCGGGCGGCACGCAGGAGGGCTGTTCGATCGACCGGTCCAGCAGCAGCGGCGTATCGTCCTCCGGGTAAAGCGCGCCGTGCCAGCCGGGTGGAAGCGGCGGTCGGTCGAGCCCGATGACCGCTCGGCAACCGATCGAGTAGGTCACCTTTCCGAGCGCGTGGCGGATCGCGGCCGGCAGCCCGGGGATCAGTCCGGTCACTTTCGTGGCGGGCACCGCGCAGATGACCGCGTCCGCCTTGATGGGACCGTCGTCGGTCACGACGCGGGCCACGGATCCGTTCCGGATCACCACGCGACGGACGGCGGTCGAGACACGGACGGCGTCGCCGCACGCGGTGGCCAGCGCCCGCGCGAGGGCGGCGGCCCCGTTCTCTGGAACAAGGAACTCCTTCGCATACACCATCATCTCCGCCAGGTGTGTTCGAATGTACGCCGCCTGCCCGAAGGGCTCGACGTGGCCCATCGTCATCTCCATGAAGCCCTTCAGGCTCACCTTTAGACGTTCGGGCACACCGATCCGGTCCAGATAGGCTCCGAAGGTCTCGTCGCCGTCCAACACCGCGAGCCGGGACAGTTGCTCCTCGAGGCGGCTTCTCTCCAGGCCCTTGCTGGAGGCACCGAGCTGTGCGGCCTGGTAGAGCATGTCCCGGAACAGAATGTAGACGGAGGGAATGTTGATGTTCCTAAGGAAGTTGGCGGCCGAACGGCCCGGCGTCGTCGTGGTCCACCGACCGTTCCGATACCAGCCGAACTTCGGCTTCGAGGGGACGAGCGGCACGCCCAGTTCCTCGCAGATCCGGAACGTCACATCGTTGGAGTGGCAGAAGACGCGCGCGCCCGTGTCCACGAGAAAGCCGCCAACCCTGTCGCCAGCCAGACGTCCGCCTGCCTGGTCGCGGATTTCCAGGAGTATGGGCTTGATGCCTCTCTTTCCCAGGGCGTAGGCGGCGCTAAGACCCGCCGCTCCGCCACCGACTATCACGACGCTTCCGGCTTCCATGACGCTGCCTCCGTCAAGCGGCTGCCTGGTTGATGCGGGGCTTCACGTTCACCCGACCTTCGGGCGGGCTGCCGCGTTCTCGCTCGTCCACCCTGGTTTACCGACCAACTGTCCCGCGGCTTCCCGAACACTTTCTGCAGCAATGTCCCGGACCAGCATGTACGCGGTGTCGGACCCCGCGACAAGAATCCAGAGACCGGATCGAGGGAATATTCCTGATGAGGTCACCGGGCCAATAGCCCGGCGACGGCCCCCCAGAGACGGCCCAAGAGGCGGGTTTCTCCTCTGTTTTTCATTTCCTGCTCCTCCTTGTGGACGTTCTCTTCAATTGCAACTGTGTCGGCATCGTTCTCCGGAAAGCGCTTGGTTTGGAGGTTAAGCTGACCGTCAGCGTGGCCCTGTTCCGCGGCGGCGCGAAACCAGCGGACGGCTTCCTCGTCGTTCTCCGGAATGCCCTGTCCGGTGGCGTACATGACGCCGAGGTTGAACTGACCGTCAGCGTGGCCCTGTTCCGCAGCGGCGCGAAACCAGCGGACGGCTTCCTCGTCGTTCTCCGGAACGCCCTTCCCCTCGGCGTACATGTACCCGAGGGAGAACTGACCGTCAGGGTTGCCCTGTTCCGCGGCGGCGCGAAACCAGCGGACGGCTTCGGCGTCGTTCTCCGGAACGCCCTCCCCGTCGTGGTACATGACGCCGAGATTGAACTGACCGTCAGCGTGGCCCTGTTCCGCGGCGGCGCGAAACAGGCGGACGGCTTCGGCGTCGTTCTCCGGGACGCCCTTCCCCTCGGCGTACATGTACCCGAGGAAGAACTGACCTTCAGGGTTGCCCTGTTCCGCGGCGGCGCGCAGCCAGCGGACGGCTTCCTCGTCGTTCTCCGGAACGCCCTTCCCGGTGGCGTAAATGCCTCCGAGGCCGGCCTGAGCAGGAGCGTGGCCCTGTTCCGCGGCGGCGCGAAACCAGCGGACGGCTTCGTCGTGGTTCTCCGGAACGCCCTCCCCCTCGTGGTACATGGCGCCGAGGTTGGCCTGAGCGTCGGCGTTGCCCTGCTCCGCGGCGGCGCGCAGCCAGCGGACGGCTTCCTCGTGGTTCTCCGGAACGCCTATCCCGTCGTGGTACATGACGCCGAGGAGGTTCTGAGCAGGAGCGTGGCCCTGTTCCGCGGCGGCGCGAAACCAGCGGACGGCTTCCTCGTCGTTCTCCGGAACGCCCTTCCCGGTGGCGTACATCTCTCCGAGGCGGTTCTGAGCGGGAGGGCTGCCCCATTCCGCGGCGAGGCGCAGCCCGCGGACGGCTTCCTCGTCGTTCTCCGGAACGCCCTTCCCGGTGGCGTAAATGCCTCCGAGGTTGGCCTGAGCAAGAGCGTGGCCCTGCTCCGCGGCGGCGCGCAGCCAGCGGACGGCTTCCTCGTCGTTCTCCGGAACGCCCTTCCCGGTGTTCTCCAGAACGCCGGTGTACATGTACCCGAGCATGACCTGACTGAAAGCGTCTCCCTGTTCCGCAGCGGCGCGATACCATCGGATAAAACGCTTCGAGTTCTCCGCTGTTTTCATTTCCTGTTTCCTCTCGATGATGGATGGAGGCTCCTCGATTGGACGGCGAGGCCGTTTCGTCCTCTTGGCTTGGGGGGCTCCGGCTTACCGCCGGCGGACCACACAATCACCGCGCGTGAACGCGCAAACCTGGAGTCCACACTCTCCTCCATAGCGCTCCAATAGAGCATGGGTTGCTAACCCGCCGGACACGTCACCGCTCTCGCAGCGAACTTGCGCGTAATAGAGCGGCGGCCAGCCCTCGCGGTCCTTAGCATTGACCGCCGCACCTCGCTCAAGCAGAAGTGCGGCAACCCCTCGGGAAGCTGAGCTGGCACTCACATGGAGCGGTGTCTCGCCCCGGCTCATCGGCGCGGCTACATCCGCGTTTGCCGACAAGAGCCTGGCCGCCACCGGCTCGGCATCGGTCATTGCGGCGATATGCAGCGGTCGGGCTCCTCGTAGTTTCTGGACATCCGGATTCCCCGTGGATCGAAGTTCACCCGCCAGAGGAGGAAGGTCGACTCCGAAGTAAGGCAGGATCGCGTCGGCTTCGTATGGGGTTCCCCTGACCTCCGCGTTAGGGTTCGCGCCCTCATCAAGTAGTGCGGATGCCAGTTGATCGAGGTTCAAGGCGGCCGCGTAGTGCAGGTCCGTCCAGCCACTTGGGTCCGCAGCGGCCGCAGATAACGGGCGGCCAAGGACTATGGCGAGTTTGCGGGCATCGGGCGAGAACCTGCCGCTGTAGGGCAGGTAATTCAACGGCGTATCGTCAAGGGAACCCGGCTGCGCGGCAACTCTCCCCGCAACTCCACGGTGGGGGTCCGCGGCGCGTTCAAATGTCCCCTGGAGTCTCCGGGCAGCGGTAACGACGGAATTCCATGCCGCGCGCTCGCCACCTGCATAGCGGTCATGGTATGCCAACGGCTCCAAGGCGCGGATATGGGTTTCTGTTGCGAACACAGATTCGGCTTCGCCTATCAAGCGATTGTACTCTCCTATCACGACGTTGACCTTGTCATGCTGGAACGACGCCACCGGACAGCAGGCTTCCTCTGCCCACGCGGCGTAGCCGGCCAGATCGCGCGCGGACATTTCGAACGCATCAGCCGACCTGAAGGATGTCAGGTAGGCTTGGAGCGACTGGGCTGCTCTCCTGACGTTCTGGAGTGTTTCGGCTGCTATGAATTCGGATCCGTAATTGGGCAGTGTCTTCAGTGCCTGGATATGGCCGTCTGTCGTGAGCACCAGCTTGGCTTCGAGAAGGAGATGGTTGTAGGCGCGCACGGCAGCTATTGCGTCTGCGCGGTGATTGCCAGCTATGTAACAACAGCGGTTGAGTCCCGCTATCGCTTGCGCAGCAACGTCGCCAGCAGACGCCATAAAGACATCCTGCGCTATGAAACCCCTTATTCGCGATCTGGAGGAAGGGCCCGAGATCCATACGGCATCGATCTGCAAGTCAAGAGAGACGGCGTCCATCGACAGCGACAACTCCCCAGTCACCGAATCCCTGTCTTCCCATAACTCCCGCGCGCTTGCTCTGCTGGCTGGGACGACAAGCCGCTCGTCAATATCTAGCAGGTCCGAATCGATAGCGATGGAGCCGACGAAGACCTCGCGCTCCGCATCGTACTCGTCCAGACTGACAGCCTTGTCGGGCACGGGCTCAGGCCGGGCCAACAGAGAGCGTACATCGCGGATTAGTGGTTCCACATACTCGCCAAGCAGAGCATCGCTTTCCCTGTGAATCCCCCTCTCGCTCTCGGCTCTGTTCAGCGAAGCTCGGTTCATCTCGCGAGCTTCCCGCTCACGGTACTCCTCCTCGGTCTCGAACATGTCCCGCGGGGCAACGGAGGCGACGGCCGACCTGTAAGCCTCGCCGGCTCGTCCCAGCTCTGTTGCGCGCCCCGCCTCTATCTCGTCGCGGCATGTCCTGATCTGATCCCGCAAGCGCTGTATTTCCCGCGCCGGGTCATTTTCCGGCGCGCTCTCGCGCCGGATGCACTCAGACGGCGCTGATCGGGGCGGCGGCTCTTGAAGAGGATGGGGACTTATGGACGCCGCGCTCAACTCTTGAGCCCGCGCCACTTGCTCGCTGGTCATCCGAGGTGACAGCCGATCCTTGGCATCCTCGGCTTCTTCAATGCCCTGCGCGGCGGCCAGATTGTACCATGCGTAGGCAGCAACATAGTTCTCCGGAACGCCGATCCCGTTGGCGTACATGTACCCGAGGTTGAACTGACCTCGCGCGTTTCCCTGTTCCGCGGAGGCCCGAATCAGGCGGACGGCTTCGGCGTCGTTCTCCGGGACACCCTTCCCCCCGGCGTACATCACCCCGAGGCTGGCCTGAGCGTCGGCGTTGCCCTGTTCCGCGGCGGCGCGATACCAGCGGACGGCTTCGGCGTCGTTCTCCGGAACGCCCATCCCGATGGCGTACATGTACCCGAGGAGGTCCTGACCGGCAGCGTTGCCCTGTTCCGCGGCGGCGCGAAACCAGCGGACGGCTTCGGCTTGGTTCTCCGCAACGCCCTCCCCGAGGTGGTACATGCGCCCCAACAGAACCTGGGTGTCCACGTCGCCCCGTTTGGCGGCGGAGATCAGCGTCGCCAGGCTATCCGCGGACAACTCGTCTTCGGCAGACGTGTTTGTCCGCTGCGCGGATCCCAAGCCGGGCGTCAGAGTGGCTATCCCGAAGGTTACCACGATCAGGACTGTCCGCAGGATCTCTCCGATAGACCGCTTCGAGTTCTTCTCTGGTTTCATTTCCTGGTCCTCCTTGTCGACGTTTCTCTTCAGTTCAGTCATGATCGGAAGAAGTCGCGCAAACGGCCCGCGAGCACGAGGTCTTGCAAATCACCCTTCCCGGCCGCCCTTCGGTACCCCCGGACATACCACCATATTTTCTCGACATCCCGGCGGAACGATTTCACCGCTTCCCGGTCGTGCTTCGGCATCCCCTCGCCAAGCTCGTACGCGAGCAGGCCTAGAGCGGTTTGATCCTTAAGTCTTTTCGCCAGTTGTTGGTTTTCAAAACCGCGAACATTCTTGGCCGCCCGACGATACCATTTCACGGCTTCCCGGGCGTCCTTCGGCACCCCCTCGCCAACGGCGTACATGAGTCCCAGCATGATCTGACCCTCGGGGAGACCTTGCTTGGCCGCCCGGCGATACCATTTCACCGCTTCCCTGTCGTCCTTCGGCACCCCCTCGCCACGGGCGTACATGAGTCCCAGATGGAATTGACCCAAGTCGTGACCCCGCACGGCCGCCCGGCGATACCATTTCGCCGCTTCCCTGTCGTCACGATCAGGCCGAATATGCGGCCTGCTGTAAATCCGTCCCAGAGCGACTTGACCCTCGGCGTGACCTTGCTTGGCCGCCCGGCGGCACCATTTCTTGGCTTCCTCGTCATTCTCCTTCCCATAGGTCTGTCCCAGAGCGACTTGACCCTCGGGGAGACCTTGCTTGGCCGCCCGGCGGAACCATTTCGTCGCTTGCACGGCGTCATTCACCGCCGCTGAGCGATTGGCGTAAATCCGTCCCAGAGCGACTTGACCCGGGGCGTGACCTTGCTTGGCCGCCCGGCGGAACCATATCCGCGCTCGCGGGAAATCCAGCATCCCCTTGCGACGGACGTACACGAATCCCAGCATGTATTGATGGTGGGCGTCACCTTGCTTGGCCGCCCGCCGCAACCATTTCGCCGCTCGCCGACCGCACTCTTGCACCCCTGCGCCATCGGCGTACATCTGTCCCAGAAAGGCTTGACTCTCGGCGTGACCTTGCTTGGCCGCCCGGCGCAACCATTTCACCGCTTCCCGGTTATCCTTCGGCACCCCCATGCCAGCGGCGTACATTCCTGCCAGATTGAATTGACTCTCGGCGTGACCTTGCTTGGCCGCCCGGCGGAACCATTTCACGGCTTCCCGATCGTCCTTCGGCACCCAGTCGAAGCCAAATCTGTATTGCTTTCCCAGGATGAATTGACTCTCGGCGTGACCTAGCTTGGCCGCCCGGCGGAACCATTCCGCCGCTTTCGCGGGGTCCTGAACGTACTTGAGTCCCCGTTGGTATTGAGGAAGGGCGGACCCTTGTACCACCGCTTCCAAGTCGTGCTTCCCGCCGCGTCGCAACCAGCGTCGAAGCACGCTCACCGGCGCCACTCCGCGCCGTCCGGGATACCCCGGTTGAACAGCACCTCGAGGTTTGGGTCCAGCGTGAGGCCCGGATCCGGCGCGAACGCTTGGGCGAGGGCGTCCCCACGCCGGTCGCCCTGCCGGAGGGCGCGGATCTGTCCGCTCACGGGGTCGCGGAGAATGGTCATGGGAAGGTCGCTGTCTTCGTCTATCGTGGATGAGCCGCGCCCTGGCCGCTCAGCGTAAGGCTTGCGAGACCCTCTTCCCACTGCGGCACCGGGAGCGCGAAGACGAAGACCGAACTGCCATCGCCATCGGCCAGCTCGGGCATCCCGAACGTAAGGGAGAACAACTCGTCGCCGGCGGTCGTCCGGCCCGTGAGCCGGTGGTCGCCCTCGGCCAGCGGCAACTTGGGCGGCGCGTCCATCACGAAGGCGGGGTCAAGGTATGGCGTTCCTTGAGCGTCCGTGCCGCCCCACAGGAGCAGGATTTGGTCCTGTGGGGCGACGTTGGCTGCTTCGACCGCACACCGATGTCCGACCTCGCGCAACGTGCGCCCCGCGAAGAGACGCCAGCCACACCGTGACATTCGCTTCCCCTCTTGTCGGTCCGGCCCTATCTGGGCCGAGTTCATGCTCAACTGCCCCCGCTGGACGAAGGACTGATCCGGCGGATACGGTATACAACCCTTTAATATAGCGACTTGCTTCCGATGCGTGGGCGATGAATCGGCCCGTGCCGGCGATTGTTTGGCGATGATTGCGGTGTTCGTGTAAGAGCACGAGCCAGCGACCTCGGCCTGGCCATCTGCAAGGGACTCGTCGAGGCCACGGCGGAAGCATCCGGGCCGAGCTCGAACGGGACACGGAGTACATTCTGCGCCTTCAGGGCGGCGCGGACAGGCACGTCGCCGTCTCCGTCCCCGAGATCCCTGAGGCCGGCGCACGGATCCCGTCGAGCGCCGGCGGCCACTGCATGGCCAACCGCGGGTAGTTTGCCCACCGCCGGAGTGCGGAGAGACAAGACCTGCCTTCAGGGTAGTCTGGAGGGCCGTTAGCTTTGGCGAGCATCGCCACCGGCCGACGAGGGAACCATGGTCTACCCGACTGGATGGAACGAACTTCCCGACATCGCTTGGCTAGTGATCGCCATCGGGGCGGCCGCGCTGCTGGCTGCGATGATGTCCAGGAAAACGCGTCGCTTCATGGTCTTGGCGATTCTGGTGCTTGGGGGCATCTACGTTGCCAGGTCGCCCGGCGCCAAGGCTTGGTTGTCGGACCGTGTGGACTTGGTCGGAGCGCGCTTGAAGGGCCGTGCGGCACCCGGGAACCCCGATCCCACGACCGCCGCGATCGAGCGGCACATACACCGGGAGATCAACCGCCAGCGCTCGGATCACGGCCTCGCACCGCTGCGTTACGATGACGCCACCGCGGCCGTTGCGCGCGCCCACAGCAGGGACATGGGCCATCGGGAGTACTTTGCACATGAATCTCCCGATGGTCGCCGGGCGAGTGATCGGATGGCCGGGCTCGTGGAGCGTTGCAATGGGCACGCGACCGGCGAGAACATCTTCTGGGCCACGTTCGGGGTGGGCGAGGAGCGTGGTGTGGTGCAACGCGCCGTCGAAGGCTGGATGGAGAGTCCGGGACATCGGGAGAACATTCTCAGACGGAAGTTCCAGATCACGGGCGTCGGCGTAGCGACCGTGAACGAGCGGATGTACGTAACGCAGAACTTCTGGCGGTGCGGCGCGTCCTGACGGGCGCCGCCGAGGTCACAGTTCTCGCCCGGTGCCCATGCCGGCGCCGAACGCGTAGCCCGTGAGTGGAGGCACTCGCCATGACACGTTCGTTCCGTTGAGCCGCGCCGCGCCTGTCGATCGACGGCACGGCCGGCGTGGCTTGGCGGACATCGCGTTCGGGGTGGCCTACGAAGCGAAGCGCTGAGGAGAGCGGGCCGCCTGCCGAGACCTTGAGGGGGTGTTTTTCCGCACCGTTGGCGATGGCGACCGATGGCTCCGACACGTTCTGACACGTTCTGAAACGGCCTGACACATTAGGGCGTTTCCCAAGGGTTGACTTGCTGGCGAGCGGTTCTTCAGCGTTCCAGGCATGGAGATGCTGGAGCAAACAGTTGAACTCGGCGGCAACCGCGGGCAGTGTCCCTCCGTCCGGATTGAAACCCATCGCGGATGAATCCGTAAAGGGTTGCCCTTCGGGTCACCGAAGGGTGAAGGGCAACGCGATCAAACGAGGCGAAACACCGGAGGAGACGCAAGTAGTCAGGTTGATCCACACCACGGCGGAACCGGTGCCCGTGCCCATCGACAGGCGCGCTGGCGGGATCAGTCGCCGCTCCGGCTTCGGGGGTACATGGATGGCCCGGCATCGCGGGCCACGATCCCACCGTTGGCCGCGCTGCGGGAGGCCCGTCTGAACGAGTTCTCCAGAGCGTCTGCGGTGGTGCGCCGCCACTGTATTGGCGGCAGCCGACGACGGGTCTCGGACACGTCGCCGCAGGGCTTGTCGGACGCCACTAAGGTGGGTCAGTATCC
>JGIcombinedJ30088_10003145_pt1 | contig 15372 bp, 12 predicted proteins | sample PinacodermPK_FD_30088 | JGI IMG/M metagenome (IMG submission 30088)
AGCCGCTCCACCACCGTGATGGGCACCGCGGTGAAGTTCGCCGCCGAGGATCTCCTCGACCAGGTCCGGCGGGCCGCCGCCGAGGTCCTGGAGTGCGACCCGGGTGAAGTGACCCTCGAAGGCGGCTGGGCCGAGGCCACCGGGCAACGCATGGACTACGGCGCCGTAGTGCGGGCGTACTTCGCCATGCCCGGGGGCGAGTTCATCGGCCGGGGTTACGTGCGCGCAGGCGGCGGCATCCCCGCGCAGTTCCCGGTGTTCTGGGAGACCGGCATGGGCGCTGCTTCAGTGGCCGTGGACAGGGAGACGGGCGAGATACGGGTGCCGCGCTACGCCAGCGTCGCCGACGTCGGCAAGGCCATCAACCGGCTGCAGGCCGAGGCCCAGGACGAGGGCGCCGCCATCATGGGCCTGGGCCATACCCTGTGCGAGAGCCTGCTCTACGACGGAGGCCAACCTCTCAACCCCAACCTCATCGACTACAAGGTGCCGGCTTTCACCGACATGCCGCGCCGTTTCGAGGTGGCCTTGATGGAGAACGCCGACGGCCCCGGCCCCTGGGGCGCCAAGGGCATGGGAGAATCCGGCATCGTCGCGGTGGCGCCGGCCGTGGCTAACGCCGTCGCCCGGGCCACGGGGGTCCGTATTCGCGAGCTGCCGCTCACGCCGGAGCGTGTCTGGAGGGCTCTCAACGGCAAAGTTTGAGGAATGAATGCGTCGCGCGGAGACACGCGTTTTCCGGAGTTAGGGAACTGCTGTCGATTGAATGGCGTCCTTCGACTTCGCTACGCTACGCTCAGGACGAACGGGAACGGGTTCCCACCGTTCGTCCTGAGCATGTTAAGGCCTCACGGCCCAGGGTCCATGGCAGTAACTGGGCTGCAAACCACTCGTTCGCCCTGAGCGTAGTGAGGCGCAGCCGAACGAAGTCGAAGGGCGCAAGCTTGCAGTTTACTTGGAAGCGTAGCGTAGCGACGTCGAAGGACGCCATCATCCAACGTTGGCAAACGATCAGCGTTTCCCTAATTACCGCAGGAGCACACCATGAGATTCGGTATCCAGCTCAATCCCCAGGTTTCCATCGACAAGCCTCCCGAAACCCTCATGCCGACGCTGGCGGAGCAGACCCGGGTGGCGGACGACGCCGGCTTCGAAGCCATCACCATGGGCCAGCACTACAACATCCCCGGCTTCCAGCGGCTGCACCAGGTGCCGCTCTTGGGGCGGTTGTGCGCGGAGGCCAAGCGGGCCGGCATTGGCACCGCCACCACGCTCCTCGGCCTCCACGACCCGGTCATCATCGCCAAGGAACTGGCCACCCTCGACGTCATGAACGAGGGCCGTTCCGTCTTCTCCTTCGGCCTCGGTTACCGGCAGCAGGAGCTGGATGCCTTCAACCTGACCAAGCAGCAGCGTTTCCAGCGTTTCGTGGAGGGGGTGGAGATCCTCCAGCGGCTGTGGACCGAGGAACACGTCTCGTTTTCGGGCAAGGCGTTCGAGCTCAAGGACGTCACCATCGCGCCCCGGCCGCTGCAAAAGCCGCGGCCGCCCGTATGGATCGCCGCCAACGGCGACAAAGGCGTCCGGCGCGCCGCCCGCATCGGCGACGGCTGGCTGGTGGGACCCCACTCCGCCATCGAGGAGCTGCGGGACCAGACCGCGCTGTTCCGTCAAGCGTGGGCCGACACCGGCAAGCCCGGCGCCGGCGCCGTCGTCATGGTCCGGGAATGCTTCGTCGCCCCCACCCGGGAAGAGGCCGTAGCCAAGGCCCGCCCCTGCCTCGACAAGCTCTACCGCGACGTCTACGTCAAGTGGGGCCAGGACGAGGCCATGGGCAACCCCGACGAGCTCACCTGGGACTTCGACCGCCTGGCCCGCCACCGCTTCATCCTCGGCTCCCCCGAGGACTGCATCGAAGAGATCCGCTCCTACGAGGAATCCCTCAAGCCGGATCTGCTGCTGCTGCGTTTCGACTGGACCCCGGGGCTGGAGCAGAGGGACATCCTGGGGGCGATGGAATTGTTCGGGGCGACGGTGCTCCCACGGGTGTGAACCTGACACGCCGCATGGCGTCCCAAGGGCGCGAATGTACATCGGCCAGAACAGCCGACGCCGCAAGGGAGCAGAGTCGTCGCGGCGATTGAGCGAACCAAAATCTCCGGACCGACAGCTCTAGTGCGTCCGAAACTGACGCATGTTTCTGATAGGTTCCCCCACAGAAGTCTCAACAAAGGGGGATACCATGCCTTCCACCTACGAACGCCGTGTCGTCCTGTCCTATCTGCAGAACGCGGTTTCGCGTCTCCACCATCGTACCGAGGAGGCAACCAACTTGGTGAAATGGCTTGTGAAGCACGGAGATCAACTGAATTTGCAATACCCGTTCGGACCCGGCGAAGAGACTGAAGAAGCGATACGGCACCGTTTAGACAAAGACAACAGAGTGTCGCCGTTGGAATGGCAGCGTTTGGAAGAGTCTCTACGGAATGAATCGGCGAGGGTCAGACAGGTGCGTCCGGACCGGGAGGCAAGACGTCTCCGAAGTCTCGCGAGGGTGCTGCGTCTCTCCCGGACCGACACGGCGATCCTGGAGCTGCTGTTACGTCTCCGCACGGGTTCCATGGTCTTTTCGATGATGAGGACCCTATTGGACGGTGTGGAATGTCGTGGGAGAGGCTTCACGCTAGGCGACACGACTGTTCCATGCGTTCTCGGTTTGTCGTTCAACGCGTTCGACGCGCGATTCACGCCTAACGCACCTCTCGTGACTTCCGGGCTTGTAACAATCGACTACGACGGCGATGTATCGGTCATCGACCGGCTGACTCGGTTGGAGTGGTTCCCGAGTGAAGCCGGTTCGGACGTAAAACGTTTGCTGCTCGACCGGGCCGATTCAGGCGACCTTTGCTGGTCTGATTTCGACCATGCGGCCAAGGACCGCGATCACGTCGAAAGGATCCTGACAGGAGCTTTGCGTACCGGCGAAACCGGCGTTAACGTCCTCGTTTATGGTCCACCCGGGACCGGCAAGACCGAGTTCTGCAAAACTCTGGCTAATCGACTGGCAGCGCCGCTATATGTTGTTGGCGAGTCGGATAACGTGGGTGATGAGCCTACTCGCAACGAGAGGCTTCAAGAGCTACGACTCGCCCAGCGTGTGCTTGCCCCGGAACACCGCTCGATCCTGCTCTTCGACGAGATGGAGGACTTGCTTTCCGACGAGGGGGCTGCCTTGGTGGCACTGTTGGGCTCGCGCGTGTCCAGAGGAATCCGGGCAGGAGGCTCAAAGGTGTTCATGAACCGACTCCTGGAGCAGACACCGGTGCCGATCCTGTGGACGTCGAACTCCGCCCGTCAGACAAGTCCCGTTCTATTGCGTCGGATGATGTTCGCCATGGAATTGCGCCAACCGCCGCCAAGGGTGCGGGCACGCATTTGGAAACGACAACTCGCGCATCACGGCATCGAGTCGTCGGAGGAGGACGTTCACGCCCTGGCCCGCGAATTTGACGTAACGCCGGGGGTAGCCGCTGGCGTCACCGCCGCCGCCCGTCTCGGTGGAGGAACCCTTGCCCATGTGCGCCACGGTGTGCGCGGACTTGAACGAGTGCTGTCGGGCGACAAACCGCCGGTTCAACGGCCGCCGGACAAGTACGATCCCGCGTTGATCCGCGCCGACGTTGACCCGGTGCAACTCGCGAACCGTCTCGTCGCATCCGATACGCGTCACTTCTCGCTGTCCCTTCAAGGGCCGCCGGGCACGGGAAAGAGCGCATTCGTCCGCTATCTCGCCGACCGGCTCGGCCTGGAAGTCGTACAGAAACGTGCATCCGATCTCATGTCGATGTGGGTCGGTGGAACTGAAGCGAACATCGCCGAGGCCTTTGCCGAAGCCCGCGACGCCGAAGCGTTCCTGGTCTTCGACGAAGCCGATTCATTACTGGCGGATCGCCACCTTGCCGAAAGGAGCTGGGAGGTGAGCCAGGTCAACGAGATGCTGACCTGGATGGAAAGCCACCCGCTTCCCTTCGCCTGCACGACGAACTTCGGCGACCGACTCGATCCGGCCACACTGCGGCGTTTCACGTTCAAGGTCGCCCTGGACTATCTCTCTCCGGGGCAGGTAAGAGCCGCGTTCCGCATCTACTTCGACATGGATGCCCCCAATGCGATAGGCGGGCTCGCCAACCTGACACCCGGGGACTTCGCGGTCGTGCGCCGGATGGCGGAGATTCTCGGGTGCCTGGGCGAACCTCGGACGTTGGCGGGAATGCTGGGAGCGGAATGCGAGGCCAAGCCGGGCTGCGCGCAGCCAGTCGGCTTTCGGATGTAGCCGCTCTAGAAGGCGGAACCAAACAAAACAATAGTTGTCATCCAGAAGGATAGTCGGTTTCGAAACGTGTGGAGGTACCCGGGCCAATCGAGGCCATCAGGAGGCGACGGTGCGCTACTGGGGATTCGGAATCGATGTCTATTGCAGAGACCATCCAGACTTCTATGAGAGAGAATTGAAGAACGGCTTTCTCAGACAGGGTTGGGGGTCCCGTCCGAGCAACAATTTGAAGCACCTCAATTCAGAGAATTCTCCTAGAGAACAGTTGGCCAATCTTCGGATGTTCAGCCAAGTGAAACGTGATGACATCGTATTAGTTCCTTACCTGCCAAATCGTGACTCAGTGACTGTTGTCCGGGCCACGGCGGATTGGGACGAGGGCTACGTCTTCGAGATCGACCCGGACTTGCAGGACTACGGCCACAAGTTCCCCGTAGAAGAAGTCACGCGGTTTGACCGTCGTAGCCAACATGTCCGTGGCGATTTGAGACGTGCACTCGGGTACCCATGGCGCTTCTGGGATATGGGCGACTGTGCTGAGTCTGTGGATGAGTTGCTCCAGCGTTCGCCGGTGCAGCCAACGTCCACCTCCGGTGGAGAGGAAGGATCTAGGGAACCAGCATCGACTTTGGTGATGAGGGCGTTGAACGAGTACATCGGACAAGGGATTCACCAGATTCTGTTGCAAGAGCTCGAAGGCTCGGATTGGGAGAATCTTCTTTTCGTAGGACTCAAGGCACTGTTCCCAAATTATGGAGTTGAAAGAACCTGCGGGGTCGCCAAAGAGAAGCGCGTTACAGATATGCTGGTTACCATACCGGGGCCGCTGGGAACTGTACGGTATGGCATCGCCATACAAGTCAGAGATTGGCGGGACACTGCCTTCAATATTGGCGATGCGGTTATCCAGGTCAGAAGGGCGGTCGAAAACTGGAGGATGTTGCGACCCGAACTTCGCATCATCGATACAATCATGGTGGTGACCGGAGCCGATATTCCCGTCACGAGGGAGACAGAGCTGGAGGGTGTGACCATCGTCACCCCGTCAGAGCTTAATCATCTGCTTCGTCGGATGGCTGTAGCCATGGCGACGGCCATGGACGAGTGAACTGTAGCAGGACCCGTCGCCATGAGGTATGAACGAGCCGGCGATGTCGTGCGTCTCGCGATTCGCCTTCAGGGAAGCCACGGCGGGTTGACCACGGCCGATATCCAGGAGGAATTCTCTGTCAGCAGACGCGCAGCGGAAAGGTTGCGGAACGCCGTCACAAATGGGAGATTTTCGGCTGACTGACACGGGCGGAATGTGACGTCAAGGTGGATCGGCGCTGGAAAGCTGACGTCGGTACCTGAGAGAGTGTGACAACTTAAGGCGGGAAACAAACCATGACGAACGGCAACATTATCGAACGCTATGAGCGGATCTGGCGTAGTGTGCAGAAAGAGTACTGTCGCGGATTCTGCTGGTCAGAGCGAGGTCTCCAGGCCTTACTGCACGAAGAACTGCGGAGGTTCGACGAATTTAACGTTGTCGCAGAACCAACATGGAGAAGCGCCAGGCCCGATCTCGTAATTGTGAGTTCAGGCCGGATAACCGACATCTTTGAGATCAAGTTTTTGCCCCATACTAGTTATCCTGGGGACTCCGACGTCAAAAAATTACTCAGCTATGTCGGCACCGACAAGAATCCGGTAAGTTTGAATCCCGAGACAGGCCAGTGGGATTATTCTCATTGTCTTCCAGTGCAAGATGACTGTCGGTTGCATTTCGTTGTAGTCGCGCAACGAGGCCGCGAAGAACAGTGGCGGCAGTGTGACGAGAGAGTCACCCGGTGGTGTGGGGGCACCGGTGACCGCTATGCCGATCCGTGGTACATTGACCGCGCTTGAGTAGGTGAGGAGCATATCCTCGCTCAGTACGGGACGAACGCGATGTTTCACCCGAGTCGGTGTTGTCGGTGGAGGTTTCGACGGCATGCGCTACGAACGCGTCTCAGAACTCCTCCGTCTAGCCATTCATCTTCAGGGAACCCGCAGCGGCCTGACCATCGCGGATATCCAGCATGAGTTCTCCGTAAGCCGGCGCACAGCGGAGCGGATGCGGGACGCCGTCGAGACAGCCTTCGGGCCATTGGATACGGTGGACACGGACAGCGGCGACCGTCACATTCACTGGCGGCTTCAGTCGCGAACCCTGCTTCCGTTCATCCACATCTCACCCGAGGAGTTGGCCGACCTGGAAGTCGCGGCTGGCAGCCAGGCCCGGCCGGGCTTGGCGGAACACATCGGTGGACTTGTGGTCAAGTTGCGGGCTGCATCGCGCCGCCGCTCACCCGAGGAGTTTGATTCCGCCGTGGAGGCCCTCATGGAGGCGGAAGGCCTCGCCATGCGGGCTGGCCCCAGAGAAAACCTCGCGGAGGGCCTGCTTTCGCTGGTGCGTGACGCCATCACCACGCGCCACAAGATCGAATTCAACTATCTGGCCCAAGGAACGGGCCGGCGGAACCGCCAACGGGCAAGGCCTTACGGGGTGCTCTACGGCAACCGCGTATTCCTGGTGGGACGAACCGACCGGGGAACCGAGCCGAGGCTCTGGCGGTTGGGCAACATCAGCGAAGCACGGATAACCGATGAAACATTCGAGCGCGATTCGGCGTTCGATTTGAGGCGGTACGCCAAGCGTTCGTTCGGGACTTTCCAGGAGGAACCCTTCGATGTGGTGCTCCACTTTGATGCTGACGCCGCGCAGGATGCCAAGGCGTTTCAATTCCATCCAAGTCAGACCATGACCGAGGACGGGGACGGTTCGCTGACGGTCCGTTTCAGGGCGGGAGGTGTTGAAGAAATCTGTTGGCATCTAGTGACCTGGGGCGAAAGCGTGGTGATTCTGGAGCCGCTCAGCCTTCGCCAGCGGCTCGTGGAAATGTGTGCTGCGCTCGCCGCGCACCATCGTCGCCTAACATCCCACAGGTGAGTACAAGAAGAGGGTTTTCCGTCGACGAGCCGAGAAAGGCCCGCTAGGTACTGAAAGTGGCGAGGGAGGAGAAATGAAACGTGTCTGACGTCTACGATCTACATTGGAAATCGATCCCCTCGGGCGAAATCGAGCCCTACTTGACGGGCGAGCGCGGCCTTGGCAGAGGTGTCTACCTTTTTGTGCTGGCAACCACCTACGACACCTACGTGGGCTATTATGTTGGTAAGGGCAACATTCGTGAGCGTTGGGCGCACCACGTGAGAAACTGGTTCAAGAACCCCGAAGATGGTTACTCGTTGCCGAAGAGTGTGGACGCCTTCCTTAAAGATCCAGTAGTGGTGTTCAACCAAGGCGGGCCCGCCGTGCGCACAGACGAGACGAGAATACAACGCCAGCGGACAGGGAGGGCAATGCTAGACCGCACTTGGTTCTGCTGGGCCGAAGTAGAACCTCTTTCGGGGCACCGGATCGAGAACGTGGAGCATGTAGTGCAGAAGGCGCTCAAGAAGCACGTTGGCATTAGGGTGGAAGGGGAGATCGGCGATGATGGCCGTTTTTGTCCCGCGTCCGAGTTAACGATCCGTAGTTTCTTTGAGCCGCCATTCCTTAGCAACGTGCTTCCTCCAGTGTTCACGTTTACCCCCCAGTGTTCTCGATGAAGATCGCTCCCAAAGGAAGAGATCTACCCGATGAAGCCCCAGATCATCACGAACCGTGATCGGGAGCCCGCCTTCGCGGTGATTCCCTACGACGAGTATCGGGCGCTGATGGAGCGGCTGGAGTGGCTTGAGGACCTGCGCGACAGCAAGGCATTTGAGGAGAAACTCGCACGCGGGGAGGAGGAGGTGATTCCGGTCCAGGTGGTGGAACGTTTGGCGGAAGGGGAGAGTCCCGTCAAGGTGTGGCGGGAACACCGCGGCCTGACTCAGGGGGACCTGGGCGAGCAGGTGGGGCTCAGCGGCTCGTACCTTTCCCAGATCGAATCTGGCAAGCGCGAGGGCACGTTGAGGGTCTACGCGGCTTTGGCGCGAGCCCTGGGTGTTGACCTGAACGACCTCATAGCCGCCGGGGATGATTAGTGGGACACCTCAGGAGGCGGTGATGGACGGTGCCCCGAAGAATAGTTCTCTGCATCGTAGAATACTGGATACGCTCATGCGCCGTTACGATACACCGGTCATGAGCAACGTTTATCGGGCCGACTATGTCGAGTGCCTGGTTGTGCTTGCACTGGGGATGGACTGGTGGCTGACTTGGGAACGAGGTTGGGACTGGGCTGCATGGGATATTCAGCATACGTCCGGGGCCCGGCTTGAGGTCAAGCAGGCCGCGGCGAGGCAGTCATGGGATCGTGAGAAACGGGCGCCGTATCGCTCCCCCAGGTTCGACGTCGCGCCTCGCACCGGCTACTGGACAGAGGACGGGAATCAATGGGTGGACTCTCCGGGACGTCCAGCGGACCTCTATGTATTTGCATGGCATGACGAGAGGCGCGAGGGGTATGCCGATCATAGCGATCCCCACCAGTGGCGGTTCTTCGCGGTGGCGGAGCAGTATCTGCCCCCGAACAGGAAGTCCATCGGTTTGACGGGCCTCAGAGCTATCGTCTCTCCGTGCCGAATCGCTGACCTCAAACGCACAGTCGAGAACGCATGTCCCGCACGAGTAGACCTCAAGGCCGGCCTCTAGTGCTTCAACGCGACCCCTTGCTTCTCGGACTTGCTGCGGTCGTCATCGCGTAACGTCGATTCGACGTTGTTGCGAAACACAGTGGCGGCGTTTGGCGAAGGGCGTACCCTCTGGTCAGGGTTTCAGGTCGCCTTCCCCAAACGGAATCGGCTTGACCACCGGCTTCACCTCATCCCCGTCCTTTTCCACCGTGATCCAGTTGAGGCAGTTCAGGTCGTCCCTTTTGGGGTAGTCGTCGCGGGTGTGCTGGCCGCGGGACTCCCTGCGCTCCAGGGCACAGGCGGCGACCATCTCGCCGACCCAGGAGAGGTTCGAGCATTCGAGGGACTTGATGAGGTCGCGGAGGTTGTCGGCCTTGAGCCGAGGGACCTTTTCGTGGCGGAGTTCCCGGAAGCGCTCGATCCCGGCGGTGAGGCCGTGCTCGTTCCGCACCACGCCGGTGCTCTCCCAGGCGATGTTCTTGATCTCCTCGTGAAGCTCGGTGGGGTCCAGCCCCTCGTCGCGTTTGAAGGCCTCGATCCTCGCGGCCTCGTCCGTGGTCTCGCCCGGGTCGATTTCCTCCAACTCCGCGTCCGCCGCGTAAATCGCCGCGTACTTGCCCGACCGGGCGCCCAGCGCGAAGGCGCTGGCGATGGCGTTGCCGGAGAGCCGGTTGGAGCCGTGGGTACCGGTGGCGGACTCGCCCGATGCGTAGAGGCCCTCGACGCCGGGGACCTCGCAGCGCTCGTTGATGTCCAGGCCGCCCAGAAAGGTGTGCAGCGCGGGCACCCATTCGAAGCGGTCGGAGCGGGCGTTGACGCCGGCCTTGCCGAGCTTGGGGGTGTATTCGAACTGGATCTCGTCATCCCATTTCTCGTCCGGGATGTAGGACGGATCCAGGTAGACGGGGCCGCGCCCTTCGAGCATCTCCTTGTAGGTGGCGCCCACCAGGATGGCCCGGGTGGTGCCCTCCAGCCGCTCGGGATCGTACCGTTCCAGAAACCGCTCGTTCAGGGCATTGAAGAAGCGGCCGCCCTTGCTGGTGAAGGGCGACAGGCCGGCCATGGAGATGGCCTCGCCGCCGGGAGCCGGGATCAGCGTGAACTCCAGGAACTCCAGGTTGGCCAGCGGCGCGCCGATGTCGAACGCCGCGACATAGGCGTCGCCGGTGGTGAGGAAGTTGGCGCTGGTGTACTTCTGAATGCCGATGGCGCTGCCGGCGGCCAGCACCACGGCCCGGGCGCGGTACGCCTCGTAGGTGCCCTTCTGCACGTTGATGCCGAAGGCGCCGGTGACCCGGCCGTTCCGGCGCAGCAGCTTGGTGACCATGGTCCACTGGCGCACCTGGACCTCGCGGTTGAATACCTCCTTGCGGAGCGAGCCCAGCATTCCCACGCTGCCGCCCACCGGCGGGCAACTGCGGGCGTAGGAGCTCCCCAGCCGCTTTTCCTGGTAGAACTGCTTGCCGTCGGGGGTCTTCTTGAAGTGCAGCCCCATCTCCTCCAGCTCGACGACNCGGTCGGTGACCTCGTCGACGATGGCCCGGACGATCTTCTGGTNGGGGATGTAATCGCCGCCGACGATGGTGTCCCGGAAGTGCATGTCCTTGCTGTCCCGGGGGTCGGCGTGGCCGAAGGCCGCCTGGGGGACGCCGCCGGAGGTGGGNCTGGAGCCGCTCCGCCCGAGCCGCCCCTTGTCCACCAGCACCACGTCCATGTTGCGCTTGGAGGCTTCCAGNGCCGCCATGCAGGCGGCCAGTCCGCCGCCGATGATGAGCACGTCGCAGTCGGTGGTCGGGATGGAGTCGCTCATNTGCCTGCTCAGGAGTTGGTGGCAGGTCCGCCNCTGGCGGNGGCCCGCTTCTTCTTGGGCCGCAGCACCACCTCGATGGCNTCTTCGGGACAGACCAGCTCGCACAGGAAGCAGTTGACGCAGTACTTGTTGCCGAAGGGAAAGACCTTGTCCTTCTTGTTGGTGAAGCGGAAGACGTCGGCGCCGCAATCATAGACGCAGATGCCGCAGCCGTCGCATTTGTGAGGGTCGACCTTGATCACGCTTGTGTCCTTTACACCGACGATCTATAGCCGAATTGAAGGGTCAATACCATTGAAGACACATGAAAGAGCGGGGACGCAACATGGACCACGACGCCTACGTTACCTACCACGGCAATACCGACGCCGACAGGGAGATCGCGCAACGCAGCGTGCTCTTCATCGACAACGAGACGGCGGCCCGGGTCCTCACCATGGAGGACACCATCGACGTGGTCGAGGAGTCCTACCGGGAGTGGGGTTTGGGGCGGGCCACCGCGACCCGGGCGACGCACTCGGTGCCGCGGCCGGGCGGGGACGGTTGGTACACCTGGGACCCCATGGCCTCCGCGCTCCCGAAAATGGACGCCCTCGCCGTCCGCATGAAGTCCGATATCCTTCCACCCTCCGGGGCTCAGGTGAAGAAATACTGCGTCGCCCCCGGCAAGTTCTGCGGCCTCATCCTGCTCTTCAGCACCGATGACGGCGCGCCCCTGGCGATCATGAACGACGGCCACATCCAGCACATGAGGGTGGGAGCCGCCGGGGCCATCAGCGTCAAGCACATGGCGCGGGATGACGCCGCCGTCCTNGGGCTCTACGGCACCGCCGGAATGGCCACGGCGCACGCCCTGGCCATCGCCAGGGTGAGACCCATCCGCGAGATCCGCGTGTACAGTCCGAATCCGGAGCACCGGGCCGCCTTCGCCGACCGCACGAGCGCCAACATGGGGGTTCCGGTGGTTGCCGTAGACGACCCGCGCCAGGTGATGGAAGGCGCGGACATCGTCGCGGCCTGCACCAACTCGCTGGCGCCCGTGATCAGAGGGGAATGGCTGGAACCCGGCATGCACGTGCTGGCGGTTTTGCCCAACGAGATCGACGACGACGTCTTTCGCCGGTGCCACCGGTACGTGTACTCCCGCACGCCCAGGACTGACTATCACGTGGCGGATCCCGAGCAGCGTCCGGCGGTGGGCTACGAGCCCATCGACACGGAATGGCTGGAGCGGGAAGAGCGGCTGCTTGCCAGGGAGAAAAGGGTCTTCCTGTCCGACGTGGTGCTCGGCCGCTATCCGGGGAGGGCGGATCCGGCGGAAGTCACCTGCTTCGTGACCCAGGGAATACCCATCCAGTTCGCGGCGGCGGCCCGCAAGGTCTACGAAGGCGCCCGGGCGCTGGGGCTCGGTCACGAACTGCCGTTAAGCTGGTTCCTGCAGGACATCAGCGACTGATCGCCATTCCCCGGCAGAATGTTGAAAAGTCCCTGCGACATGGGTTGGCGCCCTTCGACTTCGCTTCGCTACGCTCAGGGCGAACGGCTGAGTCAACCCCGTGGCCTCGGCCCGTGCAACTCGCTGTCGAACACGCCGGGCTTTCCGCCGAGGAACTCCATGGCGTCGGTCCAGGCCCTGGCTTCCGCCGGGGTGATTTCGTCCTTGGCGCGGTGGTCGTTTTTCTCTAAGAATCGATCGAGGGTGTCGCGCAAGGACTCCGCGTTCCGGATCTGGACTTGCCGGAGTTGTGCGAAATTTGGGTGGCGGGATTGGGTTTCCTGGGCGACGAGGAAGTGGGGGAGGCAGAGGCCGGTGGACTTGCGGTACTCCTCGGAGAAGGCCGTCTCGCCGAGCAGGTCCAGCAGTTGCCGCAGGTGGACGGATTCGGAACGGGCGGCGTGAACGCAGGCGGGGCAGCGGGTCCTCTTGAGCCTGGCGCGAAGGCGCGAGCCGGCGCCGGCGAGCCAACCCTTCAGGCTATCCCACAGGGCAACGGGTTGTTCTCCGGCCATGACCTGGAAGCGGTTCAGCAGGTCCTTGGCGATGATGGCGAAGCCCAGGTCCGGGGCGCTGGATCCCGGCAGATCGCGCAGCAGCCACGTGTGCGGGTTGCAGAGGCCGAAGGACTCCCTCAGTTCCAGGCGCGTGGGCACGTCGGTGACGCGTTCGTAGAGGACGCTGTCCAGGTAGGCGCGGCTGTCGTCGATGACGATGCCGCAGACAGGGCAGCCCCGCGCATCGAGCCGGTCGAAGAGCTTGAAGTAGAAACTGTCCTTGCGCACCGGTTGGTTCACGTCGCCTCGGCGGGAGGGCCGGCGGCTTCTCCCGGANCCGNGGTCACTNCTTGAGCGCGCGCCAGATCTTCTCGCCGGTCACCGGCAGGTCGGTGATGCGCACCCCCACGGCCCGCTCCACGGCGTTGGCGATGGCCGACGGCACCGGGAGGATGCCGCTCTCCCCCAGGCCCTTGGCGCCGTAGGGGCCCGCGCCGTTGCCGTTCTCGAAGAGGATGTTGACCTGCTCGTCCGGCAGGTCGGAGATCTTCGGCAGGCGGTAGGTGAGGGCGTCGGGCGTGAGCATCAGGCCGTTCTCGTAGACGGTCTCCTCGAACAGCGCCTGCCCGAGTCCCTGCAGGAACGCTCCCTGCTCCTGGGTATGGCAAACCTGCGGGTTGATGGCCTTGCCCGCGTCGGCGATGCCGACGTACTTGAGCACCCGGACCTCGCCGGTGTCCCGGTCCACGTGGACCTTGACCGCGCCCCATCCCACCTCCCAGAACGGCGCCCGGGCGCCGAGGGGGGCGTTGGGGTCGCGCTCGCTCTCCTGCCGGCCTTCTCCCGTGATGACGCCGCCCGCGCCCTTGACGTGCCGGACCAGCGCGGAGAAGGGGAAGGCGANCTCGCCCAGGCGCACCTCNCCGTTGGCGAGGGTCGCCTCGGCGTCGGGGCTCTTGCCCAGNGAGCGGGCGGCCTCGACGAGCTGGNCNCGGACGGCCCCGGCGGCCTTCTGCACCGCCAGGCCCATGACCGTGGTGGCGCTGCTGGCGTAGGTGCCCATGTCGAAGGGGGTCGAGTCGGTGTCCAGGGGCGCCACCTCAACGGCGGTGGGCCGCACACCGAGCTCTTGCGCGGCGATGCGCGCCATGGCGGTGTGGGAGCCCTGGCCGATCTCCACGGTGCCCTCGTGCAGGGTGATGCCGCCGCCATCGTCGACTTCCACCCGCGCGGACGAGATCTTGAAGTTGCCGCCGCCGTCCTTGCAGCCGCAACTGACGCCGATGCCGCAGTCCGGNTCNAGNTCCTCNCCCCAGCCGATCTCCTTCGCGGCGCGCAGGAGTCCCTCCTTCAGGTCGGTGTCCAGGAGGGTCTCCCCGGGGGCGAACTCCTCGCCCTTGTCCAGAAGGTTCTTGACCCGGAACTCCACCGCGTCCCACCCCATCTCCCGGGCGATCATGTCCATCTGCGATTCGTANGCCCANGCCACCTGGGGTGTGCCCATGCCGCGNAACGCGCCGGCCGGCACCGTGTTGGTGTACACGGTGTAGGCGTGGGAGCGGAGGTGCGGGATGCGGTAGGGGCCGGGCGCCCGGTAGCCCGCCTTCTGGGTCACTCGGGGGCCCGAGTCCGAGTAGGCGCCGCCGTCCACGTGCACGAGGCAGTCCCGCGCCACCAGCAGGCCGTCCCGGTCCACGCCGGTGCGGAGCCTGACCCGCATGGCGGGCTTGCTCACCGTGCGCGATTCCTCGTCCAGCGACAGGTGCAGGAACACCCGCCGCCCGGCCTTGCGGGACAGGGCCAGCGCCACGGGCTCGAGCTTGGTGTGGTTCTTGTTGCCGTAGGTGCCGCCCACCAGCGGCACCACCACCCGCGCGCGCTCCCGCGGCACCTCGAACATCTCGGCCAGNTCGTTGCGGATGATGAACTGNTGCTGGGTGGACGACCAGACGGTGAATCCGTCCTCGCGCCACTCGGCGACGGCGAGCTGCGGCTCCATGGAGAAGTGGGCGATCTTNGGGAANTCGAAGGTATGCTCGAAGATNCGCTCCGAGGCGGCNAACCCCGCGTCGACGTCGCCCTTGCCGCGCTCGTAGTGAAAGCTCACGTTGGCGTACCTTTTGGCCTCGTCGTCGACGTCGGGATATCCCGGGAAGCTCGGCGCGTCGTCGCTGACGGACTCGTGGAGGGGCGGGGCAGCGGGATCCAGCGCTTCATCCATGGTCATCAGCGCCGGCAGCGGCTCGTATTCCACCCGGACGAGCGCGAGGGCGGCGGTGGCCGCCTCCAGCGTCTCGGCGGCCACCGCGGCCACCGCGTCGCCTTCGTACCGGACCTTGTCGATGGCCAGCACGGGAGTGTCCTTCACCAGCGGGCCGTGGTACTGCTCGATGTCCGCGAGGTCCGCGGCCGTGAGCACCGCCACGACCCCGGGATGGGACTCGGCCTCGGATGCATCGATTCCGAGGATGCGGGCGTGGGCGTGGGGGCTCCGCAGGACCCGCCCGTAGAGCATGCCGGGATGGGTCAGGTCGGCGGTGTACACCGGCTCGCCGCGGACCTTGGCGGCGCCGTCGATCCGGCGCTCGTC
>JGIcombinedJ30088_10003162_pt1 | contig 15339 bp, 23 predicted proteins | sample PinacodermPK_FD_30088 | JGI IMG/M metagenome (IMG submission 30088)
TGCCAGCCGGCGTCGCGCAGCAGGGCGGCGATCCGCCGGTATCCGTAGCGGCCATACTGGCGGGCCAGCTCGATCATGTCCGCGACCAGGCGATCTTCGTCGTCGCGGCCGCACGGGATGCGGCGCTGGGTCGAGCGATGCTGCCCCAGCACCCGGCAAGCCCGGCGCTCCGAGATCCCGAGCCGGTCGCATACGTGATCGATGCACTGACGGCGGCGCGAGGGGCTCAGAAGTTTCCCCCTGCGGCCTCCTTGAGGATCTGCTTGTCCAGCGTCAGGTCCGAGACCGCACGGCGCAGCCGCTCGTTCTCCTTCTCGAGCTCCTTGAGGCGGCGGAGCTGATCGCCGCTCATCCCGGCATACTCCTTGCGCCAGCGATAGAACGTGACCTCGCTGATCCCGAGTTGCCGGATCGCGTCCGCCATCGACATGCCCTGGCCGTGCAGGACTTCTGCCTGCCGCAGCAGGCTCACGATCTCCTCAGGCTTGTAACGCTTCCTTGCCATCGTCGGTCCTCCTCTTTCCGTAACCTTAGGGTGGACCAATTCGATGGGGGAGGATCACCATAGGCCTCGAACTCGTCCTTGATCGCGTGCATGGCCTCGACCAGGGCGGTGTCGTCGGCCGTGCCCTTGGGCTCGTGGTAGTAAGTAGACCGCGCGATCCCCATCAGTCGGCATCCTTCGGCGACGGAGAGGTCTTGGGGCCGGTGACGACTGACATGGGCGCGCCTCTCGGCGGCCGTCCGTGCCGCTGAGCCCCCTAAGACACTCCAGCTCGAGCACCTGCTTGCCGGCCAGGCGCTCGAGGGCAGCGATCCGGGCCTCGTATTCCTGGATCATGTCGGCCGCCTCGGTGTCCTCCTCGAAGGCGCCGGCCTCGTACTTGGCGACCCAGATCCTGATCAGGGTGTGGGAGAGGTCGTGGCGGCGGGCCAGGCTATGGAGCGTCTCGCCGGCGAGATACTCCTGAACGACCTAGCGCTTGAAGGCGATGCTGTGAGTGCGGTGGGTTCGGTGCTTTGCCACGAGCGTCGATCCTTCGAATGCCCGGCCCACCGGTCAAATCATTTCAAACCACCTGTCCCGTCCCAGGGACCCAGTCCAGTCATCGTCAAATAAATCACTTGTTTAGTGAAGCGTTCCTCAGTCATACTGAACTCAAGCGATTTCAGTCCACGTGTCGTGTTTCCTTGCAATATGGAACACAAACAAGAGAACTGAGTTGGTCCGGGGGATTCGGGCAGGGGGTTACGGCACATTTCGCCCTTTGGAGAAGGGGTACGAGATGAGACAGCGGCGCCGGTTTACAGCGGAGTTCAAAGCTCGGGTTGCTCCGGAAGCGTCGTGTGGTGACAAGACGATCCAAGAAATTGCGGCCAAGCACCAGATTCATCCGAACCAGGCGAGCGCCCGGAAGCGCTGGGCGGTTTAGTGCATGAAGGATATCTTCGTAGAAGCCGGCGGTCACAGGGCGGATTACGCAGTCGAAGTCCACAAGCTTCACGTCAAGACCGGCGAGTTGACGGTGGAGCGCGAACTCTTGGTCAAGAGCGCAAGCCCGGAGCCGACGGGAGCGCCGGGCGATGGTCAAGCGCGGCCACCCAAAGCTGAGTTTGAGCCGTCAATTCGGATCGCTGTCGATCAGCCGCCCCCCTCTAGCGCTCGCTCAAATGCGAGGCCGTGTGTCTGCACGCACTTGCCTAAGATTTCAAGGCGCGGTTCGTTATTGGCGAACGGATCGAATTCTACAACACTGAGAGACCGTACTCCGCGTTGGGTGGACGGACGTAAGCCTAGACTTGGAGCGGCGGTTCACCTGAGGATATGATGGACAATCTGCTTAGCACTTTGCCCACATCCCCACAGGCGCAACAACAGCAACGGGAGTATCGATTCAAGGGGACCTCTGGCGGCCTGAGAAACAACCGGAGTACATCTTAACTCAGCCGCCAGGCTGTCCAAAGTAGTGGGGTCACGTCGATCCCACGTCACAGGCCGGCGCGAGGGCCAAGGGTATCACATTCCGCTTTTCGAATTGTTTAACCGAGGTGTCCAAAGTGGTGTCAAGGGCCTCCGAGTTACCATACGACGGGAACGACCTGAGCAGCGGCGAGCCGAAACGGCAGAAGCTGTTTCGGTCGTCCGTGTTGCAGGTCGTTGTGGCTCCCAAGTTTCCGCAGCAGAGTGCGTTCTTCCCAAGGTGTTTTTGTCTGTACTTGACTTTTCTTCTTCCCTCAAGGGGCTATGCGACCATGGTCTTGCGGCAATTGAGTTTGTGATGGATTCGGGAGGGGAACAAAGGTGATCCATTCAGTCAATGAGCTTGCGTCCGAACTAGCGGGCAGCATTTCGATCCTGTCCATGAGAGTTGACCCTTGGGACCATGTGTGGACGAAATGTCTGTTCCCAGTGAGGGTGTATGACGCTCTAACCGCCAGTTTCGATCAGATAAGTATGGCTCACTATAAGAAAGAGAGAACTGACAAGTCTTATAGTTTTTCGAGCGCTCTCTTGCAGGATCGGTTCTGCTCGGCCGATCAGCCTTGGCAGCAGATTGCGAATGTCTTGCAGGGGTCCAAATATCGCGAAGCGGTAGCCCGCTTGGCGGGAATGAACCTAACCGGCGCGCGCGTAACACTGAACATGTGGGAGTATGGGCCCGGTGATTGGCTGGGCCCGCATCTCGATCATCCTGACAAGCTTGTCACGCAGGTCTTCTATCTCAGCCCGGACTGGAAGACTTCGGATGGTGGCCGGCTGATGATTCTGGACGGCGACAGCACGTCGGAGCTAGTGAGTTATGCGCCAGCAGTATTCGGCAGCTCGTTCATTTTCATCCGCTCTGACCGATCCTGGCACGCCGTCGAGCCGATCGCTAAAAGCGGAGGTCTGCGACGTTCGATGACACTAACCTACTGGACTACTTAGGATAGCGCAACCGAAGAGGGCGGCGCACCAAAGAGCGAAGACCAATCATGGGAGCTGACTATGACGATCGAAAATCGCGATGTAAACCAGCTGCTGGATGATCTTATGTCCGATACAAATATTCAAGAGCAGTGGACGCTCAATCCTAACCGAGTGGCAGCGGAATACAATCTTACCGAGGCGCAAACCGTTGCGCTGCTGAGCGGGAATGTCGATAGTCTAATCGCGGAAGGGCTTGCGGCACGCCATGTGCAAGAAATGCGGGTCAGTTGGTAACCTGTTGGATGAGTGTTGCGCTTACCTCCTTTCCCGGAGGAGGACTGCGGGTACCCCGGGTTGCCATCGGATGCAGCGAGTTTGCGGAACTGTCTCAGGACGTTGACGCCATTGTAGGCCGAGCTGTGGAACTCGGTCTGGTCTTTTTTGATACGGCGGATGTCTACAAGGATGGTGGGAGCGAACGCGTACTTGGTGCAGCACTGAAGGGTAAGCGAGATACCTGTGTCATCGCAACCAAGTTTGGATACGATACCAAGGCGAGTGGTGGTAGCAGGAAAGCGATCCGGATTGCCGTTGAGGCCAGTCTGCGCCGTCTTGAGACAGAGTATATCGACCTCTATCAGATGCATGCTCCTGACCCGGTCACTCCCATCGAAGAGACGATATCAACGCTTCAGGAACTAGTGCATGAGGGTAAGGTCCTGTACTTCGGATTGTGCAATTTCGATCCCTGGCAACTGGTGGATGCACAGCATGTGGCTCGCGCGCTGGACGGGCCATCGGTACTCTCCATTCAATCTCCGCTAAATGCGGTTAATTTGACCCCCTATCGAGCTGCGAGGCCAGTGCTGGAGAAGTTCAATGTCGGCATGCTGGCGGCATCACCTCTGGCGCGGGGGCTGTTGGGCCGGGATTACACGTTTGGCAACCCGCCACCCGAAACTCATCCCCTGTGGGGTCGTAAGGGCGTAGTGTACTGGTCAGAGCGCGGCATAAGCGTCGCGCTGAGACTACGCGAAACGGCGCGGCGGCGTGGAGAAACAGCGGCTAGCGTTGCCCTGCAGCTTCTGCTGTCACTGCCGGGCATCATCAGCGTGTTGGCTCGACCCCGCGTGCCTGATGATCTAAGGGATTACTCGGATCTTTCCGACCTCGGCCTAACGCGCTCCGAAATCAACTACATCGTTTACGGAACTTGAGCGGCAGAGCGCTTGATGGGTTGATTGCGCTCATGGACAAGAGAAATGCAATGGGAACAGCAGTAAAAAGTGCCCTTGACCTGCACTCCCTGTCGAAGGTCACGATGAATAGAGAACCCTCACAATGGGGCAGCTACTATGGAGTGTTTAATCCAAGAGTCCTAGAGGCGAAATTCCCTGAGGATCATTTTTCCTATCATTCACAGCGCCGTATTCTGGAGGCGATCTGTAAACGGGGCACGGATGCATGGTATCAACACAATGTCCGTACCCGGCCTCTATTGGAGCTGGGCAGTAAGGACCCTTTCGAACCCGATACGCTGGACCCCTTGTGGCTTTGCGTGGCCGACGATCTGTCATCAAGAGACTACCGAGAGTGTTTGAGTGAAACCGTTAGACACAATGTCCGGGATCTGAAGATGCAGGCGCATTTCTGGGAGTTTGGCGAAGGATCGTTCTTTCAGCCCCATGTGGACAAGACCCATAAGATCGTCACCCATCTGATGTATCTGACCAAGGGCTGGACCGAGGGTAAAGGAGGATGCCTTCAGCTCTTGGGCTCGAAGAATTCCGCGGATATCAGGCGAACATTCCCACCGACAGCCAACTTCGGCGTTCTGTTGAAACGGGAACCGCACGCTTGGCATTCGGTATCGAAAATCCCGATAGGTATCGACAGTCCCCGGTTAGTTCTCCAAGCGTGGTTCTGGGGCAGCGACTATGTTTAGTGACCTGCCCCGTGCGACCAGTCCAAGTCAAGTGTTAGGCCGCGTATTCATAAGATAATTGTAGTGGGGAGCGAATCATGATTCAAGCTCCCAAATTGGGGGAGCCTGCCGATGAGCCGCTACGATCTGACCGGCTTCGAGTGGAACGTGATCGATCCGCTGCTGCCGAACAAGCCTCGCGGCGTCCCCCGTGTGGTATCCATCCGAGCAGTGCCGCAGCCGGTAATGCACCATGGGCCAGCCGGTGGGCCCTGAGGGAAGTTTTCAGCGAGTGGCGCAGATCAGGCCGCGAGGGCCTGTTGCCGTTCGGCCTTCCAGCGCCAGGGGAGGAGTTCGTGCAGCCGGGTCTGCGGTTTCTCGGCGATGCGGGCGAGGACGTCGGCGAGCTAGGCCTAGGGGTCGACGTCGTTGAGCTTGGCGGTGCCGATGAGATGCCGTAATGGGGCTCGGCACCAACCGTCACCGCCGGAGCTTGTCGGGATGACGGCGAATCGGGTGTCGTTGCCCTTGCACGCTCAGCGTGCTCACGGGGTCTTGCCGGACGGCGCGCCCCAGTCCCTCGAGAGGAAAGGGCAACGACATGAACGTCTATATTGGGCTGGATGTATCGCTAGCAAGCACAGCGGTCTGCGTTCTCGACGAGAAGGGCAAGATCGTGACCGAGGCCCAGGTCGCGAGCACGTATGAAGCACTCATTTCGTTCATGGGCAAGCTGCCGCAAGAGATCGTCGCGATCGGCCTCGAGGCCGGTCCCTTGTCCCACTGGTTGCACAAGGGAATGACTGACGCTGGCTTCGAGCCTGTGCTGATGGAGACCCGACACGTGAAGGCCGCGCTGAAAGCCATGCCGATCAAGACGGATCGCCGGGATGCCGAGGGTATCGCACGGCTTTTGCAGATGGGCTGGTTCCGGCCGGTGCACTGCAAGTCGGTGTCATCTCAGGAGATGCGCGCTCTGTTGACCTCGCGCAAGACCGTGGTGAACGCGCTCTCCAACATTGAGCTTTCGCTGCGCGGCGTGCTGCGCAACTTCGGTCTGAAGCTCGGCCAAGTCTCGAAGGGCCGCTACGAGGCCCGTGTCCGGGAGTTGATCGCCGGCAACGCGATGCTCGAAGCCGCGGTGAAGCCGATCCTGCGAGCGCGGGCGAATCTGCGCCGCGAGCTGACCGGCCTAGAGAAGCTGGTCCGCAATCTGGCGAGGCAGGACCCGGTGTGCCGCCTCTTGATGACCATGCCTAGTGTCGGCCACATCGTAGCCCTGACTTTCACCTCCGCGAGCGACGATCCCGATCGGTTCCGGAGATCGAAGGATGTCGGCCCCTGGGTGGGGCTGACGCCGGGACGGGACCAGTCCGGCGAACGGGATATCGTCGGCGCAATTACGAAGTGCGGCGACGCAGGTCTGCGTACGGCGCTCTACCAGGCCGTAACGGTGTTGCTGAACCGCGGGAGACCGAACCGGCTAAAGGCCTGGGCGCAGCGTCTGACGAAGCTCCGGGGCAAGAAGCGTGCGACCGTTGCCCTCTCCCGGCGCATCGGCGTGGTACTTCACCGCATGTGGCGAGATAGCACGGAGTTCCGCTTCACGCGCGAGCAGGCGATAGCGCTTCGCACGGCATCATAGGCGCGGCTGCGTCCCACCGGCAGTCAGCAAGAAGAGGAGGAAAAAGCCGCGCTTGAAGGTGGTTATCCACCGGATGTCCCCTCGCCGGGACGCGGTTCCCGATGATGCGCGTGTGCACCCTTGTTTGCCGAACCGCTCTTGCGCGTTCGAGCACGCGATTGAGATTGGCACTCGGGAATCGTTTGGACCAAGCATGACGTTGGCAGCCCCGCGCTGACCACGGACGGAAGCGAGAGCCTGGCGGCGGACACGGATTCGGTAGTGTGCTGTCACGCAGTTCGAACCAAGAACAACAACACAAGCATCCTCGCTGCGGGCTTGAGCTGCAGCGAGGATGCTTTCACCCAACGGTAACCCTCCAGTGTAGGCCGCCTGTTCGGATCTGGGGAGTTTTGTCAGGCTGAGCGCTCGGGGAGTGGGTGCTTCGTAAGTGTCCAATTCGATTTTGGTGGGCACTTAGCTGATGTCGAATTGCGAGGAGAAGCCGGGCGCGGCGGGCGACGGGGTGCTGCGTCGCCGTCGTCGCCGGCGGTGGAGCGAGGCGCAGAAGCGGCAGATCGTGGGGGAGACCCACGAGCCGGGCGTCTCGGTGCCGATGGTGGCGCAGCGCTACAACCTGAATGCCAACCAGGTGTTCAAGTGGCGACGTCTGTTTCGCGAGCTTGAGCGTGCTGGCGGGGCCGGCCGGTTTGTGCCGGTCGTCGTCGAGGGGGCACCAGGTCACGAGGCGGGCGCTGCTGCGCTGAGCCCGCGGTCCGACGATGACGTCGCGGTGGGAGTGCCGGCGACTGGGCGGATGGAGATCGTGCTGCCGGGCGATCGCCTCCTCGGCGCTGGCGCGTGTGATTGCGGTGCTGGAGCGGCGATGATCCCGTGTGTGGACGCCCCCGTAGATGCAAGCATTTTTCGAACGGCTTGGTGCATGCGGTCACACCATTGAAAATCGAGCTTGACGGGAAACGCCCCATTACAGAAGTGGGCCCCTGGGGTCGGACAGTTTCATGCGGCGGTTTTGACCGGCTTGCGGGACTGCTCCTCCTCGAAGCGGTTAGGGCTCAGGTATCCGAGGGCGGAGTGTAGGCGCCTTTGGTTGTAGCTGTCGATGAAGCGCGGCAGGTGTTCCGCCACCTCGTCTGCGCTCTCGAATTCCATGGGGTAGACGCCCTCAAGGTGACTAGAATCGATCGGATCAGAACTTTCAAGGACGACTACTGCGAAATTTTGCCAGCGACTAGCGCTGCTGCGATGATGCCCTCGATCACCTCTGTCTTGGCACTGGCATAGGCGTTCATGTCCGGCCAGTCATTGTTCGCCAGTGCGCGCTTGATCTCCTCGTAGCGGCTTCGGTCCTCCGCATTGGTTCGCAGACGGTCTCGAAACGTCAGATTGCGCTTGATCTCTCCACAACCAGCCGAATAGACGTGGACGTGTACGTCCTTCTCGGGAGTCCGAAACATCCGGTGCTCGTTCCAGTGAGGCTCACGCACTCTGAGCAAATATCCGGCTGCTTCCAGTTGAGATAGATAAGTGGATTCGTCGGCGGAGTCCTCGACCACGACGAGAATGTCGATGATGGGCTTGGCGGCGAGTCCAGGAACCGACGTCGACCCGATGTGCTCGATTCGCAGAGCAACGTCACCTAGCGCCTTGGCGATGATCCCCAGATGCAACTCGAACTTCGTCGGCCAAGCTGGGTCATAGCTTATAATCCTGATTTCGCGGTTCTCGATGCCTCCTATCAGCTCAGTTTCCAATGATGTGCTCTCCACAATGGTTCTCGATCGGTTCAAACGCCTCCTTCAACGCTGCAACGGATGTGAGCGTAGTTGCAAGCGGGTCAAGGTCACTCGCGACGGAACATCGGCGCCCGCAAGCGCCCCCAAGACGCGGACGGAATCGAGCCGGCCATCGGCCACGGTAATATGCGGCGCATAGTTGTCATCGCTGGTGTCGGCGGGTGGCGTCCAGGAGACGCGGCGACACACTTGCAGCGCCCATTGGTGTACAGCAATCAGGCTGGGCTCGGGCTTCACGCGAATGTGGATATTGCATGTCCCGTCATTGCGCTCGAAGTTAGCCCAGCCTAGTAGTTCGACGTCGATGGCTGGATGCGGCGGAGCGACGAGCGCAAGCTTCAGGCGTTTCACCAGCGAGCGGCTCAAACACCCGACGAAAAGAGCCGTGACGTGTGGCTCCGATAGGTCAACCGCATGTGCGGCCAGCGAGGGATGCGCTCTCAGAGCCTTCACTCGCGCTCGCATCCCCCAAGACAGCTCGAAAATCAGCGACGTCTCCAAGAGGGAAGGCGCCGCCGGCGTCGCAGCGTCGTTCGTGCCTTGAATTGGATTCAATCCCGGCACGGCCTCGGCCCCAATTCTGGAAATGAGAGCATCTCGGAGAACTTCATGTTCCAACAACTCGACTCGTGTAAAGTACAAGGCACGTTCCGGTATCGTATGCTGGTGACTGCTCAGGGTCAAACCACTTCCGAAATTGTGTCGGTAATACGAGATATGTGGAGATGACGTAATGGGGCGTTTCACGTCAAGCTCGAATTCTAATGGATCATTGTTGCAACAATCAGTTGTTTTCCTGGCGTGGTGCAGGGGCTCTTTCGGTCTGACCGTAAGGCGCAGGGCAAGGCGCGGAGGAGATTGCCCGCGTCAGGTTCAAATTGATCGCCGTCGACGGCGCGACCCCGAAGCGTCTCGCCGCACTCCGTCGCGACATGCCACCGTTAGCGATCGCCGTTACCACCCGGAGGCGCCGATCATTCGAAAGAGGTCGTAGCATGCATGCTGGCCTCCTCCACCAGCCTGAATCTTGAATCACACTTCCAAGCGATTGAAAATAATGAAAATTGTCTGAGGTCAAGAATTCTCTAACCCAACTTCAACAGTGAGTTTCGAAAGTACTCGATAGAACATCGGGTTACGTCGTCGTCTCCGGTTGTATGCACTACATTTTCGGGGGATTGAGTGTCAGGCGTGGTGTTCGCGCGCGTTGGGCGGGAGGTCGATGCCGGCGGCGCGGAAGACCCTTCCGACCTGGCTCTCGACATGGATGCGCGTGGTGATGCGCTTGCCGTCCTTCTCGATGGTAGCCTGCTGGAGGCGGTCGAGGTCGCGGATCAGGTCGTCCCATTCGACGGCGGCGCGGCAGCGGTCGGCCAGTTCCTTCTGGAGGACCAGCGCGAGGAAGGAGCAAAAGACGTGGCTGCGGATCGCGGCGTCGCAGGAGTGGTAGATCGGGCGGGTGCACAAATGGGTCTTCGCGCGGCGGAACAGGTCCTCCACCGTGAGCAGTTCCCCGTATCTGAGCGCGGCATTGAGCGGGGTCATGCCGGCGTTGGTGCGCAGCACGAAGATGCCGTCGAAGCGGGCCTCCCCGGCGAGCTTGCCGGTGTCGATCTCGAACGCCTTGCCCGCGCCCGTACGGCGCAGGTGGCGCCGATAACAGGCGCGATTGCCGATCAGCGTCTTCTCGCCGTCCGCAAGGCGGCGCTGAAGGCCGTCCACCACGGCCTGCCGGTCGGCCCGGTCCTTCTCTGCCGAGGCCAGGGCAGGTCAATCCATGATGTCTAGCGAGAACTCGTCCTTGAAGCACCGTAGCGGACGGCCAGCCAAGCGTCTCGCCAACACACTCGCCGCAGGGGCCATGATCCCGTCCGCGGTCAGCGGCTCCACCTTGCGAATCGTGGCCGAGCGTTTGTCATGTGTATACGTGATCACCTGCTGCGTCCAACCGCTTTCTATTGTCGCCGTTAACATGTCGCCCGGCATGAGCGGCTCGTGAAGGACGCTCGCCGGTACACTTATCGAGTGTGAGGGGATGCTGCGAATCAGCTGGCAGAACGACTCTTCGACATTGCGCGCCGATATGCCGTCGATCTCAGGAAGCGACTCTTGGACAGCCCGATTGAACAGATAGATCGGGAAGTCCGGTCGCGCTGCCCAAAGGCCGAGGCCCGAGGCGTGACGTGCATTGAGCTCCGTTGCATAGAACTCACTGTCGGTCTGAATGCCGTCGACGCTGAATATTCCTCGGTAGCCTAGCTTGGCCGCGAGGCATTCGGCGATCTGACGGGCGGTGCCCCGCAGTTGATCCCGCGCCTGCGCCGAGGGGCGCCAGCGATTCGAGTAACCACAGAAAGTCAGACGATCACTCGACATATCGAAGAGCGTGACGATCTCGATCGGCTCGAACACGGCCGCTCCGTCCGACATGACCATGGCCAGCACGCTGCACGGTACCCCCAGTATAAACTCCGCAATTCGCACCCGCTCCGAGTGAGTCGCAAAACGTTCCGCCACATCACTGAGCTGGTCCGCTGTACGAACCCACGCGAGACCTGAAGAACCGCTAGAAAACCCACGGGTTGCGTCGGTCGCAACGAGGACTCCACGCCCTCCGTCGAGCCGCGCGGCGATGGGCTCCACCAACTCGCGCCGGCATGCCACCACCTTGCACCGCGGCGCTGTTACCCCTATTTCCCGCCAAAAGTCGTCGATCTTCGTCTTGTCCTCGAGAGACGCCCACGCTGGTCGCCGCCAGCCGTGGACGCTTCGGCCTGCTAGGCTTGGCACATCCATCCAGGGGTCCCCTACGAAGGTTAGGCCGCGCGGCTCATCAACACCGTCCAGCCACCGTTCGAAGCTCCTCGAGGGTGCGCGTTGCCACTGCCGAAAGCCGAGATCGTCCCCGGTCAGGCCCGCTGCGCGCCATGAGCGTACGCCCGCTGGCAGCGACAAATCGTCGCGACACGTCACCGCCACTTCGAGACGAGCACCGCAGGCCTCCACCTCAGACACGAGTCGTTGGGAGGCGCTGTTGAACGAGGGGACGACCAATCCGGCCCGCCGGCCCGTCCAAAACCGACGGAGCGCATCGGTGGCGTGAGCGAGGGTATCTTTCACCTCTGACGCTTCTCGAAGCGCATTGCGGCAATCGAATCCCTGTGCGATTTATTCCTTCGGGAAGTAGTTCTCACAATCGCCGTCACGGTGCATGTCGAGCGTCAAGAAATGAAGCCTGCCACCGAACGAATACTCCTTTCAAAGTGGCATAGGGATTACCTCGAAGTCAAGTTGGTCGATCTTCACTACACATCGAGATCTATCCGGCGCAGCGTACCCTCAGCACGACGTTTCTGCCGGCGGCTCGCCGGTCTCCATTGCGCCCTCGATTGTCTTTCCGATGCGCTCTGCGGCGGCCTGCAAGTCGCGGTCGCCGACGTGGGCGTATCGCAGGGTCATCACGGGGTCGGCGTGCCCGAGCATGCGCGCGACGGTTGACAGGGGAACGCCCCGGGCGACGGCCTGGCTGGCGACGGTATGCCTGAGATCGTGCAGGCGGACGTCGTCGAGCCCGGCTTCCTTCCGCGCCCGGCGCCAGAGGCGCAATGTGTCCGAAAGCGGTTTGTCCGGATGCCTCGGGGACGGGAACACGTAAGGGCTTGCGGCACGCGGCTGGCGGGCGAGGATGGCCTGCGCAGCCTTGCTCAGCCAGACCCTTCGCGGCCCGGTCTTGCTGTCGGCGAGGTTGAGGCGGTCGCCGTCGAACTCCGACCATCGGAGCTTCAGGATCTCGCCCTTTCTGCAGCCGGTGAGCAGGAGCAGCCGGATGACGTCGGCCTGTGGCCGGCGGGAGGGCCGCTCCCCGACCAGCCGATCGAGGACGCGGTGAAGTCGTTCGATCTCTTCGGCGGAGAGGAACCGGGTGAGTTTCGGACGGGGGTTCTTCGCGATGCCCTTGACGGGGGCAGTCTCCACATGGCCGGCGGCCAAAGCGGCGTTCATGGTCTGGCCGAGGATCTCGAGCGCCTTGTTGGCTCCGCCCGGCGCGGTGCGGCTGTAGGCGTCGAACCAGCGTTCGACGTCGATCCGCCGGACGGCGTCCAGCGGGAGGCGGCCGAAGGCGGGGATCAGCTGCCGCTTGAGCACACGATTGGCGGATCGGCAGGACGACGAGGCGCAGCGGCGGCGGTACGCCGGCAACCACTCGTCCAGGACGAAGTCGCGGAACAGGGGCGCGCCGGAACGTCCTTCGGTCTTGCGCGGGGCGTTTCCCACGCGGAGCGCCAGGGCTCGCCTCCGGGCGTCGTCGACGGTCATGAGCGCGGCCGGGCCGACGGTCGTCCTGACCGGCTCTCCCTGGACGCGCCCGTGCCAGACGAAGCTGCGATGCCCGGACGGGCGTACCCGCACGCCGAGGCCGGACACCACGCTGTCCCAGACCGCGTATTCCGTCGTGTCCGGCTTCAACCTGCCGACGCCCGCGTCGGTCAGCCGGACCTTCCGCCCCTTCACGCCTGCCTCCCCGACAGGACGGGAGACAGGGTCTCGACCGCCTCGCGGACCGTGGCGTCGGACAGGTGGGCGTATTTCAGGGTGGTCGACGCCTTCTCGTGACCGAGCAGGCGGCCGACGGCGCGCACGCTCTCGCCGCAGAGCAGCGCGATGCTGGCGTACGAATGCCTGATGTCGTGGAGGCGAACATCCTGCAGCCCGGCCTCCTCCCTCACGCCGCGCCAGAAGTAATCCAGCCACAGCCACGGGGTACGCCGACCCGCGATCGGGAAGACAAATCCAGACGAACGGGGCAGGCGGTCGAGGACGCCGCGAGCCGCTTCGCACAGCCAGACCGTGCGCGGGCCGGTCTTGCTGTCGCGCAGATAGAGCCGCCCCTCCCGGTAGGAGCGCCATTGGAGGGTCAGGATCTCCGCCTTGCGACACCCGGTGAGGAGCAACAGGCGCAGGGCGGCCACGTGCAGGGGGCGGTCGGCCTCGTGCCGACCCAGCACTGCGGCGAGACGGCGATACTCCTCGGGGGTCAGGAAGCGCTCGGATCGCCCCTGCCGGAAGCGGCGGATGCCGGCGCAGGGGTTGCTGTTCTCCGGGCGGTATCCCCAGGCCTCGGCCTGCTGCATGATGACCGAGAGGATCGGCGCCGAGCGGTTCGCGGCGGCGGGCGTCGCGTGGAGCCCGCGGAACCAGGCCCGCACGTCCTCCCGGGTTATCTCTCCGATGGGCCTGCCCGCGAAGAAGGGCAGGATCTGCCGGCGGAGGTAGTTCCGGTTCACGTCCATGGTGCGCGGCTTCCAGCGGCGCCCGTAGCGGTCGAAGACCTCCTCGGCGACTGTTTCGAAGAGACTGCCGCCGGGATCAGCCGCGTCGGGCTCCCGGCCGTCGCGCAGTGCGGCGAGCATCGACCTGGCCCTGGCCCGCGCCTCGGGCTCGGCGATCGTCGCCGCGTCGCCTATGATCTTCCAGACCCGCTTGCCCCTGTGCTGGCTGTGGATGAAGTAGCGCCTGGCGCCGGAGGGCATGACCCGGACGCCGTACCCCTTCAGCTCGGCGTCCCGGATATCGCGCACCTTGCGGCGGGGCCGAAGGGCGTCGACCCTGCGCTGGGTGAGTCGGATGGGTGGCATGATCGCGCGTCCCCGATCTGTTGCAGCGGGGTGCGGAACGGGCTTGCATTCCGCGCCCGGTGGCAATAGAAACGGAAGACCATCGCAATCGAATCAGCTACTTAGCACCGAAGGTGCGTGTTTCCGTGTGAAACGGATACGCTCCAGCGCCTCAATTCGAGAGTCGCGACGTTGCCCTATATGTGTCGGGCAACGTCCATGCGCCGGTGCAGGATGCGCACGATTTCAAGCGTGCCCTCGCGCTCACGGAAGTACATGACGTGGGAGCCCACCCCGATCTTCCTGTATCCGGCCCGGATGTCTTCGGCCGATAGACCGATCAAGGTGCCACGGCTCAACGCTTCACACGCCGCCTGGATGTCCCGCGTATAGCGCTCGGCCTGCGCCTCGCCCCATCGCCGACCGTGTAATCCCAAATCTCTTCGAGATTGGCCTGAGCCGCCGGTGAGAGCGCGAAGCCGGCCACGTCGTTCAGGCGGACTTCTTGCGGTCGATGAACTCGTCAAAATCGAAGGGGCTGGCGGATCCGGAACGTTCGCCCTCGACCAGAGCTTCGCGCAGAGCCTCCACTCTGGTTTCATGCTCTTCGAGCAATCGCAATCCGGCACGGATTACGTCGCTGGCCGAGTTGTAGCGTCCGGATGCGACGCGTTCATCTATGAAGCCCACGAAGTGGTCTCCAAGAGAGACCGACGTATTGCGCGCCATGTGGATGCCCCCGCCTCGCGTACCAAAATATGGTATTACCGCGACGACCCTCGATCAAGTCTGCCGTCGTAGCGTTGGCCCGATGAGTCTGCGGCGCTTGCTCACATCGGAGAGGAGGGGTGAAGCACGCCGCCTCGCCGCAGCACGCCGACATGGCGGGCGAGCCCGGTGTCGTCGTCGGTCTCGATCAGGACGGCGCAAAGGGTTGCCTCGCCCTCGGCGGGCGCCGCCCGGGGGCCGGGGCGCTTCCGCGTGAAGCGGGCGAGGGGCGCGTCGACGGCAAGCCCGATGATCGATTCGTAGCTGCCGCACATGCCGACGTCCGAGATGTAGGCCGTCCCCTCGGGCAGGATGCGGTGATCGACGGTCGGCACATGGGTGTGGGTGCCCGCCGCCAGCGACACCCGGCCGTCGGCGAGGTACGCGAGCGCCTGCTTCTCGCTCGTCGCCTCGCCGTGGATGTCGAGCACGATCGCATCCACCGACTGCCCAAGCCNGTGCTCCTGCAGCGTCTCCTCGACGCAGGCGAAGGGCTCGCCGATCGGNTCCATGAAGAGCTGCGTGAGCACCTGGAAGACGAAGACCGAGCGGCCGTCCCGCGTNCGCAGCANCGCGCCGGCGCTGCCGGGCGTGCCCTTCGGGTAGTTGCGGGCGCGGACCAGCCGCCGGTCGGTCTCGATGTAGCTCTCGGTTCCGCGCTGGTCCCAGGCGTGGTTGCC
>JGIcombinedJ30088_10003175_pt1 | contig 15323 bp, 15 predicted proteins | sample PinacodermPK_FD_30088 | JGI IMG/M metagenome (IMG submission 30088)
CAGGCGGGGCCGGACGGCCCCGCCGTTCGGCTCGACGTTACTGGACTGCCTCGATGGCCTCGAGCACGTCGACCGCCCCCAGTTCCTCGGCATAGGCGCGCTTCACCGGACCGGCAAGCTCCAGCAGCATGTCGCGCTCGGCGAAAACATGGGTCTTCAGCAGCCCGGCGTCCTCCATAGCCTTCAGCTTGGCGCTGTCCTGGCTCGATTCGATGTCGCGGCCGTACTTGCCGGCGATCTTGCCGGCCTTGAGCACGCAAGCCTGCTCATCGGCGCTCAGCCGCTGGAAGGTCGCATCGGAGAAGGCGAGCGGNCGCACGGTGATCGCGTGCGCGGTCAGCGANATATGCGGCCCGACTTCGTAGAACTTCATCTGCTCGATGCCGGCGGCTTCGTTCTCGGCGCCGTCGATCACGCCGGTCTGGATGGCGTTATAGACCTCGGCATAGGCGATTACCGAGGGATGCGCGTTGATCGCCTCGAAGATTCGAGTCTGGATCGGCGCGCCCATCACGCGCATCGGCAGGCCCTTGAGTTCGGACATGTTCGTGACCGGGCGGTTCACGATCAACTGCCGGGTGCCGCCGCCGGCATAGCCGATCAGCCGCACACTTGCCGTCTCGAGCACATCGCCGGCCAATGGCGCCAGCGCGTCGGCCTCCATCACCTTGTTCCAGTGGTCGAGATCGCGGAACAGGAACGGCATATCCATCAGCGGCGCCTTGGCGCTGAAGGTCGACATGTGCGACGGCGCGACGATGGCGTAATCTACCGCAATACCTTGGCTCATATTCTCGAAATAGTCCTTCTCGAGACCGAGCTCCGAGTTCAGGTGCAGATCGAATTCCAGCGAGCCGTTCGAGCAGGCGGACGCTTCTTGCTCGAATTTGCGCAGCGCCTTGGTGAAGGCGTGGCTCTCGTCGAACTGCACCGCGCCGATCAGCGTCGTTGCGCCGGCTGGCGCCATCACGGCGGTCGTCAGGAACGACGCCGCGACCGCCGCGCAGCCCAGCGTCAGTGACTTGAACACAGACATTTCTCTTCCTCCCGTAGTGAAGCGGCGACCGCCGAAGCGCTCCCTTGCTCCATCGCTCAGGCCGCCATTCACAGTAGGTAACGGCCGGAACCGAGTCCAGCACCGGAGCAGACGGGGCATGCGATGCGAAACGCTGCCCTACAGCGTGATCCCGCCGTCGGCGATGAAGACGGCGCCGGTGGTGTAGGCGCTTTCGTCCGCGGCGAGGTGGACGGCGAGCGCCGCGATCTCCTCCGCCGTGCCGAGGCGGCCGAGCGGCTGGCGGGCGATGAAGTCCCTGCGCGCCTGCACGGGGTCGTCGAAGGCCGCGATGCGCTCGTCCAGCGAGGGCGACTGCACGGTGCCGGGCGCGATTGCATTGCAGCGCACGCCCGTCGAGATGGCATCCGCCGCCACCGCCCGCGTCAGCCCGATCACCGCCGCCTTGGTGGTGGAATAGACCGCGCGATAGGGCACGCCTTTCAGGTTGGACGCGACCGAGGCCATGTTGACGATGGAGCCCCGGCCCGCCGCCATCATGCCGGGCAGGAAGGCCCGGATGGTGCGGAACATCGACTTCACATTGAGGTCGAAGGCGGAATCGAGTTCGGCTTCCGTCGCTTCCAGGATCGTGCCGTGATGGACGAAGCCCGCGACATTGCAGAGGGCATCCACCTGCCCGAGCGCCCCGGCGAATGCCGTTATCGCCGCGCCGTCGGTCACATCGAGCCGGTCCGTTTCGATGCCGCCGCCCAGATCCGCCAGCTTATCCGCGTCGATGTCGGTCGCGACCACCCGCGCGCCCTCCGCCGCCGCCGCCAGCGCGATGGCGCGGCCGATGCCCTGTCCCGCCGCCGTTACCAGAACCGTCTTGCCTTCGAGTCGCATGGAAGCTCCTTCCCCCTTCCGGCCCGCGCCCTTGACCGCCCGCCGGTTTCGTTCCACCTAATCCGGCGAATGTCGCCCCTCGAGCGAAAGACGTAAAGGAGCCTTGGTGCCGCCATGCCGGACGCCCACAGCCCGACCCGGATCGTTGCAGACCTTACCTTCACGGTCCGGCAGGACACCAAGCCGTGGTTTGAGAGTTCGCGGATCACCGGCGGGGTGCCCAAAGTCCACTTCAGGACCGAGGAACGCCCGGTGTCGATCCACGACATGCGCGCCGATGCGGCCCGGCTCTCGCTGGATGCGACGGGCTTCGAATTGCACCGCCACGAGACGGCGGTGGACGACCTGTATGACGACAAGGCGGTCGGCGATGTCTATGACCGCGAGGTCGAGGAGTTCCTGAAACGCCTGACGGGGGCCGACATCGCGGTCGTGTTCGACCGCACGCGGCGTTCGGATGCCGGCGCGGGAGCTACCAATCCCGACGGTATGCGCATGCCGGCGAGCCGGGTGCATGTGGACTATACCGACGACTCCGGGCCCAAACGCGCCCGCGACGAGCTGGGTGACGAGACGGTGGACCGTGTGCTCGGCGCCGGTGGGCGGATCGTGCAGATCAATGTCTGGCGGCCGATCCGGGGGCCGGTCGAGCGCTCGCCGCTGGCGCTGGCCGATGCCGGCAGCATCCCGAAGGAGGACCTTCTGGCCACNGACCAGGTGTTCCCCGACCGNGTGGGCGAAATCTACCAGCTTGCCTACTCGCCGGCGCATCGCTGGTACTGGGCGCCGCGNATGGAGCGCGACGAGGTGCTGCTCATCAAGGGCTGGGACAGCCTGGACGACGGCCGCGCCCGCTACACGCCGCACGGCGCCTTCGCCCTGCCGGACCAGGACCCCGCCGCGCCGCCGCGCGAGAGCATCGAACTCAGGACCTTCGTCGCCTTCGAAGGCTGACGCCGGGCCGGTCGAGGAAGCGAAGCGGCTAACCGGCGGCCGGCTGGCGCGTTGCCCGAACGCTTTATTGAAGCCTGCCCCGGGCTTCGCTAGGTTGGAGACGCCGGATCGCACCGCCCGCTAACTCGGGAGTCGCGGAGATGACCAAGTTCGTATATTGGCAGGAGGAGGATGCATGGCTCGGCTACCTTCAGGAGTTTCCGGACTATTGGACCCAGGGTGAGACCCTGGATGACCTCAAGGCGCATCTGAGGGATCTGTATGCCGATCTGACGGATGGCGACCTGCCCGGAATCCGCCGCATCGCCGATCTGGCGGTGGCGTGAAGCGGACCGAGCTGTCAGGAAGATCGGGGAAGCCGGAGGCGTCCTGATACGGCGCGGCGGAAAGCATGACTGGTACCGGAACCCCGATACCGGCGTTTCCCAACCGGTTCCGCGTCACCGCGAAATCAAGGACCGGCTGGCCAGACACATCCTCCGGCAGTTGAGTTCGCCTCCCCGCTGACTCAGAGTCCGGGCCCCTCTGCGAAACCTGTCCCCGGCTTGGCCGGAAGACCTCCGACGCACTAACATCCAAACCCGATCAGTCTCCGGGGGCCGGCCGCCATGACCGATGAAATCAATGTCGCATTCAGGACAGCCGACGGAGAGACGTTCCATGTGAGCGGGACGCCGGGCACCAGCGTGATGGAAGTCGCCATCATGAACGATGTCCCGGGTATCGAGGCCGAATGCGGCGGCGCCTGCGCCTGCGCGACCTGCCATGTATACGCCCCCGAGAGCGTCGGGCCGGCGGACGATNCCTACGAGCTGGACATGCTGGACTTTGCGGCGGACGAGAGNCGNCCGAACAGCCGGCTTTCCTGCCAGATAGANCTGGAGCCGTCCCTTGAGGGCGCGGTGTTCCAATTGCCGCGTGTGCAGATCTGATGTCGGGCACCGTCATCGTCGGCGCCGGTCATGCCGGGGTTCAGGCCGCCGTTTCGCTGCGCCAGGCGGGCTACCAGGAGCCGATCCGCCTGATTGGCAACGAGGACTGCGCGCCCTATCACCGGCCGCCCCTGTCCAAGGCGATGCTGGCGGGCGAGAAGCGCCCGGAGCAGATCGCGCTTCGGGGCCCCGACTATTTCGACCGGAACGGCATCGATCTCATGCTCGGCGTCCGCGCCCGCGCGCTCGACCCGGCATCGAAGACGGTGCGGCTGGCGGACGGGTCCCTGGCCTACGACAAGGCCGTGATCGCCACCGGAGCCGGCGCGCGGATGCTCGAAGGCTTCCAGGGCGAGAATGTCTTCGTGCTTCGGAACATGCAGGACGCGCAATCGCTGCAGGATGCGCTTGCCCCCGGAGCGAACCTGGTCATCGTCGGTGGCGGGTTCATCGGGCTGGAAGTTGCCGCGACTGCGCGCAAGCTGGGGCTCACGGTCGATGTCGTCGAGATGCAGGACCGGCTGCTGACGCGCGCGATTCCCGCGGCCTTGTCCGAATATATCTGTCACCGGCACCGCGCCGAGGGCGTGCGCATTCACCTCGGTGCACAGATCGACAGGGTCGCCGCGAAGGACGGCCGGATCGTCTCGGTTGAGCTATCGAGCGGGGCCTCTCTGACGGCCGATCTGGTTCTGGTCTGCGTGGGCAGCGTGCCCGATATCGGCCTGGCGGCGGATGCCGGGGCTGCGACCGCGCTCGGCGGAATCCTGGTCGACGGGGCCATGCAAAGCACGATTCCGGACGTGTATGCGGTCGGCGATTGCACAGCGTTCGACTTGCCGGTCACGGGCAGCCGGACACGGCTGGAATCGGTGCAAAACGCGGTGGACCAGGGCAGGGCGGTTGCCCGGCAGATTACGGGGCAGGGCGGCTCCTACGATCCTGTGCCGTGGTTCTGGAGCGACCAGTTCGACATGAAGCTCCAGATGGCGGGCCTTTCGGTCCCGGGCGGCGAGCTGACGGTCCGCGGCGCCCTCGAGAGCGGCAGCTTCAGCCTTGTCGAGACCCTGGGGAACCGCCTCGTCGCCGTCTATTCCGTCAATGCGGTTGCCGACCACATGGCCTCGCGCCGGCTGATCGGCGAGCCCGGCCTGTTCGACAGGGCTGCCGCTTCGGACCCGGACACTCCGCTCAAGGCCTGTCTGGCGGCGCCTGTGGATCGGCGCGGCCCGGTGTCCGCAATTGCAGGAGCCGAACCATGATGAGCCGGGAACTCAACGATCGGCTTACCCGGACGGGCAAGGGTGAGCCCGCGGGCGAGGTGCTTCGCCGTTACTGGCAGCCGGCCGCGCTCAGCGACGAGCTGAAGGGCGAGCGCCCGGTCGTGCCGGTGACGCTTCTGGGCGAGCGGCTGGTGCTGTTTCGCGACAATGAAGGCGAACTCGGACTGATCGGCCGGCACTGCCTGCACCGCGGCGCGGACCTGTGCTTCGGCCGCCGCGAAGACAACGGCCTGCGCTGCCCGTTCCACGGCTGGCTCTACGACCGCAACGGCCATTGCCTCGAACAGCCGGGCGAGCCCGAGGGCTCGGAAATGTTCAGGCAGATCAGGTCGGTATCCTATCCGGTCGTCGAAAAGAACGGCATCGTCTTTGCTTATATGGGCCCGGGCGAGCCGCCGAGCTTCCCCAATTTCGACTGCTTCCGGGCGCCCGGGACGCATGTCTTCGCGTTCAAGGGACTGTGGGAGTGCAACTGGCTGCAGGCGCTGGAAATCGGCATCGATCCTGCCCACGCCTCCTTCCTGCACCGCTTCCTCGAGGACGAGGACCCGAAGGCGGGCTACGGCAGGCAGTTCCGGGACAGCGCGGCCACCGGCACCAACATCCCCATGACGCAGCTGCTGCGGGAATATCCGCGTCCCGAGATCAGGGTCGAGGAGACCGAATTCGGGCTCAAGCTGACCGCGCTCAGGCACATGGAAAACGGCCTGACCCATGTGCGCGTCACGAACCAGATCTTCCCCGCGGCGATCTGCATCCCGATGAGCCGCGAGATGACGATTACCCAGTGGCATGTGCCGGTCGATGACGAGAACTGTTACTGGTACTCCCTGTTCACCAGTTTCGACAAACCGGTGGACAAAGAGACGATGCGCGCGCAACGGCTGAAGGAACACAGCCTGCCCGACTACGCCCCGCTGAAGAACAGGGGCAACAATTACGGATACCGGCCGGAAGAACAGGAGGCCCGGACCTATACGGGCATGGGGCTCGACATCAATGTGCATGACCAGTGGGCGGTCGAGGGCATGGGCCCGGTCCAGGACCGCACCAGGGAGCATCTGGGCGCGACCGATGCAGGCATCGTGCAGTATCGCAGGCTGTTGCGGGGGGCTATCGAGGGTCTGGCCGGGAACGAGGAGACAGCTCTGCCCATGCGGAAAGGCGTCGATGTGGCCGGGATCGTCGGACCGCTCTCCAACGACGCCATTGCGGACACCGCCGATTGGGAGGCCGCCAGCATGCGCGCCGACCTGGAGCGCCGCGCCGCATGTCCCTGGGACGCATCGATCTAGGCGGACATGGCCGGCGTCGAAGACAGGATCCGGGCGGGCGGCCTTGCGCGAGCCGGGGTACTTTCGGAGGAGGATATCGTCCGCGCGGCGGAGACGGTCGCGCTGGTCGAGGCCGAAGGAATCGAGACCGTCCGCGTGCTCCTTGCCGATCCTCACGGCATCCTGCGCGGCAAGACGATCACGGCCGAGGCGCTGACGGACGCCTTCGCCTCGGGCATTCGGGCCCCTTCCACCCTGTTGCTCAAGGACGTCTCGCACCGGACGGTGTTTCCCGTCTGGTCGGAAGGAGGCGACGCGCCGATGTTGGGAGCGGGCGACCTGGTGCTGGCGCCCCTGCCGCACACGTTCCGCGTGCTGCCCTGGTCCCCGCACTCTGCCTTCATCCATTGCGATGTGTCGATGACTTCGGGGGAGCCCGTCTCCTTCGCCTCGCGCCGGGTCCTGCAGGGCGCCTGCGACAGGCTCTCCGAACAGGGCATGCGGGCGGTCGTGGGACTGGAGGTGGAATTTCAGGTCTTCGAGGTCACCGATCCCGCGCTCGACCACGCGGACACCACCATGCCGGCCCGTCCTCCGGTGACGCGCGCGCTGAACCAAGGCTACCAGTATCTGACGGAAACGCGTTACGGCGAGAGCGAGGCGCTTCTCGACAGGCTCCGCCGCGCCGCGCAGGCCATGGGCATGCCGGTGCGCAGCGTCGAGATCGAGATGGGACCGAGCCAGTTCGAGTTCACCTTTGCACCCGGCGATCCCATGACGATTGCCGACATGGCCGTCAATTTCCGCACGATGGTCAAGGAGGTGTGCCACCGCGAGGGGCTCCTGGCCTCCTTCATGGCCCGGCCCCGGCTGCCCAACGCCGCGAGCAATGGCTGGCATATCCACCAGTCCCTCGCCGATGCGGATGGACGGAACCTTTTCGCCCCCGGCCCGGACGGCGCGCTCACGCCTGCGGCAAGCGGCTGGATTGCCGGCCTCCTGCGCCATGCCGCGGCCTCCTGCATCGCCACGACGCCCACGGTGAACGGCTACAAACGCTACACCTCCTACCTGCTGGCGCCCAACCGCATCGGCTGGGCCGGGGACAATCGCGGCGCCATGCTGCGCACGCTCCTGGCTCCCGGCGACCCGGCCAGCCGGGTGGAGAACCGTGTGCCCGACAGCACCGCCAATCCCTATTTTGCGCTCGCCTTCCAGATCCTCTCGGGGCTGGACGGGCTGGAGAACGGCCTGATCCCGCCTCCGCCCCTTGCCGACCCCTATGACGACGAAGGCGCCGAACGCCTGCCGGTCAGCCTGCTGGCCGCCATCGAGCGTTTCGAGGCGTCGGAGATGTATCGCGCCGCCCTTGGGGACGCGTTTGTGTCCTATCTGGCGCGGCTAAAGCGTGCCGAATGGGACCGTTACCTCATGACCGTCTCGGAATGGGAGCACGCGGAGTATTTCACTGCCTTCTGAGCCTCTCCGGGAGGCCGCATCCTATTCGGCTGCGGCTGCCGCTTCGCTGCGGCCCATGATGACCTCGGTCTGGTCGTCCGGCACATAGAAATAGGAGCCGGGGCGGAAGTCGTAGCCGAGGTCGCCCATCAGGCGGCGCTGGCGCGGCGTGGCGCGCTGGGTGAGGCTGTGCGAGCCGTGATAGTCGTAGGCGCGCATGAACATCTGCGAGTAGTTGTAGAGCAGCGTCTTGCGCGCGCGGCCGGACTTGTTGGGCGCGGGCCCGTGCCAGAGCGCGTGGGAGAAGATGAAGCAGTCGCCGGCCTTGCCTTCGAGATGCACCGCGCCCGGCGATTGCGGCGAAAGCGGCGGCTGGCGGTCCCAGGGGAAGGGACGCATGTGGCTGCCGGGATACACGGTGAAATTGCCGGCGTCGCGGCCTTCCACATCGGTTAGCAGATAGAGCGCCTTGACCGCGATGGGCCGGCTGGTTTCGGTCACCCGCACCTCGCGCTGGCCCTCGCCGCCATCGGTGTGGGTGAAGCCCTCGAAGCCGTCGCCCGAGGCGCGCACGATGGCCTGCGACATGCTGAAGGCGAGGTTGGGGCCCATAATGTCGACGATCAGGTCGAAAACCGGCGCATGGTCGATCAGGTCTATGAAGGACTGGTCGTAGGAGAGCAGGTCGCGCCGGTCCATGAAGGCTTCGGGGTTCTGGTCGGCGCATTGCTCGACCCAGCCGTAATGGCCTCGCGGAAGCATGCCCGACAACGGCTCGTAACCCGGACGTTTGCGGATCTCGTCGATCTTGTCCGAGAAGAGGGACACCTTGTCGGGCGCCAACGCTCCCTCGACGAGCAGGTAGCCGTCGATGTCCCAATTGCGGCGCTGTTCGGGGGTCAGTGTCTGCATCGTGGAAAGCTCCATCATGGCCGGCTTTCCCGGATTATTCGTCGCCCGGCGCGCCGTTTCAACTGTCTTCTGCCTCCGGCGAAGGGAGAGCGCCTATGGGTCCTGCTTCTCGAAGGCGGAAAGGGGTTCGTCGAACACGAAGGCCGAGTCGTCGATCGGCAGGTTCGCTGCAATGTTGAACAGAGTGATCCGGGTCGGCTGGCCGAGCGCGTCCACCGCAACCCATCCTGTCAGTTTCAGCACTCCGAGCCGGTCGGCGAAGCTGACGGCGATGTATCCGTTGTCCGGGGCGTCGGCATCCTCGGCTGTAAAGACCAGCAGGCCCGGCGACTGTTGGACATCGACAACCCGGTACGGGCCGTCCGGCGACAGCGACACCCTGTCGGCCAGCAGGAACCANGCGGGCGTATCCTCCCAGTCGAGGCGGGTCGCCGTCTTGAGGTCGCGGTCGTAATAGATCAGTTCGGAGCCGGGCGACACCAGCAGGATCGGTGTCGGGGGATCGTATTCGAAGCGCATCCGCCCCGGACGCCTGACCATGAGNCTGCCGGTTGCGGCCTCGCCCGANGAATCGAGCTGCACGAAGCGCGCCTGCAGCGTGGTCAGCCCGTTCAGATAGGCCTCGGCGCGCGCGATAGCGGCACGGTCTCCGTCGTCGAGGGCGGCGCTGTCGGCGGAGGCGGGCGAAGCGAACGCAAAGGAAAGCAAAGCTGCCGCCGCAGTCCGGAACAGCCGGTCAATCGCCATGTCCGCCTACCAGCACTTCGCGCTTGTTCTGGTGGTTGGGCCCGCTGACGACGCCCTGCGCCTCCATCTCTTCGACGATGCGCGCGGCGCGGTTGTAGCCGATGCGCAGATGGCGCTGGATGAGGCTGACGGACACCTTGCGCTCGCGTGCGACGAAGGCCACGGCGCGGTCGTAGAGGTCGTCGTCGCCCGACTCGCCTTCGGGTTTCTCGAAACCCGGAATCCCGGAAGCGACATCCTCGTCCTCGGTGATGGCGTCGAGATAGTCGGGCGACCCCTGCGTCTTCAGATGGGCGACGATCTCCTCGACTTCCTCGTCCGAGACAAAGGGGCCGTGGATGCGGGCGATGCGGCCTCCGCCGGCCATGAACAGCATGTCGCCCTGGCCGAGAAGCTGCTCCGCGCCGCCTTCTCCCAGAATGGTGCGGCTGTCGATCTTGGACGTGACCTGGAAGCTGATCCGGGTCGGGAAGTTTGCCTTGATTGTGCCTGTGATGACATCCACGGACGGGCGCTGGGTCGCCATGAGCAGATGGATGCCGGCGGCCCGCGCCATCTGGGCGAGACGCTGGATCGCGGTCTCGATGTCGTTCCGCGCGACCAGCATCAGGTCGGCGAGTTCGTCGATCACCACCACGATGAAGGGCAGGGGGCGCATGTCGAGGGGCTGGTCCTCGAACTCCGGTGCGCCCGTCTCCGGGTCGTAGCCTGTCTGCACCCGGCGTGTCAGCGTCTCGCCCTGCGAGAGCGCCTCCGCGATGCGCGCGTTATAGCCGCCGATATTGCGCACGCCGAGCGCGGACATCGCCCGGTAACGGTTCTCCATCTCGCGCACGGTCCATTTGAGCGCGACGACGGCCTTCCTGGGATCGGTGACGACCGGGGTCAGGAGATGCGGAATTCCCTCATAGACCGAGAGCTCCAGCATCTTCGGATCGACCATGATGAGCCGGCAGCGCTCCGGCGGCAGCTTGTAAAGCAGCGAGAGGATCATGGTGTTGATCGCCACCGACTTGCCGGACCCGGTCGTGCCGGCGATCAGCAGATGCGGCATCCGCTCCAGCTGGGCAACCTGCGGGCCGCCGCCGATATCCTTGCCGAGTATCAGCGGCAGATCGGCCTTCGACAGCTCGTACGCATCCGTCTCGATCAGTTCGCGCATGAAGACGGTCTGGCGGATCCGGTTCGGCATTTCGATGCCGATCACCGTGCGGCCGGGAACGAGCGCGACGCGTACGGAGACCGCGGACATGTAGCGGGCAATGTCGTCTGCGAGCCCGATGATGCGCGATGACTTGATTCCGGCCTGGGGCTCGAATTCGTAGAGCGTGACCACGGGGCCGGGGCGCGTCGCAACCACTTCGCCGCCGATGCCGAAATCCTCGAGCACCGACATCAGCAGGGCTGCGTTGCGCTCCAGCGTCTCGTCGTCGGGCATGCCGCGCTCGGCATCGGGCGGTGGCAATTGCAGAAGTTCGACGGGCGGCGTCATGTAGCCGTCGTCAAGAGGCAGCCTGCGCTGCTGTATCGTCGGTCCGCGCTTCCTGCGCCGGGCCGGCTGCTGCTCGGGCGGTGCAGGCGGAGGCGGCACGGGAGGCACTTCCTCCGCTTCGACGGGAACGATTATATCGTCCTCCTCGATTCCGGCCTGGCGCAGCGCCGGCGCGGTCCGGCGCCGGGTGCGATGCGGGTTCTCGGTCCGCCGGGCATGGGCGGACAGCCTCACCGACGGCACCGGGAGCAGGCCGGCGCCGCGCCGAAGCCCGCGCCCGGCCGCAACTACGCCGGCGCCGACCCAGGCCCAATCCTCCAGGTCGAAACCGAACGCCCAGGCCGCGAGCAGCGCTCCGACGCCCAGGCTGGCGGCATGGACGATCCACGCCGAACCGCCGAACAGCAACTCCGCGCGGTGGTACAGCACCGTGCCGATAGCGCCTCCCGGGCCCTCTCGAAGCGGCCAGTCGCCGACGCCCTGAAGCGCCGCCAGCGCCATGGCAAGGCAGGGCAGGACAAGGACAAGGGCGATCAGGCGCAGCGCGACTCGGCGGGTGCGCTTCAGCTTGAGCCCGCGGCATCCCCAGGCGATCGGGACGACGGCCGCGGCCGCGGCCGCCACGCCGAAGCCGCGCAGCAGCCAGTCCGCAACCCAGGCGCCGGCGCTGCCGAGCACATTCGAGGTCGCGCCGCCGGAGGCGACATTGGCAGCAGGGTCGGAGGCGTCATAGGTAACCAGCGCCAGCGCCAGCGCCAGCCCCGCAGCAAGCTGCACGCTGCCGAGCGCCCTCAGCCCCAGCCGCCGGAGGCCGTGGCGCAGCCGCGGCGAGAGCAGCACCGGCCGCTCGGAACGCATGATCGCGCTGGTCATCGGAATGACTCCGAAACGTCAAATTTGGCGTTATTATATGGGTGTTTGTCTGCTTGTTCAAGTGTCGGTAGAAGCTTTGCCAGCCTGCTTCGACCGCGCGAGCCGGCTTTCGCGGAAGGCAATATAGGTCGCCGAGGCGAAAATGACCGCGCCACCGAGCCAGGACCCGGCATCCGGCACCTCGGCGAACAGGAGGAATCCGACAAGGCTCGCCCAGATGAGCCGCAGGAAGTCGAGCGGCAGCACCGCCGTCGAATCGGCAAGCTTGACGGCCTGAGCGAAAGCGATGTGGCCGACTGTTCCGACAATGCCGATGGCTGCGAACCAGATATAGTGCTCCGGCTGCGGCCATTCCCAGACGAAGAGCGCGGGGACGAAGGTTATCGGGGTAAGGAACAGGCCCATATAGACGGTTTGCGTCACGCTCGTTTCGGTCTTCGCCAGCACCTTGATGAGCGTGATCGCCATGCCCCATGTGAGCGAGGAGGCGACGATCAGCATGGCCCCCGTGCTGACCTCCGCGAAACCCGGACGCAACACCAGCAGCACGCCGGCGAAACCGGCGACCAGCGCCGTGATGCGGCGCACGCGGATGACCTCGCCCAGCAGGATCACGGCCAGCAGGCTGCCGAACAGCGGCGCGGAGAAGGAGAGCGCCGTTACCTCAGCGAGCGGAATCATCGTGACCCCGGTGAAGAAGGCCAGCATTCCGCCCGCCTGCACCGCGCCTCTCAGCGCATGGAGATGCAGCTTCTTCGTGCGCAAGGGCGCGATGCCGTGGCGCAGGAAGATCGGCGCCAGCGCGAGCAGCCGAACAGGTTGCGGAAGAATGCGACCTCGAAGGGCGGCAGCGCCTCGCCCATCAGCCGTACCATTGTCTGCATCGTCGTGAAGCAGAGCGTGGTCGCAATCATCAGGGACATGCCCTGGGCGGTAGGCGACAGAGCCTGGAAGCGCGCGAACATCGGCCTTTAGCGGGTGTCGGAAGAAGCAGCCGGCATCTGCTTCGACAGCGCCTGCCGGCTTTCCCGGACGGCGATATAGGTGGCCGAGAAGAAAATGACCGCACCTCCGAGCCAGGACAGGGCGTCGGGCACTTCGGAGAACAGGAAGAATCCAATCAGGCTCGCCCAGATGAGCCGCAGGAAGTCGAGCGGCAGGACGGCCGTCGAATCGGCGAGCTTGACGGCCTGCGCGAAGGCGAGGTGGCCGAGAGTGCCGAAAATGCCGATGGCGATAAGCCATAGATAGTGAACGGGCTCCGGCCACTCCCAGACGAAGAGCGCCGGCACGAGGGTGATCGGGGTGAGAAACAGGCCCATATAGACCGTTTGCGTCACGCTCGATTCAGTCTTCGCCAGGACCTTGATGATCGTGATCGTCAAGCCCCAGGCGACCGAAGCGGCGACGATCAGCAGAGCGCCGGCGCTGACCTCCTCGAAGCCCGGACGCAGCACCACCAGCACGCCGACGAAGCCCACGACCAACGCCGCAACCCTGCGCATGCGGATGACCTCGCCCAGCAGGATCACGGCCAGCAGGCTGCCGAACAGCGGTGCAGAGAATGCGAGAGCTGTCACGTCGGCCAACGGGATCATCGTGAGCCCGGTAAAAAAGGCCAGCATCCAGCCCGCCTGCACCGCGCCCCTCAGCGCGTGGAGGCGCAGCTTCTCCGTTTTCAGGGGCGCGATGCCGTGGCGCAGGAAGACAGGCGCCAGCGCCAGCAGGCCGAACAGGTTGCGGAAGAATGCGACCTCGAAGGGCGGCAAGACCTCGCCCATCGCCCGCGCCATCGTGTGCATCGCCGTGAAGCAGACCGTTGTGACGACCATCAGCAACATGCCCCGGGCGACGGGCGGCAGGGCCTGGAAGCGCGCGAGCATCGGGCTTTACCGGGTGCCGGGTTCGAGGTGGCCGGTCGACCCGCTGTCCTCGCGCCGCGGTTCAGGGCTCGAAACCGATGAGCGCATGTCCTCTGTCCGTGTTCGGCATGACAACGCGGTTCCTTCGATTTCCGGAATCGAAAAGACGGCTCCGCAAGCCGTCTTTTTCCTGCGTCCAGCTTACCACGGCTTCTCCTGTGTCGAAGCCCCCGGCCGGTATCAATCCTCGAGTTCGGCGAGCCGGCGCAGTTCCTCCGGCGCGGCCGTGGGGAAGCCGAAGAATTCCAGACAGGCCGGGACCTGCTCGAAGACCATGTCGATCCCGGCCTGGGTCAGGCATCCCCTGGCGCGGGCCGCGGCGAGGAACGGGGTCTCCTCCTGCGCGAGCACGACATCTCCGACGAAGCTGCCCGGCACGATGCGTTCCGCGTCCATCGGCAGGGAGTCGTCCGGTTTCATGCCGACCGGCGTTGCGTTAACGACGATGTCATGGCCTTGCGGGTCGTTCGATCCGGTCTCGAGGACGAGGTCCGGGTAGTGGGGGCGCAGCCGGCCCGCGAGCCTGTCGCAGGCCTCTCCGTCGATGTCGAAAAGGGCCAGGCGCCGTGCGCCGGCCTGTGCGAGCGATGCCGCGACGGCGGACCCGACTCCGCCCGATCCCACGACAAGCGCCGAGGTGCCCCGGACCTCGCGGCCCTTGCCGCGAAGGCCGGCGACGAAGCCCTCGCCGTCGAACATGTCGCCGACCAGACGGCCGTTCCCGTCGCGCTTCACAGCGTTGCACGACCCGCAGATGTCCACGGCGAGGCCGGCCTCGTCCAGCAGGCCCGCCGCCGCCACCTTGTGCGGCATGGTGACGAGCGCGCCGGCAATGTTGCGCAGGCGGAAGACGAGCGGCAGGAAGGCCCGGAAATCCGCCGCCTCGCAGCCCATCGGCACCATGATGCAGTCGATGCTCCGGTTCCGGAACCAGGGGTTGTAGATGAGNGGCGACTTGAAGGTCACTGTCGGCACGCCAAGAAGCGCGATAATCCGTGTCCGTCCCCCGATTCTGGCTTGCATTTCCGGCAGTCCCCTCATTTGACTTCTTCATGCGTGCCCTCGACACTCGGCCCGACCGCGCCCCGAAGACCCAGGAGACCCCGATGCGCACGGTTTTCGGAACCCGGCCGACGCGCCGCCGCTTCCTTGCCGGCACGGGCGCTGCGGCGGCGGGCCTTGCGATCCTGCCGCAAGCCGGCCTCGCCGGGGAAGAGCCCAAGCTCAATTTCTACAACTGGGACACCTATATCGGCGAGACCACCCTTGCGGACTTCACGGCGCGGACCGGCATATCGGTCCGGATGGACCTCTATGCGGACAATGACGAGCTGTTCGCAACGCTGAAGAAGGGCAATCCCGGCTACGACGTGATCGTGCCGACCAACGATTTCGTCGAGCGCATGATCGCGGAAGACATGCTAATGCCGCTCGACCATGCGGCCCTCCCCAACATGGCGAATATCGAACCTGCCTTCCGGGATGTTGCCTTCGACCCCGGCCGGCGCCACTCCATTCCCTATATGTGGGGCACGATGGGGATTGGCTACCGGAAGTCCCGCTGCGACGGCGT
>JGIcombinedJ30088_10003177_pt1 | contig 15314 bp, 14 predicted proteins | sample PinacodermPK_FD_30088 | JGI IMG/M metagenome (IMG submission 30088)
CCATCGGCCAGCGTGGCCGCCACCTCGGCCAGCCATTCGGCGTGCTCTTTGTCGACCCGCTCGGTGAGCTTGTTGCGCAACTCCTCGGCCAACGCTTTGGCCTCCTCGTCAGCGGCACCGTCCTCTGCGGCGACTACGACCGAACGCAGATCGCGCAGATCAATGTCATCGATGCCGGCCAGTGCAGCTTCAACCCGGTCCCGCCACTCGGCGGTTCGCATCCGGGATAGCAGCTTGGCCGCCGCGGCCAGGAATTCATCGGCCGGCTCGGAGTCGGACTTCTTTGCCTTCACTGCGGCTTTCTCTAGCGTTGCCCCCGCTTCAGCAGACTCTGCCTCTGCGACCTTTTCCTCGGTGGTCGGTTCCGATGAGGTGACCTCTTCAGCAGTCGATTCTTCTTCGGCTTTAGCGTCCTTCTCGGCCGTCTCTTTCTCGGCCGCCGCCTTCTCGGCGGTTTCTTTCTCAGCCGTTTCTTTCTCGGCCGCCGCCTTCTTGGCTTGGGCGGCGTCGCGAGCCTTCTTGCGCTGGTCTCGCAAGGCTTGTTCCACCGAGGCGATGCCGTCTCGCATCATCTTCTCGGCCACGGGCTTCTGTTCTTCAGCCAAGCCGTCGATCAGCTCCTGGCGGTGGGTGCGGCCGGGCCGCAGGCGCTTGGCCTTGGGCCGGTCGTCGTCGCGGCGGGGTTCCTGGCGGTCGCGATCCCTTCGGTCACCCCGGCTGCGTCGATCCTGACGGCCCCTGCGATCACCGGAGTCCCTGTCTCTGTCCCGGTTCTTGCGGTTGGACACCAACTGCGTGGTGACCAGAGGTTGATCCCGGCCGGAGCCCAAAATCTCCAGCGTCTCGGGCAGGGGACGCTTTGACTTGGGCTCGAAAGCCTCGATGATCTCGATGCCGTCCATATGGAACTCAGCCTCAACGGTCAGCTCATCGCCAACGCTGGCGCCAAAGGCGATCAAGTCGCCGGCCATCTCACCCTTGGGCTCTCTCGCCCCCGCAGCCCTCCACGTCCAGGAACCGTCAGGCCGCTGGCTGGTCAGCTCAATCTCAATCCTGCGAGACACCGGCGGTCACGCTACCGCATCGGCGCTCAGGTGCAGAACTGCTAGCACTCTTCAGCACACCGCCAGTGCAGCGGTTGCCGGAATGCCCAACCCGCCGAGGGCGACGGCAACCATGGCGGTGGCCGGGGTGAGGCCAGTGAACACCTGCGGATGCCAGGCCACGCGGGCCTCCACTCGCAATACGGGACTGCCCCCAGCCTGGCTGACGCACCCGGACAAGATGGTGCCGTCGAGGCGGGTGGTGTTCACCATGTTCGAATCGCATCCCCGGCTTCCACAACCCTCGATGAAGGTTCTTGCCGCCCGCTCAGCCCGGTCGGCGGCCAGGTTGCGGCTGGTGATCAGCTCGGAATGGTCGGCCAACGAGCCCGTGGCCACGGCGACCGCCATGCCCAGCGATAGCAGCACTATGGCGGTGTACATCTGCTAGCCCACGGGCTCGACGCTGGCGGCGACGACTTGATTGGTTTTCAGCAGCCCACCCAGACTCACAGGGCAATTGACCACCACCGCTACCGATGGCGACCCACTGGGGTCGTGGGGAGGCAGGGGTTGGGAGATCAAGGTGATGTTGAAGGCGGCATCGGTTTGGTTGCACACTCCCGCAGTCGCGGCTCGGCCGGACTGTTCCACGGTGGCGTTCACTTCGCCCCACCGGGCGCGGGCTGACGGTTCGGCACCCGCGGTGGGGGATTCGACCAGGGTGTTGGCCGCGTGGACGGCTGCGGCCTCCGCAAAGGTGGATGCCCGGTAGCTGGCCGTCCCCAGGGTTCCGGCCGCGTTGAGCACCGCTAGGCCCAGTATCAACGCGGGCAGGATCAACAGGAAGGCGATGGCGTCGCTCATGGGGCTGCGTTCAACACGACCCGGGGACGCTCAACGCCGCCGCCCTTGACGCCGACCGGCAGGCCACAGCGGTGGTGTGGAGTGCCGAGACCCGGGTGCTCAGCGGAGCGGCCGTGACCGCGGCAATCAGGTTGCAGGCGTCGGCCCGCACCTCAACCGCCACCGGTTGCACTGCCAGATGGTGAACCTGGCCCAAGACCGCCCGGGCTGCGGCGGTCAATGCCTCTGATGGGGGAGTGGGTTGGCACTGCCATCCGACCGCATTGGCGGCGTGGGCGGCCGCGGCGGCGGCTGACTGAGCGGCGGCGTCCACCGAAAGCCGGGTGACATGGCGCACGTATAGCCCGGTTATCAGGGCCAGCAGGAGCATCAAGAGGACCGCAGTGCGCAGGACGACAATGGAGGAGGTCATGGCTGGTTAGGCACAGGAACCCGGCGTCCCGGCCGTCCAGGCACCCCCCACCGCTTTGCACAATGTCTCGGTAGTGATCCGGGTGTTGTCGATGTTGTCCCCGGTCTCGGGCGCATTTGAGCTGAGNTGGGCGTAGACGATGATGGACACGATGGCGGCGGCCGCGATGCCGACGACGATCAGGATCATTTGGACGATGGCTGATTGCATTGGTGGGTTTCCTTGGATTGCGATTGCCGACGGGCTTCAGAGCACGAAGATCACGGCGGCCATGACGACGAGACCAGCGATGGCGGCCACCAGGGTGACCGTGGTTCCGATGGCCCGGCTGAGCTGGTCGATCGCCAGGCGTCTTTCGGACTCGAGGGTCCGAACCGATCGGGATAGAGACTTGTCCAACAAGTCCGATGACGCCGCCCCNGCCCGCTCCGCGGCCACCACCGAGGCCAGCAGCGGCTGTGCGGGGGAGCCGGCGATNGCTGCNGTGACCGCGGGCAAAGGGTCGCGTCCGGCATCCAGGGCCGCCCCAATGGCACCCTGAGCCACGGTGAANGCNCGGCCCGACACGGTGAGAGCGGCGTTGACCGCGGCGGCGTTGATGGGTTGGCCAGCCGAGGTCAATAGCCTCAGCTTCCGCATCCACTCCAGCATTTTCTGGTCCCTCTCACTGCGATAAGTGGCGGATGCAAAAGTCCGAATAGCGGCCGGGACGATTCGGGGGAGCCAGGTTCCGGCGATGATGGCCAGGGCGAGGCCCTCAGCCCATCCCGACATGGCTCGTCCGACCAGGCCACCGGCGCCCGCTCCGGTGGCAGCCAGGAGCCAGCCCGCCGTGGAGATCTGGTTGGGCGGCCAACCCATGGCCGCCGCCTGAATGGCGGTCAGGCTGCTGGCTCTGGGAGGCGACAGCACCAATACCGCCACCGCGGCCACTCCCGACAACCCGACCAGCAGAATCATTGGCCCATCCGCCACGCGGGCGCCAGCACCCGAGCGCAGAGCGCCGCGGTCAACACGGCCAGAAGAAGCAGGAATTGCTGGCCGACGAGCGAGGTCAACCAGCGGCCCACGTCTTTGGCGGCAAAGCCGGTGATGGCCAACATGCCGACGGCCATCACCACGGTCACCGCTATCTGGGGCATCAGAGCGGCCACGTAGCGGTGGAAGTGGCGGGCGGTGTCGGCTGCCTCGGTGGCCTCATCGGCCAACACCACGGCCAAGCCCACCCACTGCGAGCCGCCTCGAAACGCTTCGGCCAGCACTGTGGCCAGCATCTCGGCAATGGGCCGCTGAATGGTGGTGGCAAAACGGTTGGCCGCCTCCACCAAGCCGCCGGTCTCACACTCTGCGGCCATGAGTTGTGCAGCAGCGCCGACCCGGCCGGGAATTAGCGGTGAGGCTTGGCGGACAGCCTCCACCACGGTGGGAGCCACCAGCGCCTGGTTGGCCAGCCCATTGGTCAACTGGGCCAGTTCGTCGGCCTCCCGCAAGCTGCGGCGAGACCTCACCTGAACGGCGATTGCCCAAACACCGACGCCGGTCAGCNCCATGGCGGCCACACCGGTAGTCGTCCCTACCAGAATCAATCCGGCAATGAACCCGAGGNCAACCGCGACAGCAGCCAGCAGCGGTCCGACCCGAAAAATGCGCCGTTGANCGAGTACCAGGCTGCCCAGCAAGAATCCCGAGGGACGCCCGGTCGATNTCGGCCACCCGATCACAGCCATAAGCACGAGTCCTGCGGTTAGGACCACTACGCCTTGAGCGCTCACTGGTCTCCCATCGCAGCAGGCACNCCCACAGGGGGAGATCCAGCCAAGCCCCAGGCGGCGCCCTCCGGCTGAGCGTCCGCCGCGAGGAGGTCGATCCCAACCGACTGATAGAGCCGCTCGATCTGCCCGTGGGGGCGGCTTGCGGGGGTGGCCCACCGCTGGCCGGGACGGAGAGCCCAAAGGCATCGGGTTTCGACGGTGTCGCGGTCGTCGTCGTAGCTGACGATCTGGGTTACATCGGAGATAACCCGCTCGCCGTATTCGTTGCGGCCCATCCACACCAGCAGATGGACGGCAATGGCGATCTGTTGGCTCGCGAACCGGGGATCAGCCCCCTCGCTGCACGCATAGGACAGCAGTTTGGCCAGCACCCCTGGACCAGGCTGGCTGTGCAATGTGACCAAGCAGCCGTTGAGTCCGCTGCTCATGGCGTCGAGCAGCGCGAGGGTGCCCTCTCCTCTGGTCTCGCCGATGACCAGCTTGGAGGAGTTGGCCCGTTTGGCGTCGCGGATGTGATCGCTCATAGAGAGCTTGCCTACGCCGTCGTTGTTGGCGTCCCGGGTGAGGCGTTCGTAGCTGTTGGGGTGAATGCCGTACTGGGCCAACCGGAGTTCGGGGGTGTCCTCGATGGTGTCAATCCGCTCCGATCCGTCGACGGTGGCCAGAAGGGCCTGGCAGAGCGTTGTCTTGCCCCCTCCCATGGCGGCGGCCACCACGATGTTGGCCCGGACCGGTCCAGACACTGCTCCGACCAGGATCTTCTGCAAATGCGGCCCGGCCACGTTGAGGTCGTCCAGGGTGGCCTTCCCGGCCATATTCGACCTCAGCACCATGGTGGGCGGATGGCACATGAACGCCTCGGCATGGAGTCGCCACCGGTCGCCCAGTCGGATGTCCAAGCGGCTATCGAGCATGTCAAACCGCTGGGGCTGCCCTCCNGAGAAACTGGCCAGATGCCGGGCGGTCTCNATCAGCTCATCATTGGAGGCAAACGGCGAGTTGCGGCGCTCGCGCTGTCCTTCNGACCGNTGGACGATCATGCACTCGCCGCCCCGGATCTGAAACTCCTCGACCCCNGTTTCATCGAGCAAGTCGGCCAGCCGNGTCTGAGCGGCCTGCGAAGCCGACCACAGATGGGTCTCGCGGTCGAGCGGGTCGAGCCTGCGGGGCGCCACCGCAGTCCACGCCAANCGGCGCCCGAGCCGGTGCAGTCGTCGGCGGTGGGTTCCAACGGGCTCAGGGGGCACCCAGAGGGTGAGCACCCGCTGGCGGCGGGAGCGGCCAGGGTCTGGCTGATCGTCGGACACCACCACCGACACGATCGGGGTAGAGCGGCGCGAACCAGTGTCCAGGCGAAGAAGCGAGCGCACATCGGCGCTGTCGGAGGTGGTGATCCACAGCACGGCGGCGGCCGACGCCACCGCCGACTCGAGGCGGAGTTCCGGCTCGTCGTCCCGCAAGGACAGCACCGTGGGATGACCGGCAGCCGAAGCCTGGTCGACCTCGGCGGGGGAGTTGGCCAGCACCACCCCAGGGGCGGTGCTTGATATGCCCTCCAGCACCGCGCCCATCACCTGCTCAACGGCATTGGCGTCTAGCCACCGATCTCCTACGGCCAAGAGCATCAGCTAGACACCTCGTTTTTGATGTCGGAGGCAATGGGATCACTGGCCACTGTGCGGTCACACAAAGGCCAGCCGCCGGGGGGCGATTCCCAGATCCACCACTGCTGGTCCGACAGTATGGCGGCCAGTTCAGGGTTGGCCTCCACGGTCACCCGCCGATCGGCGCCGNCTTCGGAGGCCGCTACCAGGGTCACCAGGGCGGCGGCGCATCCTCCCGGCGANGAGGAGAAGACGGCTCGGTCTCCGGGGGTTGGGCCAGGATCGGGCCAAATCACGTCGCTCACTGTGAAGCGCATCAGCGCGGTNGTGCGGGCGTCGTCGCTGCTTTGGCGGCTTCGCAGCATCTTGGGGGAGATCAGCGNTCCNTCGGGCACATCGACGGCCGCCATGGTTCCGTCCAGCTCTGAGGGNTGCACGAAGAGAACTGCCAGANGGGCGGGCATGTTCACAATGGCGTGATCACCGGGTGGATGTCCCTTTGTCCACCGTTGAGCCGCAGCTACCACCGGCACATCCACCACGTCATCGCCGCTGCGGGACAGGGCCGCAATCGCCGCCGCGGTGGCAACCAGGACCAGGGCCGCGGCCAGTAAACGCCACCGAAAGCTCACCGGCCACGAAGTGGGTGACCACTGCTCGGGGTTGGGACGGCTCACCACAGGGTCACCTGCTCGCCCAGGTACCCGGTCGGCTCACGAAACCAGGAGAGGTCAGCGGCCAGAATCTCGGTGTGCTGGTCACCCTCTTCGGAGGTGTAGTTGACCTGAAGCTTCCATTCCCAGAAACCGCGGCGGGGGATCGACCAGCGGCAATTCCCATAGCGGCCTTCCCAGTCGAGGGACAGGGACAGCACTCCATTGGCAGGCACTGTCCATGGGGGCAGATCGGCAGGCGAACACCAAACAGCCGGCGGACCAACACGGGGAAAGGCGGCTTTGAACCACAGTTTGCGCTCGGGGGTCAATCTGCCCCACAGGGTAGCGGCTTGCTGAGCAGCTACCGCAGCGGCCGAATTGCCGGGCGATCGCAGTTTGGCCAGATCAGAAGGCTCATAGGGGAGCAGTTCTCGAAAGGAGACTCCCACGGAGGTCGCCGTCCACTGGCAACCGTTGTCCGGGTCGTCTACGACGTCGAGAGTGGTGCCCGCTCGAATAGCCGTCCAATGAAGAGCGGGGTTGGCGGCGGTGGAGGCTGCCGTCAAGAAAAGCCGCCCACCGGGTACCTCCGGGTGGTGAACACCGGTGAAGCCGCTGCCATAGGGAACGATCGACTCCCATCGCAGACGGCTAAGGAGGTCTTGGCGGGTAGCGCTTCCCCACGCGGTCGTGCACACCTTGGGATCGGGGAGCGGTTCGGTTTCCCAGGGGCAGTTGTTGGCGATCCCGTCAGTAATGCACGAAGGCAGGCAACCGCCGTTGGAGCATGGATTGAAATCGCTCCAGTCGATTTGGGAAGGGTCGAAGGCGGGGGGCGGTGAATTCTCCGGCGGGGGTGGGGCAACCGGTGTCGTCGTTGGAGTCGGCGGGGGTGGGAGGGAGGGCGATTCTTCCTCATCGTGCTCATGTTCCACCGGCTGCCTTCGCTGACCGGACCACCGGTAGTTGGCATTGCGATGGCCATTCCATCTGGTCCATGTGCCGGGGCCGGTGGGTTGGGGNGTGCTGCTGTGAGGTCCATGGCCGCAATTGCTTGAGCTTTGACACGAACTGGTGGCCGAAGTCGAGGTCACGCGAATCCCGCATTGATCGATGATGTCGACGGAGCAATTCGAGGGCACTCTGGCGGTGTAGTGGGTCCAAGAGTTCACATGCGTCCACGTCGAGGTGCAGTTCTGCACGTCAGAAGGGCACCTTCCGGTCCCGCTGGCGGGAACGAGCACGCTTTGCTCGTGGGCTGAGGCGGGTTGGGGGCCGGGAGCTACGAGCACAAGTCCCCCGACCAAAAGAAGGGCAAGCACCAGGGTCCACGCGGCGCTAGTCCGCCATGAAGCCATCATGGGGTGGCCTCAAAGGCGCGGTAGTGGCAATTGATGGCCAGGTCGCTGGGCGGGCGGCTCTCCCGCTCGGTCTGCCGAGCCCATACATAGCCCAACAACGCGTGGTAGCAGTCGTGAGGGCTGTCGGGCAGGCCGATGTCGGCGTTCTCGGTGGCATGGTCCTCAATGATCTGGACAAGCGGATGCCAGCAGGAGGGAAGCGGCTCGCTGGACTGGGCCGGGTCGGTCGGGTAATTCGGGTTGGGATTGGCGGCCACGATCTCCGCGCACTGCCGCGCCAGCCAGCCCGAGGATCGGGGCTCAGACGGGTCGTATCCGATCGACGTGCACACCGTCAGCGGCCGGGGCTGAGCGTCGCCAAGAAGGGAATGGGTCGCCACTGCGTCGGCCAAGCAGGCCACACCAGCTTCGGTCCACCAATACCGGGCCAAGAGCTCGGCGAGGTGAGCAAGCCCGCCCAGACAGGAGTAGACACTCTGGGCAGTCACCGCCCCGTACACCGCAGCAGGAGCGCCAAGGGCTTGATCCGAGTAGCGGCGAGCGCACTGCTCCACCCACAAGCGGGTCCCCTGAGTGTCCTCGATACTACCGTCCCAGTGGCCTCGGAGACTTCTGACTTCGTCTANGGCAGGGTGTCCAACAGGCACCTTGAGGATGACGACTCTGCGGTCGTCATCCCAGGTGTACACATCGTCGCCGAACTGATGAAACGTGCTGTCCTGGGCAGCCTCGAGGAGCGTGGCCGCTACCGGCCGATTTGCGGTGGGGGTCGAAGTGATCCTGGCATCTGGGACTGCCGGGACGGTGGCGGTAGGTCGCACAGGTACCGGGCCTGCCGTGATAGTGAAGCCAGGTCTTGGCCCAGGTATCCGGCCTGCCGTGACGGAGGCGCTAGGTTTTGCCACAGACACCGGGGTTGCCGTGACGCTGGCGCTAAGTTTTGCCACAGATGCTGGAGTTGCGATGACATTGGGGCTAGAACTTGGCACAGGTACGGTTGCCGCATCATCGGCGGATCCGCAGCCTGCGATGGCCAGAATGAACAAGGCAACCAGGAATTTGGACAACCAGGCGACAACCATTGGCCCTCCGCTCGACACTTTTCGATGGGGGCCTGTGAGGCCGATAACCCTGGCTCAAACCAGTTGGGGAGACCCTAGCTGGTGTCTTTTCTGTTGTCTACAGCAATTGTCAATTAGTTCCCTCCACCAGAAAGTTCACGAACGTTGAGAATACANGTTATGTAAAGTTGTGGATGATTGTTGCATGTTAGGACTAGGGATATGCTCCGCATATGGTTCTGCATGACCAGCACGATTGGTTGCTTATGAATCAGCTACCGAACAACACGCCAACCGATTATCAGCACGAAGGCTATTCGCGTGCTCAGGCCCTTGATCCGGAGATGGCCAAAAACTATGTGGCGCACACCATGATCGGCGATCCCCTAGCGGACGCAGCGATCGAAGCGCTCTCGTCGATGAAGAGGTCGGAATCGAGTCGGATCATAGCGGCCTTCATGGAAAGCGCAGACGGGAAGGACCATGCCCACGCGCCAGATGCGGTCCACGAGTTTTTCGCTCATGCGGCGAAACCCCCGGACTGGTTCGATCAATCGGCCCTAGCACCGGGCGTCCGGATGTTCCACAGGAACTCAACACAGGTTGGTTTTGGGATGGTCGGGGGCGTTCTCATCGAGGGCTTCAAGACCAACATCAGCAGATCGTTCTTCATCACCGGACGCCTGCGCGACCAAGGCGTGCGACGCCTTCAGCAGAACAACCGGCACATGTTGGAGATATTCATCCCGGGCGGGTTGGAGCGGTTTGGAGACGGTTGGAAGCTCTCGGTCAGAGTCCGGCTCGTCCATGCGCAGGTCAGGCACCTGCTCGCGAATACCGAGGATTGGGACACAGGCGCTTGGGGCGTCCCGGTGAGCTCGGCCCACACCGGCTTTGCCCTCGCCGCGTTTTCCGCCAGGCTTCTCAAGCATATGAGAAGCCTGGGAGCGCGCTTCAACAAGGAGGAGGCCGCCAGCTTCATGGAGGTATGGCGCTACACGGGGTACCTGATGGGGGTCCCCGAGACGATACTCGTGCAAAATGAGGCACATGCGCTGAAGCTTTACGACGTCGGTACCTTGTGCGAACCGGAGCCCGGCCCGACATCTCGCGCCTTGGCGCACTCAGTGGTCAACTCAGCCCCTCTCGTAATTGGCATCGGCGCCGAGGACCCATCCGAGCGACAGAATTTGTCGAAGTACATCTACAGAGTGTCCCGAGCACTCATCGGGAACCCGCTGGCCAATAAGTTACACTTTCCCAAGCAGTCCAAATTCGGGGTGTTGATGAGGTTCCGGGTGCCGGCAATGGTCTCCCACACCTTGTCGAATCGCTTCAAGAAGTATTCGCGGAAGTCCAGCTACGTCCGTTTCTCGGCGTATCTGACTGGGACGCTATACGACGAAGAGGGCATCACCTACAAGTTGCCCGACAAGGCGTACGCTGAAGAGTCCAGTAGCTGGTAACAGTAGCTAACAGGTTGAGAAACTAAGGTCGGACCATGTTCCGCTGGCATGCCCGCACGATTCGGAAGTCGCCGAAACTTGTCCTCGCCGTACTAGGCGCAATCACGCTTGCTCTACTTGGTGGATTTCTCGTTAGAGACCAGCCTGAGGGGCCAATTGACTCCACCGGCATCTTCCTTCCCGCCGACAGCGACCTTGCCAAAGCCACTGAATCCATCCGGGAGAGTTTCCCAGCCGCGGCCGACTTGCGAGTGGTGCAGATATTGGCCAAGGGCGACATCCTCACCGCAGATTCCCTCCGGGCGGTCAAAGGCCTCCAAACCGCCATCATGGACGATGCGGAAGTGGCACCATTCCTGGCGGACGAGCCCCTGTACGGATACGTCCAACTCATTGAGCAGGGGGCGGTAGAGGCCGGCCTCAGTCTGGACACGATTACCGACACCCAGGTCTTCCTCGGTTTGGTGCAGTTGGAGCACAGCCCCGAACTCGCCGAGGTGAACGACCTGTTGGGCCGATTCGTGGCCCGCGACGACGCCAACACCCCTCTTGCCGGGCTATCGCTGGTGATCCTCGACGACGCCGGCGACGCCCTAGGTCAGGAGGCAGCGCAGTTGCGGGCCCACGAGATCGCTGAAACGGTCGACCCAGCCTCCCTCGATGTGTCCATCATCACAGTTGCGAACAGCGATGCCGAGGGCAAGGATGCACGCGAGTCGAGCCTTCTGGTGCTTACCGTTATCGCGCTTGCGGTGATCGCCGTTCTGCTGGCCGTCTTCTATCGGACCCAGTCGGACGTCCACATCACCATGATGGGCCTCGGCATCACGATTCTCTGGACATTCGGCGCCCTGTCCTGGCTATCCCCCGGCGGGGCCGGCATCGTCGACCCCGACAACATCCTGCTCGCGCTGGTCCCCGTCCTCCTTATCAGCCTGTCTGTTGACTACGCGCTGCAAATCACCGGGAGATATCGCGAGGCCCTGCGCACCGACGAAGAGCGGTCAGACGACGCCTCCGGCCGAGCAATGGCCCGGTCCGTACGGCTCTGCGGCGTGCCGCTCCTGCTGGCCGCGGGCACAACCGCCGTCAGCTTGCTGGCCAACCTGAGCAGCCGATTCGAGCCCATTGCCGACTTCGGCATCATCGCCAGCATAGGTGTGATCTCGGGCTGGATCGTTATGACGAGCTTCGTGCCATCGGTCCGGCTGGCGTTAGACCGGCGGCTCGCGGCCAAAGGACGCGATCCGGCAGTCCAGCCCGTCGCCGACACGATTCCCGGGGCCGCCGCTGTGCTGCCCCGCATTGCCACCGCCGTCGTGCGCCGCCCGTTCCAAGTTCTCACTGCGGCCATGGTTGTGACGGTTCTAGCCATTGTGGCCGCCAGCAATCTCAGCAGCAGCTTCGCGGGCAAGGATTTCCTGCCCAAGAACTCCGAGACGGCCGAGAACATCAACTACCTTGATGACAACTTCGACGGCAACGCCACGCTGATGACGGTGCTCATCGAGACCGACCTCTCCGACAGCCGCACCGTCCGCGACCTGACCGGCTTCCATACGATCCTGATCGACTCGGCGCGCCGGCCCGACGGAATAGTGGGATCTCCCTTGGCCTCAGCCGGATCGCTGCTTGCCGACTGGACCAGCCAGAGCGGGCTGCCCGGCGACAATTACGACCCTGCCGTGGATGCGGCCTTCGACCAATTAAACAACAGCATCAGTGCGACCAGAGCGGACACTCGGCGGGCGTGGGACCTGCTCGAGGGCGTAGACCCCTCTGGTTTCGCCGAGGTGCTGGACATTCGCGCCAACGGCATTGACCGGACCATTGTTCAGATACCGGTGGCAGTAGATAGCAACGAAGCCCTTCAAGTCTTGATCGCCGAGATTGAGACGCTCTGGGGGGGAGACGACTCAGAGATCACCATCACGGGGGGTGACGCCCTCATCGCATTGATCACCGAGGAGCTCGCCGACAGCCAGGTTTACAGCGTGGGCCTGGTAATCGCCGCCGCGCTGGCGATCCTGGCGCTGTACTTCGGCTTCAGCCATTCCCGCCCCATGCTCGGGTTGATCACCATCCTTCCCATCGCGGTGACCCTCTCCTGGCTGCTGGGGGCCATGTGGGTGTTCGGGATCTCTTACAACATGGGCACCGCGCTCATGGTGGTGCTGACCATCGGGATAGGCGTGGACTACACGATTCACCTGACGCATCGCTTCTTGGAGGAGGAAGAGGAGTCGGCGCGGGTCGGCGACGCCGTTCAGCGGGCAATGGTCACTACTGGCGGGGCTCTCCTGGCCAGCGCGCTCACCACCGCGCTCGGCTTGCTGGCGCTGTTGTTCTCGCCGCTGACTCCCATGCAGGAACTCGGCATCCTCGCCGCGGTCACAATCATCTTGGCGCTGATCGCCACCTTCACCGTGCTCCCACCGCTGCTGGTGCTGTGGGCCCACTACCACCGCTGGCGCGCCCACGAAGCCACCCTCCCAACCAGCGGCGGCTAGCGGTCAGCGGCTAAGGGCCAGCAGCGGCTAAAGAGCGGCCCGGCCCGCGCTGAGTCCGCCGTCTACGTAGATGACCTGGCCGGTGACGTAGCGGGCGTCGTTGGAGGCCAAAAAGCCAACCACGTCGGCAATGTCCTCGGGGCGGCCGGTTCGGCCTAAGGGCACAGCCCGGGCCCGCTGCTCCCCCTTCTCGCCTTCATAGTTGACCTGGGTGCCCTCGGTTTGGATCATTCCCGGTCCGACAGCGTTGGCTCTGATGCCGCGAGGGGCCAATTCGAGTGCGGTCTGCTTGGTGAAGCTCTCCACCGCGGCTTTGGACGGCGGATAGATGCCCACCCCTGGGGAGTTGGAATTGGCCGCATTCGACGAGAGGTTCACGATGGCGGAGCCGGTCCCCATCAGCGGTGCCAATGCCTGGGTGCAGTTGAACACACCCATCACGTTCACCTCCAGCACTCGGCGCACGTCGTCGGGAGTCATGGTGTCCAGCTTGGCGAATATCCAGATGCCGGCGTTGTTCACCAGCACGTCCACTTGGTCCAGCGACTCGGCCAAGGCGGCCACTGAATCAGGGTCGGAGACATCACACTGCCGCCATTGGCCGCCGAGCATTTCCGCGGTGGCCGCGGCGGTGTTCGGACTCTGATCCACCGCCACAATCTGGTGTCCATCGGCGGTCAGGCGCTTGGAGATCGCCCGCCCGAGACCCTGTCCCGCACCGGTTACAACTGCTATTCCCATCGAGTCAGCATGACAGATCAACTGCGGAGGGTTGATACGTTGCCGACGTGCTCCACCATCGCCATCCCTACCGCTGGGTGATGCTGGGGGCACTGTGGCTGGTGTACTTCTCCTTCGGAATAGCGGTATTCGGCATGACTCCGCTGGTGAACGTGATCCGAGAAGACTTGGATCTGAGCAAAGGGGCCATGGGAACGATCCTGGGGGCTTGGCCTCTGGTGTTTCTCGTTGCGGCGATGCCAGCTGGAGCACTCGTCGATCGGCTCGGACTGCGCCGCTCGCTGGGAATCGCCACCGTGATCATCTCCGCCTCCGCGCTGTTGCGTCCGGTCGTCACCAACTTCATCGGCATGTTCGGCTCGGTGGCATTGTTTGGCCTCGGCGGGCCGCTGGTTTCCGTGGGGGCTCCCAAGTTGATCAGCGTGTGGTTCGACGAGGAAGAGCGAGCGCTGGCCATGGGGATCACCATGTCTGCACCGGCCATCGGCGGAGTCTTGCCCTTGGTTACCGCCAACAGCCTCCTCATGCCCGCTTTCGACCAGAGCTGGCGGGCGACACTTTTTGTGTACGCCCTCATCACCGTGGCGATCATCGCTGTCTGGTTGGTCGCCGCATCTGCGGGTGAGCGGCTCGCTCCTGGGGTGGACCGCGATGCCAATCCCGACCACGGCTTCTCTGGTGCCAGGGGCCTGTTGCGCCACCGAGCCGTTCAGCTCATGCTGATCGTGGCCCTTGGCATGTTCTTCTTCAACCACGCCCTCAATGGATGGCTGCCAACCGTGATCGAAGACCGGGGATTCTCCAGTTCGGCAGCGGGTTATCTGGCTGGTGCGGTCACTGCCCTCAGCATCGTCGGTGCGCTGCTTGGGCCGCGCCTGATCCCAGAGAGCAGTCGGATCGCGGTTATGGCCGGGGTTTATGCCGTGTTCGCCGCCGCCTCCATTCTGCTCTTTTTGGACATCAAGGCGGCCACCTTGGCCGGGTTGGCCATCATCGGCATCAGCAGGGGGCTGGCTGTACCGATTGCCCTTGTGGTGATGATGCAGCTCCCCGGCGTTGCCCAGCGCAATATGGGAGCGGCCGGTGGATTGTTCTTTACCGTTGGTGAAGCCGGTGGCGTAACCGGACCGATCTTGTTCGGCGTTCTCGCCGACATCGGTGGTTTCGGTGCCGGGCTCGTGCTGCTTACTGGGGTAGCCGGCCTAACCGGAATCCTCACCCTGGGCCTTCGCTCGGCAATGGCGCGCGTGAGGGTCCCCTAGGCGCCCCGACCCTGGATGAGCTCCTGCAAGGCGTCGTCTTCGCTCACCAGCTTGGTCACCACCGCCTCGTCGACGTCGGCGACGATGATCTCTCCCACCTCGTCGGAGACTGAAGCGAAGAAGCCCAGCTCCTTCATACCCACTGCCTGGCGATAGTTGTCCTCGGTTGGAGTGAGGTATTGGATCGACACCGCGTTGTAGCGGCGGATGAGGTAAAGGTGCATGAGCGCCATCAGCCGCTTGCGACGCAGCGCCGGGCTGTGGGTGTTCTGATCCCGCACCGAGAGGATGGCCCGGCCGCGCCGGTCGGTCAGCACCCCGAACACCACGTTGGCCAAGTCGTTGTCGCCGCTGTACACCACCAGCTCGAGGATCTCCGATCCGGCGGTGTAGGGACGCAGCTTCACCTTCAGCTGGGCGTCGATGGTGTTGTGAGCCGCCCAGCGCTCCAGCCAGGCCTCGAGCTCGCGGGTGGGTACCTCGGTTTGCACCAGGTGCTGGAACTGGGTTGATCCCTTGCCCATGGCCCGGGTGGTGGCGGTGCGCCCCGAGCTGGCCA
>JGIcombinedJ30088_10003193_pt1 | contig 15277 bp, 7 predicted proteins | sample PinacodermPK_FD_30088 | JGI IMG/M metagenome (IMG submission 30088)
CAACAATCATCTCAAACAATCGATAAAGCTTTACAAAATGCTATTCAGCAAATTAAAGATCGTCGCTATGCTGATAAATATAAGGATCATGAAGGATCCGTTAATCTTTTAGGCATAGTGTTTAACAAAGACGAGCGTAATGTTGTTGGAATACGTCATGAAAAGTTCAAATGATACGTTACGATGTCTGTTTGCTCTTTATGCCATCACTCCCATCACCTAGACCTTTCAAAATGTCTCATCAAAAATGAAATTCTTGCGTTTCAACTACAATGCCAAGTTAATAGTAAGATCTCAACAATAATCCCATTCAAGTCTTCTAACACTTAGCTGTTAACTTCTTTTCTCTTACGAGGATAGAACTGCTTCTCTAGTTAACCTCAATGCTTACTTCATGTTTTGTTGGTAACTCCAGTTTTTGTGGCTTAGCCAGTGGTGGTGTAAAGTGCAAACAGATGTTCACTGGACATAGATAGCTATAAAGTTTGTTAATGATTATGACGAGTTAGCAGGGTTATCTTTAGAGATGATAAGAATTTTAGTTGTTGTTTTTTCTTTTTTTAGCTGAATGGATTACCACACTATCTTGATATAACTATTCTTTCATCTACTAGTCGATGTGTTTATGTTTATATGAAGAGAAGCCTATGGAGTAAGCACATATGAACCAAGTCGTGCTCACTGGATTGTGGATATCCATATTGGCTGTGAGTCTTTTGAGTGGATGTAAAAAGAGCACTTCCACGCAACACGCTCATCTGCAAAGACAAATTCAAGTTCATAATAAAAGTATGGATGAACAAGAGCTGAATCGGTGGATTGCATCCACTCAAATTGTCGCTGTCAGCGATATTCACACCAATCGCACAGCTATTATTCACAATAGAGTGCATGTAGATTCTTGGAACTCTATGAGCGGTCGATTAAAAAACAACACCTCCATCACCACTCTTGGAGTGTTTTCCATTCACGCTATTCATTACTGTCCTGTATGGCTGCCTATGAAAGGTGGAACTTACAGTCCCTGTGCAGACAACAATTTGCTTGGTAGCTATGCAGCATGGTTTAAAGAAAAGTATCTATATGGTATCCATGGCAGACCTGAAACACCACAGTGGCAAAGTCAATTCCAAGAACCAGCCTCAGAGAGATACACAACCTCAGGATGTATTGCCGCACCTGCTGATAAACTCGATGATTTCATGAATCTCATATTTTCTCATCAAGCCATGGGGAAATACAAAGCAACTATTGAGGATATCCAAAAGCTGCGCAGTCATCGAACCAAGGAAGAAAAAGAGATTTTGATCGATGTTGATAAACAAGAAGAAGTGGATATCAAATTGCTCGTCATTAATACCAAACACTGGCCAAAACATTCCACTACCCTTGCAGGAGATAAAACAACCTCCTCAGACCTGCCTCTTGCAGTTACTAATCCTGAAGATCTCTTTATTCCTGTAAAAAACACAACCTCAACTCTGCAATATCAAAGCGGGTCTGTTTCTGCTTCTAACATCAGTATTTTACACCTCTTGGCAAAGCACGACAACACGCAGCAGAACTTTCAGCTTCAGGGCAACTGCAATGCTAAACATACTGACAAAACAACCCCTTATCCCAAATCCTGCCATTTTAAATGGCAACTACAAAAATAAATAATTGTAGTTACTTATCAGCTTGTTGCCAGTGCCTATAATAGACATCAAAACTATCATTGCCTGAAAAAGTTAAGAGAGGGTCCGCTGCCGTAACTTTGCTTCTAATATAGCCAATATGATGATAGCGTCTCTGCCAAAGATACATCACAGCATACCCTTGGACAACTTCTTTAGCCATTGTAACCATATATCTTTGCAACTCTTTTGTGGACTTACCAGCTTTAAGAGCCTTTTGAAAAGACTCCTGAGTACGCAACGGATACTTTGAATACTCATGAGAAAAACCTCCATATGCTCCCACTAAAGGGTAGGTGTGTGCTGACTTTTGCTCATCAAGCACCACAACATCAAACGTACCATCAAGCATGTTTTGGTAAAGATCCGAAAATCCCATATATTGAAGCCATATATCCACTCCTACCTTTTTTGCTAATTGAGCATAGTTTTCTAACCAAGGCGTATAATGAGGATGACTATAAAGAATACTCACCTGTGCTTTAGAATAGCTTTTCTGTTTTCCTTCCAAACGAAACAACAGTCCATATTTATCCTTATCACGATAACCTATACTGCTTAACAAAGAGATGGCTTTTTTCACATCAAAGTCAGGTCTCAAAGAGCCCTGAAGAGGCAGTTTTCCTAGAAACAAAGGTCCTTGAGCCCACTCAAAATGAGTCTTATAGAACCGAGACATAATACTTTTGCCATCAAAAAGATGAAACAAAGCCTGACGAAAAGCTTTGTCTTTTAAAACACCTTTTTGGGTATTAAATATCATTTGTTTCACAGAAAAAGGCTCACGTTTTTTAGACATGTGCCAAGCAATACGTGACTGTTGACCTAAACTGTTTTTTTGTTGCTTACCCCAATACTTCACCATCTCGTCAGTGAAGTAGAGCACATCTATACGCTCATCAAGCAAAGCCTGATAAGCTGATTGATCATCTTCAATCAAAATAAGCTCTATGATATCAAAACGTGATTGCTTCATAAAGTAAGCATCTCTTGCTAGCCAAGGCTGAGGACGCTTCTTTAAAACAATTTTTTTGCGATATTGAGAGTTTTTCACATCATAACTATAGGATCCTGCACCTATAGGAGCTAACAAAGATGCCTTAGATAAATTGAGGCCTCCATAATACTTTTCTTCTAAGACAGGAAGCATGGCAAAGATTTCACCGTGATGAGCACCAGGAGTGTTTAAGGTCACTTGCAGACTGTAAAGCCCAGTTACTTTAAGATCTTTCAGAGCGAAACGCATATGCGCAAGATGCTTGCAATCTTGGCAATACTGTCCTGATAAAGCAAGACTGTAGGAAAAGACCACATCTCGCGCTGTGACACTGGCACCAGAAGAAAAGGTAGCATCAGGATGCAAGACAAAATGATACGTTTTACCATCTTTTGAGACGTCATAAGACTTAGCTAAATAAGGATAAAATTCTCCGTTATCCAAACGCTTGGTAAGCAAGGTGGCATGAACAAAAGAAGCCACTAAAAGCCCATGGCTATCACTTGTGGCATACACACTCCATTGATCTGGCCAACCTGCCAAACGAGCCCGCAAGCGAGTAGGCACAGGTTCTTCCGCAAATGAAATAGAGCTGGTTGCCAGTAGACAAAAAACAGCAACTACAGCGCATATATAGTGAGCTAAAGGACATTTAACATAAACACGTGTGATACCACCACAAAGCATAAATATGCTCCCCTCCTGATCAAATCTATAGTTACCAGGTCATCATAGCATAGCCTCATAAAGACCCAGACCCTTTAATACGTCCACATACTTGCACCCCTACACATCCATACTGCAAGCATCTAAGAATGCAAACCATCATTATAGGCCAATATCAAAGTTAACTTCGATACTTTTTTTCTTTGCTTGACACATTCACGCTTAGCACTCTGTGGCTTGTGTAGTGATATAAGTGCAATGATGAGTGAAGTGAGAGAGTAACCAGACTAAACCTTCTAACTGTAAGATGTCTGAATACATCTTACGGCTTCACTTTATGGATTTGAAGGAGGGTGGACCAGGGGTTTAGGATGAAAATAAATGGGTGTTCTTACTTTTTGTGAAGCAACTGTCTATTTTCAAGTTACACCCTCACCCACTTCAGCAAAGAAGCAAGCCGCCTTTTACAATATCCCATAGTAACTTGTCTTTTATAGTATATTTCCTCAAATCTCTTTGATCTTGAAGAGTGGGAGGTTTATGCCCCCTATAACTCTTGAAATATCTATTCAATATGATAATCTTATAAAACTAGCCAAAGACTATTTGTAATATAGAAAAAGAGTAGAGTTAAGCTTCATACTGCTAGCTTGGGCGTAGCCTGTAAAACATCTTGATATCAAGACATTTTTTACCTAGGTGGTAAGTTCAGGCTATTGTTTGACAGAGGCTTGCCCTTAATCTTAAAAGAGCATGAGATACTTTTATTATGAAAATTTTTTTAATATGGTGATAACTATGAGTAAAATGAGACTACGAAAAATAAAGACTTTTATATTATATTTGAGCTTAGGCTATTGTATTTTATCTATTTCATCTTGCTTTAGCACTCCAGGACAAAAAATAAGTGAGCCAAGTAAGAGTGAGTATCAAAGATTTTATTTAAGTGAGGCTAGCAGGGCCTGCTTTGGGATGTATCGTATTTTATTATCAAATAAAGAAAGTTACTACCCTTCTTTATCTATTGTTGATCTACAACTGCTTAGTGGCTTTAAAGAGCATTGCGTCAGCTCTAGTTATTCTAGATCGAAACTACCCAAAAAAAGCAGATAGAATAACTATTGATGTACTTGCAAGCCTTCTTCGATTAACAATATTGGCTCTGTTGTGATAAAGTAGTGATATGGAATTATTGGATTTTGGCTCAAGCTGATATTTCAAAAAATAGTATAAGAAACTTGGACAAGAATCGGCTAAGATAGTGTTTGTCATGAAGGTCGATATGACGGGAGGAGATTCTTACAATGAAGATTTTTTTGGCAAAAAAAGCAGGAAAAATCTCTCAATCCTTTATGTATCCAGGGAATGGAGGATTGAAGGGGATGATCTTCTTGCTCAACTTCAGCTGAACTATATATTGTTTGAGATAGGATGAAAATATATTCCACTTCTTATGGAACAACGAAGGAAAGCCTTAAAGATCCAGAAATTACTATTATTTTTGATCAAAAACAAAAAATTTATAAATTTATAATGTGTGCCTGAAAGAATATTGCTCACAAAAATTCTGCTGTTTTAATAGGTTACATTTTTTTTTAAGTTGTAAATGTTAAGGTTATGAATAAGCATGCAAGGATGGATATTATGCTACAAATCAGGTCACTGAATCAAAGCGTCACTCAGAGAGTCAAACTAAAAAGAAGCAAGGATAGCAAAAACACGATCTTCTAAAAATTCAAGGGCAGCATAATTTTTCAATAATAACTGATAATCTTCTTCTATATACACAGATCCTATATCTTGATTGATCTTAAACGTATAGTGTTCTTTCCATTCCTCAAGGTTTTTAAGCAACATGGTTTTTTGTGCAAGATTGTCGCTTTCAGCTTGATGTTGCTTGCGCTCATAATTTTTTTGAGATAAATTGTTAAACAGTAAGGCATGTTGCACATAACGACCTTCAAAACCTTCTTTAAAAGATGGCGTGTCACAAGACTCACATGGACTTGATGACAGCACGTAATTACTAGCTCGCCAGCGTTCATATGCAGACGTACCATGCTTATTAAGTCCTAAAGAAATGGCAGATTCTAACTTAAATTGGGCATGATGTTGATCCAACACTGCAGAGACATTGAGTAAATCTGTGGCTAAATTCCACACCAATTGATTCAAACTATCTTGATCATCAGCACTCTCCATCTTCATGTTCATAAACTGTGCACGACTGTGTGCTGATACACTACGTGTCCACATGCCCACTATCTCAGCTCTTTGATCAATATTTAGATCTAATTCTTGAGCAATACGTTCAAGAGCAGCCGTACTACGCAGCAAGGATGCCGAAAAAGGAGACTGATAGATCATTCCCAAATCATTTCGATAAACATGACTCTCCAAAACCTCTGCCATATCATAACTAGAATGCTTTTGTAGAGCCCTAACAAGACCATCGTAAGCCATACCATGCAAAACATCACGACTCACTGTTGATCCATCCCATAACAGAATATCCGGATCATTCAGCTGGCCATCTCCATGAGCAAAGCTGTTTTGTAAAATCTCCTGCATAGGACGCAACATCTCTAAGGCCAAAGACACCGCAATTATCAAGCGCCCACGTGGATCTGAGAATATGGCTAACTCGTTAGGTAAAACCTGCTGAGGCACCATTACAATGCCTTTTAAACTGCTAAAGCTTCCAGAAATACCTTCTTGGTTGCCATCTTGAATCATAAGACTTTTAAATTGTACTGCTAAGTTCTCAACATTATCACCAAAACGAGACAACAAATAAGAGAGTTTGTTTAAATCAAGCATATAATAATCTTCTATATTAGAAAGATTTACTAGAGATTCTTTCTTTAAGTCTTGAAGTACAAAAGTGCTATATAAAAAGCTTGAAAACATTTTCTTGGTTTTTTGATCCGTAATAATCATTCCCCAAAAACGATTTTCTAAAGAGACCAAAACATGACCAAGGCGCAAAGATATGAGAGCTAATTCATCAAACTGAACATATAGATGAGCAAGAAGGTCGGAATTATGACTTTCAGCAATATAAGGCAAAATTCGTTCAGTAATATTACGTTTTAGGTCCACTAAACGAAAACCAAGAGATTTAAAAGAATGCTCTGAAAACTCCAAAAGCTGATCTCTACTGTTTAATTCTCTTTGAAAAAACACTTCATACCAAAGCTGGCTTTCTATATGATCCACAAACTCTTTATTATCCACTTTTTTCAAAGTAGAAGATATATCAGCAAGCCTTGAGGCATAATCTTTAAGTACACGAGAAAAGGTTGAAAAATAAAGGTGAGCTGGTAGTGGCTCACCAACGTAGAAGCGCATCAAGTCCATGTTAGTGTTCTGGTAACCATTACTTTGGCCATTAAGAGACTGCTGATGCCCATTAGAAAATAATTCCTCATCCACTTCCGCTAACATAGGTACCATGGTTGGTGGCCGATTATTTTGTGACAGATGAGCATCACTATCATTTGCCGGTAGTGCTTGTGAAGACGTAGTCAGCTCTTTGTGGTCCTGTGAAGCATGTAGCCACACACCGGCATCACCTTTGTTCAAACGCTTATACACATAACCTGCCACAACCCCAAGTCCAGCAATAGTTAGCCAAAAAGGATTTTTCTGAGTTTTAAGCAACTGAGGTTGGATAAATCTAGCCCAGCTACCTGAAACACCTCCCACAGATGGCACAGACATCTGACTCACAGCAAACACATTCTTCATGCTTAAGCCACCAACACCCACCGCAGAGGCGGCAGCAAGTGAAGGCAAAACAACAGCTACCTCACTCACTTCACTCTCACTTACTTGATTATCCATCGAGGCTAGCAACGGCGCACATGACAGCTCATTAAGGGCTTCACGACCCTCATCACTGTAAGAGTTAAGAGCCCCTTGAGAGTTCAAAGATGAGCATGTCATCAACCGATAATGTTGCTCAGGGCTAGCTGTAGAGTCAGTTTCAGCTTCTGCATCCTCTAGCAAATAAACCTGCTCTGATGAAGCCTCTGCAACATCAAACATCATCACACATAAACTGCAACTTAACAGTATGGAACATGCATATTTCATCATTATGCCCTCAAAGTATTTATGTTTGAATGGTTGTACTACGTCAGTAACTATCAACATTTAGCAAAAAACAGCCTGAATCGTTCTTTGCTCTTTTTCTTGCTATAATTTTTTAAACGCCTAGCTACTGATTACAATGAACAAATCGCCCAGTTTAATGAAAGAACTTAGTAGCATGTCTGAACAACTGGGCTGAACAGCTTATGGTCGGATATCATGGTCGGATATCATGGCCGGATATCATGAAATGACAACACAGAAAAGCAAACAACTCTTTAACCAAATGAATCTATTAACCTAATGAACTCTTTATGCTTACAAATTATGCTTACAAATTACGCTTACAAATTACGCTTACAAACGCCCACAAACAATCACAATTAATAGATACTATCAGATACGATAACAATTCAAAACAACGTCATTTATGCTCTCATATAAGTAAGTCATTCCAGTTCTTGCCGTGTGTTCTCAAGATCTACACTCTAGGTCTTTGTTAAGTGATCTAGTAATCTAAGAACCATGACCAGCTAGTCAACTAACCAGCACATGAGCAGGATCTTACTCTTTTTCTCTCTCGATGTCTATAGAGTCTGTAACATTACTGACGAAGGACTTGGGTTTTAAATCTATTTTTTTATGATTTTTCATGTATTGATCCCTATTTTGTGTTGTAATATCAATGTGTTAAGCAATTCTGCTTGGCGTCTGTTTGCCAATGACAGGGCTTATCATATGAGACTTAAAGCGGTCTGTCCTGTGCTATTCTTATGCTTGCTACATATTTTTTTTTGCAAAACAAAGAAAATTCCGTGAACGTGACAATTTTTATGTGATGGTAACTTTCCTCCGCTGCAGAATAATATCGATTTAGAAAGGATCGTCTCAAAGATATTCATGGTGTATTCGTTAAAGTGATTCATTATGCAGCGGACATTTTTAACCTTAACTTTAACGAAATGGATACTGATGGCAAAAAATAAAGGTACGTGCTAGTCCATTTAAGAATCGTAAAGCTAACAATGAACATCACACTTAAGAATTTTCCCATAATGCCATCCAAAACACACATATAACCAAAAGGGTAGTCAATATACATTAAAGATAAAGATAAGTAGCGATCCTTTCTTTTTATTCTTGCTACCCATACATTTTTTTAAAAAATTTTCATTCCACACAAGCATATGTGCATCAAAATAAGATTTCATAAGGTGTGTTTTTAGAGTCTTAAGGAAACAACCTACTATTTTATCACATATTTCATAGACTTCATAGCATATGGCAAGCACTGCGCACCTGATACGTTTTATCACCGCCACAACCACCGCCATCACACAGAGTATCACAAAGACTGATTTTTCAGCAAACCCATTGATACAGCTCCTCGGATAGCGTGAAGATAAGGATAAGCAGAGATATATGAACGCAAAGTCATCGAGCTTCTCTCTGATATACCATGATCTTTGATAAGTTTATCAAAGCGATGGTGGATATCTCTCATAGACAACTCTGGCTTATTTCCCCAATACCCCCACAGATGATGTTCTGCCAAGCCTAGAGATTCATAAGAGTCTCTGAATGTATGGCTGTTGCTATCAGCTACCAAGCCTTCAGGTGCATGTTTGGTTAAATATTCATTCTCACGTTGCATCCGCAAATAATGAAGATTCAAAAAAATAGCAAGTAACTGACTACCCAACTCCCATGTTTGCTTTTCTCTATGGGAATAGATTTTTTTCTTATATAAAGACAGATGTATGAACTCTTTTTGATGTAAAGCAGAAGCATGTTGCCATTCAGCAAGATGTAATTGTGATACCATCCCATGAGCATGATACCGATCCTGAAGTTTTTTTAGTGCAACAGCACTCGCTATTAGATCTTTACCAAGAAAGCTCTCAGATAATTCACTGCCTTCCTCTTCTTCCATCATCATATCATGATAACTCACACCATTCATCGTCATGGCACTGACATCAGGATGGCCATGCTGATAAAGCTCTTGGTTGCTATCTTCACCATTCAGATATGGCAGCATGCCTTTCTTGATAAAAAAAAGCTCTTTTTTCAACAAGCTGACAATAAATTTCAGGCGGTCATTGGGAGAAGAATACTGAGCCAATAAGATATTTACATCTTTAAAATCGGGAAATATCGTCACTTTTTTAAGTTGTTTGGCCACATTCATCATATACCTGCTAAAATGGCTTAACATAGCATCAAATAACTCAAAAGTATTTAGATTATCTGAACTCAAAGAATGGGGCAGTACAACAGCAATGGGTTGAAAGAGATAAGAGTATTCGTTTTGATCATGAAATATAGAAGCAAATCGTCCTTCCATACCAAGAAAGATCTTACCAATATGGTGCACATCTCTTTTCACTCTTTGATTCAAAGAATGATATTGCATAGCAATATCATTATGATGTTCTTTGAGATATTTATCCCAACGCTCAATACCCTGACCAAAACGTATGAGCTTTAATGCAAACGTTTTATAAGAAAATATAGCATATTTTTTGATGCTTTCATAACCATTCAAATCAGATAAATGCCAACGTAATGCATCGATTTCACTTGGTAAAAAGATGTGGTTTCCAATCAAATCCTGCCAATGCTTAAACTCTTCAGTACCGAGATGATATTTGTGACGAACGACACGATCTTGAGTGACCACTAACTTTGCCCGTAGACTCTCAAGAGTTGAAGATACATACAAGAAATAATCTGATATTTTTTCATAATTATCTACAGAAATGGCGTTAAAATCTGGTATAAAAATACCATAGTAGTCACTTTGAAAAACACCAAAGCCCAACAAGATACGTCGGTGATGAGAAGGCATATCATCATCTTTCCTACCTGTCACAGGAAACATGTGAGGGTCAGAAGGTGATGGTTCTATTTCAGTATCCTCAGATACTTCATCAAAAGAAGAAGATAATGCATCCTCTCCTTTGGAAAAAAATACCCCCTGATCCATCTGAGAGCTCTTCTTTAGAGAATACAACCCATAGCCAGCAAGAAAAGAAGCAGCTAACCACTTCATAAAAGCTGGAGAGAGGCTCATAGGTTTTACATAATGGCTTGGGTTATTGCCCAGATAAGGCCCAGCAAAGTTTCTAGTACCTAAAAAAGATCTTCCTAAAAGTGTTACAGCACCTAAAGAAAAACCACCAGCTCGTTTAAGCAACAACGAAGAATGATCTTCTATAGAAGATACATTGTGCTTTGCTTTTTTTTCGGTCTTGAGTTGGAGTGGATCTTTAGAATAGAGATAAAACGGAAAACGCTCTTTGAGCACTGATGAGTCACCGACTAAGTGTTTTAATATATAGTACGGACTTGCATACTCATTATGCTCATCACTACTTGCCATAACGATTTGAGCAGGTGAGACAAAAAGCGAACACAATATCAACACAACAACAGCCTGCTGTGTAGATATCATTATGCAAGAAGGCGTACCATTATGCTCATTCTTATGGTTATAGCAAAGCTTGTCATGAAGGCTGTCATTCAAGCAATTTGCTACGTATCTACATACCATTGGTATTGGCATCATCAGAAATACTTCCTTTTCATCACTTACTCATCATGATGTATAGTTCATTATGGGATGGTTGTGTTATATCGTTATATCTATTTTGCCAGATAAGGTACTAGACAGGTAGGTATCATCATTTTATGACTCAAAGGTTATAAGACTAGGTATGGAGAATTTTTCCTAAAAATTCTCCAGCTCATCATTTATGGATCAATCTTTTAGCACAATACATATCATCTCACAAGCTCGTTTTAACAAACGAGAACACAGCACCATCTAGCTAAAGCTACATATGGAGATGATATGTAGATGAGATCTTTCATAAATCGTTGTATGATCATGACCGTAAAACATCATATCTTATGTGATATAGAGAAAACATCATGTCTTTGCCTCCTATCATTGTCTGGTTCCGTGAGGATCTGCGCCTACAGGATAACCCAGCCTTTCACCATGCTGTGCAGTGCTGTAAGCCTATTATCGCTTTATTTATTGTTGCTACTGACTCATCACTACATCTTCATGGAGAAGCTCAAAAATGGTGGTTGCAGCGTAGCCTGAAAGCACTGAATAATGATCTTAAACAATGTGGTGGTGAGCTGATCATCCAATCAGGAGATTATCTGACTATTCTTTGCAAGATCATTCAATTAAGTGGTAGCAAAGATTGTACATGGAATAATATCTATACCCCTTTTTATAGACAGTGTGATGATCATATCAGCCAATCTCTTTTCAAAACAGTGAATATCCATCGTTTTTCTAGCCCCACATTATGTGATCCTATCCGTATCACCACAGATAAAGGCACACCCTTTCGAGTCTTTACTCCCTTTTGGAATAAAGCACAAAAACAAGCTAGCAAAAGATCAGCTAGTCCTCTTGTTACATCTCTTAAAAATATCAACTTCTATCAGCTATCTCTCAAGCTTCAACATGAGAAACATAAGGGAAAAAATACTCAAAAAGATCCTGATAACGATCCCATACAAAAAGATTCATCTTGGTCTAATAAATTTTGTGCGTATTGGCAACCAGGTAGGGCAGGAGCCTTACAAGTCCTTGCTAGGCTCCCTGAAGTTCTTTCTGATTACAACACATTACGCAACTATCCAGCCACAAACCACACCAGCCAGTTATCAGCTCACTTGCGCTTTGGAGAGATCAGCCCGCAAGAAATTGTTGCAGCCCTAAGCAAAATGCATCATATAGACACATCCATGAAAACAACCTTTATCAGACAACTAGCATGGCGTGATTTTCATATTCATTTGATGTATCATTTTCCCCATATCCTTAAAAGAGATTGGAAGAGTATCTATGAAACAATGCCATGGCGTACTAGCTTTGAAGATATCCAAGCTTGGAAAAAAGGACGTACCGGATACCCTTTAATAGATGCAGGCATGCGACAGCTTTATGCCTGTGGTTGGATGCATAATCGCATCAGAATGGTGGTGGCATCATTTTTTTGCAAACATCTCTTTATTCACTGGAGCCATGGAGCATTATGGTTCTATGACACCCTGCTGGATGCATGTCCAGCAAATAACAGTGCCGGCTGGCAATGGGTTGCAGGCAGTGGTGCAGATGCTGCACCCTATTTCCGTATCTTCAATCCCATTCTTCAATCCAAAACCTTTGACCCTCATGGCATTTATATAAAAACATGGGTTAAGGAACTTGCTGATCTGCCACCAGAAATGATCCATGACCCTTGGAAACAATCCACAAAAACACCCACGACAATACCTCAACATCCTTCTTTAATAAACTATCCACAGCCCATCATAGCCCTAAGCTATGGTCGTCATAGAGCCCTCAATCATTATCATACTTACATTTCTCCAAAGCCCACTCAATCAACGACATAAACAAACATGTAACGTATATGCAAAAGGTATATTCCATGAACAACCGTTCCACTCAGAGTACAGGAAAACCTCTATTAGATGCTCTACTTGGAAAAAAACCCAGTCGGACTCCCATATGGTTTATGCGACAAGCAGGCCGTTGTCTACCTGAATACCGAAAAATCAAAGAAAGCATGAACACTTATGACATGTTTCAAACCCCTTCTATCGCCTCAACCATCACCTTACAACCTCTTAAGCGTTTTGATTATGATGCAGCCATTGTTTATGCTGATATTCTCCATATTGCTGATGTACTAGGAGGGGAACTATCTTTTGTACCTTCGCTGGGGCCTTTACTTAAAAGACCCATCCAAAACACAGCTGATATCATCTACACAGAAAAGCTGTTTAACCGTATGGATCAATGCCTTGAAAAGCTCTCCTTTGTTCAACAAACTCTTTTGCTAACAAAAAAACACCTCACTTCAGAGCAAGCACTCATCGGCTTTGCCGGCTCACCTTGGTCAGTGGCTTGCTACATGATTGCTGGAAAAAGTCCTGGTGATTGCCGCAACGTTAAGTTATGGATGCTCAACCATCCCACCCTGTTTGCTCAATTGATGGAGATGATCACACAACTCACCATCGAATACTTGAGCCATCAAATTGATGCTGGAGCCGATACCATCCAACTTTTTGAAAGCCATGCAGGAATGGCTCTCTCCTACAGACAATACCAGACATTCGCTCTACCTTATATCATCCAAATTTGTGAAGAACTCCAAAAAAGAAAACCACACACTCCTCTTATTTACTATATCAATAACTCCGCTGGTATCCTGCCACACATCCACTCTTCAAGACTTCCCACATTGCTTAAAGGCTTTGGAGTAGATTTTCGCCAGCCTTTAGCAAACCTAAGCCAATATCCACACTTTCAACACCTGACTTTGCAAGGCAACCTCGATCCTTTAACGCTTTATGCCAGCACAGATTACCTTACCCATGCTGTAGAAGATATTTTAAAACAAGGAAGAGAGCATCAAGGAGGGTTTATATTCAATGTTGGCCACGGTCTCACACCACAAACTCCACTACCTGCCATCAAAAAGGTGATTGAACTCACACACCGCTAAACCCAACCTATAAACAAAAAATGGAGTCTTTGCGTATGTGATTACAGTGCCTCTTTATCCTTTATGTATGTTCTTTTTAACTACTTAAGATAAGGTAAGATATGGGATGAGAAAGAACGAGTGTGATGACGTAGAAGAAATTTTACAGATGAGACAGGAAGAGCGCTATTATCACAGCTATGATAGCTGTAATAAATCGCATCATGAACCCATTCTGCCATATCATTTTTAAAATTTTAAAAGAGGGTCCTATGGAAAGCAGTTAACAGCTAAGCGTTAGAAGGCTTAAACGTGCCTTTTGTGAGGTTTTATTATTAACATTGTGTTGCAGTTGAAACACAAGAAATTTTTGATAAGAAATTTTAAGATGGTTTAGATGAGGGTTGAGGTGATGGTATTAAGGCGAAGTGGTGGCGCAAAGTGCAAACTGACAGTAAAGAGGTAATTGAGGCTATTTTTATATAAAAATGTCACAAATTTTAGAGCGTCTCATGACGTATTGCAAGAAGATTACGTTTCGTTTTACCAAAGACCAAAGCAATCAAATGAATAGGCTTGCCCTTACTCTGGTAAGGGTCCGCATATCCTTGAGAGTGGATTTGATTCATAGCAGTATCTAGCGTCTCTTTTTGCTTGCTTTCATCAGAGATGACTTTTAATTCAAAAATAAATATTTGATCATCATAGGAAAGTACCATGTCACAGCGTCCTCGGCATGAAAGCTGTTCTGCTTGTAGATCTCCATGTAAGCCCCATAGCTGACCATGTAAGATAAGAGCATAGATATACTCACGTTCTTCTAGAGAGATCTTTTCTGGATGCTGAATAAAGTAAGGAATTTGAGCAAGGTATGCTTTTAGGGTTTCTGCAAATTTCTCAAATTTGTTTTGACTTAAAAGATTTAATAAATATTTTCCCTCATAAGCGTCCATTTCAAAATCAGCAATATGTTGGACTAATTCTTTATAGAGGCTTTTTCGCACTTCTAAGTTAGGAAAATTGAGTTGATAGCTGGTGTTATCATTAACAACAGTTTTGTTTGAAAGAGTTAAATATCCTGATTGAAAAAGAAGTGCCTTCATATTAACTTTTGCAATATTAAAAGAAGATAAGACACTACTGCCAGATTTTTGATTGTCTAATTCATAGACAAGAACTCTATTTTTAGTCATATAATTAAAAAGATAGATTGGTGTGCCAGTTTCAAACCACCAGACGTTATAATCTTTGTCAGACATTAAATTAAGAATGCTCATAGGATTATACACTCGAGGATCAAAGGGATCTCCAGTCCAGCT
>JGIcombinedJ30088_10003219_pt1 | contig 15200 bp, 21 predicted proteins | sample PinacodermPK_FD_30088 | JGI IMG/M metagenome (IMG submission 30088)
CTCAGAGAGCGGCCCAGGGCGGCCTTTCAGACGGCGACGGCGTAATCCCAAAGCCGTTGATTGATGTTGAGATCGCGCGGGATGCTGGTGAGCGGCCGGACAAGACGATCTTTCTTGAGTTCGGTATTGAAATAGGTGNNGCCAGTTGTAATTGATGGCATTTTTGATTCCGCATAAAGTTTTGAGGGTTTGCTTGGGTCTGTAGTGAACCAGGCAGGGCGGGTCCTGCCGGCCTGCCTGTGTTCGTGGTGTCGTCATTGTGAGTGGGCCTTCCTGGGCGCGGCCGCTCTGAGCTTGTGAATCTTGTGGCGTAGGGGCGAGATGTATTTGAGGGCAAGTTTCTTGGCCCACTCGATCGCGTCCCGGGCATTGGCGAAGTCGCGTTCGCGTTTGGTGATGAGCATTTGGACGCGCCAGCCTTCTTTGCTGAGAAGGGGGACGGGGGCCAGTGCCGCGACGGGGCCATACGAGCATTCAAGATATTGCACGTCCCGTCCGGTCAGCCAGAATTGGAGCACGTCGGGGTGTTGATGAATGCGATCGGCGACAGCGGCGAAGGCGTTTATTTCGCCGAGCTTGGTGGCGGGAAAGTTAGCGAAGAAGAGCTGATAGGGATTATAGGTGAAGGAGTAAATCCACACATGGCGGTTGTGATAGACGTGCCCAATGCGGCGCTGGTCCAGGAAGATATCCCAGGCCGGCCGGCCCCGGGTTCGGCCGAGCCGGTCACGGGGCGCCGGTCGTGAAACGGAGAAGTGAATGGGCGGCCGTGGGGGCTTGCCTTCGTGCCGATGTGTTTTGCAGTAAGAGCATTGGCGCTCGCCTTCATCGGCGCCCGCCTGGCAGGTGACGCAGAGTTGCCAGTATTGGGGGATGTATTCTTGCATGTGGAATATCTCCTTTCAGCGAAGCCGGTCTTCATTTACTGATAGGCCGGCTTCGCGTGTGGGTAATTTCCGTTGTGATGGTTGTGGGTTTCTCGGAGGCGCCGAAGGCACGCGCGACACGTCACCCGTTCCTCGGAAGGGGTTAAGACGTGGAAGACCTTCAAGGCGTGGCCACATTTAGGTCGCCGTCCGAGAAACGTGGCGAAGTGCCGGATAACGAGTGGCTTTAGCATCTGTCGTTCCTTCCCTTACATCCTGGTGAAAGATTCGGTGCGGCGCCCCCTCCTTGGCTGGACGGGGGCATTCAGCGACTCCTTGAGAAGCTGCCGCGCGCTCCCGCGACGGCCCGGAGGCCGTCGCAGGAGCTCCGGTTCACGCAGCCTGCTTGGCTTTGCGCGGGCGAGAGGCCTTCTTCGTCTTCGGAGGAGGCGTCTCGTGGACGGCGTCCGTGGCGGTTTCCGGCGCGGCCGGCTCCAACTCCGCCATTTTCTCCGTGACCTGGCCGGCCACGATGATCACGTCGTCCATGTCTTTGGGACGAAGGGTCTTAGTCCGCTGCCAGTTGTCATCCTTGTCCTTGTAGGAACGAGTCAGGGTGACGGTCCGGTACGGGCCGTTTTGGCCTTCGTTCTTCCAAACAGAGGCGACGACGGCGCCGGATTTGAATTTGGCTTCGGGTTGAGTGGATGTTTGCGGGGTCTTGTCCATGATGAAGTCTCCTTGGTTGTTAGTGAATGAACTGACCTCTCGCAAAGACAGGAGTTCAGGCAGACACGGACAAGGAGACGGCCGGCGTCCGAAGGACCGGTCGACCACGCGCCGATCGGCAAGGCCAAAGTGCCTGAAACGCAGAGTAAGGCACGGCCTATGCAGGCGCGGGAGAGGACAGCGTCCAGGACCGGGAGGACCCCGGAGCAGCAGAACAGAATGACCCCGAGGCCAGAGACCCAGAAGCAAGCCCCCGGCGCGATAGGAGAGTCGCCTCACGAAGGCACTGGGTATGACGTGTCCCTGACGCAAGAGACAGGGCAGGCAGCGGACGCGACGCCGGCAGCCGACGTCGTCTTCCAGCGTGGCCGGTCCGGAGAAAGCAGGAGGGCCAAGAGCGAGGGGAGGGGACCGACCAGCAAGAGAGCAAAGCCTGGTGCGGATCAGGAGCGACGAGGGTTTGTCAGAAGCGACGATCTCCCTCAAGTCGGGGTAGTGAAGGGTCGTAGGAAAGGGAGATCGTGGCAGGAAGACGGCATTTTGACGAATTCCTGGGGGAATTAAAGGCCGTGAGGTAGGGGAAAGCGGCCGGATCCGCCTGAATCCGGACGCGCGGGTGCCCTGATGCCGTGGGAGTGTGGACAAAACGAAACACTTTGCCCACACCCCCACGACCGAACGGCCGCTATGGATGTGTGGACAGAAGAAGCCCCTGCCCACAGATCCACAACGCGGACAATGGGGGTTTGGAAGAAGGAACAAAAAAAGGGCGCGAATCCAGAGTTCGGATCCGCGCCCTTCGGGGCCGCGTAAGCGACGATTACGCGACGGGAAGAGGTTCTTCGAATTCGGCTTCCGAGAAGATGTCGATATCGGGATCTTCTTCCGGAAGCTCTCCGCGCGGATCGTATTTCGGCGGCCAAAGCGCTTCTGGATCTGAGACAAGCAGAGTCATTTTCTGCTTGAGGTCAGCGACCAGGTCGGTGATGACTGGAAGATCCTGCGGCCGGAACGTCTTCGCGAGGCGCCGTTGCCCGGTCTCGTCTTTATAGAACCGCGTGATCGTGCCGGTGAAGTAAGGCCCGTTCGGGCCATCGTTTGGCCAGATGGTCGCGGAAAGGGCGCCGGGGTGGGACTGTAACCGAGGAGCCCGATGATCGCATTCGGCTTGAAGTTGGGTGACGACGTTGCCGAGGGCCGACAAGTCGTTGTGCCGGAATGAGTTGGACCGTTGCCAGCGGTTTTGCTGGTCTTTGTGAAGCCGCGTGAGCGAGATCGTGTAGTAGTAAAGTCCGTCTGCGGTCTCGTTCTTCCAGGCGGAGCCGAGGATGGCGCCGACCTTGACTTCGAATGTTGGTTTTTGAGTGCGTTTCATAATTAAGTCTCCTTGTGGTGTGTGAATGAATCGACCTCTCACGAATGCAGGAGGGCGATACGATGAACTGACAAGGAGAGTGGCGGCGTCCGGAGGGCCGGTCGACCGAGCGCCGATCGGCAAGGCCAAAGTGCCTGAAACGCAGAGTAAGGCACGGCCTCTGCAGGCGCGGGAGAGGGCGGAGCCCAAGCGGTCCGGACGGCGGCGATGAAGCGCAACGTCAATGGACAGTCGAGGGTGGAAAGGTCGGTGGAGAGAGTGGAGGGAAAGGACGGCTCACGATCGAAGGAAAGGAAACGGGCCAATTCCGGCAAGTAGTCGGCCTTCGGCGAGCGACGCGCGAGGTCCGGAGGGCCAGTCGCGATCGAGTTACAGGCAAGGGCCGGTCGGGAGAAGCTGAAAGCGAGGGTTAGCTGTGCCGGCGCGGGGTTTCAGCGGTGAGTATGTTGAGAGCGGAACGGGTAGGTGAGGATCAGTTTGGTCATGTAGGGGATGCTCAAGAAAAGAAGGATTAAGATGAGAGAAAGGAATAGGCCGCCCGAGAGAAGGAAGACCGCGTAGACCATGTCGAGGAGAGAAGAGATCTCGAGCTCGTAGAAGGCGGTAGCCTTGGCGGCGAGGGAATGGGCTGAAACGTATATGAGGCCTAAGAGGGCGAAGTAATAACCAACGAGGACGGCGATGATAACGGCAAAGGCGATGTAGAGAGGGATGGTCTGTTCTTTCATGGGAAAAGTTTCCTCGTTTGACAGATGAGTGTCAAGCCCCAGCCCTCTCAGCGAGAGGACCGGGGCGGGTTTTCAGCCGGCGACGGCGTAATCCCACAGCCGGTGATTGATATTCAGATCGCGCGGGATGCTTGTGAGCGGCCGGACAAGACGATCTTTCTTGAGCTCGGGGTTGAAATAGGTGAAGCCATTCAACACGTTGTCCTGGACGCGATTGAGGACGGACCAGAGGTCCGGGTGGTTTTGCTGGTCAAAACGGGCATGAAGCATCTTGCGTGGATCGAAGGGCGGATGGTTGCCATCCGGCCAGCGAAGTCCGATCGCGTAGTGAGCGAATTTCAGTTGTTCGTCGGGGCTGAGTTCGCGTTGCTCCATGTGAGCGATTTGAGTTTTTGTGTCCAGGGCGTAAGCGATGGCCTTGTCGTGAACAAACTCCGGGTCGAACCGATTGCGGACGTGGCGGTAGCGCAACAAGTCGTGGTGGTCGCGGGGGGCAATCAGGCCATTTGAGCAGACCATCACATAGACGGCAAGCAAGAGCCGAAGGGGGGCGGTGCCGCAATGGCTGTTGACGAGGCGCAACTGCATCTTCTGAGTGGGAGAGTGAAGTCCGTCGCCCTTCGGGAAGTCGAGGAAGACCTGGTGGCGCTGATAGCCGTTGAAGTCAGGGTTGCGGACTCCGGATTCAGAGGAGTGCGCGACGGTAAAGCCGCGATCCTGGAGTCGCATGACGATGTCGCGGGTGGAGAAGAATTGATACCGCTTCGTCCTGGACGGATGAGCGGATTCAGCGAGCGCGGACGGGACTAAGGCGAGATCGTTCATCGGAAAGTCTCCTTGTGTCAGTGCGTGAGTAAACTGGCCCTACACCTGGGGGAGAGGGCCAGTGAAAGGAGCGGCAAGGAGACGGCCGGCTGCGGGATCCAGCTTTGAATCCCACAACCCGGGAGCCGCTGTTATTTGCGGGATCCTCACGAAATCCCGCGCGGCTGATTGGCACGGCGAAGTAGTTCATCGCAGTGGCAGGTTTTCGGAGCGCACCAACACGCCAGATCCCATCCGCGAAGTTCTTTCGCTATTTGCTCATCAGTAAAATTCACTGCGAGCCAGGCTTTATGCTTCGCGATGACTTCGTCGCGCGTCCCGTCGCGGCCGGTTTTGAAAGGGTTCCCCCATTTGGTCGCACGGTCGCAGCGTTTAGCGAGACCGCGCTCAACGAGACGCCGATGCTCAGGGTTTCTCAAATTAAGAATGCGTGGAGTTGGATTGTTCATCATTGGGTCTCCTTGTGGTGGGTGAATGACTCGACCTCTCACGAATGCAGGAGGTCGATGGCATGAACTGACAAGGAGCGTGGCGTGGGCCGGGGCGCCGGTCGACCTGGCGCCGCTGGGCAAGGCCACAGTGACTGCAACGAAGAGTAGGGCACGGCCTCTGCCGGCGCGGGAGAGGGCGAAGCCCAGGCGTTCCGGACTGCGGCTATGAAGGACAACGACAGAGGCAACATGAACAGTGGAAGGGCGGGGAGGGTGATGAAGGGGGGAACCCACACGCGAATGGGAGGACGCCGTAGGGGGAGGCAGGGGTCTCCCCCCAGGCTCGACTCGACGGCTAGGGGCTTCCTACTGACACGGTTCAGTTGATAAATGTCTCACCCCTAGCCGGAGAAAGAATAGGTAGCGGTGGAATGGAAGTCAAGAAAGAAAGAGGCTCCCTTGCTTGGTGCCGGAGGCAGGATTCGAACCTGCAAGTGAGAGAAGTCTCAGCGGTTTTTAAGACCGCCGCGTCTGCCAGTTCCGCCACTCCGGCGTAGTGAGTGTGGTGCCGACACCAGGGCTCGAACCTGGACCGCCCGGAGGCACTATCTTCTGAGGATAGCGTGTCTGCCAATTCCACCATGTCGGCTTTGTGAATGGCGGAGAAGGTGGGATTTGGACCCACGGCCGGTGATTGTCTCACCGACGCCGGTTTAGCAAACCGGTGCTTTAAGCCGCTCAGCCACTTCTCCGTTGTATGTAGTGAGATTTCTTTCAGTATTGGTGCCAGCACCAGGACTCGAACCTGGACGCGCGAGGGCACTGTCTTTTGAGGACAGCGTGTCTACCGATTCCACCATGCTGGCATAGGGTCTTTTGAATTTGGCGGAGAGGGTGTTCTTTCAATGATGCGCGAAACCCCTATCAACAGGAGCGTTTCGCCGATCATGTCATGTGTGTTCCCAAGTTTGTTCCCACAGACGGAAGCACTGCTCCCGCAGGACGGGACTCCGTGCTGCGGGGCTCCTGTCATGCTATATCTGACAGACTTGGATTTCACTTCGGAGGACGGGACATTATGTCCTCAGCAAGTCTGCGAAATCAACTGGACGGCACGCCCCGGATACGGTGGCACGCTCCTGGAACACCAGGGATTTATCCTGAGTAAAACGCCGAAATAATAAGGACGACATCCCCCGCCTAGTGTGGCACCCTCCGCGCATCACAAAGGAGGTGATGCCAATGTCTACAGATCAAGACGTGCTTCTGACCCGCCGTGAGGTCGAGCGTCTGTGTCGGCTCGGCCGCAGCACCCTGTACAAAAAAATGCGCGAAGGCACCTTTCCGGTGCCGTTGAAAGTCTCTGAGCGGGCCGTGCGATGGCGCGAAAGTGAAATTCGCGCCTACGTCGATTCGCGCCCGCGCTCGTATGGCGAGACGGCAAAATGAGACGACGAAAAGGCCCGATGAGGTGGCTGTTTCATGGCGGCCTGTGCGCAGGCCGCCGGTCTCGCCGATACCGGAAAAGGAGGTCGTCCCATGCGCATTGAGCACCGTGATCCCTCGCTCACATACCCTCGGGCCGTCCGAGAAGAAAAGCGCCGGCTCGTCCTCGACTGGCTCCTCGAATTTCAATTCTCCTCGGTCGATTTGCTCGCCCGACGCCTCGGCCTCACGTCCCAAAGTTCCTACAAATTCTTCCGCTCGCTCCTCGACGACCAACTCATCCAACACTTTAAAAGTGTCCATACCCACCAGGCCCGGTATCTCATGCTCGCCAAGGCCGGGGTCGACCTGTTGCAGGTCGCTGGCCGCGACGTGGCCCACGCCCACACCCAACCCTCCCGCTTGAACCGCTACGGGCACCTCATGCACGATCTGGCCGTGCAACGCGCCGTGCTCACGCGGCTCGCTCACTACGACGAAGTCATTTGGGATAAACACATCACCATCCCGGAACAATACGAAAAGCCGGACGCGCTTCTGCACTCTCCGAAGAATTATTGGGTGGCCTTGGAATATGAACGCTGGCGGAAAGAAACCAAGCGCATCTATCTGTCCTTCATGAATCATGCGAGGGCACTCATCAAGAGACACTACAGCGGCGTGTACTATCTGTTCGACCGCGAACAGGACCTCGTGCACTACCAGACGCTCTTCGCGGCCCAGGCATGGCCCGAGTATCACTACAATCGCACGACCGGCAAAATCACACTGGCCGGCACCCATTTCCAGCCTGATACCATTGAGTGCTTACGCGACTGTTTTCTCTTCATTCACGAGCCCCACGGGGACAAAAAGTAATTTTCGCAGCATTTCTTTTCTATTTCGGGCTTTTCTATTAATTTTCTGCTCTTGAGATATGTTCCAGACATTAATGTTCTTTTCGTTTTTTGAGAAACGTTTAAGGTAGAACTCGGGAACGGTGTGCTGCCTTTTGTATTCGGGCATTCTTAAGTTCCTGCTTGTGCCGTTTGGATAGATGAGGAGCCTGCCCCGGCATAGACCGGGGCAGGAACACAGCAGGTTATTGCCAACTCGCCCCAAACGCCCCCATAATCTCGTTCGTTGAAATCGCAAATACCAAGGGGGCGTGGTTCTGCGCTGGACAACAGATCGCCCTCGTGGTTCCACTTTGTCACAGGGTCGCTCCCGGTCAGAACGAGCATCAGTAACTGAATTGTTACCGTTTATAAAATCAGACGGTCATGCGTTAGTTCAATTTCCGGTTTCACGAATCCCGCCGAAGCCGGCGAGGAGATTGATATCGGGCGCTCGATCATTGAGCACGCCCGCCATCTCCTCGTGGGCAGGGCCATAGAACGAGCCCACAAGGCGGCCCCCATCGTCGATAAAGGAATTTCCGGTTACGCTGATGTCATACTCGATCCGGGAAGCCCGAAAACCAGTGGCTTCGCCATCGACATGCACGGTGAGGTTCTCGAACTGTGCGGTGCCGTCGAGCGTTGCCAAGTCCACGCCAAGCTCGGCGTCGCCAAAAACGGGCGGCAGTTTCGCGCTGCCCATATCGACGCCAATGAGCGATCCGGTCCACGTCACGCGTCCCTGAGGTGTCGATGCATGAAGTTCGGCGAGAGTCATGGTTGGGGAAATCCCGATGGCATCAGCGCCGGCTCGCAACTCGTCCTGCTCTGAGATATCCATCCCTGCTTGATCATCGTACCCCAGGAAACGCTCCACGCCCGCACCCCAGGCGCTGTATTGGCCCCAGGCACCATATCCGTATACTTCCGTATCTGATGCCGTCTCGGCATCCAGGATGTCGTATCCAATGTCATCCAGGAATGCGAAGTCGAGCTCTGAGGGTTTGTACCCTTGCCTGGGCTCGACACAATACGCCATGATAGATGAACAGACTCCCAAATGAGCGTAATCCACGGTCGCACCGGGTGTATTAGGTGGCACCACACGTCGATTCGCGTCGAGCCATTGAAACGGAACTGCCTGTCCGCCATTGGCAATCCGCGACTGCGGCCCTTCGAAGGTGTGGTCCTGGCGGTTGATGTACCGTTCCACGCTCGGGACATTCCATCCGCCCTCGTGGCTGGTAATCCCAATGGCATGCCCCAGTTCGTGCGCCAGCACGTGAATAAACCAATAATTCCCGTCTGATTGCCGCTCATCGATATTGTCTTGTGACAGAGCAACCTGTGTAAACCAAGGTTCGTAATCATCCTCCGTGATATCAGCTTGTGTGGGGCCCCCCGAAGAATGTGTGTCCATTGTCGCATGAAGCATGGCGACGAACATACCGTCCGTTGAGACCTTTTCATCAAATGTTTCTGTGATCACTTGCCCGTCGGCACGGTCCGGCCGGCGTACGATCGTTGTTCCGGCCGGGACCACATGTGTGCCGAAATCGTCCAGGAGCCGGTACGACCAGGATTTCCCGGCCCGTTCCATCGACGCGCGTACCATGGGACCGACGTTCTGGGCAAACCGCCAGTCAAACTCGATATTGAGCGTTCCAGCGGGGCCCCCTTTCCATTGCCCGTAGGTAATCCCGTCACGTTCGCCGATTATTTCGACTTCGTCAGGGCTGACATTGCGGAGAATGGTTCCGGCATTTGTGGGATCAGCTTCGGCCATCTCAACCAAATTTCCTAACGATCTTCTCCGATCAGCAATGTCGGCTTGGTTGACTGCAGACAAGCCTAGTGCGCTTCTCAATACCTCTGGATCATTCCAGTGATCGAGTAGGTCTTCGGCTGTAGGATTGCTGCGCCATTGAGTTATAGTTGGTTGTGGCATAGCATCATCACCCATCATCGGACCCGTCGCGCCATCACCGTCACCCATCATCGGACCCGCGGAGCCACCTCCACATCCAGCGAGCATAAGCGTTGCAAACGCTAAGACCATAATACTAGTAACAGACCGGAACATTTCGCACCTCCTGTAGACAAGGGTTAATGATCACACCCGAACACAGTCGGGGGGGCAGCCAGTTCACATCGGTTGCCTTTCTCAAAGTCTTGCAGGACGCCAAGATTGCGATCAGCATGGACGGCAAGGGGGCGTGGCGCGACAATGTCTTTGTCGAACGGCTCTGGCGGACGATCAAGTACGAGGAAGACTATCTGCGTGCCCACCGAGGTGTCTCGAAGGCTCGTCGCGGTCTGGGCCGCTATGTGGCATTCTACAATCGGGGCAGACCGCATTCAGCCTTTGACGGGCAAACGCCGGACCAAGTCTATTTCAACCAGCCCAAGCCCATCCAGGCGGCGGCATAACCAGGGCGGAGAGCCACTTATCGACGGTCCGCAAACTGTTCAAAATAGTCCAGCCACCTCTTTCGTGTGTTATGTCGGTTGCGTGCTTATTCTAAGGGACTTATGCCTTTAACTTGACAGCGAGACAGCTACGGCTAAGCCCCGGCTCCTATATCTTGCCGCTTGTGTTTCCGTCGCGACCATCATCGATAGGCTAGACCATGAATGTCGCTCACCAAACGCTGTTCACCGGGGACAACCTGGACAGTCAAGTTAAATACATAAATCCCTATTATTTGCTGCGATGGCAGACCCTCCAGCGGCTCCTGCTAAGGATCCAATAACCTCACGATGGCCAGGATAACCGGAAACACATCCGCTGATCAGAAAAGCCAGCGCCATAATGGACCCGGATCATTTGAACATGGACTCCTCCGCGCTTAATTCCAGATTTGTAACAATTTCTTCATGGTTTCTACGGCAAGAACTTTACCCATCTCCTCAAAATTGATGTCACTGTCCTGCTTGACGCGGACGTATCCACCGCGAACGGCCGTCCATTTTTCCTTTCCTTCAAAGACCGCGTCGTTGAAAAAATCGGCTTTTACCTCTCCTGTTCTGATATCCAGCACTGAAACCCGAAAGACCGCGCCGAGTTTTGATTCCGCCGATGGCGCGATCAAAATCTTAATCACCATATCGGCATGGCTCTTCAATGCCTCGGTTTCAATGAATTGCCGATCATCCAAGGTGCGTGATGGATCTTCACGGACATTTTTCGCGTGGGTCAGCCTCATGACAGCGTTGCGATCAATGACCTTCACCCCGGATTCCAGCAAGGGGCGCGCATAACCCGCCTCAAACTCGAATTCCGTCATCTCCGACATGGATGGCTGCAACGGCCGCGCATCATCCTTCCTATATTCGACATTGACGGCCGATTCCTCGATGCCGGTTTCCTTCGAAGAGTTGCTTCCCGTCTCCGCGCGGGTCGCGCTACTGGTGCTTTGTACCAAGCGAAATGCCGATTCCATTTCTCTCAGACGATCACTGAACGTGCGATTCCAGAGCACCGCCATGCGTGGCGACCCGGCGTTGCGGTAGGCCTTGCGAAACGCTTCCTGTACCGAGTGGTCTTCACTGGGCTCTGGAATTTCTGCGGTGGGCTCCAGGACTGCCGGAGTGTCCATGCGATACAGACTGTTTTCTGGTGCCCCGGCTAGGGCATGCCCCATGAAGATGGTCATACCAACGGTGAGCATGAGATAAAGTGTGACCATGCCATTAAGCATTTATCTGCCCTCCCTGAGATCAATCAGGTAACTCTCCACAGCGGTGCCTGCGGTTGAGCGATCCGAATAACTCCCTATGCTTCGCGCCGAGAGATAGATGCGGTTCCAAGCCGTCATCGGTTCGGCATCCACTTGTCTGGCGTCTAGAAAATGCGTACGCGCCTCGACCTGCAACGGATAATCCGTACAATTGACAATACGGGCAAAGACTTCCACATTACCCGTTTCAAGGCGTTTGGCATTGGTGGCCTGCACCATGACCTTGTTGCTGATAGTCCCATCGGTGATGTTAACGCCATTGAGCCCTATCATTATCGGGGTAATCGAACCCGGAATTGGCGACACCAGGACAGGTCCTGTGGGCACAGCCTGAGGTTGCATCGTGCGGAAATCGCATTGAATGGACGGTGGTACGGCTTGGCAACCGGCAATGAGGAAAGCCATGAGAACAAAGAATAGTAGGTATAATCCGCGAACATTCTTGTAACGAATCATTTTTTTCTCCGTGCTTCATCCGGCTTATGGGCATGAGCGTGATTCATCAACGGCGCGCCCAGACTACGGTGCATTTCTGATCGCCGCCCTGACGGGTTGTCTCCATTGGCTTCATCCCGAGCCGCACCGCCCGTATCCCTTCGTGTATTCCGTTACGCCTGAGACCGATCTGGATTTCCGCGTCTGGCTTGAAAGCCGCAATGCGGTCAAAATAATCAGACGTGGACTCGATTTGCTGGCCGGCAAGACTCTCGATGATGTCACCGGCACGAATGCCGGCCTTTGCCGCCGGACTGTCAGGCAAAAGGTCAACCACCATGACACCTTGCGGGCTGTCGGAGGCCTTCATCCTTATTCCCAACCATGCCCGATTAGATTTGACTTCCGCCTTGGGAGCCATGCCGTTCACACGATACGTTCCATACGCCACTTTCTCGGGCAGGTTGTCCCAGTGGCGCGTATCGGCAGCGGGTTGAGTAGCCGCAGAGGCCGCTCCGGAAGCCAGCGAAAGCAGGCCCGCTGCCCCTCCGAGCAGACTCAAGCCAGGAATTTGATCTTCGATTCCGCTACCAAGTGCTGTGCTGGCAATGTCCGCCACCGCGGCTGTTGCCGAAACGATTGCCGCCGTCTCCGCTACTGCTGCCGAGGCTTCCTTAAATTGCGCTTTACCAGCAAGAATAGTGTCAAATTCGCGACCGCCGCGGGTCGTGGCCTGTCTGAGGATGTTTTCGCTATTGGGTAACCTATGGTCCAGCCAACTGACGGCATATTCGCCAGTGCTATGTGGGGAGGCTTTGATTTTCAGAAGTTCGTTATGTTCCCCGGCGGCATATTTAGTTGGCGCATAGCCAAGGTCTGCGAGGACCAGCGTATTGCTCCGCGTATCGGGCATGACCAGACTGCCATCGATGTCTCTCGCCAGGGCATAGGTTTCGTCGGCCAAATCGGAATTGCCGTTGCATTGTGAGGCCCAGCCCTCCAGAAAGGTGAGCAAGGCAAAATCTCCCCTGAATTCCTCCCTTTCAGCCAATGTGTCTTGCAAAAAACCGGATTGAAAACTGGCACGGGCGTTTTCATAATCCGCGCCCATTAAATAAAGAATGCCTCGGTAATAGTAGGCCATGGCGCGCTCGTAAGGTTCGCCACGAAACACTTTTCTGTCCTCGGCACTGAATAGACCGCGGGCTGCTTTGGCTTTTTCGTCACCTCCGTAGATCGTCTCGATGGTCAAGAGCGCGTCGTCAAACGTCTGAGCGGCGAGGTCGTTGTAGCCTGATTGCATTGCGGCCAACCCCGCACGCAATCGGTTCAACACATGGTTTCGTTCACCCTCTGCGACAATTTTGGCAAATACCGGATGCAGTTCTTGTGGCTTATCCGCAAGGAATGTATCTGTTTTTTTCTTTTCTTGTGCCTTCCTCGCCTGATCCATGTCACCAGAAGAAGCGCATCCTGCCAGCAGCACAACCATCACAATCCAAACCACCAAATGTCCCATAATCATGTGACGCCCTCTCTTTCTGGAAATGAACATAATCCGGCGGAGTTGTTACCTGTAAATAACGTCATCCTGTCCCGCCTTCTTGAAACTGTACTGGTTCGTCCAAACGACAAGGCCGTTCTCCAAATCCGTCATCCGAAAGACAATATTCATATATCGTTCCATAACGCCCGTGCTGGTGCGCGAATCCAGCGAGGTAATTCTTCCATTCAGCCGGTAATCCGCACCAGCAACGGCACGGGTGAGTCCGGTGGTACCAACATCAGTAATCCCCTCGCGCTTGAGGTCCCGTTCCTTGGCAACCATGTCGGCATTATCTCTATCAACAAACAGGATTCGGCCATTTGCGATCATTTGCAGTTGGGCCGCCAGTTGATCAATGAGGATATTTTTGTTCAGACGTTGCGAACTTTGGTTCTCAAAATAGGCGGCATTGACAATCACTCGTGGTGGCTCATCGGCGTTGCCCAGCACCGGATTGGCAAGCATGTGGCGTACCATCTTGTCCACCATACTTTGAACATCCTGGGACTCAATGCCTGTTCCTGTGATCAATCCTGGACTCGAAATGTCCTCATAGACGGTGGGCGTACCTGGGGCATTATTGACCCCGGTACAACCGAAAAGCAGTACAAATAAGACACAGCCGGCGAAATAGGCAGGAAGGAAACTTAAAGGAACTACGTCTAGCCATTTAGGGGGAACTTTGATCTGCTGAGTTCCCGGGTATCCCCCTAGTGTCTTGGCCACTAAAAAGCTGAACTTCATGATACCCCCCATTTTTGCTGCGACAGACTGCTCGTCTAAACATTCGCGTACACCGCTATTTGCCTCAACTGCTACTGGCTGATGTCCATATCCTCAGGGACCTGGGCACAGGGCAAACTGGAGCGACAAATGCGCATGGATACATTAACGCGCTGATTTCTAAAAATCAAACTCCATCAGACTAGATGCTACCTTTCTAACAAGCCTTCAACTACATTCAATTTCGTACTGCCCCAAACGCTCCGATAATCTGGTTTCGTTCAAAGATCCCGCCGACTTCTTCGTGAGCGTCACCATAGAAACTTCCCGAGAGTGAGTTACTATCAGCCCCGTCATTGAACAAGCCTCCTTGGACCGGGACATTCGACCAGGTCATCGACGCATAGGTGCGCGGCCCGGTAATATTGGTGAAATTCACATCCAGGGTATTGTCGGCAAAGTCAAAGGTGAGGGTAGCTTGCCCATTCACTGATCGTGTCGGCGCGGCATCGTCACGACCGACCATCAGCCCTTGCCAGGTGGCCGATCCCGAGGAGAGCGGGTTCGTGCCGCTTTCGGTGCCCACCGAAAACGCGTGGATGGCTTCGCCTCTGTTCAAGTTCCCTCCCACGGTTCCACCTAATTCTGAGAAGATAACGCCAAAATAATTCTTCCTTATCCAGCCACCCAAGATCGTATAATCGGTGTACGTGTCGTACCCCTCGCCCCTAACGGACCGGCGGAAGCTCAATTCCGCGGTGTCCACACCATAAGCCGGCGTGCCGGGTCGAATGGTGGTCTCGGTGGCCTCGGCAGGGAGGGTTGTCCAATCCGCCACCGTGGAGGTCGAGGTATAGCCTAGCCCCAATTCTTGCGTACACGACGCACCCCGGCAGACGACTTCAGACCGCTCACCAGGTAGCTGTGCGCTCCGAGACGTAAAAACGATATCAGTCATAAAGAGCCGGTCTGCGGCAGACTCAAAATTCGCAATCGTCTCCCGCACTTGACTCTCCGTCGGCGTGGGGTCCAAGACAGGTTCTCCCATGAATGGGCCCCGGCTTCCGCCACCCCCTCCACACGCACTCAGTAACAGCCCCGCAACGAACATAATCGCCAAAGTATGTAAATGCCTCATGTTGTTGCTCCTTCCTTAAGTTAAATGCTGACGGTTAAACCGAATCTTATTTAATTGTCACGGTGAACCGAGCCCCCAAAATTGGGGGTTTTTCTGTGGATGGATGTTTTCTGACGGTGGTGAGTTTCGTGGATCTTGGGAGAGGGGTATTTGAGTCTTCGACTATGAGGTCTCAGGGCCGCGGCTTAGGGATCCTGTTTATCGAGCAAACCATCCGCACCAAGTCCGCCTGCCGGGAAATGCCGAGTTTGGCGTGGATTTGCTTGATAAGCCACCGCACCGAGCTTTCCGCTCGACACGTCGCCCCTGCAATGTCACGGACGGTGTGGCCCTCGACCAA
>JGIcombinedJ30088_10003220_pt1 | contig 15200 bp, 15 predicted proteins | sample PinacodermPK_FD_30088 | JGI IMG/M metagenome (IMG submission 30088)
CCACACCCGGCCGGCATCAGGGGCCAGCAGGGTGCAGAGGATACGCAATGCCGTGGTTTTGCCGGCGCCGTTGGGTCCCAGCAGTCCGTAGATGCAGCCCGAGGGAACCTCCAGATCAAGGCCTGCCAAAGCCTGAACGGCGCCATAGGACTTCCGTACCCCCTCCAGCCTGATCACGATCTGCCCAGCGACTCAACTATGCATGAGTCTAGAAACCGCCGTCACAGGCTGGCGAGGATCCCTGTGGACCAATGCTCCAGCAGGTGCTGCACTTGCTGGCCCAGCAGGGTGGCGGTCCCACTGCGGGACCACAGGATCAGTCCGCAGATGCCAAAGAGATAGAGGATGGAAAACCGAAACAGGTTGGTGGCCCGCTGCCGCTCCTCCGGTTGTTGCCGGAGTGCGGTGCTGAGTTGCAGGAGACGGCCGTTGAGGGGCAGCACCAGCAAGCCGTACAAGACCCCACCACTGGGCAACAGGGCGCTGTGCCCGCCAAGCTGGCCACAGCCGTCAGCCTGGCGTAGTGACCGATGGCCCGACTGGTCACCAGGGCCCCTTTCACCACGGGCAGCATGGGAATACCCACTGCGGCATAGTCATCCTTCAGAAGCAGGGCCAGGGCCCAGAAGTGGGCCGGAGTCCAGACCATCACCAGGCCGAACAACCACCAGCCCCCAAGGCCGATATGGCCAGCCGCCGCCGCAGCGCCCACCAGGGGCGGAATGGCTCCCGCCACCCCGCCAACGACAATGTTCCGGCTGGTGCGTGGCTTGAGAACAACGGTGTACAGCAGCACGTAGCTACACAGACCCAGCAGCGCGAGTCCGGCNGCCAGGCAATTCACGCCCGCCACCAGCAGCATGGCGGCGGCCATGGTGAGGCTGACGGCCAGGAGAAAGGCTGTCCGCACGGATAGGCGTCCTGACGGCAACGCCCGCCCCGCGGTTCGCGCCATGCGACCGTCCAGTTCCCGCTCCCAGAGACAGTTGAGCACCCCCGCCGCGGCCGCAGCCAGGGCGCCGCCCCCCATGGTGCAGGCCAATTGGGGGGTGGGCAGAGGCCAGGATTCCGACAGGGCCATCCCCCCCAACGTGGTGGCCAGCAGCAAGGGAATCAGCCGGGGCTTGGCAACCTCCAGCCAAGGGGGCAGACGCAAATGCCGGCGACTGGGCACAACGGCATCACGCCCGGAAAGGGTGAGGTTGGCCTGGGTCATGGGGATGAGGGCAGAGGACGGAGGAGGACAGCCAGACTGGTCAGCACGCTGAGTAGCAGGGCTGCCCCCAGTTGGTGGCCAATGGTCACCAAAGGCTGAGACAGGGATAAGTGCAGCGTTAGTGCCCCCAGACCTGCTTGCAGCAGCACCAGGAGACCGGCGGTAAAGGCCAGGCGCTGCAGGGGACCGGGCCAGGCCGCAACCACGGCTTGGATCGGCAACGCCACAACGGCCACCAGCGCGGCACCGGCCAGCAGGCGATGGGCCGTGAGCCAATGGCAGCCCTGCAGCAATTGCAGGCAGCGTCCTGTGGCCCACTGGCTGGCCAGCAAGCCGCCCAGGACACATTGGATATAGACCAACAGAGCCGCCAAAGCCGGCCACCAGCGCCAAGGTCCCGTCAAGGCTCCGTCCACGTCGGGCGGCAGGGGACGTAGTGTCGGACGTAGCTGTTGTCTGAGCAGGCTCAGCAAGGCCACCAGCAACAGGCCTGTGGCCAGATGAGCGGTGACGATGTCAAAGCGCAGCAACCGGGTCACTGTCAAGGCGCCGAGGGCAACTTGCACCACAACCAGCAACACGGCTGTGGTGGCCAGGGCGGGCACGGTGGCGGGGACGTACCGACGCTGCCCCCAACTGAGAACTGCCATCAGAAGCAGACCCAGGCTCACCAGCGCGGCATCCAGGCGGTGAAACCATTCCAGAAAGACCCGAACGGTCATCTCCGCTGCGGGCAGAACGCTGCCGTAGCAGAGGGGCCAGTCCGGACAGGACAACCCGGCTTCCATCACCCGTGTGGCGCCGCCAACCGTTACCAGGGCCACCAGGGCCACCAGCAGATGGGTACTCAGCACCAGCAGTCGCGACCTTTGGAAAGGCGGCAAAGCCAGGCCAGCAGCGGTGGACACGGTTGAGCTACGAATGGTTACAAGCTAGCCGGGTGCGTCGAATCGCCCATGCCNGGCACCGCTTTTTTAGATTCCCGTTAGAAATTCACGGGAAACCATCCATACGCTGAAGGCAAGTGACAGGCGCGTGCCGTGCCGATTCCCGGGTCCATTCTCACCTTGGTTGCTGGCGTCTTTCTGGCGTTGATCAGTCTTTGGGTGGGTCAAAACATCAACCTGATGCCCGTTGCCGCCGCAGATGACGCCAGCACTGTGGATGCACTGTTCAAGGTTCTCTTTTCCATTGGCGTTGGTCTGCTACTGGGCATTACCGCCATGCTGNTGGTGGCCCTGGTTCACTTCCGCCGCCGTTCCGGCGATCACCTGGACGGCCCTGCCGTGGAGGGCAACCTTCCCTTGGAAATCTTCTGGACAGCGGTTCCCGCCATTGTCATCTTGATCGTTGGCGTCTACAGCTACGACATCTATGCACGGATGGGTGGCATGGCCGACTTCAGCCACCACACATCCATGCCGCCACAAGAAAACGTGGAGACGGCCTCTTCGGGGCATCCGGCGGATCCGGAAACCGTCATCTGGGGGGGGATTGACCGTGCCGAGGGAGCNGCGTTTCCCGTGGAGGTGACGGCGATGCAATTTGCCTTCGTCTTTCACTATCCTCAGCAAAACTTTACCACCGGAGAGTTGCACTTGCCCCTGGGGCAACCCGTGGAGTTGCAGTTAAAATCCAACGACGTGATTCATGCCTTCTGGGTTCCCGAGTTTCGTCTCAAGCAGGATGTGATTCCCGGCCAACCCACGGTGCTCGGCTTCACCGCAAATCGCCAAGGCAATTACGANATTATCTGCGCCGAACTCTGCGGACCTTACCATGGGGGNATGCGCTCCAAGGTGGTGGTGGAGGATGCCGNAAATTTTGAGAAGTGGCTCATGCGCAACACACCGGCNACGGTCGCCACAGCTCCTGAATCCTCTCAAACCGCTTGACCACGCTTCCACGTTCCTGTAGACAAGACCCATGACAACAAACGCCCTCCCGGCCTCTCCACACCCTGTAGAGGTTCAACATCACACCCCTTGGCACGAGTACTTCGGGTTCAGTCTTGATCACAAGGTGATCGGTATTCAGTATTTGGTGACGGGATTTTTCTTCTATCTGGTTGGTGGCGCCCTGGCGGGCATGATCCGTGTTGAGCTGGTGACGCCTCTCTCGGATTTCATGGCCCGAGATACGTACAACCAGGTCTTGACCTTACACGGCACCATCATGATTTTTCTCTGGATCGTGCCAGTGGTCAATGGAGCGTTTGGNAATTATCTGGTGCCTTTCTATGTGGGAGCAAGGGATATGGCCTTCCCTCGGCTCAATGCAGTGGCCTTCTGGATGCTTCCTCCAGCAGGCTTCCTGTTGATGAGCAGTTATTTCGTTGGGGGCGCCGCCCAGTCCGGCTGGACGGCCTATCCGCCCCTGAGCATCACCACACCCGCGGTGGGNCAGGTCGTCTGGATTATCAGTGTGCTGCTGCTTGGCGGCAGCTCCATCTTCGGCGCAGTCAACTTCATTGCCACGATCCTCAAGTTACGTCAACCTGGATTGGACCTCTTTCAGTTGCCCATGTTTTGCTGGGCCATGTTGGGCACCAGTGTTCTGGTGGTGCTGGCCACACCCGTGCTTGCCGGCGCCCTCATCCTGCTGAGCATGGATATTGTTGCTGGCACCGGCTTTTTTAATCCGGCCCTGGGGGGGAACGCGGTGGTCTATCAGCATTTGTTCTGGTTCTACTCCCATCCCGCTGTTTACATTATGGTGTTGCCTGCTTTTGGTTTGGTCAGCGAAATTCTGCCTATCCATGCNCGCAAACCTTTGTTTGGTTATCGATCCATGATCTATTCTATTTTAGGCATTGTATTTTTAGGGTTAATTGTTTGGGCTCACCATATGTTTACCAGTGGAACACCTCCGTGGATGCGCTTATTTTTCACAATTGCGACGGCCATTATTGCTGTACCAACCGGCATCAAATTTTTTAACTGGCTGGCCACCCTCTGGCAAGGCAAGCTTGCCTTGAACAGTGCATTGTTGTTCTGTTGTGGATTCATTTTCAATTTTGTTTTTGGCGGAATCACAGGAGTCGCCTTGGCTCAGGTTCCTTTTGATGTTCATGTCCATGACACCTATTTTGTTGTGGCCCACTTCCATTATATTGTTTTTGGCGGCACTGTTTTTGTTATTTTTGCAGCAATCTACCACTGGTTCCCGAAAATCAGTGGCCGTCTCCTCAATGAACACCTGGGACGTCTTCACTGTTTGCTCTCGTTTATCGGCTTTAACGTCTGCTTTTTTCCACAGCACTGGTTGGGACTCAACGGGATGCCACGGCGAGTGGCGGAATATGACCCCCAGTTTCAGCTCATCAACCAGATTTCTTCCGTGGGTGCATTGATCCTGGCCATCAGCACCCTACCCTTTCTCGTCAACGTGTTTCTGAGCATGTGGAAGGGGGTACCGGCAGGTGATAATCCCTGGCGGGCTTGCACCGCGGAATGGCTCACCAGCTCACCCCCNCCTGTGGAAAATTGGCTCCACGAGGCTCCCCTCGTGACAGAACCTTATGATTACGGCAGCACAGAGGACGCCATGTCAGTTACCACCGTCCGGGGCCGTGATCTCTGGTCCGCAGGCCGTTGAAGCCTGCGGGGCCAGGGCCGGATTCGTTGTTCTTCGTTGTCCTCCTTGCCATTCCTCAGCATGACCACCCTGATCCAGCGGCCCACCTCTCACCGCCTCGAGCAACAGCAGGAAGACCGGCAGAAGGTCCCGGTCCACTCCCATCATCCGGATGTGCGCCTCTTTGGTCTGACCGTTTTTCTGGTGGCGGACGGGATGACCTTCGCTGGCTTCTTTGCCGCCTATCTCACCTATCGGGCGGTGAATCCCCTGCCCGTCAACGCAGAGTACGAACTGGAGTTGTTGTTGCCCGCCGTCAACACCCTCCTGCTGCTGGCCAGTAGCCTCACCTTCCACCGCGGAAGCAAGGCGCTCATGGCCGGCAGCATGTCTACCTGTCGTAGCTGGCTGCTGCTCACGGCAGCCCTGGGGATGGCTTTTATGGCGGGCCAGATGTGGGAATACTTCCACCTCCCCTTTGGCTTAACCGACAATCTCTTTGCCAGCACCTTTTATGCCTTGACCGGCTTCCATGGGCTCCACGTCACCCTGGGCGCCATGATGATTCTAATTGTGTGGTGGCAAGCAGGCACCGAAGGACGCTTCACAGCAGAGAATCACTTTGGTTTTGCAGCGGCGGAACTGTACTGGCACTTTGTTGACGGGGTTTGGGTGGTACTATTTGCTTTGCTTTATCTCCTGTGAGTCTGGACTGGAACGCCAATGTCGAACAACGAGAAGATGTTGGAGGGGGAGACACTGCTGGCCAAAGTGAGAATCTTTGCAGATCGCCCCCTGGATCAGATCGCCAGGCTTTGTGGCTATGTCGGGCCGTCCGGCCGGCTACTGAAACAGCAGTTTTATTGTGCCCTGGTGCTGGCCAAGGGCTTTCGGATGCCGGATCAGAAAGGGGAACAACACAAAAAACGAGGTCGCCAGGCAGATTTTACCACCCGAGTTCATGGCAACGGCAATCTACTGGTCGGCCAGACGTACACTCATCGCGCCGGCATTGAGCCAGGCCAGGAGTTTTTTATCGAGATTCAGGAGAACACCGGATCCATCTTTCTCCTGCCTTGCAACGGGAAAGACCTACGTGTTTAACCCCATTCCCCAGGGCGGGGGAACCCGCGGTCTCCAGTTCTAGCTCCAACCCTGCTCCTGTAGCCAGGCTTTGTTGATGGCCTGCTCCTGGTGGGAGATGGGTTGCGGTGGCTCCAGGCCCAACAGTCGCTCGCTGTATTTGGCCAACAGATCAGCCTCCAGGTTTACCCAATCCCCCACCTGCCTGTACTGCAAGGTCGTTTTCCCCCATGTCACGGGAATCACTGCCGCCGAGAAGCGCTCTCCTCCGGCGCTGCACCGAGCCACCGTGAGGCTGATGCCATCCACCGCCACACTGCCTTTGCTCACCGTATACTTCCCGAAAACCGGATCCTGCCAGCGGATGTCCACGTTCCAGGATCGGGGTTGCCGTTCAATGGCCGTGATTTCCCCCAATCCGTCCACATGACCGGACACCAAATGTCCCCCCAGTCGGTCCTGGAGCCTGAGAGCCGGCTCCAGATTCACCATGGCCCTGGCGGCTTTGGGGTGACCCATGGTGCTACGGGCCATGGTTTCGGGGCTCACATCCGCTTGGAATCCCCAGGGTTCCAGCCTGGCTACGGTGAGGCAGACACCATCCACCGCGATGCTATCTCCTTGCCGGGGGCCGACCGTTGCAAGGAAGTCCGGATTTCGGATGGCAACGCCTCCCAAGCCAATATTGACCTGACCCATGGCCTGAATCAGTCCGGTGAACATGGCAGTTCCGTAGAAAACAAGGCACCCCTACCCCCATAATCAAGGTAGGCCCGCGATTGGGGAATGCTGACATGGTGGAGATGGGAATTACCGGCATTGCTCTTGACGTCACAAGTCATCAGCCCATTGTGCTGCTGGGTGATCCCGATGGTCGCCGTCAAGTGCCCATCTGGGTGGACAAGGTGCAGGCCCATAGCATCATCTTCGGTTTGAAGGGTCTCCATCCGGAGCGTCCCATGACCCATGACCTGATGCTGAATCTGCTTCAGGTGGCTGAACTGGAATTCGACCGCATCATCATTAGCAGCATTCAAGACAGCACCTTCCATGCNGAACTGCGGCTGCGACGGCGAGACAAAACCGTGGTGAGCCTGGACTGCCGACCCAGTGACGCCATTGCTCTGGCAGTGCGCAGCAAGGCCAGCATCTGGATGGTGGAGGAGGTGGTCAGTGATGCCTCCATCCCGGTGGATGCAGAGGCGGATGCCNTGGACACCGAAGCCTTCCGCAAGGCCATTGCCGAGATCAGTCCCGCGGAANTGATCCGTCGCTCCGGAGTTCACCTGGATCCACCGGCGCCATCCTCCGACCGTCCACCCCGNCAGGCCACGGACAACGGCGACGACCCCAATCCCGAGGAGTCGGAGGAGTCATCCGATTCCGGGAACTGANGGNTGCCGGCGGTGACTGCTGCTGCCCCTCCCATGACGTGCCGGCCCTTCGGACCGGGGCCGAAGGTGAGTGTCTTTACCTTGGGGCTGATGCGGGCCCTGGCCAGTCCTCTGCAGTTGCAGCAGGTGGTTGCCAAGGCCCTGGCCATCGGCATCAACCACTTTGAAACAGCGCCCTCCTATGGCCCTTCCCGGATCTACCTGGGCCAGGCTCTGGCTGCGTTGGCCGTGCCCCGGCATCGCTATGTGATCACCAGCAAGCTTTTGCCGGGGATGGACGTGGCCAGCGGCCTGGCGGTGGTACGGGCCACCCTCCGGCATTTGAGACTGGATCGGTTGGATCGACTGGCTGTCCACGGCATCAATCGGCCTGAGCATCTCCACTGGGCCTTGGACGGTCCCGGCGCCGAGATCCTGGCAGCCTGCCAGGCGGAGGGTCTTGTGAGACAGGTGGGCTTTAGCAGCCACGGCAGCCCGGAGATTGTGGAGCAGGCCATGGCCAGCGGCCGCTTCGGCTTTTGCAGCTTGCATCTACACCTGCTGAATCCCGCCATGATGCCGTTGGCCCGTCAGGCCATGGCTGCCGGCATGGGGGTGATGGCCATTTCACCGGCAGACAAAGGGGGGCGGTTGTTTGATCCGCCGGACTTGCTGCGGCGGCAGTGCGTCCCTTTCGACCCCCTGGAACTGGCGTACCGCTGGTTGTTGGGTCACGGCATCAGCACCGTGACCGTTGGGGCGGCCCATCCTTCCGATCTGGTCTGGGCCCAGCGGCTTGCCCAGGTGGGAGACGGTATGCCCTCCAGCGTGGCCGCCGTTGCCGAACGGCTGGATCAAGCGCGGCAGCAGCGGCTCCAGGACACCTTCTGTGGTCAATGCCGCCGCTGCCTCCCCTGTCCGGAGGGAATCGACATCCCTGCCCTGTTGCGATTGCGCAATTTGCGGCTGGGCCACGGGATGGTTGCTTTCTGTGAGGAGCGTTACGGCCTCGTTGGTCAAGCGGGCCACTGGTTGCCCACGGTTCGTGGGGACGCCTGCACCCGTTGTGGCGACTGTTTGCCTCGCTGCCCACGGAACCTGGACATTCCCCGCCTCCTTCAGCACACCCATGGGCTGCTGCAAGGGCCGCCACGGCGCCGACTCTGGGGTTAGCGAAACAGCCAGCCGGCTGCCCGGGTGGTGTGGCGGCGCTCCCCCATGGCCTCGTCCCAGAACTGTTGGTATTGCTTCCGGTGCTCCGGGGTCAAGGGTTGCAGGGTTTCTGCCTGTGCCATGGGCTCATCCCCAGGGTGAAGCAGGGTGGCGGTGGGTTGCCGGGCCAGTTGGGGCTGGAGAGCTTTTATGGGCAGCGGTGGGCAGAAACCGTCCTGAAGCAGAGCATTGAGGACAGCCCCCTTTGTGCTGGCCTGTAACCACGGNTTGGGGATGGGACCAGCCCGGCGGGGACGCACCAGCACCTGCCAACCGAGGAGAGGCGGGGACAGGGCGGGCCGCACTGCCACAAGCCGCTGATCGCGAAGCAGTTGGGGAACCACGGTCCAGGACGGCACCACCGCAGCGGACCCGTGACCGTTCACCAGGCGGGTGAGGGCATGGCGACTGTCAAACGCCCGCGCCCGGCGCACCACGGTGGCCAAACGCGCTGCCAANCCGGGTACAAGGGGGAGGTTCACGGTGTTGGGGGATTGTCCCAGGCTCTGTAACACCAGGCCCATCACCACNCGGGGACTGGCGGGAAGGATCCAGACATCCTGCAACTCCGCTGCGGCCAGAAGGGACCAGCCCTCCCGTCGGCCCCGCTCTGCCCAGGCCGGTTGGTTGCGAAAGACCATCACCCAACTGCCGAACGCCCAGGGGAACGCCATGGGAGCAGCGGCTGTGCCCCCCAACACCGCAAGGTCTCGTGCAACCTTCAGGAGCGGCTGAACCAACTCCGGGGAGCCAAAGGGCTGAAGCCGGGGTCGCAGTCGGGTGAGCCAGGCCTCCCCCACCATGGCCAGGTCAACGGCCTCGGTTTGAAGGTCTGCAACCAGACGTTCCATGCTGGGGCGCGACCGGGCTGCCCAGGATGCGGGGAGTTGTTGGAGCCAGGCTTCCGGTCCCTGGCCCTTCACATGGAGCAACTGCCGCTTCTCCCGCTGCCCCGCTGCCTGGGTGCGCCACAGCCACAGGGCTGCCGTGGCGCCTACCCCCACGCCAACGGTGGTGAGCAACTGCCGCCGTGTCAGGGACTGGGCCAATCCAGGACCGCGTTGATGCACCCGTTATCATGATGCATGGACAGCACTCCTCAGCCTTCCAGGCCGAAGCTGTGATGGACTGCCCTCAGGGCAGCCTCCCCATCGTCCTGGGCCACCACGCAACTGATGCGGATCTCGCTGGTGGCAATCATGGCAATGTTGATGCCCGCATCCGCCAGGGCGCGGAACATGCGGCCAGCAGTGCCAGCAGTGCAGGGCATGCCCGCTCCCACAGCGCTGACGCGGGCAATGGGTCCCCCCGGAACGAGCTTTGCGCCCGGCCATTGCCGGAGCAACGGATCCAGAGCTTGGCGAGCCTGCTCCAAATCCTGGCGGGGCAAGGTGAAAGCCAGGTCTCTGGCGGCGCCCAGGGGGGTTTGGCGGGTGCGCTCCGATTGCACGATGGTGTCCAGGCTGATGTTGGCGTCGCTGAGGGCGCGGCAGACTGCTGCGGCAGCGCCAGGCCAATCCGGCACCCCGTGGACGGACGCCTGGGCCTGTCCACGATCCAGGGCCACACCCCGCACGGCGGGGCTGCTGTCTTCACAGGAGACGGCTTCCAGATGCACCTGGGATGGCGTCAACTCGAACCGTTGCCGGAGCAGGTCGAGCGCCTGGGCAGCGTTGCCGTCCTCAATCACGCAACTCACTTTCACTTCGCTGGTGGCGATCATCCGCAGGCTGATGCCAGCCTGTCCCAGTGTGGCAAACATGCTGGCGGCAACGTCAGGACGGCCAGTGATACCGGCACCCACCAGGCTCAGCTTGGCCAGTTCGGGATAGGCGGCGGTGGTGAAGGGCTGGAGGCCTCCCGGACGGCCACTCAGGTTGCCGACCACAGCCTGGGCCCGCTCCAGATCCCGCCGCTCCAGGGTGAAGGCCATGTCGTTGCTGACCCCCTCGTGGAGGGATTGCACAATCAGATCCACGTTGATGCCGGCTTCGGAAAGAGCCTCGGATAACCGGGCCGCCACACCAGGGCGATCCGGCACGTGGGAAAGGGCAACGAGTCCCTGGTGACGCACCAGTTCCAGGGCATCCACGGGGTTGCCCAATTCCAGCGCAACTCCCGCTACCCGCTGGCGTCGGTTGCTGGTGAGGCAGGTGCCCGGGTGCTCACTCCAACTGGAGCGCACAACCAGGGGAAGGCCGTAATTGCGGGCAATTTCCACAGCCCGCGGGTGGAGCACCGCCGCCCCCAGGCTGGCCAATTCCAACATCTCGTCACAACTGACGCTCTCCAGCACCTGGGCGTTGGGCACAATGCGGGGGTCGGTGGTAAGCACCCCTTCCACGTCGGTGTAGATCTCACAGCGCTCCGCACCCAGGGCCGCCGCCAGGGCCACGGCGGAGGTATCCGAGCCACCCCGCCCCAAGGTGGTGATTTCCAGGTCACCGTTGGCGCCGGTGGCAGTGCCCTGGAAACCAGCCACCACCACGACTGCGCCCTCCGCCAGATGGGCCCGTACCCGCTCGGTGCGGATGTTCAGGATGCGCGCCCGGCCGTGGGCTGCTTCCGTGACAATCCCCACCTGCTGGCCCGTCATGGACACTGCCCCCACCCCCAACTCCTGCAAGGCCATGCTGAGCAGGGCAATACTTACCTGCTCCCCACTGGCCAGCAGCATGTCCAACTCCCGTTGGGGGGGATGACGGCTGACGGAGCGCGCCAACCGGGTGAGATCATCGGTGGTTTTCCCCATGGCGGACACAACAACAACAACGTCGTCTCCGGTGCGACGTGTAGTGCAAACCCGCTTGGCAACAGCCTTCAGGCGTTCGAGAGAACCAACGGAACTGCCGCCGAACTTTTGTACCAGGAGGGCCATGGCCGCCACGGTTGATGGGGTGATTATCCGCTGTGGCGCACCTGGGCCAAGGGCAACAAGTGCTCCCGAAAGGCCTGCCCCGGTGGTGTGCCCTGCTTGAGGGACCATTCCAACTCCAGCAGTGCCGTCAGGAGCTGTTGCAGTCGCTTGGGTGGGCAACCCCGCACCTGTCGCAGCAAGACATAGACCCGCTTGGGATTCCCGAAACCGGCAGCTTTGGCAATGGCCTGGGCGTCCTTTTCCCCTGCGGCAGTCATCAGGCTCACCCAAAGCCAACCCCGCACCTGGCTGACGAGGCTGGCCTGAATGCGCAGGGCCGGTTCATTGGTCCGGAGCAGCTCATCCAACAGGTGCAGTGCGGTGGGAATACGGTTGTGGAGCAAGGCCTCGCCAACTTGCAAGCCGGTTTGGCTGGTGGTGCCCACCAGGGCTGCCACCGCCTCCNCTGTGACGGTGTTGCCGTCGCTGTACAGATCAAGCTTTTCCAGTTCTCCCGCCAGGCGTCCGCTGTCGCTGCCCACCGCCTCCGCCAGCGCCGCTTCCGCTGCGGGCTCCATGGTAACGCCGGCGGCCCTGGCGGCACGCTGCACCATCTGCCGCTGACCCTGGCGATCCCACACAGCAGGCTGGGGGAAGGATTTCACCGTGGCCACGTTCCAGAGAAGCTTTGTGGACTTCAGACGACCGTCCGGCTTGTTGACGGACGTAAGCAACAGGTGGCAGTTGTGGGGAATCCGGGGCAGGGCGGTGGTGAGAGCCGCCAGCAACTCCGGCGGACAACGCTCACAAAAGGGGCTGCTGGCCACATGAACCAACCGCCCACCACCGCCAAAGGGGGCCATGCGCACGGTGGTTAACGCCAGAGTTGCCCCATCTCCTTGTTGTCCGTCCAGGCGTTGCAGATTGAAGCTTTCCCATGCGGGATCCAGAACCTTCCGGGCCAGATCTGTCACCGCATGTTCCAGTGCTGTGGTGTCATCACCCCAGTAGACGTGTACCGGCATGGAACCATCCCCCATGGATCATCCGATTTTGACGGAGAGTCTGGCGCTGATCCAGCAGCGCCTCCCACCCACCGGCTTCCACGGTGTTCAACAGGACGTGTTGGTGCGGCTGATTCACAGCAGCGGGGATTGGCGTCTGGCAACGGCACTGCGCTGCCCCACCGCTGCCTGTGAGCAGGCCATGGCCGCCCTGGCGGACGGAGCACCCATTCTCACCGACACCGCCATGGCTGCCGCGGCAGTGAACCCCATGGCCCGGCGCACCTTTGCCAACGCCGTGCTCAACGGCCTGGCCTGGGCGCCGGAGGTGGCCCCGTCCGGTCAAACCCGCACCGCCCTGGGCCTGGCCGCTGCTGTGGAGCAACACCCCCGCAGCGTGGTGGTGATCGGCAGCGCCCCCACGGCCCTGCTCCACCTGCTGGCCTTGGGAAGCCAGGGCCGTCTTGCCCCGCCGGTGTTGGTGGTGGGGATGCCGGTGGGATTTGTGGGGGTGCGGCAGGCCAAAGCAGCCCTGGCCCGCAGCGGCTGGCCCCACGTGCGCCTCGAAGGAAGCCGGGGTGGAGCCGGGCTGGCTGCCGCAGTAGTCAATGCTCTGCTGCGACGCGCCTGGTTGGACGGCGGGGGGGGTATAATACATGAGTTCTAAAGTGCTGAACAAAACCCACCAACAGGGAGACGACATTCATGGCCATGGATCCAAAAACATCCCGATTCCCCGGGTTTGACTTCGCGCACCGCACCTATGGCCGTTCTCTCATGGTGCATGCCGACTGCTTCCACTGGTTGAGGCAGGTTCCGGACAACTCCATTGCCGCTGTCGTCACCGATCCGCCTTATGGCATAAGGGAATACGAGGTGGAGGAGCTGGCGCAACGACGTTGCGGCAGGACGGGCATCTGGCGCATCCCACCCTCTTTCGACGGCAACAAGAGGGCGCCGCTGCCCCGCTTTACAGCGCTCGATCACCAGGAGCGCCAGACATTGCGGCATTTCTTCCATGAATGGGCAACCGTCCTGCTGCCCAAGCTGAAGCCCGGGGCTCATGTGTTCGTTGCCTGCAACGCCTTCATGTCCCCGCTGGTGTGCTCTTCCCTGATGGAAGGCGGGCTTGAGTTCCGCGCCCAAATCATCCGCTTGATCCGGACCCTGCGCGGCGGAGACCGACCCAAGCTGGGGGAGCAGGAGTTCCCGGACGTGTGCTCACTTCCCCGGGGCAGCTATGAACCTTGGGGCCTCTTCCGTAAGCCCCTTCCCAAGGGGACGACCCTGCGTGAATGCTTACGGGATCATGGGACCGGTGGACTGCGGCGCCGGATGGACGGCAAACCGTTCCTCGACGTGATCCCCAGTGAGCGAACACCTCGGCGGGAGCGCCTCATTGCCAACCACCCCAGCCTCAAGCCGCAGTCGCTCATGCGCCAACTGGTCTGGTCAGCCCTACCCTTGGGCGAGGGCGTCGTGGTGGATCCCTTTATGGGCTCCGGATCCACCGTTGCGGCAGCGGAAGCAGTGGGCTACCGTTCCGTTGGCGTAGAACGGTACAGCGACTACTACGAATTGGCAGGCGAGGCAGTCCCCAGACTCCATGCCCTGCCAATCAACGGGCTGTCAAGTCCGCCGCCTTCCCACAACGGGCAGGCGCAGCTAGAGCTTGGGGCTGGGGTTCCTGTAAATCCAGTTGTCCACCATCTTGGCGTGACCGCTGCGGTTGACGCTGGCTGTGATCGTGCGCCGACTGGTGGTTGAGCGACCCGAGAATGTCCAGTCCGCCTTTTCAAGCCGGGCGCCAAACACTCCCAAGTAGCGAAATGGAAACGGCGAGATATCTTTCTCCTTGTCATTGGGACGGTTCGACGCAAAGCAAAACACCATGAGCCATACATTTTCTGCATTGTGCCCTTGCCAGCCCCGGAGATAGCGTGAGCTTTTGACTTCAATTCCTTCCCGGGCATATTGCACCGTGTCGTTGGGGAACATTTCCTTCGGTACCAAGTCCGGATGCCCATTGTGATAACCATTCTTGGCTATTGTCCGGCAGTGCTTCGGGATGGTCGAGGCCATGAACTCCCCAATCATTGAGGAGAAAGTTGCAGACATCAAAATTGTCTCTAGCCGCGGGATGCTGCGACCATGGAGTTGCTGATTCACGAAGCCAATAAAATGGATGCATGAGTTCATCGCTGTGCAGAGGTGCTCAATGGTGAGCCCATAGGGCAGCCTCGCCGCCGGGTTAAAGCTCTCTATGTCCACTGGCTGGGGATGACAGGCTTGCAACTCAAGGGAAGAATCCATCGGGCTTGGCTGGATGTTCATGGTCAGGGGGCACCGTATCCACCGCCGCCGGGGGTTTCGATGATCACCATATCTCCGGCTTGCACTTGGACTCGATCACAGCTTCCCAGGGCAACGGTCTCCCCACTGGCGCGCTCCAGCCAGTTGCGGCCCGGGGCGCCGGAACTGCCGCCGGCACAGCCATAGGGCGGGATGCGGCGGCGGTTGGAGAGAATCATCACCTCCATGGGTTCCAGGAAGCGCAAGCGGCGGCGGGCGCCGTCCCCACCGCGATAGCGCCCTGCACCTCCGGAACCCTCCCGGATCTCGAAACACTCCACCCGCACAGGGAAGCGGGATTCCAACACTTCGGGATCCGTGAGGTGGGAGTTGGTCATATGGGTTTGCACTGCGGAGGCCCCGGCAAATCCCGGGCCAGCGCCCGAGCCGCCTCCGATGGTCTCGTAATACTGATGGTTGTCGTTACCGAAGCTGAGGTTATTCATGGTGCCTTGGGCTGCGGCCATGGTCCCCAAAGCGCCATAGAGGGCGTCGGTTAACGCTTGGCTGGTTTCCACGTTCCCCGC
>JGIcombinedJ30088_10003231_pt1 | contig 15181 bp, 12 predicted proteins | sample PinacodermPK_FD_30088 | JGI IMG/M metagenome (IMG submission 30088)
GCCTTGTCTATTGACAGTGACAGCAGCTGCTGTGACCAGGCCATCCTGACGCGCAGCGATCCGTTTTCCCGACGCTTTGCTCTCGCTGTACGGCTCTCCTGGCTATTGGGTCTGCTGCAAAGTGGTCTGCTGCCGTACCGGTTACACGAAATTCGTTGCGCCACCATACCGCAAGCATCATAAAAGACAAGCCGTGCACCGGATTGATGCTTGCTGCGCCAGTCGATGGCATTTGTTTGCAGTTCCTGTTGAGTACTGGCTTTTACGGGCAAGGATGCCGCCCGGGATAGACGCCTCCCAGAACCCTGAATCCCGTCGCATTGGTTACAGCCGGGAGATTGCCGGGCTGTCCAAGACACGCCCGGCGAGCCAGCCAGGCAAAAGCTGTCGCTTCCACCCAGCGGGGGTCAAGCCCAAGCGCACCGGTATCGGCGATATGACAACCCGGCAGTCGGGCCCGAATCCTGGCTACAAGCCTGTGGTTGAACACACCACCGCCACATAAATACACCTGCTGGCAGTCCGGCGCATACGTCTCGATGGCCTGGGCCAGCGTGCACGCTGTCAACTCCACCAGCGTGGCTTGTACTGTCGCTGCTGCCAGTCCTTCTTTGCCGATCCGTGCCAGGGCTGCGTCCAGCCACCCCAGATGGAAATACTCCCGCCCTGTGCTCCTGGGGGGAGAGAGAGCAAAAAAAGGATCGGACAGCAAAGCCTGCAGCAGGGCCGCATCCGGTGTCGCCGTCGCCGCCCAGTTGCCACCTGCATCATAGGGGAGCCTCTTGTGACGAAAACACCAGCCGTCAAGAAGTGTGTTGCCCGGCCCGGTATCGAATCCAGTGACGGGCCGTTCCTGCGCGCCTGGCAGCACCGTAATGTTGGCTATACCCCCTATATTGACAAGCACTCTCGATAAGGAGGGCTGGCGGAACATGGCTTCGTGAAAAGCAGGAGCCAAAGGCGCACCCTCGCCACCTGCTGCCATGTCCCTGCGGCGAAAATCAGCCACGGTCGCAATGCCAGTCTGCTCGGCAATCAGGTTGGGGTCACCTGTCTGGATGCTGGTGCCCAGGGCAGGCAGGTGACGAATGGTCTGTCCATGGCTGCCGATGGCACGCACCAGACAGGCGGGCGTTTCAGAGTCATTCAGTAATTTTTTGACAACAGTGGCGGCCAGGCGTGCCCATTCCAGGTCAGCTCGACACAGCCTCTCAAGCTCGTTGTCGCCAGGATGGCACAGCGACAACAGCTGCGTCCTGAGCCGGGAGGGAAGCGGCTCTGAAACAGAGCCGACAACAACAGGCTTGTCCTGGCGAAAATCAGCAAGGACGGCGTCCAGTGCATCCATGCTGGTGCCCGACATAAGGCCAATATAGAGTTCCCGGTCATCTTTGGTGATCTTCTGATGCGGTCTGTTCACCAGGCGCAGGTCCTCAATAAAGCCGTATGGGTTGTCCAGCAGAAAACCCTTCGTATCACAGTCTGTAGTTTGCTTGACAGCGGCACTGTCGCCTTGCAACACGCATTCCCACCCGCCATGTCCGGCTTGCGCCAGGCAGCGGCTCCCGGCCTTCTATCCCTGGGCTGGATGATACGCATCTTGCGCGACAAGGGAGTCAATCCGATCATGTTCCAGGCTGGCTATAAGGACCCGGGCCAATTTTTTGAAATGCGGCATTTCATGCGCCGGAAGCGGCTCGGCGCTGGGCAATTTGACTGTCAGAGGGTCACGGTGCCTGCCGTTGACGCGGAATTCATAGTGGAGGTGAGGGCCCGTGGCCCATCCCGTTTGTCCCACGTAGCCTATGACTTGCCCCTGAGAGACCCTGCGTCCTTTTTTCATGCCGGCTGCAATACGACTCTGGTGCGCGTATACCGTCACTATATCGTTGGGGTGCCGGATATAGACCACCTTGCCGTAGCCGCGCTGACGTCCAGCAAAGTGGATGACACCACGGCCTGCCGCCCTGATGGGCGTACCTGTTGCAGCTGCATAATCGACGCCCCTGTGGGGCCGCCTGGTTTTGAAAACAGGGTGTAGACGATCAGGATTGAAACGGGAACTGATACGCGTAAATTCTACCGGCGTCCTGATAAACGACTTGCGCATTCTTCTGCCCTCGGGGCTGTAATAGTCGCTGCTCCCCTCGCTGTCGGTGTAGCGCACTGTATTGAGAACACCTCCTCGATTGGTGAAGCTGGCAGCCAGTATCCGGCCGTAGCCTATCAGTTCATCGTCCAGATACTCTTCTTCGTAAAGCACCCGGAAGGTGTCTCCCTTTCGAATGTCCATGACAAAATCTATATCCCAGCCAAAAATTGTGGCCAGATCCATGGTCAACCTGTGCGAAAGTCCCGCAGCAGTGGCCGCAACGAAAAGGGAATCCTCAATTTTGACGACGGCCAGAGCCTGCCGGACCTCCGGCTTGCGAACAACTTCTTTTGATACAAATCCTGTGTCGGTCAGCACAAATTCAAGCGAACGGAGTCGGTTGATGGCATAGCGCAGAGCAACCAGCTTACCCTCCCTCAGGCCCCAGTGCAGCACGGCCCCGGGATACAGCCTTTTGAGTTGCCCTCCGGCTTCTGTACGCAGCAATCTGTACAGGCTGTCTGTGTCGAGTGAATTTTTGACAAAAATGTCAGACAGCGTGTCACCTTTTTGGATAGGGCACTTCTTCCAGACAAGGGTTTGGGCATCGGAAGACCGCCGGGTATGCGGGAGCGCAGCCGCCGCAATCCGGAGGGGGAATTCTTGATCCGTACTCGTGTAGACAGCATCGAAAGCCAGAGGTATCTCAACGCCTTTGGAACGCCCGGTGCCAGCAACGACTACCAGTGCCGTCAACAGCAGGCAGAGCAAAAGCGCCGCTACCCAAAACAGCATGCGAGGCCAGGCCATGCCCGTTTTCTGTGGTGCCGGGACTCCTCCTGGCAACAAAGTGGTTTTGTGACGTTTATCCATAAAATACAAATCTGTTGCCCAAGCGACAGCAGCCGAAACCGCCGTGTATAAAAAAACACGGGGCGTAAGGAAGAGAAGACCCGCCGTCCGTTTCGGCCACTCCGGCCCCCGCCGTCAAGAGAAAAAGCATCAAGTGTCAGCTACTCAAGTAGCCCAACTTACTCAAGTTGGGGCGTGGAGTCTATTCCCAACAGATCCAAAAATCACCCAGTACAGATATTCAGGTTCTGAATCTGGCGAGAAAATCTCCGGACCTGCCTCCAGCAGACCGAGAACCCGCAGGGAGCCCTGTGGTATCAAGCCCGATGATTCATNGGCTTCATGGTGTCGTTTCCACCTGATTACCATTTCAGAAATCAGGTGCGCTGCATGCTCTTTCCTTACCTGTATCTCTATGTTTTTCCATGCATGATGTCGTTAAAGACAGGTGCGCCATCAGGACTCTCCACTTGTGGGAAGAAAGACTTTACGCAAATCCGGAGAGTGTGACCGGGAGAGCATGGGCCGGAAATATACGGGAAAATTGGACATGACTATAGGCCTTGTGCCGCAGTTCAGCCAAGTCACTCACGCAGNGCTTGCCAAAGCGAAGAAGACCGATCACCAAAGAGCCGGTCGATGGGCCCCCTTTTTGTGNTNCGGCTACCATGTCCCGGTTTGAATTTCACATGTGTTGGTAACTTGCTGGAAGACTGCACTACTCTGAGCGACTTGCTGTCAGAAACGCCGGCAGCATCCAGAGGTTTTTGGCGGGTGTCGTTTTTTTGTGCAGGGCTGGATCGCTGGATTTATGCGCGAGTCCGAGGGGCTCAGGGTGTGTTGCTGCCTCATGAGTTGGCTCCTGCGGTGGTTCAGGGTTCATGACAGCTTGTGGGTTGCAGTACGCCAGGGGATTCAAATCCTGAAGCGGGACGCCATTAGCCCGTGTTCGACTGAAAGAAGATTGCACTCACAAAGTGCACTCTATGCTCAATATGCTCTTGCCTGTGTCCCAGATACTGGTGCCAGGATCTGAGGGGGATAACCATGGCGTGTCCAGGGTGGCAAAGCCGTCAGCGAACGCCAGGTATTGCGCCCTTTCAGTATTTCCTTCTGATTACTTCTCTTTCTGATTGGGTCGGAGCATAACCATGCGGCTGGATTCATCAATGACAAGAGACAGGGGGAGAAAAGCTGGTGTTGTGCAGGAGGAATCAAAAGGAAGTCAATACAAAAACATCCGGTAACGACATTTGATTGGGGGAGGCGTCGTGAACCGGTTGTCAACTTGTGCTCGAACCCATCCCTGCCGGGTTATCCAGAGTTATCGCCACCAGGCACTGTCTGGTGCCTACAATCGGGTGCTCGGGAAATCAGGATGTTACTTGATGAGTTGTGTCGTGCAGTTGCTCTCTGGACAGCCTCGGCGTCTGGAGGCTATTTATTCGGATTTTTCTCCAGCTTCGGCCAGACCTGAATCTTGCGACAGCATCCTTCTTCTTGCACCCGAAATGCCAGATATCACTGCCTGTCAATAGTCCAGCATTTTCAGAGTCAGTCATTCCTTCAGCGAGATTGACTTATTATTGTTCAGGAGGTTTTGAAGTTATGGGTATATGGTTTTATGAGCATGTTTCCGGTATAGCAATGCGCTACATGAGTTTATCGCGAAAATCACCGGCGCAGAGCTCGCGCCGGTGTCTTTGACCAGAATGTACAGCCTGTTCGCGACCCTTGCGCACTTGATGCCAGCGCCACGTCATCAGCGCGAGAGCCGCATAATAGAACACTCTCGCATCTGCGTGTTTATGGCCTTGTCGCAGGAGTCACTTGCTTGGAGGTCGTAGCAACCTGTCCCTGTAGTGTTATGACTGCAGAAGCTTCAGGAGAAGCTTTGGGCCTTCAGGTATATTCTTTTCAGGCTGTCCTCGTGCAAAGCGCTTGTTTACAAGCGGGTTGTCTCTATACCTAGTTCGCGATTGATGCGCAGGTCGCTCAATTCTTCGTCATCCGTCGAATCTTGAAGCTCCCGAATGGTACTTTGCTCGATCACTTCTTCATTCGTCGAATCTTGAAGCTCCCGAATGGCTTTTTGGATGTTGGCCAGTTCAGACTNCTCTCGCTNTTGCATTTCCACCATTTCGTGCACAACCCTTGTCCACTGATTTATCTTCTCTATATGCTCTTTTTCTTCTCTTTGAAGGTCCTCTATTTCAACCTGCTTATCGTCAAGAAATNCCTGATACCATTGAATGTNTTCTTCTANCGCTTCTCTTGTTTCTTGAGTGACGTTTCCTTGCTTTTCCCGCTCTTCCAGCTCTTCTTTCCTGCCAGAAATATGTTCTTTTTCAATTTGTTCATTCTCATTTTGGCACAAGGCAATGTCTCGAGATATCCTATTTTTATTTTCAATCATTTCGCCTACGAGTTCTTGTAGGGCGTCAATGCTTTGGGTCGCATAAGTTCTATGCGCTATGGCGGCATCCAAGTTCTCTTGTGCGTTTTGCAGCTGGCACCCAAATTCCTCTACGACTCCCCTGGAATTCCCAAAGGTAGATTTTTTGATGAATTTCATATGGTCGTCGAAAGCTTTTTTCATTCGTGCGTTGCTTTCTTCGCAGGCCTTCATGTGTAGGTTGATAACGTTTTCATAGGCAGCTTTTTTGCTTTTATCTGTTAGCTCTTTTCCGATGTACTCTATTGCATCGCGGGGATTCCGAATTGCTCCCCTGGAAAACAGACTGAATTTGCTCTCGTGGTTTTCATCCTTGTAGTTTGTGATAAGAGCAAGCTTTCTCAGAGAGCTTTTGTTTTCCTCGCAGTCTTCTGCCAACTGGCGGAGGACTCGGTGGTAGTTAAAAACGTCTTTTTGAAAATCAGCTTTTTGAGAATCAGCGATCAGCGTCTTTATTCGCTCCGCCAGCCGGATGTCATTGGCGTCCAACGACAGCTTTCTCAGCTTTTCCTTGTTTCCCGAAAATTCTTCTTCTGGGTGAATTTGTGTCAACTGATCAAAAGCTGATTTTTTGTTGGAAACGTCTGATTCTTCAATGGATTTCGCTTCCTGCAGGTACTTTGACCAAAGTGCCTTGTGCTCTGTTCTTATTTCTTCCAGAGCAGAGTTTATTTCGTTAATTTTCCCTTTCTGGTAAGCNTTCATGAACACCGGNGCCCCCACGGNAGAACAGGAAAACCGACTCGCTTTTTTTTCGCACTTTTCAAGTTTGGCAACCAACTTTCCAACGGCTCTGGTCACTTCTTGCGTAGTCAAGAAGTCTGCAGGTTTATTGTGAATTTCGGATATTGACTTGGTGAGTTTGTTTACGCTGCCAATCAAGTCGTTTATTTTTTTGGTATTTCCTTGCTTACCGGGCAGGGGGTGGCGCTGCCGCCAATTTTGCGAAAGAGTCTCAATTTGCTTGGCTGCAAGGTTGGGGACGAGGAGTTGCACTAAAATTCACCCTTATAAGTGTAAGGCCGTTCATACATTCGGGCGAAAACAGGTCGCCACAGGCGAGCATCGCGCNCCGATATACAAGGACAGAGGCGTGTATTCTTGCGCCGTCTGCCAGACAATGCAAGNCTTTTTTCTTGTCCGCNTCATGAAGTTTGCCTGTGGCCTGCCTGGCGTTCCGGGGCCATGTGGAGCGGTACGCAAGCTGCTCTCACAGNANCTCCGGCGAAGCGGAGCTGAGCGTGGCTGTTGCTTCTTGCTGGCTCTCATCGTCATGCAGGACGCTGCGGAGCAGGGTGTCCGTAAGGGTGCGAGGGTAAGTCTTCTCCAGCAAGAGTTCATTGTCATGGAAGCCAGGTCGCAGTCTGCCGGAAGCCCGCCGGGAAGAGCTGAAAGCGTACTGTCGAGACGCCTCCAGCTCAATGCAACTTCAGTATTAATACGTATTGCCTTCTGTTATCCATACCCCCACCATCCGGCCTCCTTGATTTCAGGCGGGATGGTGGTCGTTGACTGCCTTGTGGAGGCTGTTTGACTCTACGGAACCAGAAAATGCTTGTCTGTCTCGTCTGAAAGAAGGCTGCGCCTTGTGCGTTGTAGTTTTTTTAGAGGTAATGAAATGCTGAACCCCCATCTCCCAGTACCGACCATGCCCACCATTCAGGGGCTTTCTTCCCTCGGAGCGTCTGCCGTTTCGGGTGCTGGCGCGTTGGCCAGGAACTTTGGTGCTGCCGCGCTCGCTGCCGGGATAGTAGCTATCAACAATATTCCTGGCGGCGAAGCGGCCGCTCTGCGGGATAATGGCGATTTTGCAACGAAGGAGTTTGTCCTCAACATGACAGAGCCAATGCAAGAGCAAATCGCGATTCTCAAGGATGGCATGAATGCCAACCGCGATGCTTTGGCCCAGATGAATGAAACTTTACAGGCAGTGCTTGCACAGCCTGTAAATCAAGCACGGCCTGATGCCGGGATGATCATGGGTGCCTGTGCTCTGGCTGTCAGCACTGCTACTGCTGCTGGTGTTCTGGCGTATCAGAATCGGGACAAGATCAGTACAGCCCTCAGCAGTCTCGGCAGCGCGATTTGTTCTGTGACCAGTGTGTGTCGGAGCAAAGAGGGAACGGGATCAGGGGGTGGCGTGTCCCTCGCGGCTCCAAGTAACTCTTCTANTGTGTGATGCTGGCTTCGCCTTTATCTGAGCAGTTGCCTTAACTGTTGAGTGGAGGCCGGGGGGNCTGACTATCAGAGCCCCCGGCCTCAGCATTCCCACAAACCCTCCTTTCCCTTTCTTCCTCCTTGCTTGCGTTGATGCTGTTTACCTGTGCGCTGATTGACTGGGCGTCGTGGGGCCTGAGCGCTTTTGGACAGCAACCAATAGCCTCGTCTCCCGTGCTTTCATTGCGGTCAACGGGGTTCGAGCTCACCCTTTGCCGAGCCAGATGGATTCTTTCCTGTTGCCCCTTGCGGCTGGAAGCGGGTTGGTGGCACACTGCGCTGGCTGGCATAGTCTTCACTATTGTCACCCGAGTGATTCAAGAAGCAGATCTCCCGGATTTTCATGAAAAAAGAAAATGTTCCTCATTCGAAGGAAGAGCCTCTCTCTGCCTTGACTGGGCTGCGCCAGCGCATCGACAAGATCGATGACTCCATTCTTCAGCTGGTCAACGAGCGGGCGAAGACTGCCCTGCAAATAGGGGAGTTAAAGAAAAAAACCGACAGCGAACCTCAGTTCTATCGGCCTGAACGGGAAGCGCAGCTCCTGCGCACTCTGAAGAAAAAAAATACAGGCCCTCTCGATGATACGGCCGTCGGCGCCCTGTTCCGTGAAATCATGTCTGTTTGCCTTGAGCTTGAGCAGCCGACACGTGTCGGGTTTCCTGAGTTGGATGATATGTTTCCCCGACAAGCAGCTTTGAAGCACTTTGGTCGTACGTCTATCAGTGTTCCCCTGCAAACAACAGAAGATGTCTTTCGCGGGGTGGCTGACAAGACCATCCCTTTCGGCGTGATCCCTGTCCACAATGTACCAGAAGGCGTTGTCAGTGAATCTCTGGAACATTTTCTTGAATATCCGTTGTTCGCTTGCGGAGAAGTCTCAGTCCCTGTGCGCTACTGTCTGTTGAGCAATGAAGGGACCCTCCCGGGGGGAGTGATGCGTATTTGTGCGCCCGCCCGTGCGCAGGTTCGCTCCCACCGCTGGCTTGATGCCCATTATCCGGGCGTTGAAAGGCTGGTGGTTTCCAGTCAGGCAGAGGCCATTGACAGGGTGCGCAGCGAAAAGGCGACGGCGGCCATAGTCGACAAGATGGCGGCAGAGCAGTGCGGGTTGAGCTGTCTGGCTTCTGATGTAGGGAGCGAGGGAACATGTGTGGCACGTTTTTTGGTGATAGGCAGAACCCGGGTTCCTCCCAGCGGGCAGGACCGGACATCCCTGTTGGTTTCCGTGCCGGACAATCCCGGAAAGCTCCACGCGTTATTGACGCCCTTCAAGGAGCATTGTATCGATCCGGTGCACATTGCTGAGCTTTCTGTACGTTCGGCCGATGGTCGCTGTTGTTTTTTTGTTGTCTGCCCCGGCCACTGCGAGGATCCAGCCTTTGAGGCTGTAACAAGTGCTTTGGCGACACAGGCGGCTGACTGTACGCTGTTGGGCTCCTACCCGGTGGAGGCGTGTTGACGGCAGTGCGAACGGAAAATCAATCCTCCGATTGGCCCGCCCTGCCTCATGCCAGCCTGTTTGTGATTGGGCTGGGTTTGATGGGAGCTTCCCTGGCTGCAGCGGCCCGAGCCCGCAACATCTGTCGGGAGGTGACAGGCTGGGATGCGGATCAGGCTGTCGTTTCCCAGGCGCTGGCACTTGGTCATATCGACAGGGGCATTGACTCGCTCAGTGCGGGTGTTCAGCAAGCGGATGTGCTGGTGCTGGCGGTGCCGGTTCTGGCACTGGCTGACATTATAGACCAGCTGGGTACGCTCGATAGCGCCGGCAAAATCATCACGGACCTGGGAAGTTGCAAGGAAATACTGGAGGCCGCTGCCAGGCAGGATGGCGGCTTTCCTCTGGCCGGGTTTGTACCAGGGCATCCACTGGCAGGTTCGGAAAAGAGTGGGTGTACGGCGGCGTCAGCGGCTCTTTATGAAGGGTGTCGTGTGATTCTGAGCCCTTTGCCAGAAACAGCCCCCCCGGCACGCGCGCTGGTTCTTTCGCTCTGGGAGAAGCTGGGGGCGGTGCAGGTGCTGGAGATGCCGGCGGTTAACCACGACCAGGTGCTGGCTTTCACCAGTCACTTGCCTCATGTTCTTGCTTTCTGCATGATGCTCGCTCTCGACAAGGACGCGACGCCCGATGAAGTCTGGTGCTGCGGGGCCGGTGCGCTTGATGACCTGACGCGTGTTGCCGCCAGCAGTCCGGTCATGTGGCATGACATTCTGGTGTCCAACCGGGAAGCTGTGCTTGCAGCTGTCGACAGTTTTTCCCGGGAATTTGATTTTTTTCGCCGGGCCATCGCAGCAGGAGACAGCCAGGCGCTGCTGCGCTTGATGGGCAGGGCCAGCGATCTCCGACGTCACCTTTCGAAACCATCAGACTCAAAGACTTTCAACCAGTGTGTCAGCAGGACCAGAGGGACCCACAGCACCATGGTTCATTACAAAGCCAGCCCCGCAGGGGCGCTTGCCGGCAAGATTCGGGTGCCGGGAGACAAGTCGATTTCCCACCGTGCCCTTATCCTGGGAGCCCTTGCCGAGGGCGAGAGCTGCATTGACGGACTCCTGGAGTCGGAAGATGTGTACTCCACACTTCATGCTCTGCGGAATCTGGGAGTCAGCATTACAGAGCCTGACCAGGGCAGTGTGAAGGTGGACGGCCTGGGTGCAGGAGGCCTGAAGCCGCCGTGTGCGCCTCTTGATATGGGGAATGCGGGCACGGCCATGCGGTTGCTGATTGGCGTGCTGGCGGCTCAGGGCTTTGATGCCACTCTGACCGGTGATGCCTCCTTGTCATCTCGCCCCATGGGCCGGGTGGTGGACCCCCTCCGGCAGATGGGCGCACATATAGAGACAGCAGCCCGGGACCTTCCCCCTGTTCGCATTCAGGGGGGGCACTCGCTTCAGGGTATCGATTATACGCTGCCGATTCCTTCAGCTCAGGTGAAATCCTGTTTGCTGCTGGCCGGGCTTCAGGCCCGGGGCCGGACCCGGATTATGGAACCGGTTCGCTCGCGAAATCATACCGAGCTGATGCTGGCGTCTTTTGGTTATAATCCGGAGCGAGCTGATTCAGTGCTGGAGGTTGGCGAGCATGTGCGACTGAAAGCAACCCGCATCAGTATCCCGTCTGATCTCTCCTCCGCTGCGTTTTTTCTGGTTGCCGCAACCATTGCGCCAGGCTCCGAATTGGTGATAGAAGGCGTTGGTGTCAATCCTTCCCGTACAGGTGTTCTGGACATACTTCAGTTGATGGGAGCTGACATAGTCCTGGAAAATACCCGTCAGATGGGGTGCGAGCCGGTGGCAGATCTGCGCGTGCGTGCGACGCGACTCAAGGGGATAAAAATTCCGGAGCGACTGGTTCCTCTGGCTATAGACGAACTGCCTGTCCTCTGTATTGCAGCGGCCTGTGCCGAAGGCGAAACAGTGCTGACGGGGGCGGCAGAACTGCGGGTCAAGGAGAGTGACCGTCTGGATGCCATGGGCTCCGGGCTTCGGATGCTGGGTGTGTCAGTCGAAATGCGGCAGGACGGCTTGCGCATTCAGGGAGAGCCGGGACGGCATGTTTTTTCTGGAGGCACTGTGGATAGCCGGGGGGATCATCGCATTGCCATGGCGTTTGCGGTGGCATCCTTGCGCGCCCGCGACAGGCTGCGGATTCTCAATTGCGCCTGTGTCGCAACCTCCTTTCCTGGCTTTGTCGAGCTGGCGTGCTCGACAGGGTTTGATCTGGACACAACGGACGACAGCAACGATTGTGAGTAACTCGACTTTTTCTGTTATAACGCTGGACGGACCGGCGGGGGCCGGCAAGGGGACAGTCGCTTCCCTTGTTGCGAACAAACTAGGCTGGCGTCTTCTCGACAGTGGCATTCTTTATCGGCTGACGGCACTGGCGGCCATGCGTCAGGGTGTGCCCCTGGATGACGAAGCCAGCCTGGCTGATCTGGCAGAGCATATGCCAGTTGATTTTACGCCTTCCGGAAGAGTGATGATTCCCGGAACTGATGAAGAACAAAGCCAGATTCGTGCTGAACAAGTCGGCAAAAATGCAGCTCTGGTTGCCAAACTGCCGCAGGTTCGTCAGGCTTTGCTTNTGAAACAACGCGGTTGTGCCGCAGCCCCGGGGCTGGTTGCTGAAGGGCGGGATATGGGCACTGTCGTTTTTCCCGGGGCCAGATTCAAGTTTTTTCTGACCGCCAACGTGGAAGAACGTGCGCAAAGGCGCTATCTCCAGTTGCGTAACAGTGATGCTGCTGTTAGCCTTGGGCGCGTCCTCGCAGATCTTGTGGAACGTGATGAACAAGACAGCAGCCGCAGCCTGGCTCCGCTGAGGCAGGCGTCAGACGCGGTTTTGCTTGACAGCACCGGTCGTTCGGCAGACCAGGTTGTTGAGCAGTTGATGGGTTTCTTGCGAGACCAGGGTCTGGAGTGAGGGGCACCTGGAGCCTTTTTCCAGGGGGGAGGCTTGTCAGGATAGCCAGCCCGTAGCGACAAACAAGACGACAATAAGAAAGTAAGCGGTGAGAACAAGGTCTGACAGAAGGATGTGTGGCGTCTTTTTGCGACCAGCGACCTGTTTTTAGCGTGATATTTTGCCGCAGCGGCAGGACGGTCTATCCTCGGACCGGCTTGCTGCAAAATTGTGATGCTGTCCCCCGGAGATGAAAGAGACTCCGGGGCAGTGTTTGACATTAACTGGGTGCGTCGGCTGGTGACGCGCGGCACTACGGAATAAAGAACGGCCAAATCGCAGTAGCCTTGTGCAGATGTTCCTTCCTCATTCGAACAGGACCATCGACAAAGGTAGGCCGGGCGGGATTGATTTTGACGATGACTGACAGTTTTGCTGAACTCTTCGAGGAAAGCCTGAAAGAAATAGAAATGCAGCCGGGGTCCATCATTGATGGAACTGTGGTAAGCATTGATGGTGACTGGGTCCTTGTATACGCGGGCCTCAAGTCTGAGGGCGTGATTCCTACGAGCCAGTTCCGTGATGAAAATGGAAATGTCACCGTTTCTGTTGGCGATGTAGTACAGGTTGCTCTCGATGCTGTTGAAGATGGCTTCGGTGAGACACGTTTGTCTCGTGAGCGAGCCAAGCGGGCGGAATCCTGGAAGCGCCTGGAGACAGCCTTTTCTTCAGACGAGATCGTGCAGGGTTGTATCAGTGGCAAGGTGAAAGGTGGGTTCACTGTTGATGTCGACAGTATCCGGGCTTTCTTGCCGGGATCCCTGGTTGATGTACGTCCCGTGCGTGATACCGCGCATCTGGAAGGAAAAGAGCTGGACTTCAAGGTCATCAAGCTGGATCAGAAACGCAACAATGTTGTTGTATCCCGTCGTGCTGTTCTGGAGGCGGAGAACTCGGCTGAGAGAGAGCAATTGCTTGAGTCCCTGCAGGAAGGGATTGAGGTCAAGGGCGTGGTCAAGAATCTCACAGACTACGGTGCTTTTGTCGACCTTGGTGGCGTTGATGGTCTGTTGCATATCACCGATATGGCCTGGAAACGCATCCGGCACCCCAGTGAAGTCGTGACTGTAGGTGATGAGATCACCGTCAAGGTTCTCAAGTTTGACCGTGAGCGCAACCGTGTTTCCCTGGGCCTCAAGCAGCTGGGCGAAGACCCCTGGATCAATATCACCCAACGCTTCCCCGAAGGCGTCAGAGTCAGTGGTCACGTCACCAACCTGACCGATTATGGCTGCTTTGTTGAGCTTGAGGAGGGCGTGGAAGGACTGGTACACGTCTCGGAGATGGACTGGACCAACAGGAATGTGCATCCCAGCAAGGTTGTGACCCAGGGTGAAGAAGTTGATGTAATGGTTCTCGACATAGACGAAGAGCGTCGTCGTATATCTCTGGGGATCAAGCAGTGTGCCAAAAATCCCTGGGAACTCTTTGCCGACAGCAGCCAGAAGAACGATGTCATCCGGGGCACGGTCAAGTCCATCACAGATTTCGGCATCTTCATTGGCTTGCCGGGCGGTATTGATGGGTTGGTGCATCTATCAGATATCAGCTGGAACGAAGTCGGAGAAGAGTCGGTACGTGAGTATCGTAAGGGCGATGAAGTCGAGGCGGTTGTGCTGTCTGTGGACGCCGAGCGTGAGCGCATTTCCCTGGGCATCAAACAACTGCAGAATGACCCCTTTGTTCAGTACGTCAGTGCCAACCAGAAGGGCTCTATAGTCACGGGAACAGTTCGGGAGGTCTCCGCCAAGGCAGCTGTAATTACTTTGGCCGAAGAGGTGGAGGGCGTATTGCGCGCTTCCGAGATCAGTCGTGATCGCGTGGAAGACGCCAGCACGGTTCTTGGAGCCGGGCAGGAACTGGAAATCAAGATTATCAACGTGGACCGCAAGAGCCGTGCGATCAGCTTGTCGATCAAGGCGAAAGACGAAGCTGAAGAAAAAGAAGCCATGGCCGAGCTGCGTCGTGACTCTTCCGTTGGCAGCCCAGCCACTATAGGTGACCTGATCAAGGCTCAAATGGAAAACAAGTAGAGGGTGCTTTTACCCTCAAGATTTCTTTTTTATCTGTAGATGCTGTGGCCAGGGACAGACGTCAGGCAAAACAGAAGAGAAGGAAGTTGCGGTGAATGGGATGGCGGCTGATTTTTTTGTGCTACGCCGTCCTGTCTCGCCCACCCCTTGTGAAGGGGCGAAAGCTTGGGTTCAGGTACGCTGTATTTTGAAGCAAGCCGTGCTTTGTAACGAGAGGCAACCGGGCCTGGAAGGCCTCGCTCGATAGCCTCCGTAGCTTGCGCCTCTTTAAGGGGATTGTTTTCGGAGGGATAAAGCGTAACCGCTGCCCTCGTTCGTGCTTTCAGGACGCATGCGTCACAGATCCTTTTCCGGGAGAGTCTGGCTGGAGGCGCGGGGATTCTTGCTGAGGGACAGGTGCGTCCCTGCTAACTGGCGACCGGTTCTGTGCTAAAAACGGATTCGTTTTGCCCAGTAGCCGGTCTGTTCTTGGGCAGGCTTTTGGGTGCCCTGGAGTGGAGGATCAGAAACTGTGACTCGATCGCAACTGGTTCGGCGTCTCTTTTGTCGCTATAAAGAGGACAGGCAGCAGGCGCCAGTGGATATCAAGGATATCGAGCGTGGTGTCAAGACCATCCTCGAGCAGGTTTCATCGTCGTTAAGCAACGGGCGTCGTGTCGAGATACGGGGGTTCGGGAGTTTCTTCGTTCACACACTCGGAGCGAGGACCGGACGCAATCCCAAGACCGGGGATCCCGTCAGTCTTCCCGTCCGGTGTGTCCCCAGGTTCAGGCCGGGGAAGGCGCTACGGGAAGGCGTCAATTCGTGTCGGTGAATCTATGCTGGGAGTCTGACCTGAGGCGGTGTTGCCACAGGTCTTGGCTGCCGGGTAAGCCGGGTGGATAGTGTTTCTGTGCGGCAGATGGTTCTTCGGTGCGGCGGGGCGCGAATGATTTCTCCGGACACCGGATGATTCCTCTGTACGGCGGATGGTTCGTCTGTACGGCGGATGGTTCGTCTGTACGGCGGATGGTTCGTCTGTACGGCGGATGGTTCGTCTGTACGGCGGATGGTTCGTCTGTACG
>JGIcombinedJ30088_10003243_pt1 | contig 15146 bp, 13 predicted proteins | sample PinacodermPK_FD_30088 | JGI IMG/M metagenome (IMG submission 30088)
CAGGACTGAGCCCCGCCTGCCCCAGCACACTCCAGGGCGAGACGGTGCCGTCAGCGCGAAGTGCTCGGTTGAAGTCCACCGGCAGGTCCTGCTCGGCCGTGTCGCTTATGGCGCGGACGCAGTAGAAGGGCAAGCGGTGCTCCTGCGCAATTTCCGCGACCGCGGCAGACTCCATGTCCACCGCCCGCGCACCGTCTTGCCCGAGAGCCAGCTTGGACTCGGCGAACTGTACCACTTCGTTGACTGTAACAACTGAGCCGCGCTGCACATCGGCCGGGCATTGCAACGGCCAGCCCGCAGGATAGACACGGCTTCCGTCCAGGACCTGGTCCGCGACCACGACCTCCCCGAGCCCGAGCACCGGGTCAAGCGCCCCGGCGAAACCGATGGAGAGCACGGCGTGGATGCGGGTGCCGGCAATCATCGTGCGGGTCCCGGCAGCGGCGTTCCGGCGACCGATGCCATTGGCCACCAAGACTGCGTCGACCCCGCGGATCACCGTGGTCGCCAGCCAGCGCACGTCACGCGAGGAGTGCTCCACCAAGCCCGGGAAGCCCGCGTATTCTCGTGGTTCGGCCGCGATCAACAACAGCATGCGACTTGGGGGAACGGACCGATGGAACGCGACGAAGCGGCCGCACGCCCCTACGCCCATTTGATCGGGTAACACCGAAGAATACCAACCCCAAAAAGCGACAGGCCGCAAGCGGTTCGAATCCAATCGCTCCCGAATCGAGCGGACAGCCGCGGCCCTGCCGGGAAGTCAGACCTGAAACATGCACCCGCCCTGCCTTCAACGGATGTCCCGCTAGCGCCGGAACCGGAAGACCGGGTAAAGGGATATCGAGAGCATGAGAACAATCATGATCGGCAGGAACCAAGGTGCCAAGCCTTCGGCGTTCCCCCGTGCTGTCTGAACCATCTTCCACTCGATGTATCCAAACATAGCGATCGCTACCAGTTTCGAAAGGTTGAGGAACCTCCGAGAGAACGTGTAGAGTTCGGATGCGTTCTCGGGTGTAACTTCGATCGGGAAATTGTGGAGGCGAGTCAGCCGGCTACCCACAGTNAGCGCGATATACACGAGCGCCCCCACGCCGGGCAGGACCCAAAGAACAGATTTGGATCCAANCGCTCCCGGTCTNCCGCTAAGACCGAATATTTTNGGCACTTCGTCGGGCAGGCTGGACCAGTTGGCTGCCAGGTAGTAGACCCAGAAGAGCAGGATGCCGANTGCCACGGCTTCCACCAACCACTCGATCTTCGACATCGGTCCCGCGCTTCGAGAGCTAGCTGGATCCATCTGCTGTTCACCTCCGTCCCGCTCGATTGTACTTGGCAGGAAAGCCTTGCGCGCAGCCGGTACGCGCCATCTGCGTCGTGAAGATGGCCATGCCGAGGCCGATCGATCACCGGTGCCGGCTCCGCAAGAAGCCCGCAGGGACAGGCTCGAACCGGGCCCTCCAGTCGTGGTACAAGAATCAGCAGATGAGTAGCTTAGAGTCCAGCCAGCGCAGGGAAGTCCGCTACGAGCCCGACGAGAAGCCCCCGCGACTGCTCTCATTGGGCCTCGGCTTCCAGTACGTGTTGCTGAGCATCAGCGGAATCGTCCTGATGCCGGCGATCATTATCCGGGCGGCACGCGCGGGGGAGTCGTACCTGACCTGGGCTGTGTTCGCGGCGCTTTGCATTTGCGGCATCACGACGATCCTCCAGGCTGTTCGAATCGGACGGGTCGGAGCAGGCTACATCCTGCTGATGGGGACCTCCGGCACCTTCACCGCTGTGTCGGTGACAGCGCTGGTGCAAGGGGGCCCCGGTCTGCTCGCGACGCTGGTTGTTGCTTCGTCACTATTTCAATTCGCCCTGGCCGCCCGTCTGGCGCTGCTGCGGAGACTGATTACGCCGTTCGTCGCGGGAACCGTCATCATGCTGATTTCTGTCACGATCATGCCGATCGCTTTCGGGATGCTGGCAAACGTTCCAGACGGGACCCCGGCATCCGGTGCTCCCGCCAGCGCCGCAGCGACCATGATCTGCACCGTGGGTCTCGCGATACTCGCAAAGGGCGTTTGGCGACTCTGGGCCCCCGTGATAGGGGTCGCAGCAGGCTGCATGGTGGCGGCGTTCTACGGCATCTTCGACACCACGCGAATCGCAGAGGCCGCGTGGATCGGATTCCCGACAAGCGGCTGGCCCGGTCTGGAGCTGGATCTCGGCCCCGCATTCTGGACGCTGCTGCCTATCTTCGTGCTCGTCACCGTCGTTGGCGCGATCGAAACGGTCGGGGACTCGATCGGCATCCAACAGGTTTCGTGGCGGAGACCGAGGGCGACGGATTTTCGAACGGTGCAGGGAGCGGTATCGGCGGACGGTGTGGGCAACCTCCTATCCGGACTGGCCGGCACAGTACCTAACACCACGTATTCGTCCAGCATCGCAATCGCTGAACTCACCGGGGTCGCATCCCGGACAGTCGGAGTCCACATAGGCATCCTCTTCCTGGCGGCCGCGTTTCTTCCGAAAGCGACGGGAGCGATCCTGGCGATACCGGATCCCGTTGCGGCTGCCTATATCACGGTGATCATGGCGATGCTCTTCGTTCTTGGGATGCGGATTGCCGTGCAGGACGGAATCGACTATCGCAAGAGCGTCGTGGTGGGCGTCGCGTTCTGGCTGGGCGTCGGCTTTCAGAATCAGCAGGTTTTTGCCGACCTGCTGGGCGACTCGTCAGCAGCAGTCCTTGAGAATGGGATGGCGGCCGGGGGCATCGCTGCAATCCTGATGACACTGGTGATGGAACTGGCCTCGCCCCGGCGTCGGCGAGTCAAGGCGAAGCTCGAACTCGAATCGCTGCCGAAAATCGACAAGTTCGTCCAAGAACTCGCAAGCGACAGAAATTGGGGCCCGGTGGCAACAACCCGGCTTCGCGCCGCTGCGGAAGAGGCGCTGCTTAGCCTGCTTCCCGAAGAGGGCACTTCCGAACCGGATCATGGCCGGCACCTGCTTCTCGTCGCGCGAGGGGACCGCCGATCCGTCGAGCTTGAGTTCTTCGCGTCAGCCATGGAGCAGAATCTTGAGGACCGATTGACCCTGCTGGGGCACTGGACGGAAAGATCCGGCGCCAGCGAGTTCTCGTTGAGGCTGCTCCGCCACTATGCGAGTTCCGTTCGCCACCAGCAATACTTCGACACCGACATCATCACGGTGCGGGTGGATGGAAACCCCGGCACGCCACGGCGGGATTGAGCAGGGGCTGGAGCCCCGCCGGATGTCCTGCGTGCGAATCGGATAGCCAGCGCGCGCTCGACTCCCGCAATGCAGCTGGCAAGATGCTCGCCGGAAAGAGGCAATCGGAGGCGAGCCTACCCTACCATCCGTCAACGTCGGAACCGAAACGCTGGACCGGCGAGCCCGAGCCTTCCCGATACGCTGCGCGCACGAGTCCGGAACCGAGTTCCACGGGATCCGCTCCTCGAGAACCTAGCAGCCATGGTCGCCACATCAGTTGGGCCTTGTTGTCAGGGCGGGGGACCTTGGTCTTGACCCCATAACATAGGGCTTCATGAAGCTCTTTCTGAAGACCGCGCTGTTCACCTTGGTGATGCCCGGCACGTTCGCTGTTCTTCTTCCAGTCGTTCTCGCAGCTGATCGAACCACAGCAAGGGGCGTGACGTTGTGGCTCGCCTGGTGCCTCTTCGCGCTGGGCACCGTTCTGTATCTGCGCTCCGCGTGGGATTTCGCGGCATTCGGGGGCGGGACGCCCGCGCCCATCGACGCGCCGAACCGGCTTGTGACTCGGGGATTCTACCGCTACACGCGAAACCCAATGTATGTAGCGTCCCTGACCGTGGTCGCCGGATGGGCCATTCTCTTCGAGGCGGCTATTCTTGTCGCATACGGAGTCATACTATTCGTCTTCTTCTCGCTATTCATCCGGCTCTACGAAGAGCCGCGCCTTGCACGGGATTTCGGCCAAGATTACACGTCGTACGTGTCCCAGGTCAGCCGTTGGTTGCCCAGGCGCCCTCGCGGGAAGGTCGCCTGAAGTGCCGGACGCTAGTCCCAGCCGAGATTGATCACGCAGTCGGGAAGGCTCTCTTGCAGTGTCTCGACTCCGGCAGGCGTCACTTCCGTCTGCCATAAGTAGAGATTCTTGAGCTTCTTCAGGCTCTGCAGGTGGCTGAGGCCGGAATCGGTGACCGCTGTCTGATAGAGGTTCAGGTAGGTCAGGTCTTGCAGTCCGCTCAGATACTCCAATCCAGCGTCCGAGACCGCGGTCTTCTCCAGATGCAGACGCGTCAGCGACGTCAATTCCTTCAGATGTGGAAGGCCCTTGTCGGTGACGTCGGTGCCTCCGAGGTTCAACCACCGCACATTCTTCAGTTCCTTCAGGACCGACAACTCGCCGTCAAGTGCCGGAGGCTTCGCACCATCGGACTCGGAAGCCTCGAACTGGCGAATCCCCTCCCGGTTGCGCCCCAGGTGAAACGAGACGTCAAGGCCTTCCTCGTTGCGGGCCAGTGGCGTGACCTTCCCGCCTAGCTGTTCCACTCTCTTCACAACCGCAGGGTCGGGACCAGAACCAGATTCCGGGTTTCCCTCCTGCTGGGCAACCCCGGTCCCGATCATCGTCCCGAAGAGCCAAATCCCAATCGCAGCATTCCGCATCGCAACCTCCTTTTCCCAAGCCAGGATTCGATCTGTGACGTTGTTGAGTTTGTTCAAGCGCTGGGCAACCTGCACTGAGGGTCATCCCCAAGCAAGGTACCGCCGGATGCCAAGAGTCCACGATCTCGAGGGCTANTGCCCCCATTTCCACAGGCATAGTTCTCGGCGCGGTCATCGAGAAATCGTCGTGAGGGTGACTAGTGCAAAGATGTTGCCGTCTGACAGCTCGGGAGTTCCGAAATGATCGGACTCATTCGAACTCCGCTCTTGATTATATTCCAGTGCTGCAACCTCGGACGGCTTCGCATATACATCAAGGTCCTCCCGGGAAACCGGCTTGGTGGCGAGCCAGTTGTCTCGAATGGCTAGCCGCAGCCCCGCACCCCCGTTGAACAGGAGTTGTTGATGCCGATTCCGGACGAGGATTCGTCAGGCCGGTCCATGCACGGCACATGCTCAACGTGTTTCGAGGCGGTCACGGAGACCGCGAGCCAGACTCCTTCACCTCAGGCTTGGGACAAGACGTTGAGAACTGGTCAACTCCACGGGGGCACAGGACACAAAGACCCAGTGTTCGCGGATCGGCACTGAGCCTACCGCGATTCTTCGCGAATTGCGGCTGCCGGCGGAGGCACTCCATCGATGCACAGTCAACGAACGGTCAGGTGATGGTTGGCTGTCGATCCGTTTCGGCTGCTTCTTGCCTCTCCGGTCGAATGCCGTTATGCGATCAACTGCAGGTCAATCGCCAGTTCAATCGTATTGCCCTTCTTTGCAACGCGAACCATGTTCTGGCTGCCGGGAAGCGCGAGTTCGAACGGCTCGTTCTCAAGGGCAGTCAGGCTGAGTTGCACTTGACGCGGGATGGAAGCGGAGGGACTAGAGAGTGGAGCGAACGCATCCTTGCCGAACTTGTGACCGTCGATGTCAATGGTCATACCCCAGCGACGAACAAGGCTTGCAAGTCGATGCGTCTCAGGTACTACATGCCCCTTCAAGTACTGATGCGCTGTCTGCCTGCTCACACCCAGAACCCTTGCGATTTCCATCGAGGGCGTCTTGCCCTCGCTCGTTAATCGGTCACCGATCTGTTTGAACGCGGCTGCGACCGCTTTGCGAAGCTTCGGGGGTGTCTTTGCTCTTGGCATTCGAGATGAGCGCGGTCTACAGTAGCGGTCCAACGAGATGTATACGAGCCGAGCCAACCTCACTGGAGCGAACGCTGGCAGGATTCCGATGAACCTGAGACAACAGTCTTCCGGTTCCGCCGACCCTCATTGCCCGTGAACGGGGCAGGCTGTCACTCGTAGGGCTGAACGTCCGGCACGCTACCTAGCGCGCATTCTTGTCATTGCATTGTTATATACTACTAGACAAAATGTCAGGTATTAACTGACATACGCCTGATGACAGCGACGAGTCAGCAACTGCTGGACTGGGTTGACGAGACAGACCGAGTGATCGGCCGGGTGAGCCGCAATGAGGCCCTACGTGTGGGAGCGAACTTCCGCGTCGCCCATCTCTTTTTGTTCAATAGCCGATCGGAGATCCTCTTGCAGCAGCTGGCGCTGTCAAGACCGCGCCACCCAGGATGCTGGGGGTCTTCCGTCGCAGCTTACGTGACGTCTGGGGAAGACTATCGTCAAGCAATTGAAAGACGAGCCCGCGAGGAGCTCGGAGTCGGGCTAGAGAGTCTTGAGAGGGTTTGCAAGACATCAATGCCCGAGGAGGGTGGCACAAAGTTCATCACGCTCTTCAGCGCTCGGAGCGATGGTCCGTTCAAGGTCGATTCTGGTCACATCCTAAAGGTTCAATCGCTACCGCTTGCCGACGTGCTACGCATACGGCACTCCGAACCATGGACGTTCACACCGACACTAGTGCAATTGCTAGACCGCTTCTGTGTCAGTAATGGCTGAGTGCCAACCCGACCGGGCCGAACTATACGATCTCTATCGACTAGCAATCGAGGAATACCGCTTCAACGTGAAGCTCTCCTGGGATCGCACAAGGTTCTTTGTGGGATTGAACGCGGTGCTGGTTACGGCGGCGTCGGCTCTAATGCGATTCATCGACGGTCCTGCGATCCTGCTCGTTGCGATTCCGATCATCGGAGTCGTCGTCTGCGTTCTTGGGATCCGGACGGCTCGCAACGGACACAACTACTATCGGCGATCAATCTACAAGAAGACATTGATCGAGCACCAACTTGGGCTGACCAATCAACTGACAGCTTGTGGGTTCTCGGGTGCGACCCTCTCGATCACCTCGACTCCAAACCAGGCGGATTCCCAAGAAATACTAAACAATACCGAGGACTGGCTGGGCCGCAGGATCCGCATCCTGTCCAACACAGGACTTGTGATCTTGCTCCACCGGCTTCTCGGCCTTGCATACCTGTTGGCTTTCGCGACCGGCCTATATCTGGCTTGCACTCAATGACAAGACCGGCAGGAACTCACCGTCGGTCGTTTCCCGACCATTGAAATCAACTCGATTGGCCCAAAGACGAGCCCATCTTCCCCGCCTATGCGAGGGTAGCGTTCATCGTCCGCGGATTCGGCCTCGCCCAGTGGAGACGGCCTGGCGCGTGTACCATCGGCTCGGGTGGAGCGGTTGGATCAAACCTATGCGCCGGAGGACTTGTTGGGACGGCCTTGTATGCTCCTTTGCTGAACGACTCGGTAGAGCCGCCCCTTCATGTCGGCCCCCCGTCAGCACTTGCAACCACGCGAGACAGCGGTCTGTACCTCTCAGGTGATGGACGCCTCGATGAGGTCGCACGTGCGAGCGATTGCATCGTTGCTGTCGAATCGGTGTGCGATCTCCGTGCATCGGCGCCGAACTAAGTCGTCCTCGAGCAGCGCCGAGAGCTGCCGCGCAACGTTGGTTCCGCTGAAGCGCGCTGGAGCCAACATTCGTGCCACACCCAGTCCTACGAGCCGCGCTGCGTTGTCGGGCTGGTCGAAAGTCATCGGCATGACAAGCTGCGGCCTTCCGGCTGCCAGCGCCTGAGCGGCAGTGCCGATACCGCCATGGTGCACCAGCGCGGCGGCGCGGGGGAATACGGCACTGAAGGGCGCGTAACTGGTATGCCGCACCTGACTTGGCAACCGTGAGGGAAGCTGTTCGGCGTAGCGCGTCAGCAAGACCCCGCGCCGACCCAGCCGTTGGCAAGCTTCAGCCGCCGCCGCGAAGAAACGCTTGGCCTGCCGGTTGCTTGAGCCCGGGGCGAAGACGATCGGCGGGTCGCCGGCGGTCTCCGCCTCGCCAAGAAACACCTCCAGATCGGAAGGCACCTGCGAGACGCCTTGTTCGTCGTAGAGCGGAAACCCTGTTAGCGAAAGCTGGGACGGCCAATCCGGCTGTGGCGCCGCGAACCAGTCTGGGAACAGTCCGATTGCGCATTGCGGAGAGTTCCACCAACGGCTGGCGACGTGGCGCGCCGGAGCGAGGCCGAACTCGGCGCGGAAGCGATTCAGGCTGGGCGCCAACGCCCGGTCGGCGAGTCGGTCACCCAGCCCGAGAAACAACCTCCTCGCCAGCCGTGGCCAAGCATCGATGGAACCGATCCACTGGGAAGGAACGGGCGGCTTTCGCAAACTCCAGATCGAGGATGGAGCCAAGTGCAGCGTCACCAATGGAACGCCCAGCGTCTCGTGCGCAACCCGGGCTCCAAACGCAAGCGGGTGGGCCACGACGGCGATATCCCCCTTGGCGGCCTCCTCCTTCACTATCCTGTGCAGCATCGGAGTGCTGTACCGGATGATTGTCGCGAGGACGCCAAAGGCACGGAACTGGCGCCAGAGCGCCGGATGGGCAATGGCTTCGTCAAACTGCTCCGCCGTTCCGACGGGAAGCAGCGGCAGGCCGAGCCGATCAAGCAGAGGCGCAAAGTAGGGATTGGTGGCGACGGAGACAAGGTGTCCCCGGTCGCGAAGTCCAAGGGCTACCGCGACGAACGGATGCACGTCACCCGCACTGCCGATCGACGCCAAGATTACTCTCAACGCGACGCTCCGTTCCTCTCTGTCCCGTCGTCCGCTGTCTGCCGGCGGCATGAGGCGGGCGAAATCAGCACGCTCAAGTCTTCCCTCCCCAGCCTAGCGGAAGAGATCCGGTACGCTGGACGCCGCCGGCCACGGATCATTCGCCGCCAGCCGCTCCGCTACGTCCCCTCCCGCGCAGCCATTCCACGGCCCCGAGGAGGAGGAGCGCGAACACGACCAGGAATGTGGCGACCGCAAGAATCTCCGGGCTGATCTGCTCGCGAATGCCGCTCCACATCTGCCTCGGGATAGTCCGTTGCTCCAAACCGCCGAGGAACAGCACGGTGACCACTTCATCGAACGATGCGGCGAATGCGAACAACGACCCCGAAATCACGCCGGGAGCGATCAGCGGCAACTGAATCCGGCGGAAGACGAGGAACGGTCCAGCTCCGAGGCTTGCGCCGGCGCGCACGAGGTTCCTATCGAAACCGACAAGCGTGGCTGTCACGCTGATGACGACGAAGGGCGTGCCCAGGACCGCNTGGGCAAGAATCAGGCTGAGATGGGTCTGCCCGAGCCCGAGTCTGGANTAGAAGAAGAACATCCCTGCCGCCGAGATGATGATCGGCGTGACCATTGGCGAGATCAGCAGGCTTGTCACGAATCCTCGCCCCGGCATCGCTGGATTCGCGAGGCCGAGTGCCGCGAGAACGCCCAGCGTCGTGGCGATGGCGGTGGCCGCCACGCCGATCAAGATGCTGTTACCCAACGCGCGTTGCCAGACTCCATCCTCGATAACGTTGCGGTACCATCGCAGCGAATAGGCTTCCGGGTCAAGGCTCAGCATGCCCTCGGTGAACGTGAAGTACGGCTCCGCGTTGAAGCTGAGCGGTATCACGACCAGCATCGGCGCGATCAGGAATATGAGCACTGCCGCGCAAAACGCCAGGTGGAGGCCCCGGCCCATGCGCTCGCCGAATCCGAAACTCGCCATTGACTGCCGCATCAGGAGAGTCTCATCCGTTCGATGCCGACAAGGCGGTTGTAGACGAGATAGAGCAGCATCACGCCGAGCAGCAGAATCACGCCGAGCGCCGCGGCAAGCCCCCAGTTCAGCGACTCCTGCATGTGGTAGGCGATCATGTTCGAGATCAACTGCCCAGTTCGGCCGCCGACCAGTGCCGGCGTGATGTAGTACCCGATTGACAGNATGAAGACAAGCANCGAACCCGCAGCCACCCCCGGCAGTGTCTGCGGCCAGTAGACGNGGACGAAGCCCTGCCGGAAAGTCGCTCCGAGACTCGACGCCGCACGNAGATGCACAGGCGAGATCGATCGCATGACCGCGTACAGNGGGAGGATCATGAACGGCAGCAGGATCTGGGTCATCGCGACGAGCGTGCCGACCATGTTGTAAACGAGTGCGATTCGGCCNTCATCGCCGATGACACCGATCGCCACCAGCAAGTCATTGACGACCCCTTGGTTCTGAAGAAGCACGATCCANGACGTGGTCCGAACCAACAGCGAGGTCCAGAACGGCACCAGCACCAGGAGCAACAGCAGGTTTGACCTCGCCGGCGAGGCGTTCGCAATCAGATACGCGACCGGATATCCGAGAATCAGGCAGATGACCGAGATGACGAGGCTGACACCAAGCGTCCGAAACAGTAGCGGCAGGTAGATTCGCCGGTCCGGCGGCTGGGCGACGATGTTGCCCGAAGCATCCCTGTCCAGATCGATCGCATTCAGGTAATGGCGTAGCGTGAAGCGCTCGCCGGCGCGTCTCACAGCGAGCCACGCCTTCGCTTCGCCCCAGACCGGGTCAGCAGCGATCATGGCATCGCGCCAAGAGTCCGGGTCCGCATCGCCCAGCGCGCGCGCCGTGTCCAGCATCGTGCTGCGCATGCCGCTCTCCAAGCGGTTGACGCGGGTCGCCACGCTGCCCAGCTTGCGTTGCTCGTCCAGCAGGCGGAACTCCGTTGCCAGAGTCCGGAACATGTCCTCGCTTGGAACGGAGGTTCCATCCCACGCTTCAAGCGATGCGAGAGTTTGCGGCAGCGCGTCGGCCACCTGCGGTTCGTGGATGCTCCGGACCAGGATCGAGCCGAGCGGCGCGATGAAAGTCACGCCCACGAAGAAAACGAGCGGCAGCGTCAGTGCGGCCGCTCGGAGCCGGGCACTCCTCAGCGGGCGAGCCATGCGCTGAAACGCTCGGTCATCTCTTCGGCATGGTTCGTCCACCATTCCGGGTTGTTGCGCAGCGCTCGGGCCAAGTTCTCGGGAGCGCTCGGCATATGGGGGCGCATGTCGATGCCGGTTTCGGCATGCGTGGTGATCAGGTCCATGCCTGACCGGCGGGTGGGACTGTAAGCGATGTAGCGCCCGACAGCCGCCATGGATTCGATCCGGGAAGCGAACAAGAGAAACTGCTTGGCCGCCTCGATTCTGGGAGTCCCGGCAACGATGGCCAGCTGACCGTAGTCCAGGACCTGACCGTCCCACACGATCGTGAAGGGCTGGTCTTCCAGTACCTGCGCGTTGAATATGCGCCCGTTAAAGGCGGTGCTCATTATGACTTCCCGATCCGCAAGCATCTGCGGCGGCTGGGCTCCTGTCTCCCACCAGACAACGTCCGACTTGATCGAGTCGAGCTTGCGGAACGCGCGATCCACCCCCTCCGGCGTGCTCAGCACGGCATACACCTCTTCGGTGGGCACGCCGTCTGCCATCAGGGCGAGCTCGAGGTTGACAACGGGTGTTCGACGCATTCCGCGGCGACCTGGGAACTTGCCAAGGTCAAAGAAGTCCTCGAGCGTGGACGGCCGCTCGCCGGAAAAGCTCTCGCGGTTATAAGCGTAGACGCCCGAGTAGTACGTCCCACCTCCGCCGCATTCGGAATAGGTTCCCTCGAAGTAGTCGTCGCGCGCGGAGGTACCGTCCGGAGCTGGCGGGAACTCGTCAATGTCGATGACTTCGAACAGGCCTTCGTCGCATCCCTTGACGACGTCCGCAAACTCGAGGTCAACGACATCCCAATGGACATTGCCGGTCTCTACCTGGGCGCGAATCTGCGCGAGCCCGCCGTTGAAGCTCTCGACACGCACTTCAATGCCGGTCTCGGCGCTGAAGGGGTCAAAGAATGCCTTCTTGCAGGCCTCCGCGTACGACCCGCCCCAGGAAACCACGGTTATTCCGCCGGTTCCGCATCCCGCGTGCCAGCAGACAAGCGCCGCCAAGAGGAACGTGACGAAGACTTGCCTCCCGCCTCGCGCCGCCGCCTTCCGCTCGCTTCGATGTCCTGTCATCACTCGACTCCTTCTCCTGGTTGTTGACTGTGGTCGCCACTCGCGGCTCCCCGGCCGGCCCGGGCCGCCGGGGCCGAATGTGGTCCCGCAGGCCAACCGGTCGGGAGCGGACCGTGGGCTCTCATTCGCCCGGCCCTTCCCCGCTGCCTCCCCCAGGACCGTCATCGGGAAGGGCTCGGCAGTCGGTTACGGCCCAGCCGACGGAAACGCGATCGCCTTCCAGCACGGCGCCGTGGCCCACGATGTTCGGAATCTTGACGATGAAATTCGGATTGCCGCACAGATTGAGACGCAGCCGCAAGTGGTCTCCAATGAACAGAATGTCGTCGATCCGGGCTTCGAACTCGTTGCTGAAAACGCCGGGCTTGGCTAGGCCAACCCGTTCCGGTCGAATCGCGAGGGAGGCGCTCTGGCCGGGCCGGCACTCGCGGACCGGAAACGCTCGGACTATCCCGTCTGGCGTCTCGACCTCGCAGACACCGCGACTGACAGCACTGATCCGTCCGCGCAGGATGTTGTTATCGCCGATGAAGCTNGCAACAAATTCGCGTTCAGGTTCCTCGTAGAGAATCTCTGGTCCTGCAACCTGTTGTACCTGACCGCGGTGGAAAACGGCCACGCGCGATGACATCGCCATCGCCTCCTGCTGGTCGTGGGTGACGTACACCACGGTAACCCCGAGGTCCTGCTGGATTCGGCGGATCTCGAATTGCATCTCCTCGCGCAGGCGCCGGTCGAGCGCTCCGAGTGGCTCATCCATGAGCACCAGGGTCGGCCGGAACACGAGCGCCCGGGCAATCGCGACGCGTTGCTGCTGGCCGCCGGACAGCTCGCCCGGACGGCGGTCCTCGAGACCCTCGAGGCGCACGATCTCAAGCGCCTGCCGGACCCGTCCGGCCCCTTGTTCCGCGGGGACGCCCCGCACCTCCAGAGGAAACGCGAGATTGCGACCCACTGTCATGTGCGGAAAGAGGGCATAGTTCTGAAAGACGACTCCGATACCCCGTTTCCGGGGAGGGAGATTCTGCACGGATCGCCCGTTGATCGATATCTCGCCGGCGGTGGGCACCTCGAATCCGGCGAGCATCATCAGGCAAGTGGTCTTGCCCGAGCCGGACGGGCCCAGCAGCGTGAAAAACTCGCCCCTTCTAACGCGGAGGTCGAGATTCTGGACGACCATCGTCCGGCCATCGTACGTCTTGCTGACGCCCCGGAACTCGATGTGCGTCTCGGTGCCTGTATCCGCCATCGCGCTCAGCCGACATTCGTGCGCTGTGGTCGATTCCAGCAGGGGACCCAGGCCAGCGGGAATTGCAAGAATACCACAAGTCAAGGGGAATCTCCGATCAAACGTCCGACGACAGCCGCGCTTGCAGACAAGCGCCCGCTGGCGGCATCAGGTGCGATCCGGCAAGGCAGAACTGGAACCGGGAGGCCGCCTGCGACACACCCCGGGGCTGATCGGGCGCCGGTGACGCGCGGAACTGCCCGAGGCTGTCATGACTCGTGTATGAGTCCCATAAGAATTTCTTGCTTCACACCGGGGACGGGGGCGTGCTAGCTTCGGAACAGATAGGCGGGCAGCCAAGCAGCGCCCGCGTTCTCGCAGCCCGAGGACCCAGCTCGTCCTAGTGGCTTGATCCCCGTAGATTCGAAGGCACCGAATCGCTCGGCTCATGGCAGAGCCGGATGGGGAACCGCCCGTTCCCGAAATAGCGATGCATGACCCGCGCCGCGCTCCGGCATCGGAGGGCCGTAGCGGTGAAGGTGCATCGGAACCCGACGGGCGCGTACAGAAGGGAATCAAGCGCAATCAATGGACACGAACCTCGCAGCAGAGCAGCATGTCGCGAACCCGTTCAAGATCCTGGGGTCGACGGCACCGCTACGCGCGCCGCGAGAGTCCGCGGGGCGGTCTCCGCTGATTCCAAACATCCCGCTGGAAGACGGGCAGCAGTACCGGTTCCACTTCGACATGTCCAAGTGCGTCGGCTGCAAGTGCTGCGAGGTGGCCTGCGCCGAGCAAAACAACAACCCGGCGGACGTGTCTTGGCGTCGTGTCGGCGAGGTCGAGGGGGGCGTCTTTCCCCACACCCAACGCATGCATCTCTCGATGGGATGCAACCACTGCTTGGACCCGTCGTGCATGACCGGCTGTCCGACGATGGCCTATTCCAAGGATCCCAAGACCGGCATCGTACATCACAACGCAGATGCCTGTATCGGGTGCGAATACTGCATCTGGAACTGCCCATACAGCGTGCCGACATTCAACGAGGAGCGCGGCGTCGTCGGCAAGTGCGACATGTGCCACGGCCGCCTCGCAGAAGGAGACGCGCCGGCGTGCGTCGATACGTGTCCCTCGGAAGCGCTTTCGATCGAGATCGTGGATATCGACAGGTGGAGGCGAGAATACCGGGACGAGGCAAATGCTCCCGGCCTGCCTAGCGCTGACGACACGATTTCAACAACCCGGGTCACCCTGCCCGACGAGCTTCCCCTTGATGCCGAGAAAGCCGATTTCCACCGGATCCGTCCCTCCAAGCCGCATTACTCACTGGTGCTGATGACGGTCCTGACCCAGCTCTCCGTTGCGGGCTTCGCAACGACATGGATCCTGGCCTTTCTTGGCGGGTCCGAAGTACTGGAGGCGGCGGCCTTGGTCATGCTGGGCCTCGGCGTGGCCTCGTTCGCCGCTTCGCCGTTGCACCTGGGACGCCCGGCGTTCGCACCCCTGGCGATCCGCAACCTCAAGACGTCCTGGCTCAGCCGCGAGATTCTCGGCCTCAGCTTGTTCGGAGCAACAGCATCGGCGTACGCAGTCATGCTGCTGCTCGGAACGCCAGGCGTGGAATTGATGGGAGGCGCCGCCTCGGCGATCGGAGCCGTTTCCATGTACGCAACGTCGCGGATTTACCTGGTCCCGGGCCGGCCCGCCTGGAACAGCCTGCACACAATTGCTGATTTCTTCCTAACGGGACTGACGCTGGGCCCTCTGCTCCTGGCGGCACTGGGAGCGCATCCCGAGCGGAGCCTGCTCGTTGCCGCGGCCGGGGCTGCGGTCGCCCACATACTCGCTGAGACGTGGCGCTTCCTGAGCCTCGTGCGATCCGAAGTGTGCGAGAGGCAGGCAACGGCTCGGCTGCTCTGCGGGCCGCTCTCGCGACTGTTCCTG
>JGIcombinedJ30088_10003249_pt1 | contig 15132 bp, 12 predicted proteins | sample PinacodermPK_FD_30088 | JGI IMG/M metagenome (IMG submission 30088)
CTGTAGATGCGAAAGTCTTTGTCGAGCGTGATCGCATCGTGGATACCCAGCCGTTGCATGACAGCCCAACTGGTTCGGTCCGACAGTGAGAATCGCTGGTCAGGGAAGGCCGTGTCTATGGCCGCGGCAACCTCCAGGTCTGAGAGGCCCGATACTTCGACCTTCGCTATACCACCGCGGATGCCGTTGATCAGACGCTCGGCCGGCTCGAAGCCATGGCGAAAACGCATGACGGTCCATGTTTCGTGCAACACATGATCGCTTGTGATCAGACGCCCTCGACGGTCATCAAGCGCTGCGACGACACGCTCATGCGATGCCTCGTCACTGTTGGCCAGCGACACCCAAGCCGAGGTGTCTACATACCAGTAGTCCACGCGTCAGCCGCGCCTGTGCGTCAGCAGGGCGTCGGTAGCTTCACCAATGAGCCGTTCGCCGTCATCGGCCATGTCGTACGCAGGGCCGGTCACTATCCCTCGAATCGATTCGATGTCTCCTTGAGGATCGGTGCCGAGCAGTTCCTGCGCAAGAAGCCGCCGTGTGAACTCCGCGAAGCTAATTCCGAGTTCAGAGGAGCGCTGCTTGGCAAGCTTGTGTATGTGGTCAGGCACGGTCACCACTGTTCGCATAGGTGATATCATAGCATCACTTGATCACTTGGCCGTTCGCCCCGAAAAGATCACGAGCGAATCGAACGGCAGTCCCGGCGTCGGCAGGCCGGCGCGCAGACCGAGAACTTCAACCAAGGTGCTGTGTGCCCGTGGCCCCACGTTTTTGGTAAGAGCGTGCTCGGTTAGGCACCACGGTTCTTGGTAGGTGTCGATTCGGCCGTGATCGGTGGCGCAAAGCGGGAAGTCAGGGGATCGCCGCTATTGCCGAAATCTCAAGCGTTCCCGCAGATCGGCACCTAACCGCTAACGCTCTAAGGCTTAAGGTGTTCGGCGGCGAGTTCAAGGACAATGCCGGCGGGGGAGTTTGGATTCCAGTGACGGCACTGACCTTAGACGGGGACTACGTCGATGCGTCGATTGCTGGCAGCCGCGAGGATGGACAGGTCGCTTGGGTCCGAGGTGATAATCTGGTCGCCGTGGTCAGCAAGCGCGACTAGAGCGGCATCGATAGCGTCGGTATGGCCACTGCCGGCGATCAGGACTCCAGCGCTTCGTCCAAGTTCGGCATCAAGCGGCACAACCTCAACGGCTTGCAACGCAACCGCGAGGCGCGCCTGGCGACCGGTCCCGCCGCGCCACACCTGGGCGACGACACCCCCGTGTGTCTTTGGTGGGCTCTCGGCTTGGAGGGCTACCTTGAACCGCCGCCACATGCGCCGGTCGTCGCCCTCCAGTGCGATGAACGCACCAGAGTCGAGAATATCGGTCATCGTGTCTGCCGGAATCCGGCCTGATTCGAGGCGGCCGCGTCGCGATCCTGCTGGGCCTGCTCGGCGATCTCCTCGTCGCTGATGCAACCGTGCTCCGCTTCGTATGCCTCAAGGAGTCGCCGCATCACCGCGAGCCGGCCGTCTCTATCGCGCCGTCGGGCCATCGCCTCGCTCACCCACTCGCTGACCGAAAGGGCAAGTCCCTCGTCCACTGCGCGGTTGGCCGCCTCCAGCAAATCTTCGTCAACGGTGACCGTGACGCGTTGTTTATGCATATCCTTAGCCTACACATTGACGCGGTATTGCATGCAATCCTGATCAAGTAGTTGTGCGGCATCCAGGCCCGGAGCCGGGCTCGCGAAGGTCATGTGCGGCAATTCGGGTCAACGGTCTATAAGGGGTTCTTCGCGTTTGAGGGAGTTAACCCCGCAAAATATACCGTCTTCACCCTGAACAGCCAGAGCTTTGAAGAAACACTGTGTACAGCTAGCGGCGGGTGCCGGTAATCAAGACGGCGGCTTTAGCGGTGGGGGAGATGCGGTGCTGGCGTTGGGCGGCTAGTAACCCGGCGTAACCGGCGGTACCGGTGTGGTCGGCGTTGTAGCCTGCGGCGCTGGCTCGTTGGTTGGCGTATTCGATCTCAGTTTCGCTCGCCAACACTGAAGAGCCGCCAGTCAGCAGCAAGGCGCGTGCCACACCGAGCCAGTCGTAGGTCACATCGTCTAAGATCCCGGTTGCGGCTGACCTGGGGTTGAGCCAGGGATACATCAGTTGCGTGTGTCGTTGTTCGGCGAATACGAGGCGTTCGTCCAGCGAAGGCGCCGAAGGTAGATGTGTCCAAGCTCGATGGAAGGGTGCACAGTTCTCAGATTGCACTGCCCAAACACGAGGCACTCTGTTGAGGGGGCCGAGCGCGGCGCTTTCCAGCAAGCCGATAGCGCAACTAGTTAGCAATGCGCCACCACCGACTTGTATGAACACATCGTCCACTTCATTTGAACCTAGTTGGTCGGCTAGTTCCCAGCCGATGGTGCGGCCACCGTCTAATGTCCAGGGGTTTTCGGTGGCTTGAACGCCGAAAGGCAAGGCTCCATCGGCGACTGCTTCTTGGAAGCGCAACATGGTCGGGTCACCAGATTCGCCGCTGCGGCGTTCACACACATGGATAGTGGCATCAAGGCGTTTGAGTTCGGCTACGACCTTCGGGTCGGCCCACGTAGGAATGAACACGTCAATCGGACGGTGAGCGGCGCGTGCTACAGTAGCGGCACCAAGCGCGGCGTTGCCACACGAGGCAATAGCGAGCCGCACGTCTTGAGCAACGGCATCGACCGCAAGGTGTAATAGCAAGCCCATTAGATGGCGAGCTTTATGGGAGCCACCCACGTTACTAGTCTCGTCTTTTGCGAACACAGCACCCGCTGCACCCGCGGAAGTATCTGCACCCGTTGCACCCCCTGCGCCCGCGGAACCCCCTGCAAGCGACTTGACCCAGCTGGCTGGCGTAATCACAAAACCCGTGCCAGTAACAGCGGCGACCGATTCGTCGAGAGAGCGCACCAGAGCCACGAAGTCTTCGTCGCTGCACCCAGTTTCGATCCAACGATGCCAAGACCACAAAAGTCTCCGGAATCGCACGAAGGGATTTAGTTCGTCAGGCAGTGATGATTCCCAGACGGCATTAGCCGGTGTGCTGAGCCAAGAGGTGGTCATTGCCTTGCCACATGCCTTAGGCCGAGACCGTCACCCCGGTGGCAGCATTGAATTCCTCAATCATGGCATCCCAGCCGTTGGCCATAGTATGGAGTTGGTTCCAGAACGTTTGGTTGCGGCGAACATCAAAATCTTCGATACTCACGCCTTGTTGNTCAACCCAAGTGTAATAACCGAGGTTGAAAATGCGATTACGTCCGTTGGCATCTAACTCTTCGAGGTGTTCGGTGTCTGCACCTAGAAGGTGTTGTGCCACGATCTCGGCTGCGTTGATTGAGCCGAAACCGTTNGGGTATTGCGCNGCGAGGANTTGGTCTTTTTCGCTGATGTAGAGTTCTGAGCCATCGGTAGCGACCGATATCACCACATCATCGTGGCTCAAATCTAGTTGTTTGGCGGTTTTGATAGCGGCCAACATATTGCAGATAGAAGAAAACCCGAAATGGCGCAACTGGTCTACGATCTCAGTGCTAACACCAAGACGGTCGACAAGGTAACGTTTGCCAGCATCGGTGGTGAACACCAAATTGAGCCCATCGGTGGCTTGGTCGCTGATACCAACAGCGATATNGGTGTTCATCACATTGTGGATCAAGGGGATGTGTTTGTCGCCGATGCCTTGGATGTTATGTTCGCCGTAACCGTTATAGAGCATGGTTGGGCATTCAAGGGCTTCGACCGCNACAATCTTGCTNCCGAAATCGTCTTTTAGGCGGTCTCCCGTTGCAAGCGTGCCAGCCGAACCAGAAGCCACAGTAACNGCAGCGAGACGAAGTTGCGGATCGGCGGCCAAGAGATTTTCGAACACCTGGCCGAGCGCTCGCCCAGTCACAGTGTAGTGGCCAACATGGTTAGCGAACTCGGAGAACTGGTTCAAGATGAAGTTGCCGGGGTTTTTGGCGAGTTCGTTNCAAGCATCATAGATTTCTTTGACGTTGCTTTCTGAACCCGGCGTGCGGATCACATCTTCAGGGTTGGCAACCCAAGCATCAAGCCAATCGAAACGTTCTTGAGACATATTTTCTGGTAATACGGCCACGCCTCGGCTTTGCATCAGCTTGGAGATAGCGATGCCACCTCGGGCGTAGTTGCCGGTGGATGGCCAGACGGCGCGATGGCGAGTGGGGTCGAACTGGCCGCTCACCACCCGAGGCACCAAACAGGAGTAAGCAGCGAGCACTTTGTGAGCACCAATCATCGGGAAACGGTTGCCGAACACGAGCACAATCCGTGCGTCCACACCAGTAAGTTCGCTTGGCAACACGATATGTTCGGGCACCTCAACTTGCCCAGAACCAGCCCAAGCGTTNTACCAGTGAACCCGAAACAGGTTGAGCGGGTGAGCTTCGTTACGCCCCACTCCGTCAAGTGCGCCGACTATATCCGAGGGTATCGTTTTGGGGTTAGCGAGCTGTGCGAAGGTCGGAAGCAGGATGTTGGCCTCCCGAAACCGCTGCACCGACCGCTGATAACTCTGGGGGTCAACCACGGATTGCAGGAGTCCGTAACGTGCAGCGTCTATCGTCAAGTTCATCTTTTGACCCTACCCGCCGAAGGTTAAGATGCCTAACGCGCTTCGGCGACTTTTTGAACGCCCACAACACCACGCCACAGTCGCGGTTGATTGCGCTTTGGGCTACCGCGCCTCGGTTGAGTAAAGGCCCTTGACCCTTGCACAGGGGTACCGTTAGGGGTCGGTGCGCCACGGCGGCCTTAGGGTGAGATCGCGTCCAAGGTCGCTTCGGCTACGCGGAATGCCGCAGCGCATGTCTCAAGTTGCAAGAACGCGAAACTGGCGACTGTGAGGCCTTGTTGGTAGGCGCGCAGATGATGTTGTTGAACGTCGGTTTGGGTTCGGTCATCCAGAGTTCCCCGCACGAACTCGATGTAGTTGACTTCTTGATTAGCAGCGGTGGAAGGCGAGATGTTAACGCTTATTGTGCCTCGGTGGGCTGCTTGCTGTAGTGAATGGCTTAGGGCGAGTAGTGGCACGGCGGTTTCAAAGNTTGCCGTGGCCGCTGCTNGGTGTTGAATTACGGTCTCGGCAGNTTCAATTTTGTCGGCTGCGCCAGCAAGGCGTGCGAGTTCGTCAGACGAAGATGGCGATGCGTCCAAAATTCGGATGAAACCGCACAATGCTGCGCCGCGGGTAACTTCTGNATGCACGAGGTTNTCGGCAAAACGGTCGGNGTTGGCGGCATCGATTCCTCTCACCCGGCAACAGCGATACACCAAGTCTCGCAATTCTCGTGGGGCAATTGTTGTCTTGGCTGAGAGTTCCTCAGACACTGTTGTCAAATCNNCTTAGTCGGCTCGGCACCCGGCGCGGCTGCGGGGAAAACCTCGGCAAACAATCTCATCCAGTTGAGCCCGAGAATGGCATCTCGTTCGCTTGGTGTGAAGCCAGTTTGTGCTAGGCCGGCGCTGAGTTTCGGGAAATCTGCCGGTCCCGAAAACCAACTCGGCCAATCGGGAAACTGCGGTGTTGCCGCTTGGCTGGGGCGGTCCCAACGTCCGCTGCGCATCCAAGCTAGAGCATCGGCTGGCCAACCGAGGACTGCATCAGACCCGATCGCCACATGGTTGACACCAACACGAGCGGCCAGNTCGCCCAACATTGAGCAGTACTGATCTAGCGACACAGAACTCCCGCCNATAAACANTGGATACAAGGTGCAACCGATTACTCCGCCGCGGCGTGCCACGGCATCAATGAGCCAATCAGGTTTGTTGCGCGGCGAGTCGCAAAATGACTGCGGATTGCCGTGGGTGATGGCGATTGGTTTGCTTGACGCATCAACGGCATGTGAACCGGTGAGGTTGCCTACGTGAGAGATGTCTATGAGCACGCCTGCTTGGTTGAGTGCGCTAACCATTCGTTGGCCGACGCGGGTGAGCCCAGCGTCGTTCGGTTCCCAACAGCTAGAACCCAAGTGATTGGCGATGTTGTAGGTGAGTTGCACTACCCGCACACCAACATCAGCGAAAATCTGTGCCATTTCGGGGTCGTCTCCGAGCATGGAGCTGTTCTGAAAGCCCAAGACTATGCCCAAGACACCAGCGTCTTTGGCTTCATGCAGTTCTTCGATAGAGGTTACGATGCGAACAAGATCAGCGTTGTCGCGACACAAACGACGAAACGCACCGATGCGCGTCATGGCAGCAGCTAAGTCTTCCCAAACACCGACAGTGGCGTGGACCGCGTCTACCTGACCGCGCCGAACCTCCCGAAAAATCTCACGCGACCAGTTGTTTATCTGCAGACCATCAATTATCACGATGTGTACCTCGGGCGTTTTGGGAAAACCCAGTCGTCCGTCATTGCTGAGCCAAGGTCATCGATTCGAGGTGCGCCTTGGAACAACGTGACTCTGAGCCAGTCGGTGGATTTGGGTTTGAAATTGTCCATACCGTACATAGCTAACTGAAAGCGTTGCAGTTGTAGCGGCAAGAAATCGGCTGCACAGGGATTATCTTGAGGTTCACCATAGAGTGTGTCGGTGGCGAACAACCTGCTGACCGCTAACCGATGAGACGGGTGTTGTGCCAATAGTTCAGCCACAGAAAGCTCATCGGGCAAGGTTTCGAGCGTGGCGCTCAACTTCCAGATTCTGGTGGCGAAGTCTATGGCCACATCACGCCCATTAGGTTCTAAAGCCGGGCGTGGCACTCGGCGCGGTTCCTCAGCGTTGTCGCTAATGACCCACCAGAAGTGGTCGGCTTTGTCGTCATCAAGGTCTACTTCGTTGAGCCAACCGTAACGTTCGTTGATGATCTGTCTAAGTTGCTTCACATTGCTGCCTAGGTCGATTGCGGCGTTTTCTTCGACGGTTAACATCTCGTCAACGAGGGAATCGTCTCCTTGGTGCAGTTCAATCAGCAGCGACACCAGCAACTCAGTGGTTTCAGGGTTTTGTGTCTCGGCCCAGCGGTAGAGCGTATCGAAGGCCTCACGGTCGGTTCGGACGCGATTGACAACAGTTCTGATCTCGTCTAGCGCACGGACTAGAGTCGCCGCATTGGGGAACGGTTCGCAGTTGTCGGTGGTGCCGGTGGCGAAATGTTGATGAGCGCGCTCCACCCAACTGTCTAACTGGTCCACCAACGCAGGGGTTGCTTCTAGTGCCCGCACTTCGGCTAATGCCAGTTCACGGACTGATGCCCAAGCGTGCAGCACACGTGGGTGCTTAAAAGCGTAGGGGACTAGACCCAGACCGGTGGCGTTGCCGAGGCCGAAATAACGTCGCCATTGTTCGTCAAACACGGTTGCGCTGGTGCCACTCTTCGACTGAGCGCAATGCTCCACAAGATCGTAACCGAGTTCCCTNAAGAACCAGGCGGCAACGAACTGTGCNCGGTAAGGCACTGCGAGTTCATGGCCAGCCGGGTAGCCCTCAAAGGAGCGCATTCCGTATTTGCCGTTGGCGTAAAAGGCTGTGCTGCGCAAGATATAGCCGGCATCGGCCACGTCGGTTGGTTCGGGTTGTGTACCCGCGGCAAGGCAATCAACTAGATATTGAAAGAAACGCACGCTGCGGTTGCCTCGTGTCAACACCAAGACCCGCGCATCGAAACGTCCTTCCTCTTGGAGCGGCACNTGNGNGCGCAAGCGGCTCAGGTCTTGCTCCGAGGGTTGTCCCTCGAATAGCGCGGCGCTGATTTCCCACGCATCGGCGATTACTCGGTCTGTGTGTTGGTCTTCGTTGATGGTGGTGGTGAAGGCCACGAAACTGAACCTTTGAGACGCAGTTCTGAGTTCGTAAATTGCTTCGCCCCGCCCTTGGGCATCCATATTGAACGCAGTGCGGGTTGCTCGCCACGCGGCTTGTGTGGCACGGCGTAACATCATGCGGCTAAAGCTGTAGCGTGTGAGCCTCGCCGCGCCAAGGGTGTTGGGGCGCATCACTAAATCCGGCGATCGCAACGCGCCGTTGTGACGTTCTAATTCGGCTAAAAGTCTAGTGCGGGACATCTTGGGAGTTGGTATTTTAGGGGGCTGCGTTGGCATCTAGGCAGCGACCAGATTCTGCCTAGATGCCAACGGGACTGAACTTAGAGCAATCCGTGTTAGGCAGCCGCTCTCGCGGTTGCGAGGAGAGCGTCAACAACATCTCGGTTGTTGGCAATCCATTCGTCTGCAGCATTGTTGATGTCGTCTTGCGAGTTGGCACCAGTCTCAATGCCCACGGCTACCACTGCGACGGCGACCGGGTCCATAACGAAATTTTCCAGCAAGGCTCTGGCTGCTGGGTTATCGTCGAGCCAGTCGTTGTTGGCGGTCACCACGATGTCGGATGGTGTGAACATGGTCGTGCAAGGATCGTTAGTGCATGCGTCACCGAGATTGGAAACACCGTCTTGTCCTTCTAGCGCGCTACCCGGACCAACCGCTAGCCACAACACATCTCGTCCCGGAACTAGTTGGCCTACGAACGCAGTCGGGGTCCAGACGTATTGAAGAACGGGGTCACCTTGTTCAAAACTTGCTTGCGATTCGCCGAACAGTGCCGCGTGTGTGGCAGAAATCTGTTCAATGCGGTCGCCCCATCCATTTTGCGCGATTGTATCGTTGATTACCTTCTGGCACCCCCAACCATCGTCGCAGCCGTTAATATCGGCGCGGCCGTTGCCGTCCTTATCGAAATGGGCGACCGCTTCAGGGTTGTCAAGCAACTCATTTAACGTAGTGAAACCAAACTGTTCGACGCTGCTGATATCAACGAGCAAGCCTTGCAACGCCCCCGAACTCATCATCGTTCCGACCCTACTGATTTGGTCAGCGATGATCCCACCGCTAGGTAGCTCTCCTGTCGTGAGGGGATCATGATTCAAAGGCCAAGTCGAGGCCCACAAATCGAAGTCACCTTGTGCGAGCGCTGGAAAGAAAGTCGCCGGTGCAATCTCTTCTGGTGTCGAAACTTCATAGCCGAGTTCGATGAGCAGTTTTTGAACGACGGTGTTTTGGAAGTTGGTTTCCTTCCAGTTTCCCCGAGCCATCTGAACCGATTTGCCTTCGCCTGGCATACTCATTTCGTCTTCGGGCATTTCGTCTTCGGGCATTGCGTCGGCCATTGTGGTGGTCGTTTCTGGTTCGTCCATGGCCGTACCGGTGTCTGCGGTGGTCGTCGTCTGATCATCGCTAGACATGGCATCGGGTGCTGTCGTGGTGGTGGCAGTGGTGTCACTGGTTTCACTAGTGGTGTTGCTGTCGTCACCGCAAGCCGCTGCGAGCAGTGTGAACGCTAGGAACAAAGCGACCACTAATCGCCATTTGTTGGTTATCATTATATTCCCTCCATTGTTGGGTTTGTTTGTGTTTTGGAACAGTACAAAAAGGGCCCGCCTATTCAGCAACAAGCGCGCGCCATCCGCGCAAAGCTAGGATTAAACCTCCACAGATTGTCAAAAATGCACTCGCTCCGGGGGATATTTGTGGCGTATCTAAACGCACAAAACTGGCAATCCAAGCCGCCGCAACCACAGTGATACCGCAGCCTGCAGCAAATGTTGCTGCATCCGCAAGCCTTTGGGTTCTGGCATGGCGGGCAAGGCGGGCATGGCGGGCATGGCGGGCTCCACCCTTGGTTGGCCGTGTGAGGAGTGAGGCGATCAAACCGATAACAGTCAAGGCGACGATGATATAGCCGATTTGTGGCCCCCCAACNTCGAGCCCTTTAATTGTGGCACGGCGCGTACCCTGCATCGCCTCAGCCAACAAACTGGCCGCAACCCCNCCTTGATCTGCACCTCCAGCATTGGCGGCGAGTTCTCGAGCGATTTGTTGTGCGTCGCTGCGTTGATCCAACAACCATGACCCCGAAGCACCAGCGAAGATCAAAAATACGCCTAGCGCAGCGGTTCCAATCATGTTACGCCAATTCAAGCGTCTGGTTTCATGGTCGCCTTGAGTNCTGGGAATCGTCAAAAATGCTGAGCAGGTGATCACGACTCCGGCACCCAAGGCGACCCAAACGCCGAGACCGTTAGAGTAGTTATCGCTTTGAACACGGATGGTCAAGTACCCTGCGGCTAATGCAACGATTCCGGTGCCGAAAGCCAGAAATACTGGAATTGGAACTCTCGCTGACCGCAATGCCTTGTGTGACACCAAAGACACCAAGCCGGCAGCGGCCGCAGCGATCCCGATAAGCGCAACAAATGCGCCGAAGAACGTACCCCCAGTGGCGCTGAGTCCTGAATGGGTACCTGGCAAATCTAGATCATCGAAACGAACGTANCTGGAAATCCGGCCCGAACCTTCGCCCCANGGCATAAGTGTGGCTAGCGCCGCGACTGTTCCAGCNATGACCGAAATTATTGCTGTGATGCGGTGACCGCTCTGGATTGGTAGCGGCGCTTCTTGCGCTACCACATGCCCTGAACGGGTTGCGGGGTCGGGTAAGGGCGGAACAACTGGGTCGGCGCGGGTGCTCCAGGCAGCGCGCATGCGCGTCAAAAGACCGAGGCGTTTGTCACTTGATTCGGGTTGCGAAATTCGGTCTAAGAGCACGCCAACGAAATAGAGCCCCGCACCTGCCGACACGCCGAGAGGTATATCGCTGGTGTTGAGCGCGGTCAAAATTGGTTTACCCAACCCACCCCCCGCGATCATGCCGACAATGCCGACCATCGACAACGACAACAACAAAGTCTGGTTTAGTCCCGCCATAATCGCTGGTCTTGCTAGCGGAAGTTGCACTTCGCGCAGCACCCGGCGTTCGGTTGCGCCGAAAGCACGTGCGGCTTCAACGACATCAGCAGGCACTTGACGCACACCGAGATTCGTTAACCGCACAATCGGTGGTAGCGCAAACACCAAAGTCGCTAACACTCCCGGAGTGCGGCGAATCCCAAACAAGTAAATGATCGGCAACAAGTAGACGAAGGGATGAATTACCTGCATCCCATCAAGGATGGGTCGAAGTCGATTCCAAAAAGAATCAACTCGCGCAGAGATGATGCCCAAGGGAATCCCAATTATCGCACAGATAATTACCGCCACGATTATCATCCCAATAGTTTCCATTGTCAGGTCCCAGAATTCGTTGCCCAAGAGACCGCATGCCAATAGTGCAGTAGCACCGCCGAAACCGACTTTGAAATTTCGGGTGGATGCACCCAGAAGCACGAACATTACTAACACAAGCGGCCAAGGCAACCAGTCTTGCAGCAGATCGTCAATCACCAAAGTAAGCATCTGATCTACGGGCCATTTGACAGCATCAAGAAACCAACCAATGTTGTTGGTCAGCCAGAAAACAATTTCCTCAAACCAAAGCCCGAACGGTACTTCCCAATCGTCAAGATTTTGATTGTCCCAGAAGTTTTGGGCGAGTATCTGCACTAGTTATCACCTTCCGTTGCGGCTTGCGATTTGGCTAACTCGAGCCGCTCGGAAATGCTCTCAACTCGACCAAGTTCGGCCAAGATCTCAAGTGGTCTCACCGACCCAACCAGCGCCCCGTTGGTATCCACTACCGAGAGCGGAAGCCCCTTTTCGCAAAGTTGATATACCTTCGCAAGAATCATGTCGTTGGTGACGTTAGGGGTTTGCTGTATCAACGAATCGAGGTCTTGGGTTCCTTGCGTTTGAGCGGCGCGGGCTTCATGTTGGGTGACGATACCGATGGGGCGAGCACCCGAGTCCACCACATGCACGACTTTCGAACCGCTTCGAGCCATGGCATCAAGTGCGGCTGCAACCGATGCGGAACTTTCAACCGCGGTGGCTGGTTCGCTGACACTTGCGATTAGCAGCACTCGTCCTTGGTCAACATCTTGCACAAATTCGGCCACGTAATCGGTGCCGGGCCTAAGCAAGATATCTTCTGGGGTCCCGATTTGGTGGATCGCGCCGTCTTTCATGATGCATACTCTGGTACCCACTCGGAGCGCTTCGTTGAGGTCATGGGTGATAAACAAGATAGTGTTGCGTTCCTTTAAGCCCGCTTGGATAGACAGCAACTCATCTTGCATTTGGCGGCGAATCAGCGGGTCGAGGGCGCTAAACGCTTCGTCCATCAACAATATGTCTGGGTTGCTGGCGAGCGCACGTGCTAGTCCGACCCGCTGTTGCATACCACCGCTCAGTTGGCTCGGAAAGCTGTTTTCGTAGCCCGACAACCCGACTAATGANAGTGTCTCTTCGGCTGTTCTTCTGCGTTCGTCAATGGGCACGCCTTTGACCTTGAGGCCGAATGCCACATTGGACAGCACGCTTTGATGCGGGAACAACCCGAAGTGTTGAAACACCATGCCGGTCTTGTTGCGGCGAAACTCTTGAAGTTGGCGAGGTTCAAGCGCGGTGACATCTATTCCATCCACGATCACTTCACCTGCTGTTGGTTCAACCAAGCGGTTGACGCAGCGGATGAGTGTAGATTTTCCTGAACCCGATAGGCCCATTACCACGAATATTTCGCCTGCTTCAACATCGAAGTCGGCATCGTCAACACCAACCACATGTCCGGTGTGCTCTTGTATTTCGTCTTTCGAATATCCCGCTTTGAGCATGTTTAGCGCTTCACCGCGGGGCTCGTCTCCGAATATTTTAACGACGTGGCGGAGTTGGATCATTGACGGCATAAGCGGTGTCCCTCCAAACAAGTCTTACAGTTTATTGTGTCGGCAAATAATGTCGGCGTGAACACTAGCCTAACTTGGTAGCCGTGTCAAGGGGTGCGGTTTTGGTGGATCGTTACGTGGCTGCGTCAAGCGGTGTGGGTTTGGTCGGGTAGGCTGGTCGTTTCGCGGTTCGGGCGACAAGGCTGCTCGGTTAGGGAGATAAGGCTGCTCGGTTAGGGAGATAAGGCTGAATGACTTGGATAGATGAAACGCTGGCGCGGGTTCACGCGCCAATCTTTATCAACGATTCGAAGACCCCAAGTGGAGTGGCACACGTTGGTTCTTTGCGTGGCGTGTTGACTCATGATGCGTTGGCGCGTCAAGCCCGTGCCAAAGGGCGCCAAGCACGCTTTACCTATGGTTGCGACGACATGGACCCCGTTGATGAAATCCCGCATGGGATCGGCGAATACTTTCGGGAGCATTTGGGTAAACCGCTTCACGCTGCTCCGCCGCCACCCGATTTGGCGGGCGACAACATGGCGAGGGCTTATTTTGGTGAGTTCACCGCCAACTTTGCGGCTCTGGGCGTCGAGGCTGAACATTACTATATGAGTGAGCTTTATAGTGCTGGCCGACTTGACGACACGATTGATGTTTTCTTGCGTCACGCCGCTCAGGTGCGTGAAATTAATCAGCGTGAGACTGGCGGACGGCGGCCCGAAAATTGGCTACCATTTCAACCGATTTGTGANCGCTGCGGACGTATCGGTACCACTTATGCGTTTGATTACGACGGCGAAACGGTGGCGTATGAATGTCGGGAGGATTTGGTTTCTTGGGCGCAGGGTTGCGGTGTGTCTGGTCGAGTTTCGCCTTTTGGCGGACGAGGAAAGTTGCCGTGGAAACTTGAGTGGGTGGCTAAGTGGAAGGTGTTGCCGGTTACTTTGGAAGGCGCGGGGAAGGATCATATGGGTGCTGGTGGTTCACATAAGGTGGCTTCTGCGCTGGCTCGTGAAGTGCTCAAGTGTTCGGTGCCTGCTTCGTTTACTTATGAATTTTTTACGCTTGGTGGAGCCAAAATGAGTTCCTCCAAAGGGATCGGGCTAAGTGCTTCTGACCTTGTGGAGTGTTTGCCACCGCAACTGCTTCGTTATCTTGTGTTGAAGGTGCAGGTGAAACGTGCGCTTGATTTTGATTTGGATGTGGCAACGCTCACGGGTGCTTTCGGCGAGTATGAACGTGTTTGGGGTGCTGTCCATGAGGGCAAAGCAACAAGCAACCAAGAGCAGTTGTTCGCGATTTCTCAAGTNGATGATGCGAGNGCGGTGAACGTCCCCCCGAGTTATAGTCCGCCATTTGATTCTGTGGTTAGCGTGGTGGCGCAACCTCATATTGATTTGTCAAACCATATCGCTTCGCTTGGCGTTGAACCTTTGAGTGCTACTGACGCGGCTTGGCTTGAGGTGAAGCGTTCTGCGGCTGAGTCTTGGTCTCAACGTTTTTCTGAGGATGCTTCAAGGTTGATGTTTGCTGAGGTGTTGCCTGAGAGTGTTGCGGAGTTGAGCAATCANCANCNTGCTTTCGTGGCGGTGAGCGGACGGTTGCTCGGTGACCTGCAAGGTTGGNGTGCGGCGAACATTCAAGGCGTTCTTTTTGATGCGGCACGGATTGTTGGTATTGAACCGACGGAGGCTTTTGCGGCGCTGTATTGCACGTTTTTTGGATGGCCGCAAGGTCCTAGGGCTGGTTCATTCCTAGAGTTTTTGGGTCGGACTGCGGTTTGTGGGCGCATGGCTGAGGTTTGTTTCTCATACGTTGACTTGGCCGAATCTACGTCTGTTGGGTTAGATGAGTGGAATGCTGCTTTGGCTGCTGCTGTGGCCGCAGACCACATTTATTGGGTCAGCCCTATTTGGGTTGATGACCTGCCTANCAGTGGCGAAAAGTCGGCTTTTGGGGTGCTGGAGTTGTTTGTGGTTGATGCCAAGGATCGTACTTTTGCACATCGAANGGTNATGGCCGACCCNCTCCCGGGTTTCAAGGATTCGTTTGTAGGTTTTGCCGTTGGTCATGTGGCTAAGGTGTTGGGGATAGAAAAATCTGCGGTTCCAGTGCGTGCGCGCAATCCGTTCAAACCCAATGCAACTTCGGTCGTGTGAGGCGTGTTGCGTCGTGAGTATTGTCTTTGCTTGATGCGTTTGGCGATGAACGGCTTGTGTGCCGTGTGATTCATACTGGGTTTTGTGCAGGCTCCAAGGATAGGAGCNAGTATGGGAGCTATGGACACACAAACGAGGGCGGCGGTGAGGTCTCGCCGTTACTGTGATGAACAGAAAAAGCATGCGGTGCGGATGGTGTTCGNGTTGCGTGAGGAGCTGGGCACCTCGTCGGGCACGGTGACGCGTGTGGCGCGTCAGTTGGGTTACGGCGAGGAGTCGTTGCGCCGCTGGGTGGCCCAGGCCGAGGTTGAC
>JGIcombinedJ30088_10003259_pt1 | contig 15090 bp, 13 predicted proteins | sample PinacodermPK_FD_30088 | JGI IMG/M metagenome (IMG submission 30088)
CGCCGAAGCGGCTACCCGAGCGGCTGGCGTCGTACCGGCGCTACTTCGCGAGCGGGCGGGCGCGGCTCGACCACGGCGGGCGGTCGCCCCTCGTCCTGTTCGTGTTCGAGACCGAGCACGCAGAGCGGGGCTTCCTGCGCATCGCCGCGGACATGCCCGAGGTGCCGCTGGCGAGCGCGACCACGGAGTCGATTGGCTTCGATGGTCCGCTCGGTGAGGCCTGGCGGTTGCCGGCTCCCGCTGCACCAGAACGCCGTCGCCTGCACTTCCTCCAGAAATTGCACTTCTGCAAATCGGCCCGTTCGCAGGACTTCCAGTAGGGGGCTCTCCCGCGACAGCCTGTCGTGCACGCTGCCCCATGGAAAGCCCCGTGTTCGCAGTACATTCGCGGTCCCTATGGGGCAGTTTGACCTACGTTCCTCTCTCTACTCCCTCTGTCTGCCCCAAACAGCCCGTTTCCCGCCACATGGTGCAAAACCGGTTCAGCCGGTTCACGGGCCTCCTGTAGCGGGTGAGGGTGTGGCGCGGCGCGCCCGGTTGCGCTTCGGGAGTCGTCACGAGGTGTGACGACCAGCGTGTTGCTTCATGACTCTTGCCCATGGCGCGTTCGCTCCGAGTAGACACTGAAACCGACCATGAACATCGCGGACTCCATGGCGAGCAAGGGATCGGCTTCGCCGGAAAAGGGTGGGTTTGCGGTGAGCGCGCCCAGCAGCCACGCCGCCATGACGTTCGACCGCGCGAAGCGGCCAGGCGTCGAGATTCGCCTGAAGACGCGCGCCCCGCAGGAGGGGTCCCGTTCCTTACCGGCATAGCTCGGCGGAAGCCCGAGTTGGAGGTGCCCGGGCACTTCGGCGCGCCCGGTCTCCTCGCAGAAGAGGCGCACGAGCGATGCGAGCGCGCAGGCCACACGGCTGTCGTAGATCGGGAAGCCGTCGATCAGCAGCGAGTAGATCTTGCTGAAGCCGGAGTTCATCGGACGCGCGCTGGCCAGGTGATCCAGGTCGGCCTTGGCCGGGTCCATTAGCTGCACGGCCGTGGTCAGCATGGGCAAGGCTTCTTCGCCAAGCTCGCGCAGGCGCCGCTCACTCCGGTGGAGTCCGCCCCAGCGGACGACCGCAACGGCCGCATCGAGGAAGGCGGCCGCATCCTCATTTGCGGCGCTCTGGCGGAGGCGCTTCGACAGTTCGCCAAGCACGTTGGCCGTGTCCTGGTAGGTCTTCCCGTTCCTCCGTTCGGTGTCGCCCGGCAGGACGACACCGAAGGGCCACTCGTATGCACGGTACGCATCGAAGAGGGTGTCGCAGCTCCACGCACCCCAACGCCGGCTCAGCCATCGCTGCCGCAGTTCGCGCTCGCCTGAAGCGAAGGGCGCCGCCCAGTTGAGGAAGCTCTGGACATCACGGTCTTCGAGGTATTCGGTCTGCTTCACGGGTTGTACACTCGTCCCTCTGTCAAGCATCCCGGTGGGTCGGTGAATTGTAGAGCCGGTAACGATGGGAGAGCGACAGCGTCGCCGATCTGGAGACCTGCATCATCATGTGCATCGCTACCGAGCGGCGGCCCATGATCGCGTTCCTTGCCCTGATTGCGGCGACGCTCACCATCGCCTGCACTTCCGATCACGAATCAGCCGGCGCCCGCGGCTTCTACGCCGAGGTCGCCGTTGCGGTCGAGCCTCATCCCGGCGACCCGCTCGCCCGCTTCAGGAGCGGCGTCGGCCGGAGCGTGATCCGCTGGTGGTACGCGCCCGACCCGGCTCGCTGGCGCTGGGAGTTCGAGACCGTCGGCACCGGCATCGACGACGGCGTGCTCCTCACGGTCGCCGACGGCGACCACGCCTGGGAGTACGACGTTCGCGCAAACGTCTACCGGCGCGTCGTCGGTCGCTACGCCAGCCTCGGGGCCGAAGCGATGGCGCTCCCCCTCTTCAGCGCACCGGTCGGCCCGGTCCACGCCGCGACCGTCGATGAGCTCATGGCGCAGTGGCGCGAGCGCGGCGATGAACCCGAGGTCGCTCTTGCCGGCGAGGCGACGCTACTCGACCGCCGCACGCAGATCGTCGAGCTGCGCGCGCCGGGCGGGGTCACGCGGGCGTTCGTCGACCCGGAGCGCATGTTCATCATGCGTTGGGCCGTTGAAGCCACCGGCGGCGGCCAGTCCTACCACGCCGAGGTGACCGCGCTCGACTACGAGAAAGAGATCGACGACACCCGCTTCGTCTTCGAGCCGCCTCCCGGCGCCCGCGAGGCCGAGCCCGAGGCGACGGGAGCGTGCAGCGGCAGCAGCCCCCCGGGCGGCGGAGCGGCCTTCCCCGCCGAGCCGGGGTTCCTCGCGCCCGCGTACGCGCCGCCGGGCTACCGCACTGTCGGCACGGGCTCCGAGAGGGGCGCGTACGGCTGCGATCCGGTCGCGGTCTGGGCGTTGCTGGAGGCCTCCGACGGGAGCCAGATCCTGCTTCGCCAGCGCTTCAGGCCGGGCGACGGGCCGTCGTTGGACGGCTCCTGGGAGGCCGCCGCCGCAGGCGTCGATGATGCCCACTACCGGCACTCCGACGACGCCGTCCTCAGCCTGCTCTGGCGCGCCGGCGACATCGTCGCGCTGCTCCAGGCGGACGCTGCCTCGCTCGCTGAACTGGTGCACATCGCGGAGTCCGCGAGCCTCGTGCCGGACCGCTCGCGTTGATGGCGTTCTCCCGGCGTCGCGCGGCGCGGCTCACGTGCTGCGGTCGCGGCGGAGGCGCTCACGCTGCGTCCCGTCTTCTCGCTGGTCTGGCGTGGGGTCGGCCGGAAGGCGTGAGGACGCGAGCGCGCGGCGCGCGATGATGCGCGCCAGGGCGCGCAGGCCCTCGACGCGGAGCCGCTCCTGCTCGGCGCTCAGTGCTCGCTGTCTCTTCACGCTGATCCATCTCCCGGCGGGCGCAGTGCCCGCTCCGTTCGCCTTCCTGCGGTCGCAGGATGGGTGTCTGTGCGGACTCCAGCGTCGTTGACCGAGCGCGGCGCGACCATCCCGTGCACCGGACTTCATCGGTGATATGTTGGGCCGGTCGCACGGCGAGCCACAACGTCCATCAGGTTGCCCGAAGGCGCATACTTCGTCGGAAGGGGTCGCGATGTACTGCGACCGTCCTGGCGCCTGCCTCCTCCGCATGCACCATCGACACCATCGACGCCGGTTTCGTCGACGCCGAGACGCTGGAGCGCTGATCCCGCCACATGGTGCAAACGGCGTGAAGCCAGATCACGGGTTTCCTGTAGCGGGAGGGGGCTGCCGATCGGGCGGCCCGCGTAAGCGAACGGAGGGCCATGAAGCTGTAGGTGGAAAACGTACTGGCGGCGCAGGACGTGGACGCCGGGACGGACACGGAGGAGCGCGAGCGGGAGATCGACCGGCTGGTCCACGATCTCTGCTGCTTCACCGCCGAGGAGTCTGCCTTCGGTCGCGCGGGGGGCAGGAGGGAGAAGGTGATGGAAAGACGGTGTGGAGCCTTGAGGGCTTCACGTTCGTCATTCCCGAAGGCCTGCGGCTGCTGAAGGTGCACGGCCCAGTGCTGGAGGACGTAGCCAGCGGCTCCTGGCTGAGGCTCCCGACCTGGGGGCCCGCCGAGGCGTAGGGACGCTTCGTCACGGGCGACCACTGGCGGGAAGTGAACGCGCGGTTCGACCAGATCGTGGCCTCTGCACAGAGGCCCTACCAGTCCGAGAGAGCCTGCGCGGACAAAGCCTGGGACGTCCGTTGGCGCCTGCGGTACTTCAGACTCGAGGACAGGCGGGAGGGGTACACAGCATTTCTGTGGGAGAAATGCGGCATCGCCCCCCTGCCACGCGAGAGAGACGCGGGGGAGCTGGTGGCCATCATCGCCTGCCTCGCGGCCTTCGGCTGTGTCGTCACGCTTGCCGGCGCACGCCAGGGGCGGGGACACATACATCGCACCGATCAGGGCGAGAGGCCGCGACATCGGGGAGCTTGAAGGCTTGGCCGTCCGGGCCCAGCGGGGATCGGGAACCAGCCGTGTCCGTTCGAGATCTGGTTCGAGCTCGACGTGTTCCTCCGCATTGCCGGCGCGGTTACCGGGTGACTCCGCAACACGAGGTCCTCGGCTACCGCATCGACCTTGTGGTGTGGGGCAGGGAGGGAGCGCTCGCCGTCGAGTGCGACGGCGAGCGCTGGCACGGGGCCGACCGGCACGATGCAGCCGTTGCCCGACAGCGCGAGCTGGAGCGTTGTGGTTGGACGTTCGAACGGGTCAAGCCAGGCGCGTTCAAGCTTGACCCCGGCGATGCGTTGGAGGACGTCTGGGCGGCGCTCGAACGGCTTGGCATCTGCCCAGGCGGTTCGTCGGATACGGATGGGCCTCGAGAGGGAGAGGGAGAGGGCGCATAGCGCTTCTCCGCCGGCCATCCCGCTCAAAGCAGGCGCACCAGCGTTCAGCGCCCCACCTCTGCAATGGCGTCGGAGCCTTCCCCGCGGGGGCAACGACGGGCTGGTCTAGCCTGAGAGGTCTGCGGGGCTGGACGGCCTCGCCCCACCGTTACCGAAAGCACGTTCTAGTGGCAATCTGGGAGGTGGACTGGAACAACGCCCCCCTTGAGAGGGTCACGTTTCGGCACTTCCCTCCTGCCCCGGCAGGGAGGGACGCTGTTCACTCAATGATGAGCACACCACGCATCGTGTCAGGGTGCACATCGCACCAGAAAGCGTAGTGGCCCGGTGGTGGCATGGCGAACCTGAATGTGTGCTGGATCACTCCCGTCGCCAACTCCGTTCGGAGCGCCCGCCCGTTGCCCTCGCAGCCGCTGATGCAACCCTGCAGGACAGGACTCTCGCCTACCTCCCCCTCGAAGAAAACGATGTTGTGCGCTACGGAGTCGTCCTCGTTGGCGAGCGTCAGGGTGGCCTCGGCGGCCACTTGCAGCGTGATCTCGTCGTAGTTGAAGGTACTTCCCCTGATCTCGATCGTGCCGGCGAACGGGGGCGGGGGTATGTCGTCGGGCTTCGTGCCCTCGCTGGCTGCTGTTTCCGCGGCAAACAGGTTGAGGCCGGCGCCAACGGCGAAGCCGCCCACCAGCAGCGCCCCGACCAACGATGCCGCCATGCCCAGGCTGTACCGCACAGACGTGTCCTTCGTGTCGCGCACCACCTGCATGTCGAAGGTCTGCCAGGAGCCCGTGACCACCTCGTCGGGGTGCTGGCTGATCAGGTCGACGATCGCCCGCTGCGTCTTCTCGAACGCGGCCATGTCGTCCGCCGTTGACCACGTCGTCTCAACGACGACCTGCGAGGGGCCTTCCTCGGCGGTGGAGAGGTTGATGCGGAAGTCCTCGAAGCCTGGAGCGGCGCGCAGGTCCTCGTGCGCGTTCTGGATCGCGTCGATGACGCCGCCTTCGCCGATACTCGTCTCGATCTGACCCTCGGCGATGGCGAACGTGATGACCTGGGTGCGTCGGGCGGCGGCGTGTGCGTGCTCTTCCTGCTCGCGCGCCTTCCGGTGCATGCGCCCGTCCTCAAAGGCCCAGCCAGCCACCGCTCCCAGCGTGATGGCCACCGAGGCGCCCAGCAGTGGTCCGCTCAGGCTGCGCTGGTCCTCGACCCGAGCCCACCAGATGAGGGTGGCCGCGAGCAGCATGATCGCGAGCCCGGCCGCGAACGGCCAGATGCTCGGCTCCGGCAGGTGCACCTTGAGCCCTAACTGGCCATCAGCCTGACCGGTGATCATCTTTGGGATCATATCGCGCCCCGTTCGCAAGCGGTACGGGCGGCACGATCATGATCGGGATCCGCAACGCTACGTCGGGCGGTACTAGGCACGAGAGGAACGCAAAGCGGCTGATTGGCGGCCCGGTCAAGCAACAGCAGGGTTTCCACAGTAAGGGCCCGGTGAACTCCTTCAGGCGTCATCCTCCTCGTCGTGAAGAGCCCAGTTCCACTGGGAGCGCGCAGCGGGCGACAGCGGCTCGTGTGGCGGCCCGAGCCAGTCGTCAGGGTTGCTTTCAGCCCTGCGCAGCAGCCCTTCGACCTGGTTCTCGCGCACCTGATTGTCATCTTTCGACTTCCCTCCGACGGAACTTTCCGTGTTTTCGGGTGGAATACGCGCTTCCTCCCCAATTTCTGCCCGGCGCGTCCCGTAGGGGCGTTTTCCCTTGACCTGCCTGCGTTTTCGGGGACTTCCGTCTCTCGGAACCAACGTCGTTTCCCTGTACACGCCCATGACACCCGTCAGGCCATCCGAAGCCGCCATCGCCCAGGAGGGCCACGCACGCCCTCCTCGACAGGGCATTCCGCCGTGGCGCCCGCCGCCACGCACTCGATCGCCGTCACGAGCACTGGCCGCGGGAGGCGATGGGCGAGCGAAGGCCGAAGCTTCCATCGTCCAGTGCAGTGGTCGGGCAGGTGCGCCGATGAGACATCCATCGGGGTCGCCCGACTGCCGTACACCTTGTTAGACAGAGGAGCCAGCGGCCGTCACGGCCTGTAGGCGACACGATGCACCAACTACTGGTGGCTGATGGCTCAGCCGCGAGGTCTTCCGGGACCAGGCTGTCCCGCTGTACGAGTTCGTACCGCGTCCGCTCCCGTGCCGCCTCGCCAACGGCATCGGAGGCCGTCTGCTTACCCATCACCCTTTGAACGGGGTTCGTGACCGCACCCCCTTCCAGGCGGTTACCTGCGCGACAGCTTTCGGCGATGCTGGGACAACCGACCGGGAGTTTGAAATTGGACGGCGAGACGGGGCAGGAGACCTACACGGCGGAGCAGCGTGAGCAACTCGAGTCCGGGTTGCGGATACTTGCACGCGTGATTGTGCGGGCCCATCTGCAGCTTCACCAGAAACCTTCCCCTTCAGGCGACGAGTCTGGACTGGAAACGAGCGCGGATGAAGCCAGTTCAGGTACTCCGGACGCCGGCCAGGCCGCGTAGGCGCCCGGGATGGGGTATGCTCCCCTTGCAAGAACGGACGTTCTGGTCTTATCCGTCGCCAAGGACCTGTAAACGTTCAGGCGTCCGCTTCTAGCACTCACAGCGAAAGTGCTTGCTCCGATGCGACAGGTCGGCCACATCTTTACCGAGACCAAACCTGTGCAGGGAGACGGCTCGGTACGCTAAGCGAGAACCGACAGGGAGAAACCAAACCGATGAGTGAACGACCCGACCCGACCCCGGCCGCCCTGTACGCCCGCGTGTCCAGCGACCGCCAGGACGTCGACCTGTCCGTCTCGGCACAACTCCGGGCGCTGCGCGACTACGCCGAGAAGAACGACTACGTGATCGTCCGGGAGTACGTTGATGAGGCGGAGAGCGGGCGTATCGCCGATAGGCCCCAGTTCCGCAAGATGCTGGACGCCGCCGAGCGTCCAGACGCTCCCTTCCGCGAGATCCTCGTCTGGAAGTTCTCCCGCTTCACGCGCAAGCGCGAGCACGCCGTCGCCTTCAAGTCGATGCTGCGACGGCGTGGCGTTCGCGTCGTGTCGATCACCGAGCATGCGGATGACTCCCCCACCGGCAAGCTCATGGAAGCGATTATCGAGAGCGTCGACGAATTCTACTCGGAGAATTTGGCGCAAGAGGTCATGCGTGGCCTGCGTGAGTCGGCTTCGCGCGGGTTCTGGGTCGCTCCCGTCCCTCCTCACGGGTACCGGAAGGTCGCGGTCGACGACGGACCAAGCAAGCGCCAGAAGCTGGATCTGAACCCGCCCGCCGATGGCGTTATGCGTCGCATCTTCGACATGGCCCTCAACGGCGAGAGCGTCCTCGACATCGCCAGAACGCTCAACACCGAGGGAATCCCGAGTGCCAGGGGCAAGCGCTGGAACAAGACCACCATCCACGCGATGCTCGCCAACGAGGCCTACACGGGCACCCTGGTCTGGGGCGCCACCGCCAAGGACGGCCTCGGCGCAGTGCGGGTCGAGAATGCCTTCCCCGCCATCGTCTCCCGTGAGGAGTTCCGGCAGGTGGCGCAGATGCTCCAGGCCAAGGCGCCGGCACAGGTCCATCCCCGCCGCGCCAGCAGCCCCTACCTGCTCAGTGGGCTGGCCAAGTGCCAGACGTGCCGCCGGGCGCTCACGGCCGCCGAGGCCAAGAGCGGCCGGTACACCTACTACGTGTGCCAGTCCCTCATCAAGCGGGGCCGGGGGAGCTGCGAGACGCCCCGGCTGAACGCGAAACACTTCGAGCGGCTCATCATCGAGCAGCTTCGCGATCACATCCTCACCGAGAGCAACATCCGCGAGCTGGTGCGGCTGGTCGACGAGGAGATGGACGGCGTAGCTCGCGAGCAGCGGGTGAAGCTCGAGACCATCGAGGGGGAGCTGGCCGAGGTACGCCGCCGCATGGACCGACTATGGCACGCCGTCGAGACCTCCGACCTAGAGATCAACGACATCCTCCCCCGTCTCAAGCAGCATCAGGAACGTCAGGAGCACCTGGAGACGGCCGCAGATGATGCGCGCCGTACTCTGTCGGAGAGGCGCGCTGTTCTCGACAGCGTGGAGGCCATTACCGCCTTCGCCGAGGAGATGAGCGAGTTCCTGCAAACGAGCGAACTCACGGAGTCACGGGCCTTCATCCGCTCCTTCGTGAAAGAGATCGCCGTGAAGCCGGGAACGGCGACAATCCGCTACACGATCCCCATGCCACCAGACAGCCCCATCGGAGAGGCGAGTTCAGCAGAAATCGGCCTGTCCGACCCTGTTATGAGTACGGTACGAAGTGGCTGCCGAGCAGGGATTCGAACCCCAACCAAAGGCTCCAAAGGCCCGTGTGCTACCGTTACACCACTCGGCAGTGGGGTGGTGGTGTGGTCTGGTGCCGAAGGCCGGACTCGAACCGGCACGGGCTTTACGCCCAACGGTGTTTGAGACCGTCGCGTCTGCCAATTCCGCCACTTCGGCTCAGTCTGACGGTAGCCCCGGCGAGCGCGCCCGGTCAAGGATGGGCGGCAGGGGAAGGCGTGGAGCGGAAGACGAGGGTCGAACTCGCGACCTCCTCCTTGGCAAGGAGGCGCTCTACCACTGAGCTACTTCCGCGCGCCGAGCGAGTATAGCAAAGCCCCTGTTGCCCGCAGCTTCAGCCCTCGCGGCGCTACCCAGCCGAAGGGAACAACTCAAGCCGACCCAGAGACTAATTGCCCAGGCGCGAGGTGTACCCCATCGCCACTACGTCTTCGACGTACTGGCTGCGCCAGCCCGGATCCGGGACGCGCACGTTGCGGTCGCGGAACCAGCGGTGGATGCGCAGGTACTCTTCCTCCATCCGCGAGCGCCAGCCGTCTTCCTCGCGGAACGTGTCCGGGTCCACCTCTTCGAGCTTGCGCGACATGTCCGCGAACTCGATTTCCGCCTCTTCCTTCCAGTACGTCGAGAGGTAGTCCAGCGACTCCTCCAGGTTGCGGCGGCACTCGTCCAGCTGCACACCCATCCACCCTGCCTCTGTCATTAGCTGGCCGTTCACGCGGTAGCGGCTGGCGCACGGTTCGCAGACCACCACCAGCTTGCGCGCGTCGCAGTCCGACTTGTCCGTGCAGTCCTGGCAGCGCATCGCGAACTCCGCCGCTTCGGTGCTGCGGGTGTAGCCCACGATCATCTCGTCGCCAAGCGCCTCGCAGGCCTGGCACGCCAGCGTGCCCGCCAGGATCTCGTTGATCGTCTTGTCCCAGTCGACCGACATTCGCGCCCTCTCCCCCCTGCGTTTTCCCCTCGCGAGCCTATTCCGCAGTATACCAACCGGCCTGTCCCGGCATTTCCTCGATGCCCACGGTCAGCCGCTTGAAGTTGCTGGCTCCCTGCTCCGCCAGGGCCGCCCGCAGGCGCACCGCGAACCACTCCGCCAGGCGCTCCGCCGTCGAGTTGTCGATCGGCAGGGCCGCCACGTCCGACTTGGGGAAGACGTAGCGGCGGTCCTCGTACGAGATCTCCCAGTCGTGCTCCCCCTCTGCGATCGTCAGCACGCGGCTCTCGAGCTGGAGCACGAACTTGTGGTCGAGCTCGTCTGCGATCGCCTTCGTCACCCGCTTCAGTTCGCCGAAGTCCCACACCCACGAGTCCTCCGTGAGTTCCCCCTCCACGTCGACCATCACGTCGTAGTTGTGGCCGTGCAGGGGCTCGCACTCCCCCAGGAACGTGGCGAAGTGGGCGGCGGCGAAGCGCAGCCGGTTGCGCTCGACGGATACGCGGCGGGTGACGGTCATGGCGAGGCCTCCAGGTGGCGTTCGCTCAGATCGTCGCACCCTCGGGCCGCACGCGCTCGCCCGGGAATGTGCCCAGGCGCTAGCCGCGGCCCAGTAGCCCTCCCGCGTCCATCGCGAAGACGCCCTGCATGTCCCGGTTGATGCGGAGTTGCAGGTAGGCGCGCAGCCTCGTGATGAGCGCTGGCGCTTCCGCCCAGCCTTCGCCGTCCAGCCTGTGCAGATGCCCGAGCGCCTCCGTCAGGAGCTCGCTGAGCTCGCCGTAGCTCTCGTTGATGGACGCGAACGCCGGCACCTCCGGAAACTCCGGAGCCCCCGCCGCGCGCTCCGCGATGGCGCCCAGCGCGGCCGCTGCCTCGCCCTCTCGCGATGCGGCCGCGGCGCCTGCTTCGCGCAGGACGAGCGCCATGCGGTTGCATTCGTCCGCCATCCACTGCTGCTCCACGGGCAGACGGCGCTCAACGGAGACCAGCATCTGCTGGATCATCTGCACGGTGACCTTCGCCGCGTTCGTCTGCAGCTCCGGGACCACGTCGCGTTCGAGGCTCTCGCGGATCAACTCCAGTACCCGGGCCGAGCTTGGATTCGTAAACATGGAACCTACTCCTCTGCCTCGGGGTATCCGAGGATCCCGCAGTAGCCGGGCTGGGCGGCGACCAGCGGCTGCAGCATGTACGTACTCAGGAAGTTCTTGCTCTCCCCGCTCAACCCCCGGCGCACCGCGTCGAGGATGGGCGCCGCCAGCGCTGCCGAGGAGAACACCATGAAGAACCCAACGTCCTCCTCCGTCACGGGGATGCCGCTCAGCTTCGAGTAGTGCTGCAGGAAGCCCCCGTCCGCCTTCACGGCGCCCGCCAGGTCGAATCCCGTGATCGCCGAGAGCTGGTAGAGCCAGCCGATGTCCTCGCGGGGATCGCCCACGTGCGCCGCTTCCCAGTCGATGATGCCCGTGATGCGCCCGTCCTCGTACAGGAAGTTCGAGGGCTGGTAGTCGCCGTGGCACATCGCCAGGGGCACCGGCGTGGGCAGCTTGTTCGGCAGGCTCGCATACATGTCGTAGAAGACCGGCAGCGGGTCGAAGGCGATCTGGTGGTAGCTCTCCCTGAAGAACTCCATCGAGCTCGTCATGTACGACTCCCAGCTCGACGCATCGATGCCGACCTCGCGGGCATCCCGGAAGTCGCCCTCCGGGTCGAGCGTGTCGAGGGAGGTCGCGTGCAGTTCCGCGATCCGCTCGCAGAACTCCGTTGCGACCGCCTCCGCCTCGTCCTCGTTCCCGGGTGCGAACAGGGGCGTCAGGTCCGCCGTCCCGCGCGCGCGCTCCATCACCATCGCGGGCCGCTCGAGCACCTCGCCGTGCTCGTCGAGGAAATGCGCCTTCGGGACGGGGATGCCGGTGCGTTCGCCGACGCGCTCGAGAATCTGGAACTCCAGCCGCCGCTTCGTCGGCAGGATGTCGATCTCGGGCGGCGGGTCGCGACGGATGATCAGGGGCAGCGTCTCCGCGCCCCCGCCGCTGTCGATGACGGCGTCGGCCCTGTACGTCTCCTGCGAGTAGCCGCCCGCCAGCAGCTGGAAGTTCTCAACCCGCACCGACTGCGCGTCGGGGCGGTTCTGCTGAATCAATCGCTGTAGCTGATCCTCCATGGGGTACCCTCCGCCGCCGGAGTCTACGGCGGCTCCCCCTTCTGCTCAGCCCCGATCAGGTGACAATCCCGATGCCTTCGCCCCGCAGGTCGTGCGCGGCGGCGATGCCCTGGCCCGTCACCACCGCCAGGCAGGCGCGCCCCGTCCACCCGTCCCACGCCCCCAGCGGCTCGAACGCGAGCCCCTCCCCTCCCAGCGCCTCTCCCAGCGCGTCCGGCGTGCGCGCTTCTGCGTACAGCGACCCGTCCGTGTCGAGCGCCCAACGGGCCGCGTCGAGCGCGTCCTGCGGGTCCGCCCCGCCGCGCACCACGGCGTCGAGCACCTGCACGTTCGTCTGCGGCTGGCGGTGCGCTCCCGGCGTCCCTCCGACCGCTACCAGTGCTCCGTCGCGCGGCCCCTCCGCCTCCCCCGCCAGGGGAAGGTTCGGCTGGGACGTGACGATGTAGCTGTGGAGCGTGTGCATCGGGCGCTTCCCGCCGGCGAGCTCGTTCGGATGGCCCTTTTCGAGGCTGAATCCGCGCATCCGGTTGTTGAACACGACCCCCGTGCTTGCTGAGAGCACCCCGCTTCCCCAGGCCGAGAACACCGACTGGATCAGCGAAACCGCGTTCCCCTCCCCGTCGATCGCGACGAGCGCGGTCGTGTCGCCGTCGCCCCCACCCCCCGCGACTGCCTGCGCTGTCGCCCCGCCCGCGCGCAGCAGCGCGGCCGCATCGAAGCCTGTCACGCGCGGGTCGCCTGCCTCGGCGTCGACCGCTTGGAACGCCCCCCTCAGAGCCTCGACCTGTGCGCTGACGCCTCCCTCCGAACGGCCCAGCCGCCGCAGCGCGAGCATCGTGACGAGCCCGCGCGAGGGGGGTGGCTGCGTGTGTATCAGCACGCCCCCGAACTCGACCGCCAGGGGCTTCGTCCACTCGGCGGGGGCGCGCCAGTCGTCCGGCGTGAAGGCGGCCCCGAGGCCGTTGAGCGTGTTCAGGCACTCTTCTGCGATCTCGCCCTCGTAGAACGCTCCCGCACCGCCCTCTGCCAGCGCCCGGAACGTCCCCGCGAGTTCGGGCTGCACAACAAGCTGTCCCCCATCCCCGGCCACATGCCCGAACGTCGTCTTGAACGCTCCCGCCGGGTAGACCCGCTCGCGCCCGACCCCCACCGCTCGCACCAGCGCCCGCGAGGCGGGGTACCCCTCCCGCGCGATTCGTTCCGCATCCTCCAGCACCCGCGCCCAGGGCAGCTTGCCCTGCCGCTCGTGCAACGCACCCCACCCCGCCACGCACCCCGGCACCGTGACCGCCAGCGCTCCCGTGTCGGGGATGCCGCCCTGCGTGCGGTACGTGTCCGCGTCCGCGCTAGCGGGGGCCGGCCCCGAGCTGTTCAGCGCTTCGACCGCCCCGCTGACGGCGTCGTACGTCATCGCGAACGAGTCGCCGCCGAGGTGGCTCATGTATGGCTGCACGACCGTGAGCACCGCCGCCATCGCGATCGCCGCATCGGCAGCGCTGCCGCCGTCGTGCAGGGCGCGCTGGCCCGCCGCCGCCGCCAGCGGGTGGTCGGCGATGACGCAGGTGCGAGCGCCGCGCAGCGCCCCGCGGCGCGGCCCGTCGCCACCCGCGACCCCTTCGACGCCCTCGCGTCCGCCGCCCGCGGGCTGATCGGTCATGTGCGCTCCCGCGGCTACCCTACGCCCCGCGCAGCAGCTTCAGGACGGCCTCGGCGTTGTCCGCGGCCTTCGCCCGCTTCCACACCTTTGTCAGGGTCCCGTCCGGCCCGATGACGAACGTCGAGCGGGTCATGCCGATGCTCTTTCGCCCGTAGAGCACCTTCTCGCCCCACGAGCCGTACTCGGTCGAGACCTTCGCATCCTCGTCCACGAGCAATGGGAAGGGCAGGTCGTACTTCTCCCGGAACTTGGTGTGCGAGGCCGCGGTATCCGTCGAGACGCCCAGCACGACTGCGCCCTCCTCGCCGATGTCGTCGTGGTTGTCGCGGAAGCCGCAGGCCTGCTTCGTGCAGCCCGGCGTGTCGTCGCGCGGGTAGAAGTAGAGCACGACTGTCTGGCCGTGGTAGTCCTTCAGCCGGTGTGTCTTGCCGTCCTGGTCCTGCAGCTCGAAGTCCGGGGGCGTGTCGCCCGCTCCCAACGTGACTGGCATCCTCTCCTCCTGTTCCTACCGGATGACGCCGGAGACGCGCTCCGGGTGGATTCGCAGGATCACCCGCCGCTGCTGCTCCAGCCAGGCGGGCAGGTCCTCCGGCTCGGTGAAGCCCGAGCCCTTGATGTTCTCGAATACGAGGTGCGTGGCGTGTTCCAGCCCCTCGCGCTCGATGTCGCACCGCCCCTCGACCGTCACGAAGTTGAACGGCGCCGCGTCGTTGAACACCGTGATCGTGATGCGTGGGTCGTTTTCCAGCGTGCGCACCTTGAGTGTGGGTGCAGTCGTGCTGACGACGAGCGTGTCGTCCTCGCGCGCATACGCCACCACCGAGCTGCTTGGCTGCCCGCTCTTTCGCACCGTCGTGATGACGGCCCAGCGGTTCTCGCTCACGAACCGGTCGAACGCCTCAGTCCCGATCATCCACGCCTCCTTCAGGTCCGGCTTGCCGCCGGCTCGCCCTATTCTCGCGAACCCGGGGGCGCGGGTCACGCGGTGGGGTCGCCCCCTACAATGGCGACCGCACGCTTGCACGGGAGGCACCATGTCCCAGCTTCCGGCTTTCACCCTCGCCGACGGCGCCGGCGAAGACCGCGCCTTCCCCTCCGGCCGCCCCTCCCTCCTCGCCTTCGTGAAGGAGGATTGCCCCACCTGCGGCCTCTCCATGCCTCTCATCCAGGCCGCCCACGAGGCCTTCGGCGAGGACGTCGACGTCCTCGCCATCGGCCAGGAGGCGGAAGGCAACGCCGTCCTCGTCGAGCGCCACGGCCTCACCGCCCCCATGCTCGACGACAGCGCCCTGCACGCCTCCTACGCCTACGACCTCGATACCGTCCCCACCCTCATCCTCGCCGGCCCCGACGGGGACGAGCAGAAGCGCTTCATCGGCTTCGGCCGCGAGGACTGGCAGGAGCTCTTTGCCGACCTCGCGACAATCTCCGGCGCCGAGGCCCCCGACCCCGGCTGGGAGGTCTACCCCGACTCCCGCCCCGGCTGCGGCTCCCGTTCTGTCGAGCCTGGCATCGCCGAGCGGCTCGCCGCCGAGGCGGAAGGCAGCCCCCTCCGCGCCCGCCGCATCGACATCGGCGCCGGCGACGACCTGCACGAGTTTCT
>JGIcombinedJ30088_10003261_pt1 | contig 15085 bp, 9 predicted proteins | sample PinacodermPK_FD_30088 | JGI IMG/M metagenome (IMG submission 30088)
CCCTCTCCGAGCCGGTGGAGGACATGGTGCATGAAGATCGGCTGGGCAAGGTTCCCGGCCTGGGCGCGTCCATGGTTCGTCACATCACGGAACTCGTCCGGGTAGGGCAGTCGAGCTATCATCAGTCCCTCGTGAAGACGGTGCCGGCCGGATTCCAGGAAATGCTTACCATATCGGGGCTCGGCGCGAAGAAAATCAGAACGATTCACGACCATCTCGGCATCGATTCCGTGGGGGAACTGGAATACGCCTGCATGGAAAACAGGCTGGTCAAGCTGAACGGGTTCGGCGCCAAGACCCAGGAGCGCGTGTTGAAGGGGATCGATCTGATCAAGCGGTCGCGCGGATTCCATCGCCTGGACCGGGCGTTGAAGGAGGCGAAATCCCTGGCGGACGACCTGCTGCGCCACCCCGACGTCTGGCGGGTCGAGATAGCGGGAGATGTCAGACGCAGGATGGAAGTNATCAGCGAGATCGACCTGGTNGTCAGTCATCCTGACCGGGACAGGATCATGGCCATCCTGCATCGTTTCGGCCAGGTGCAGGCGGAGGACGGCCAGGACTTGACCGTCATCGGCCCAACCGGACTGCCCGTGCGGGTCCACTGCGTGCCGGACGAGACTTTTGCCGTAACGCTGTATCACTGGACGGGCAGCGATGGTCACCGAACTCGGATCGCCCGGCACGCCGACGACCGGGGGATCACCATTACCGACCGGCACGTCATTCACGACCGCACCGTGATTCCCTGTCCCGACGAATCCGCGATCTATGACCTGCTCGGTCTTCAATTCGTTCCCCCGGAACTGCGCGAAGGGGGTGAAGAGATCGCCAGGGCCTCGGAAAACAGGCTGCCGAAACTGCCGGTCAGGTCGGATATCCAGGGTGTGATCCACAACCACACGTCCTACAGTGACGGGATGCACAGCCTCCGGGAAATGGCCGAGGGCGCACGGGCCAGGGGATTCGGCTATATCGCGGTCTGCGATCACAGCCGGACCGCCGCCTATGCCCATGGACTGAGCATTGAACGGGTATTGGAACAGCAGGAGGAAATCGATGCCCTGAATGCCCAATACGACGATTTCCGCATACTCAAGGGCATCGAGTCCGACATCCTTCCCGACGGAAGCCTGGATTATCCCNACGAGGTCCTGGCTTCCTTCGACCTGGTCGTGGCATCCGTGCACTCCATGTTCAATATGNCCGAAGCGGACATGACCGAACGCATGGTCAAGGCGATACGGAATCCGCACACGACCATACTCGGACACCCCACGGGCCGGCTGCTGCTGGCCCGGGACGGCTATCCGGTGGACGTGGTCCGCCTTATCGACGAAGCGGTCGCAAATGACGTCGCCATCGAGGTCAACGCCAATCCCCACCGCCTCGACCTGGACTGGCGGCATCTCGAGTATGGGATGACCCGGGGCGCCCGGTTCAGCATCGGACCCGACGCCCATCACGTGGACGAATTGGATTACGTGGACTATGGACTTTACATGGTCCGCAAGGGCGGAGTAACGCCGGACCGGCTCCTGAACACACTGACGGCGGAAGAACTGATCCGGTTGAAGACCGTGAATCTCAGTACGGCGGCGAGTTGACCGGTCGGCGGTGGATGCTGATCCGAGTTGCCGGACCTGCCGGATTCCGCCGCGTTTGCAGTACGGCAATCGCCCGGCACGGACCTTTCCCCGGGAGCGACTGACAGATGCCGAGCCGGAAAGCCCAGCAGGAACGCATGGGTGAAGCGCTGGACCGCCTGAAGAAGACCTACCCCGCCGTTGCCCCGGCATTGAACTTCACCACGCCGTTCGAACTGCTGGTCGCGACCATCCTTTCGGCGCAGTGCACGGACAAACAGGTAAACGTGGTCACGGAACCACTCTTCAGGAAGTATCCATCCCCCGGACACTATCTGGATGCCGCGCCTGAAGAACTGGAAGCCGACATNTTCACGACCGGCTTCTACCGCAACAAGGCGGCCAATATCCGGAAATGCTGCCAGGCGTTGATCGATCGCCACGGCGGCGAGGTCCCCACCGGCATGGAGGAACTGACGAACCTGGCCGGCGTGGGGCGTAAGACGGCCAACGTCGTGCGGGGTAACGCCTTCGGTATACCGGGGATCGCCGTGGATACCCACGTAAAGCGACTGTCCGCGCTGCTCGGATTTACGAAACACACCGATCCCGACCGGATCGAGTCCGATCTGATGCAAATCGTGCCGGAATCCGACTGGACCGGCCTGGGACACCTCCTGGCGGCCCATGGAAGGAAGACCTGCGTCGCCAGGCGGCCGAAATGCGACGAATGCGTCCTGAGCGACCTGTGCCCATCTGCCAAGTAGGCGTCAGTAGCCGTCCCGGACGCTGTTTTGTATTTTCAACCGGTCCCTCGCAGGATATATTTCCTGCGCCTGGTTACTGCACCTGGTTACAGTACCTGGTGGAAATCCACCCGCGCATGCGGTGTTTTATGCCTTTTTTGCCCGGCGTACGGGAAAAGACCCGATAGGGAACCGAGGGGAACGAAAATGCGCCATACGATACTGGTCGTAGACGACGAACCGGATATCGTGGAAATTATCCAGTATAACCTGGAGAAATCGGGCTTCGACGTCATCGTTGCGGCGGACGGACCCACCGCACTTGAAAAAGCCCGCGACGAGACCCCCGATCTCATCGTGCTCGACCTCATGCTGCCCGGGCTTGAAGGCACCGATGTTTGCCGGATTCTGAAACAGGACGAACGCACGAGATCCATTCCCATCCTGATGCTCACCGCGAAGAGCGAGGAAATCGATCGGATCATCGGCCTCGAACTGGGGGCGGACGACTATGTGGTCAAACCGTTCAGCCCCCGGGAGATCGCGCTGCGCATCCGAAACATCCTGCGCCGTCGCTCCGCACCGGAGACCACGGGACCGGCCCGGGCGGGTCCCCTGGTCATCGACGTGGAAGGCCATCACGTGTCCGTATCGGGCCGCACCGTATCCCTGACGGCCACCGAGTTCAAACTGCTGGCCATACTATATCAGCGCCGCGGCAGGGTGCAGACGAGAGAAGAACTGCTCGACGTGGTGTGGGGATATGATTACATGGGGTACGGCCGTACCGTGGACGCCCACATCAAGCGCCTCAGGGAGAAACTCGGCGAGGCCAGCGGCATGGTGGAAACGGTGCGCGGGGTGGGTTACCGCTTCACCAGGTAGGCCGTGTCATGCGATTTTCGCTCCAGACAAAGATATTGGTCGGCTACGTCGCCTTCACCCTGGTGGTGGCGGGCGCGGTTTATATCTACCTGAACACTTCCCTGCGCGCGGATGTCAGCGGCCATACCCGGCAGCAGTTGCTCAACGACGCGCGCCTGATCCAGTCCTACCTCGAAAACACGCCTCTCCAGTCGCTTTCCCCCGGGACGATCGATCCAATCGCCGACCGGCTGGGTGAGCAGTGCGGCGCCCGGGTCACCGTGGTGAAGGACGACGGCGTCGTGGCCGGTGATTCGTCCATCCCCCTTTCCTCCGTTCCCCTCATGGAGAATCATGGCGACCGCCCGGAAATCCTGGAAGCCGTCGCGACGGGAATCGGGAACAGCATACGCTACAGCAATACGCTGGAAACCGACATGGCCTACGTGGCCGTCCCCTTCAGGACCGAACGGGCAAGGGGCGTCGTGCGCGTCGCCCTGCCGCTACAGCAGTTCCAGTGGATCGAGTCCCACATATGGAAGATCGTGCTCGCGGCACTCGGCATCGGCCTCGTGTTGAGCGCTGTGTTGAGCTGGGGCACGGAGAGACTGGTATCCCGTCCGATCGAACGCATGACGGAGGTCGCCCGGCGCCAGGCTGCCGGCGATCTCACGGTCACGGCTTCCGCGCCAACGCACGTCGAACTGTCCTCCCTGGCGGCCGCCCTGAACGAAATGGCCGCGCAATCAAAAGAAAGGCTTTCGCAGATCCGGGAAGAAAACGCCCAGCTCGAAGCGGTGCTGTCCGGCATGGCGGAAGGCGTAATGGTGACCTCCGCGGAAGGGCGTATCATGATGGTCAACCCGGCATTCAAGCGCATGATGGACGTGGACGCATGGTGCCTGAACAAGCTGCCCATCGAGGTGGTCCGCAACCACGACCTGCAGAGCGTTGTGGAGGCCGCGATCGATTCGGCGCCCTCCCTGCGCGAGGATGCCGTGATCGACCTGACCCTGGAGTGGAGCCAGCGCATTTTCCAGGTGCATCTTACCCCTATACGCATCGGCGAACAGCTTCATGGCGTGGTTGCCGTGTTTCACGACATGACCGAACTGCGCCGCCTGGAGCAGGTTCGGAAAGACTTCGTGGCCAACGTGTCCCACGAACTGCGCACGCCCCTGACCTCCATCAAGGGCTATGTCGAGACGTTGCTGGACGGCGCCATGGAGGATTCCGACGCGCTGCGCCGTTTCATGACGTCAATCCAGCACCATGCCGACCGGCTGCAGGCGCTGGTCGAGGATCTTCTGCAACTGTCCAGAATAGAGTCGGGCCGGTACGAGGTCGAATTCACGGCCTGCCACCTGGACCGGGTTTCGGAGCGGGTCGCCGAGATCTTCGCTAAGCAGATCGACCGCAAGCAGCTTGTTTTCTCGTTGCGGTTCGAAACGGACAGACCGGCGCGCGGAGACCCCGAACTCATGGAACGGGCCCTGTCCAACCTGGTGGACAACGCCGTGAAATACACGGAGAAAAGCGGATCGATCGCCATCCGCACCGTGGAAAAGGACGACGAAATCATCCTGTCGGTCGCCGATACGGGACCGGGCATACCGTCCGATGCGCTCCCACGTATTTTCGAACGCTTTTTCCGGGTGGACCGGGCACGGTCCAGGGCGCTGGGCGGAACAGGCCTGGGTCTCGCGATCGTCCGGCACACCATGGAATTGCTCAATGGCAAGGCATGGGTCGAGAGCAGGCTCGGCGAAGGCGCGACCTTCTACCTTTCCCTGCCCGTGTGGGCGGAGGATAGGCAAGCCGGCGGTTCGAACCACCCGCCTCGGACGGCGCGGAAATAAAGCCCCGTAACCCTTACGGGCAGTTAGGCTTAAAAGAACCATCCCCCCTGATCTCTGCGCCCGGTTGGACCGGGGACGGTCCAGCCGAAGCCGCAGGTACCGCGGTCTGTTCATCAGAAAAACACCATCGGATCACGGGTGTTTTCAGGGCAAAACTCACATTAGCCCTTGACAGTCCTGACCCTCCGGCATTTATTAGGTACATAATCCAAAAAACGCAATAGAACAATCGGGAATCAGGCCCGATTTCGCAGGACTCCGACCAGGTTTCTGAAGGCAGTCATGACGCGCGGACGCGTGCGCTTGACTGAACCGGTTCGAAGGAAGTTAGCGACCGGTGCGGCTTACTGTGCGTACCCGACGCAAGTTCGTCTCGCCGTCGTTTCACGTCATCGGTGCGCGAATGCGGATCAGGTGACATAACCATTCTCCTCCAGGAGGTAGGTATGGCAACCAGAGTTATTGTGGGACTGATCGCCCTTCTGTCAATCGTGCAGGGCCTGGCGGGCGGCATGATGGCAGATGGCGGTATCATGATGCTCGTGATTGTGCTCTTGGGCATCATTTACGGTTTCATGGGGGTGGACGCGGAGGACGCGACGGACTATCTCGTCGTGACAATTGCGGTCGGCGCGGCGGCGAGCGCGGACGTGCTGAGCAACATACCAGGCATCGGAGCGTCCCTGGACGCCATACTCGATCCGGCCAGCTCGGCCCTGTACGCCAGCGTAGCTTCCATTCTGATCATGCGTACGGTCAACCGGCTGAAGGGTTGACGATCGCGCCCGTGGATCCCTGGAACCAGTCCGGGCGATTCATCCGGAACGGTCGCATTTAGGATTCGCAATCCCCGTTTAGGAGGTTAGGTCTATGGCAACACGAATTATCGTTGGACTTTCGCTTCTTGTGGCCGTGGTGGAAACACTGGCACCCGGTGCCCTGCTGAATTCGATGATCATGATGATGGCGCTGGCGATCCTTGGTCTGCTCTATGGGCATATGGCGATCGACGCGGAAGACGCGACGGGCTACCTGGCGGTCACGATCGCCGTAGGCGCGTCGTCGGGTATGGACGTGCTCGGTAATATCCCGGCAGTCGGCGGTCACCTCGACGGCATCATGGACATGGTAAGCGTCGTCTTGTACGCAGGCGTCGCATCCATACTCGTCAAGCGGGTGAAGGCCCGCGTCGGGTGTTAGTGTCGTAAAAAAGAAGCAGACGTAGAAAAAAACAGGCGGATCGGGGAGTCGTTGAACTTCCCTGGTCCGCCTGTTTCGATTCTGACAGAACTTAAAGGGATCCTGCCCACCCCTTCAGGCTTCCTTCCTGCCCTTCAAAGGAGCCGTCCTCACCTTCAGGCTTCCGACCCCACGCGTACGCGCAGCGCGTTTCGAGCCGTTGTTGACCCTGACCGTTTCACAGGCCTGTTCGTACAATTCCCTCTGAGACTGCAATCGCCTTCCCGCCTTCTTCACGTACCGGTACGTTCCGTCCGACTGCAATGCCCGCGCCTTCACGTTGTCCTTCAACTGGATTTTCAAATACGCCCACAGTTCCGCCTGGAGCGCACGGTCAACGACCGGAAAGGAAACTTCAACGCGCCGGTTGAGATTCCGGTCCATCCAGTCCGCGCTGGAAAAGAAGTACTCCGGGTCTCCGTCGTTGTAAAAATAGAAGAGGCGGACGTGTTCGAGAAACCGGTCGACGATGCTGATGACGCTGATGTTCTCGCTCAGACCCGGAACGCCTGGTCTCAGGCAGCATATGCCCCGAATGATCAACTGTATCTGCACGCCGGCCTGTGAAGCCTGGTACAGCTCGACGATCATGTCCGGGTCGACGAGCGAATTGATCTTGGCGATTATGAGGGCCGGCTGGCCGTTTCGGGCCCGCTCGCTTTCCCTCCGCAGCCGTTTAACCATGTCCTCCCGCATCGACGTGGGAGAAAGGATGAGGTGGTGAAAGCGCTTGGGCAGCGCGTAACCCGTCAGCAGGTTGAATAACTGCGTTACGTCCTCGCCGAATTCCTCTTTGTCTGTGAACAGGCCGAAATCGGCGTATATCCGCGCCGTCTTGTCGTTGTAGTTCCCCGTGCCCAGGTGACAGTAGCGGTGTATTGCGTCGCCTTCGCGGCGCACCACCAGGCAGGCCTTGCAATGGACCTTAATGCCTGGTATGCCGTAGATGACGTGGGCTCCCGCCTCCTCGAGCTGCCTCGCCCACTGGATGTTCGCCGCCTCGTCGAACCGGGCCTTCAATTCCAGCAGCACCGATACTTCCTTGCCGTTTTCCGCCGCCCGGGTCAGCGCCCGCGTAATCGGCGAATTTGCGCTCACTCGGTACAGCGTCATCTTGATGGCGAGCACGCTGGGGTCTTCCGCCGCTTCCGAAACGAAACGGACTACCGCGTTGAACTGATGGAAGGGATGGTGCAGCAGGATGTCATCCTTCTTGATGGCGTCCCAGATGGAAGGGGCTCCTTCAAAGGCCGTTGCGGGCTGTGGCGGGAAGGGCTCGTCAAGGAGATCCGTCCGGTCTATGGCATCGTAAAGTTCGATCAGGTCCGAAAAGGCGGTGAAGCCCTCCGTGGGATACAGATCCTCCGGTTCCAGCTCCAGTTCATCCACCAGGATGTCAAGAATACGCTTTGAAAGCCCGGGATCGTACTGCAGCCGGACGGCAGCCCCGTTTCGCCGGTTTCTTATGCCCTCCTCGATGACCGTCAGCAGGTCCTCCGCGCCCTCCTCCTCGTAGTCCACGTCCGCGTCCCGCGTCACGCGGATCGACGCGCAGTTCAGCACCTCGTAGCCGTTGTAGAACAGGTCGAGGTTCATGAGGATGACGTCTTCCAGCATGAAGAAGGCCTGCCGGCCGTTTTCCGACGGTAGTTCGAGGAACCGCGGCATGACCGAGGTGGGCAAGTGGATGACCGAGAGGTTGGTATGGGGAAAGACGGACCGCTGGATCTTCCGGATTTCAGCCACCAGGCAGAGCGTGCCGTTGGCCAGGTAGGGAAAGGGATGTCCCGGGTCCACCGCCAGCGGGGTCACCACGGGCAGGATGGTCTTCCGGAAGTACTCGTCGAGGTATTCCCGCTGTGAAGCGGTGAGTTGATCGGGCTCAAGTATATCGATGCCCTGCTCGGTGAGCTGCGGGAAGATCTCGTTGATGAACAGGCCGTGCTGCTTGTTGACCAGTTCGTGCATCCTGGCCGAGAGCGCGGTCATCACTTCCCTGGGACTCAGGCCGTCCGCGGTCCGCGTGGATTGGATCTGCGCGTCGATCTGTCTTTTGACGCCGGCGACGCGGATCATGAAGAATTCGTCCAGATTGGTGCTGAATATGGCCAGGAATTTCACCCGTTCCAGCAGGGGCACCGACGGATCGAGCGCTTCCTCGAGCACCCGCGCGTTGAACTCCATCCAGCTGAGTTCCCGGTTGAAGAAGTGCTCCGGGCGCCAGTAGTTCGTCACCAGCGGCGCCGCGGGGGGCCGGGGTTTTCGAGTGAAGCGTCGGCCGGCTCGCCTCGAGGNNATTGTTCGAACCGTTGCGGCCCTGGCGTTGTTTCTTTTTGCGGTAGGCATGACCAGTTCACCTGGGATGATCGCGGCCATGCGGCGCGTGACGGTCTCGCGCGCACTGCCACATCACGAATGCTGTTCAGATGTCAGCGGACCGGACGGGATCGAATTGGGCCGAGTCCGGGCTGGACAGGATCAACATGACTTGCGACCCGGCCCGAGTAACAATAAAGCAGGACGCAAGGCGATGTTGTCAAGCCGTCTTTACCTGTCGATCGCGTCTAACAAGAAAAACGCACATTAGTCATATCGTCATTGCGCCGTCATGGTTTTGTCATCCGACATCGTTATAATAAGCCGTGAATGAACGAAGAACCGACGAAGAATCGTGGAGAAGTCATGCAAAAGAGTCGCGGCGAAGTCATGAAAATGAATGAAGTGTTAGATGTACTTAAAGGAAGCCTGGCCAGGGTAGACGGCATGAAGTTCCTGCTGGAGTACGAGGATCTCATCTGGCGCATGGCGCCGAACGCCCAATCCGTACAGCCGTTGCTGGAAGATATGGTCGACGCGGAACAGCAACTCTGGTCCGCCCTGCTGCCAGGGTGCCTGGAATCCCGGCAACGCCGCATCTTTCAAGATCGTCTCCGCGAACGGAATCGATTCTGGCAAAAGAACGACAACCGCCTCGGTATTTTCAACCAGTTTCTCAGCAACCGGCGCATTACGCTGCTTCTGCTCGAAGATTTAGCGGGAAATGACTGGAACAGGAATGCCCCCGACGGAATGGATGAAGGATCCGTCGTCGACCAGGTCGATCGCCTGATCGAGCGCCAGAACCAGTGCCTTGCCATGATCCAGGGGATACTGAACGAGCGGATCGAAGCAATGAAGAAAAGCGCCGTATGAGGAACCTGATGTCTACCACCCGATCTCCGGGAATCACGCCATTAAAAAANNTCGTCCTTGTCATGGCCTTGTGTGCTGTTCGTAACAGAATCGTCAAACAACCTCTTTATAATGCCCNTGTCTATCATGTCTATCATTCCAGACTATCGCATAAAACACGCCAGCAATCGGATTCNTAGACCACAAACAGAGGGAGATGCCGCATGACGAATGTCTACCTGTTCTGCAATAACAGGATCTCGAAAACCGGGCCGGGCCGAGTGGCCAGATCGATGCTCGCCGCAGTGATCGCCGTCGCGGTCCTGGTGGGCGCGGCCGCGGAGGCCGGCGCACAGCAGTCCGTGGGCCGCATATCCGGAACGATCGTCGACGCGGAGACCGGNGATNCCCTGATCGGCGCGACNGTGATGGTGGTGGGACNCGAACTNGGCGCGATGGCCGATCTTGAAGGCGCNTTTCTCATTCGAAACGTCCCCGCCGGCCGGCACANCGTCCTGGTATCCATGATCGGGTACGGGCAGAAGCGGGTCACCGAGATCCAGGTCGACCCCGGCAAGGTGAGCCGAATAGACATCGCCGTCGAGCAGGAAATTCTCGTGGCGGACGTGGTTGAGGTGACGGCCCGGGCCCTGGAAAACACGGAAGCGGCGCTTCTGAAGCGCCGTCAAAACGCNCTTTCCATCAGTGACGCCATCAGCGCGGAGGATATNTCGCGGGGCGCACAGGGCGACGTGGCCGCGGCCATGACCCGCGTCACCGGCGCGTCGGTGGTGGACGGCAAGTACGTCTACATTCGAGGTCTGGGCGAACGGTACAGCACCGCGCAGTTGAACGGCACGACCTTGCCGAGCACCGATCCCAACAGCCAGTCGGTGCAGATGGATATCTTCGCGACGAACCTGCTGGACAACATCACCACGGAGAAGTCCTTTACGCCGGACAAACCGGGCAACTTCACCGGCGGCAGCGTCAACGTCAAGACCAAGTCGCTTCCCGAGTCCTTCACCATGTCTTTCTCCACGTCCACGAAGTACAATTCCCAGTCTTCCTTCAAGGACATGTTGAGTTACGACGGCGGTGAATACGATTTCCTGGGAATCGACGACGGCACCCGGGATATACCCCTGCCCCTTCAGAATCCCGAGTTGGATATACCCAGCATTACCAGTGCGTTCCGGGACCCGGAAGCCGCCCAGTTGCTGGATCTCTATTCCAAGTCGTTCGCAGACAAGTCGATGACGCCGACCACAATAAAAGGCGGACTCGGTCAGAGCTACTCATTTTCGATGGGAAACCAGACGACGGTTTTCGACCGCCCGTTCGGGATGTTGGGAAGCGTGAGTTACAATCGAAACATTTCGGCGTACGAGAACGGCGTTTCCGGNATATGGAAACGCGTGTCCAGGGAATCCGAGGGGCTGAACAGAGAGCGGTTCGCNACGGACATGAGCGGTTCCGANGAGGNGCTCTGGGGCGGACTNTTAAACGCCACCTACCANCCGAGCATCACGCACGAAATCGGCGCCAANGTGCTCTACAATCGCAGCGGTGAGAAGCTGTCCAGGTTTCAGACCGGCGCCTGGCCTTCCTCCCTGCCCGGCGACAACGTTCGGTACGAGACCCGCGTGCTGTCCTTTATCGAGCGTGAAATGCGTTCCCTGCAGTTCCGCGGCAAACATGTCCTTCCGTCCGTATCCAACATGGAAATCGAGTGGACCGGCGCTTTCATCAGGTCCACGCAGGACGAACCGGACCTGCGCTACTTTACCAACGAGTTCCAGACGGTCGACGCGGCCGGCGAAGGAACTCCCGAAGTGGACAGCTATACCATCGCGCTCTCGAACTACGCGGCACCGACGCGATACTTCAGGAATCTGGAAGAATCGAACAGGGACTTCAGGCTGGACCTGACGCTGCCTTTCTCCCAGTGGTCCGGACAGACCGCTCGCCTCAAGGTAGGCGGCGCATACCTGGACAAGGACCACACCTTCCGCGAGAGACGCTTTTCCTTCTTCCAGGACGACTTGCAGTACAGGAACGATCCATCAGTCTTCTTTTCCTCCGATCGCACCGGGATACTGCCGGCCGAGCTCCAAACCACCCCCGGCTTTACCCGGTTCGGGAATTTCGTGTCCGAGGATTCCAAACTCAGAAACAATTACGACGGTGATCAGCAAATCGGCGCCGGTTACCTGATGCTGGATCTGCCGCTCAGCAGGCAACTCAAGGTCGTTGGCGGCGTCCGCTACGAGTCCACCCTGCTGGACGTGACCAGCCACGACGCTTTGCTTTCGCCAGGCAGCCTGGACGAGAAGGACTGGCTGCCGTCNATGAACGTGGTGTACCAGGTCGTGGACGACATGAATGTACGAGGCGCTTTCAGCCGTACCCTGGCCAGACCTTCGTTCCGCGAACTTGCGCCGTTCGCTTCCTTTCTCTTCGTCGGCGACTACACTTTCGTCGGCAACAGCGAGTTGAAGCGAACCCTAATCGAGAATTACGATCTCCGGTGGGAGTGGTTTTCACGGCCCGGCGAGATATACGCCCTCAGCTATTTTTACAAGAAGTTCGAAAACCCGATCGAGCGCGTAATTGTAACCACGAACGGCGAAATCCAGTTTCAGAATGTCGACAATGCATATGTTACGGGCGTGGAAATGGAATTCCGGAAGCAGCTCGACCAGGTCCATCCGTTTTTGAGCAACTTCCAGATCGGCGGAAATCTCTCCCTGGTCAGGTCCCAGGTGGATATCGCGCAGTCGGAACTCGCCATTATTCGAGCTCTCGATCCAACCGCCGGGGACTCCCGAAAATTGCAGGGCCAGTCACCCTACGTGGTAAATATCGATGTCATGTACGACAACCTCGATACCGGGACCCTGGTCAGCGTTCATTACAACGTGTTTGGCGAAAGACTGGCCGAGGTCAGCACGGGCGGAACGCCGAACGCCTTCGAACAGCCCGCGGGCATGCTCGATTTCACGGGCTCGCAGCGGCTAGGAGACCGGGTGACGCTGAAGTTCTCGGCCAAGAACCTCCTCGATCCCGACATCAAGAAAGTCCATCCCTTCAACAACGCGGAGTTCATCCGCAGCCTCTACAAGCGGGGAAGAACGTTTACCCTGGGTCTCTCATACGGGATATAGCGCAGAATGACGACTTGCGGGGACGCTCGACCTTTTCAATCTCAACTGCCAGCTCAATTAAGGAGGAGTAGTATGTTTCGGCGGAATGCCATCGTTGCAATTTTGGTATCGTTGTTTTTTCCAGTCCTCGCAGAAGCACAATCCAACCCGGTTGTCACAGTCACGGACTCGGACATCATGGGCAACGTGACCTTCACGTCGAACAACACGTACCTGCTCTCGGGCCTGGTGTTCGTGGAGGATGGCGAGACGCTGACGATCGAACCCGGCACGGTGATCAAGGCGCGTCCGGCGAACGCCGACGGTGTGATCTCGGCATTGATTGTAGCGCGCGGCGGTAAGATCTTTGCTGACGGTACGGCGATGGATCCCATCATCTTCACGGCCGAGGCCGACGATGTGGACGATCCGGACGACATCCTGCTCACCTCGGAAGCGGCCTCGCGGGGGTTGTGGGGCGGCGTGATCATCCTGGGCAAGGCATCGATCAACGCGGCCACGGGCGTGAACAACATAGAAGGCATAGACACGACTGAGCCGCGGGGTATCTACGGCGGCGGCTCGTTTCCTGACGATAACGACAACTCGGGCGTGTTTCGCTACGTGTCGATCCGCCACGGCGGCGCTCGGATCGGAGCGGACAACGAGATCAACGGTCTGACGATGGGCGGCGTGGGCCGTGGCACGACGATAGAGCACGTGGAGGTGTTCTACAACCAGGACGACGGGTTCGAGTGGTTCGGGGGCACGGTTAATACGCGCTACCTGGTGTCGGCCTTTGCCGGCGACGACAGCTTCGATTACGACGAGGGATTTCGCGGTGAGCACCAGTTCTGGTTCTCTATCCAGGATCCGGCCGTCGGCGATCATGCCGGCGAGCACGACGGCGGCACCAAGCCGGAGGATGGCAGGCCGTACGCCAGTCCCACGATCCTGAACGCCACGTACATTGGGCGGGGCGCTTCCTCGACGGGGGGCAAGGCGAATAACGCCCTGATCTTCCGCGACAACGCGGGGGGCATGTATTTCAACAGCATCTTCACCGAGTTCCAGGGCCGGATGCTGTCGATCGAGGACATCGATGGCAATGCGGGCACGGACAGCCGTGCGCGTCTTGAGGCCGGCGANCTTGCGTTCCAAAACAACATCCTGGGCGCCTTCGGCGCGGGCAACACGCNGTCGCAACTCGCCGCCGATTCCGAGGATCACACGGCCAGGGTGCTTTCAGANCCCGGNAACATGANCCGAATCGNAGATCCTCAATTGCAGGGCATCAACTGGGACCGCAACCGGGGGCTGGACCCGCGTCCCGGTACCAACAGTCCCGCCTGGGATGCGAGCAAGCTCAAGGAAGAGCCGCGGAGCACCGGATTCTTTAAGGACGTCGATTACGCAGGGGCATTCGGTACGGAGAACTGGGCGGCGGACTGGTCGGCCCTCGCGGACCTGGGCTATTTCAGCACCGCGCCTCCACCCGAGCCGCCGGAGCCCGGGGAACCGGTAGAAGAAGCGCCGGACGCGTTCAGCCTGTCGCAGAACAGTCCGAACCCCTTCGGCATGACCACGAATATAGAGTACGCAGTATCGTCGACGAGTCACATACTGATCGAGGTGTACAACATTCGGGGCCAGCGGGTAGCCATCGTCCTTAACGATATCAGGCTTCCGGGGCATTACTCGGAGATATGGGACGCCCAGCACCTTTCAAGCGGCGTATATTTCTACCGCTTCGAGGCTACGGCGGATGGGCGGACCGCCCACGTATTCAACAGGAAGATGACGCTTCTGAAGTGATCCTGAAGCCGGCATAGTGGGCCGCAACCGGTATACTTCACCGTTGCGGACCGTTTAGAGAGTCGATCGGGGCCTCGCGTATGTACTTATGCGGGGCCCTGTTGTTTTGAACGGCGTCCGCCGGGGTTGACGCGGTACGGGGCCACATCTATTTTTAACACGTTGCCCCCGTTGTATCAATCCCCTATCCAGGACTATCGGATGACCGATCGCGCCCGGGGACGCCGGATTGACCGGCGCCGTTTGCTGGACTTACTGTTCGGCCGCCTGGCCGCGCTGGGCGGTATCGTGCTGATACTGACCATACTGGCAGTCTTTGCCGTGATACTGTGGGTTATTTACCCCTTGTTCCTGTCGCCCGCGGAATTCCGCTGGGAAACCCCCGGTCCCGAAGGAATCGAGTCCGTATACGGCATCCTGCCGCTGATCTTCGGGACCCTGAAAGGCGCGGTGTACACCCTGCTTTTCGCGGTGCCCGTTTCGGTGCTCGCCGCGCTCTACGCGTCGCAGTTTCTGCCGCGGTCGCTAAAGGAAAACCTGAAACCGCTGGTGGAAATCATGGCCGCGGTACCGAGCGTCGTGCTCGGGTTTATCGGCGGCATCTGGCTCGCACCGTTCCTGGCGTCCCACGTCTTCGCACTCTTCCTCGCGCCGGTATT
>JGIcombinedJ30088_10003280_pt1 | contig 15039 bp, 12 predicted proteins | sample PinacodermPK_FD_30088 | JGI IMG/M metagenome (IMG submission 30088)
CTGCATGACGCCGGCGTCCGCTTCGCCTTTGGGCATCCCGGCGGGGAAGTGCTGGAGCTGATCGACGCGCTCGAAGGCGCGGGCATTCGGTTCGTCCTGACCGGCCACGAATCCACGGCGGCGTTCATGGCCGCCGCCGCGGGTCGGCTGACCGGAATCCCCGGGGTGTGCGTAGCGACCCTGGGCCCCGGCGCCTGCAACCTGGTCCTTGGCGCCGGTACCGCCTACCTGGACCGGGACCCGGTACTGGCCATTTCCGCGCGGACGGCGACCGGGCGGCACCACCGCAGCAACAAGCAGAACCTGCCCCTGGTCGATCTGTTCAGGCCCATCACCCGCTGGTCCGTCGACCTGGAAGAAGCCCGGGTCGAAGACACCGTCAAAACCGCCCTGTCCGTCGCCGCCGGCCCGCCGCGGGGCCCGGTCTACCTGGCCCTTCCGTCCGACCTGGCGGGGAAGCCGGTCTCTGACGATTCCGCGAATCGGGATGCCGGTCCCGATCCTGTTCTCCAGGAAACCGCCGGGCAGGCCGGACCAGGCCGTCCGCCTCCGCCGGTCCAGGCGGACGAATCCGATCTTCCCCGTATACTCGCCAGCCTGAACGGCGCGGAACGACCCATTGCCGTAGTCGGCATCGCGATGGACGGCCCGGGGGACGCGCCGGCCGTGCGCCGTTTCCTTCGGGACACGGGCATACCCCATACCACGACCGTGCAGGCGAAGGGGATCGCGGACGAACGAGGGAAGGGATTCCTGGGCACGATCGCGCCGGCCGCGGGCGAAGACCGCATTATCGAACGGATCGAGCAAAGCGACTGCGTCCTGGGCATCGGTTTCGATCCCGTGGAGATCTCCCGGCTCTGGCACTTCGACGCACCCTTGCACGTGGTCTCCAACGCCCCCGTGAGCTTCGGCGCCTACAGCCCACCCGCTTGCTGCGTGGGTGACGTCTCCGTCCTGCTGGACCGCATCGCGGCGGAGTACACCGGGCGAAGCGCGTGGACGGACGACGATATTCGATACCTGCGCGCGCGGGTCGACGCGGTGTACCACCCGCCGGCGACGGCGGGACCGGGCGGCATGTCGCCCTATCACCTGGTCGGCGTCCTGCAAGACGCCCTGCCGGAGGACGTCATCGTCGCGTCGGACGTGGGAGCCCACAAGAACGTCATGGGTCAGCGATGGCTGGCGCCCGGGCCGGACACCTTGCTCATGTCCAACGGACTTTCTTCCATGGGTTACGGCGTAGGCGCGGCCATGGGCGCCGCGATGGTCCATCCCGACCGTCCCGTCGCAGCCGTGACCGGCGACGGCGCCTTCGCCATGATGGTACAGGAACTCGAAACCATTAATCGGACCGGTATGGCGCCCCTGCTCGTCGTCCTGTACGACGCTTCGCTGGCCGTCATCAAGATCGCCCAGCAGGCGCGGGGGCTGCCCGAGACCGGCGTCGATTTCGCACCGGTGGACTGGGTCAGGGTCGCCGAAGGATTCGGGGTCGGCGCGGAGACCGTCCATACACTGGAAGAAACCCGCAACGCCGTCGCAGGGTGGGTGCGCGACCGCGAAGCGCGTGTCCTGGTCGCCCACGTGGATGAGTCTTTGTACACCGGGTTGAAGTACTGAACGGTATCCCGGGTTCAGATACAAAATAAACGTGGCGCTCCCGGTCCCGTATTTTATATTGTACCCGCCCGTAGGGTTCCGGCCTATGCCTTCCGGAACATCATCCTGAAATCGTACCTTGCAAACAGGGAGTAAGAAGGGACCATGGGGCCCGACTTTACGCTGATTCTTGCCGTGGTACTCGGCCTTTACATGGCCTTTTCCATTGGCGCGAACGACGTGGCGAACGCCATGGGTACCTCAGTGGGCTCCAAGGCGCTCACCATCAAGCAGGCCATCCTCATTGCCGGGGTGCTCGAATTCCTCGGCGCCTTCCTGGTAGGCGGACAGGTCACCAAGACCGTGCGGGGAGGCATTCTCGACCCGCAGATCTCCGCAGCTGCACCCGAACTCGTCGTCTACGGCATGCTCGCGGCGCTAACGGCCGCTGGAACGTGGCTCGTTGTCGCGTCCCGGCTGGGCTGGCCGGTGTCGACTACCCACTCGATCGTGGGCGCCATCGCCGGTTTCGGCATCGTCGCCTTCGGCGTCAGCGTCGTGCAGTGGGATCAACTGATCCAGATCGTGGCTTCCTGGATCGTGTCACCCCTCCTGTCGGGCATCCTGGCCTACCTGATTTTCAGCGCGATAAAGTGGACGATCCTCCGCCATCCGGACCCGGTGCGGCGGACCCGGAAGTGGGCGCCGCTTTACATATTCTGCGTCGTCATCGTGATTTCGCTGGTCACCCTGTTCAAGGGGCTTAAGAATATAGACCTGGATCTTTCCCTGATGGAATCCCTGCTCTGGTCCAGCATCCTGGGCCTCTTCGCGGTGATCGCGGGCCACTATTTACTTGGCATGATCGGTAACCGGAGGGCAGCCGAATCCGAGGATCCGTCCTCTGGCGATGGGCAAATGGCCGTGGTCGAGAAGATGTTTGGCGTGCTCCAGATCATGAGCGCCTGCGCCGTGGCCTTCGCCCACGGTTCCAACGATGTGGCGAACGCCATCGGACCGCTTGCGGCGGTGGTGAATATCAGCCAGTCGGGCGTGGTCAACCCCGAGTCCCAGGTACCCAGCTGGCTCCTGCTGGTCGGCGGCGTCGGCATCGTCATCGGGCTGGCGACCATGGGATACCGCGTCATGGCGACCATCGGGACCAGGATCACGGAACTGACGCCCACCCGGGGCTATGCGGCCGAGTTCGCGGCGGCTGTTACTATTGTCCTGGCCAGCCGCCTCGGCCTGCCCATTTCGACGACCCAGACCCTGGTCGGCGGCGTCATGGGCGTGGGCCTGGCCCAGGGCGTCAAGGCCCTCGACCTGAGCATCCTCGGAAGAATCGCGGCGTCCTGGATCATCACCGTACCCGTCGGCGCCCTGCTGGCAATCGTCTTTTTCTACATTTTCCGGGCCATACTGTAAGCCAGTATCGGGCCCTGGCCGGCCCGTCTNAGACACCGATACCCCGGGCAATTCTTCATGAACGAAACACCCCTGAACGCCATTGAACCGGAAGGNCCNTCCGCTCCGCCCCGACTCAGGTACACCCTCGTTTCCACCGCGCTGATCCTGGGCGCGTACCTGGTGCTGCAAATCGCCGCCACCGTCGCGGCGATGGCCATACTGGGGCTGGACCCCGCGGCGCGCATGGGTGACCTGGTCGCCCTGGGCGTAATCTTCTCCGCCGTACCCTGCACTTTCCTGGTCTTACACGCCCTCGGTCTCGCGCGGGGCGTCGACCCGAAATCCTGGCTGGCTCTTGTTCCGGTCCGTCCCGCGGCCCTGCTTGGCTGGCTGGTTTTCGCCGTTTTGCTGCTGCAACTCGCCGACCTGGTCACGGTCGAACTCGGACGCTCGCCCGTGCCGCCGGTGATGGAAACGATCATGGAAACCACGCGATACACNACGCTGCTCTGGGTCGCGCTCGTGATCGCCGCGCCGGTTTTCGAAGAAGCGCTGTTCCGGGGGTTTATGTTCGAAGGGCTGCGCCGGACGAGGATTGGCGCGTGGGGTACGATCGCGGTCACAACGCTGTTGTGGACGCTGCTGCACGTCGGCCAGTACGACCAGTATTTCCTCGTGCTGATCGCGCTGATCGGCATCCTGCTCGGCTTCGCCCGGGAACGCACCGGTTCGCTTTATGTCCCTCTCGCCATCCATGCGGTCAACAACCTGCTTAGCATCCTGCAGTTGTCGGAGGAACGGGTCACGCTCGTCAACGGCCTGTTCTGACGCGGTCCGTTGCGGTACTGAAGGGAGGTCGGTTCCGGGGGCGGCCTGGTCTCAGACGCCGAGGGCCTTCTTGTTCTCGGGGGTCAACTTGGTTATCGTGCGCTTGAACTTGTAGTGGCCTTCTTCCGACTTGACGGGTTTGACCAGCAGCACGGTCTGGATCTGCTCTTCCTGGTCCTTGTCGGTCCCCTTGGCCATCTTGGCCGCAAAGCTTCTGTCCTTAGCCATTTTCTCGATCCTCCGCTACGGAGTCCGCGCGTTCCTCGCGGCGACGCGCTATGTCGCAGACCCCTTCCGCCTGTGTTCATGCCAGTTTGTCTTCCGACGAAAATATACGTGGGAGGGAGGTCGAAAACAAGCAAAATGTCTACCGTGTCGTTTCCGGGCCGTCATGCCATGGTATACGGGCTGAAGGCGCGATCGCGACCGGCGCGCCTTCACCGCTTTTCCATAGACATCGGTTTCAATCCGCCGTATCTTGCAACCGATTTTGTGGAGATCGGAGTTGACCACGCGGTCAACTGAATCACGGACGGCGGCGCGCGGCAAACCGGACCCGAGGAGATCGGAGTTGACCATGCAGGCACCGGCATCAAGTACGGCGGCGCGCGGCAAACCGGACCTGAGGAGCCTGACGCTGCCGGAGATCTCGCGGATCGTCGCGGAGATGAACGAACCGGCCTACCGGGCCGGCCAGATCGCCTCGTGGGTATACAAGAAAGCCGTGGGCTCATTCGAGGAAATGTCCAACCTGTCCCGATCGTTCCGGGCCGAACTTTCGGACCGCGCCTGCCTGAACCCGTTGACCATCGTCCAACGGTCGAAGTCACGCCACGGTCCGACCATGAAGTACCTGTTCGAACTCGGGGACGGCCAGAAGGTGGAGACGGTGTTGATCGGCGGTTCGCGGCGCAACACGCTCTGCATCTCCACGCAGGTGGGATGCGCCATCGGCTGCCGTTTCTGCGCGAGCGGGCTGGAGGGCCTGGCGCGCAACATGACGTCGGCCGAAATCGTCGACCAGGTCGTCCAGGTCAGGAAGCTGGCCGGTGATGACCGTCCCATAAACAACATCGTCGTAATGGGCATGGGGGAGCCGCTCGCCAACTACAGCCAGGTGCTCAGGGCCGTACGGATCATCAACGCCGATTGGGGACTCGGCATCGGCGCCCGCAGAATCACGCTGTCCACCAGCGGCCTCGTTCCCAAGATCTACCAGCTGGCCGACGAGAAGATCCAGTTCGAGTTGTCCGTGTCCCTCCATGCCGCCGACGACCGCACCCGTTCCGAGATCGTCCCCATCAACCGGCGTTATCCCCTCAAGCAGCTCATGAAGGCCTGCCGCCACTACACCGGGGTGACCGACCGGATCATCACCTATGAGTATGTCCTGCTCAAGGGCGTGAACGACCGGTTCCAGGACGCGGAACACCTCGTTCGGCTGCTGAAAAAGGACAAATGCAAGCTGAACCTGATTCCCTATAACCCGGTGCGCGGCCTGCCCTACGAAACCCCCGACGAATACCGCCGGACGGTCTTTGCGGATGCGTTGCGGGCGGGCGGACTGCACTTGACCATGCGGCGGGAACGCGGCAGGGACATCGACGCGGCATGCGGACAACTGCGCCTTGCCGAATCCCGGTAGGCGTAGACAGACGACTGGCCGCGGGAGCGACGGTGGATCGCCGATGGAACAGGCGGACCAGGCGGACCAGACGGACCAGGCGGGCCAGACGGACTGGCTGACCGAAGGATCGCCGATGGAACAGGCAACCTCACCCCGGATCCTCGTGATCAGACCCGACCGGGTCGGTGACGTGGTGCTGTCTCTGCCTGTGATCAACGCCCTCCGGCATCGCTGGCCGGAAGCCTACCTCGCCATGATGGTACATCCCTACACCCGGGCCGTGGCCGAAAGAAACCCCGGTCTCGACGCCGTGATCGCAGACAACCCGGATGACGGTCATCGCGGCCCGGCGGGTTTCCTGGAACAGGTGCGGCGCCTCAGGTCCCATCGATTCGACACGGCCCTGATGCTCATGCCGACCATGCGCCATGCCTGGATGCTCTTCCTGGCAGGCATTCCGCGCCGCGTCGGCGTGGGCCGGACGATCTACCAGGCGCTGACCTTTACGCGGTCGATCAGCCGCGACGGTTACGAACTCCTCCGGCACGAATCGGACTACTGTCTGGACCTGGCCCGTGCCTGCGACGCCCGGGAGCCGGGTAGGGGGACCCTGATCGAGGTAAAGGAGCGGGAGCGGATTGAAGCCCGCGCGGTACTGGACTCGCCAGAAGGGATACCGGTCATCGGCATTCATCCCGGTAACGGCGGGAACGCCCCGAACTGGACGGCAGAGCGGTACGGCGCACTGGCAAAATGGTTGCAGGACCGCCATGGCGCGAAGATCGTCGTCACCGGCAGTGCGGAGGAAGACGGTCTCGCCCGGACGATCGTGTCCGCGCTGGACGGCCCCGCCCTTTCCCTTGCGGGGCGGCTTTCGCTGGACGAACTCATCGCGGTGATCGGTGAAATGGATCTCCTGGTGTGCAGCAGCACGGGTCCCATGCACCTGGCGGGCGCGCTGGGCGTCCCCACGGTATCCACCTTCTGCCCGCTGCCCGCGAGGTCGCCGCAGCGGTGGCGGCCCCTGGGCGGACGGGATATAAACCTGCTGCCGCCCGACGGGCAGTGTCCGACCTGCGAACGCGGTCCCCTATGCGACCTTACCGGCATTACCGTGGATATGGTCGTTGAGGCGGTGGGCGAACAACTGGGATAAGCCGCAAGCCGGCCCATTCCTTCCGTTAGAACCCGTACCTTGTGGGCGTGATTCAATGACCCCGTCCGAAACCCCATCCCGCATCCTGGTCATCCGGTTCAGTTCAATGGGCGATATCGTGCTGACCTCGCCGGTTACGCGAGCGGTTCGCAGGATCTGGCCCGACGCGGAAATCGACTTTCTTACGCGTTCGGAATACGTCGGCCTGGCTCGCGCATTGCCCGGCGTAAGCGAGGTGGAGCGCCTGGAACCCGTGAAGGGGCGCCCCCGCCTCATCTCCCGCATANGGCGAAGAAAATACGACCTGGTGATCGACCTGCATGGAAACCTGCGCAGCCGGCTGGTGTCGCTGGCTGGCAACGCGGGGCGGGTCGTCCGGTACGACAAGCGCCGGCTCTCCCGGATGGCCATCGTTCGAAAGCCCGGCGGTACCGCGGTTGTACCCCATACGGTCGACCGCTACCTTGCGACACTCGATCGGCTCGATCCAGTCGGTGCGTCCCATCGTGATGGCGCACAGGGCGCACAAGAAAAGAGGCTGCCGGGACTGAATGTCGACGCCCGGGCGGTGGCGTGCGTGGAGGAACGGCTGGCGGATGCCGGTATCGGCCCTGGGGTCCCGGTACTCGGGGTGGCGCCGGGCGCCTCGCACGGACCGAAACGCTGGCTTCCGGAGCGGTTTGCCCAGGTCGCCGAACACGTGGCGGAATCCCGCGACATGAGGGTGTTGCTTCTTGGCAGCGAGGAGGACCGTACCGTCACAGGCGAGGTGGCCCGCGCCATGAAGAGCCCGGCCGTGGACTGGACCGGGACGACAGACCTCTCGCTGCTTCCCGCGGCCGTGCGGCGATGCGGACTGCTGGTCAGCAACGATTCCGGTCCCATGCACGTGGCTACGGCCGTGGGAACGCCGGTCGTCGGCGTGTTCGGCGCCACACATCCCAGGCTGGGGTTCGCCCCCCTTGGACCGGCGGACGCCGTCGTAACGCTCGACCTTCCCTGCAGTCCCTGCAGCCTGCATGGGAACCGGGCATGCCGCTACGGTACCCATGCGTGCATGGAGGATCTCGAACCACGGCGTGTAATCGAGGAGGCGGAACGACTGATATAGGATTGATGGCGTGATTGAACGCAGATTGTCGGGTCGATGTGCGGCGCTATTCGTCGGAACCGTATTCCAGAAGCGAAAATACAGGGCGGCCGTCCAGACGCTTGCGGCCGTCAAGGAAGGATAATTCGATCAGGAATCCCACGCCGGCCACGATCCCGCCCGCGTCCTCGACCAGCTGGCAGGCCGCCGCCGCCGTTCCCCCCGTGGCCAGCAGNTCGTCTACGATAAGCACGCGATTCCCTGGTCCGACGGCGTCCAGGTGCATTTCGAGGGCGTCCGTGCCGTATTCCAGGTCGTATTCGATCCGACGGGTCTCCGCGGGGAGTTTTCCCGGTTTGCGAAGAGGGACGATACCCATACCCATATGGTAGGCCAGCACCGGCGCCAGGATGAACCCCCGGGCCTCGATGGCGGCCACGAGATCGATGGATTTGTCCGCGTACTCTGTGACGAAACGATCCACCGCCATACGAAACGCGGACGGATCCTTGAAGAGCGTGGTCACGTCCTTGAAGTTGATCCCGGGAATGGGAAAATCGGGGACGTTGCGGATCTTCTGCTTGAGTGCTTCCAAATTCACACCTCGATTCTGAAAAAAGGCCTGGCGGGACAACTATCACACCAGCATTCTTCGGGTGGCGCATGGGCCCGGACGATTCGATCCAGGACCGTGATCTACTGGTCGCATATAGATCGGTAGACTGTTACCTTCAGCGGTCGAATTCCCGCGTCCAGTTCTGCACGATGGTCAGAACGGGCTGTGCTTCTTCGGCGTTGGTTACGAGGATGAACTTTTCCCCATCGGGGGTTACGTCGTAACCGGAAAATCGCAGGTTCTCGGCACCGGACCGGAGCCCGTCGAAGAGCGCTTCAGGCTGGCCGAATCGAAACCCGGAGCCCTCCAGGAGAGGAACCGCCATCATCCGGTTGTCTTCTACGTAGAACAGTTCTTTTCCCGTCGGACTCCAGTGGGGAGTCCAGCCACCGTTGACCGACACTTGCCATTTCCCCAATCCAGAGGGGAACCGGGTCACGTACACTTCCGGACTGCCACCCTGGTCCGACACGTGTGCCAGATACCGGCTGTCCGGTGAAAGTGCCGCCTGCCATACCCGGGTATGTTCCTCCTCAAATTCCTCCGGCTCGGCATCCGGTTCCGTCGAAACGTATTGTATCTTCATCCCATTGGAGTAAACCAGGTATTTCCCATCCCTGGACAGAATCGGCGCCCATCCTTTCAGAGTATCGGCGGTGAAAGGCGCCATACCGTCCATCACCTCGAGATCCATGCGAACGAGGAGTCCCTGGCGTCGAAAACGGCCCTGATTCAAGCGCGGCGAAACCGCGAATACAACCGATTCACCGTCGGGTGTGAAGGTCACTTTGCTGTAATCCCAGTCGGCGAAGGTAAGCCGGCTTCCGGCGCCGCTTGTGAGGTCGTATTGCCACAGCGCTCCCTGGCCGTCTGCCACGCTTTCCACCACGACTCGACCTTCGCCGGGTGACAGGACCGGCTGGCCGATCCAGTCCTGCGAATTGCCGATGACCCGGTCGATTCGACCGCTGCGGTCCACCAGGGTCAGTTGCTGTGGGGACCGAAGTGACTGCCGGTACACCATGACGCCGTCATCGGAAAGGCTAACCGTATTGACGTGTCGGACGATTGGAAAAGCTTCGCCAGTCAGTTCCCCGGATTGGGGCGAAAAGGGTACGGCCCACAGGTCTCCATCGGCCTGCGCCGATTCCCTGTAGAACAACAGGTAGCCGGCCGCATATCCGGCAAGGGTAAGAAACTCGCCTTCAAGGGGCAGCGTGCGCTGCCCGCCGCCCGGAGATTCCGCTACTATACGGGATGAAACGATGTGCGCCGCGGATATGGCCTGATTCAGATCCGGGTTTCCCCGGTACTTTTCACTCAGAACGGCGATCTCTTCCATATCGTCGGATGTCCGAGCCACCGCGTACAGCCGCAGGTTATATTCGGCCAGGCTGACAGGCGTCAGGTACCCCAATTCGGATCCTTCGATGTCCGGTCTCGTCAGAAGAACCGGATCGCCTCCGTGCTCGGTCACCGAATACAGGCCAACGCCGGGTGATCGACCTACCATGCTGAAGAGTATTTGTCCGTCGCCGCCCCAGGATATACCCGTCAACCGCAAATCCGGCAGATCACATATACGTACCTGTCCGCCACCATCTGCCATGACCTTCCAGATCGTTCGCCTGACCAGGTAGCCGATATACCGGCTGTCTGGAGACCAGAACACTTCATTGACATCATCCGTGCCCGGTATCTCCCGTCCTTCGACCTGGTCCAGCGACCGCACCCACAGGCGCTTATCGTAGACATAGGCCAGGCGCGTACCATCCGGGGAGATTGCTACATTGCCCCGCCCCAGATTGTCCAATGTAACCTGGAACTTGCGGACAGGTTCGGGCGCTGGTACCTGGAACCATCCCAAAACTGCCGCGAGCCCCAGGACGGCGGCGGCTAGACCCAGTACACAGGCAGCGAGCACACTCCGGCTTCGGAGGATGGACTCCGCCGATCCCGCCTTCGATGCGCCCACCGCAAATCCGGCCGCCGGCGCCGATTTGAATTCTTCCCGGCTGTCGGCCAGGTCATGGCCGACGTCGAGTATGGACTGGTAACGGGCGCGAGGGTCCTTGCCCAGGCAACGACGGACGATTCGGTTCAGCGAGGGGGGCACGTCACGGTTGTATTCGCCTACGGCTTCCGGCTCGTCCTTCAAGGTACTGCTGATGATGGATACGTAGTGGTCCCCCGTAAAGGGCCGGCTGCCCGTAAGCGCCTCGTACATCATGACGCCCAGGCTGAATATGTCGCTCCGATGATCGCCGTGGCTGCCGGTCGCCTGTTCGGGAGACATGTACGCGGGTGTACCGATTACGGTACCGGCCTGCGTCAGGCTCATCGTAGGGGCGTCGTTTTCGCCATCGTCCGAGCCGCCGGGCGTAATCCGGGCCAGGCCGAAGTCCAGCACTTTCGGCGCGCCGTCTTCCGTGACCATGACGTTCGCCGGTTTCAGGTCGCGATGGGCCACACCCCGCTCGTGGGCGTGATCCAGGGCGTCCGCAATGGGCAGGAACCAGTCGAAGAACGTATCGAGGGGGAGGGGCTTCCCGGAGAGGTGTTCGTGAAGGGGCCGTCCGGACACGTATTCCATGGTAATGAAGTTAATGGTACGGCCGCTGTCGCCTCGTTCGCCGTCCTTGCCGGCACGGTCGTCTTCCAGGCGCGCCTCTTCGGTGGCGAAGACCTGGGCGATATTCGGGTGGTTCAGCTTGGCGGCCGCCTCGGCCTCCACACGGAACCGCTGCAGCAGCACCGGGTCGCGGGCCAGGTCCTCCGGCAGCACCTTGAGGGCGACTTTCCGTTTCAGGCGGGTGTCCTCGGCCAGGTAGACCTCGCCCATGCCGCCCTTCCCGAGGCTTTTTTCGATACGGTAATGCAGGATGGCGTCGCCCTGCCGCATGTCCCTTGCTCCGTTTCAGATACTGGTCCGTCTAGTCCACCTCGTGGACGTCGGGATCGGCGAGCAGATCGCCATAATCGACACAGGACTTCAGCGGCGTGCCGAACTGTGCGGAAAGTTCCGCGTCGTCATGGGTCCTCCGGGAGCGGACGGCGGTGACGTCGGCCCCGGTCACGGCCTTGAAGGCGTCGATGTGCGCCCCGGCCACCCAGCCGAGGCCGACGATCCCTACATTCAGATGGTTCACGGTCATCCTCCGGAATGCTGCAGCTTGTTCAGCATGTCCATCCAGCGGTCGTGGTCGGTTTCGAGCCTGGCGAGGGTAGTGCGGTCAAACATGAAGGGATATCCGTTTACCACCGCCTCGTGCCTGGCGGGATCGTCGGCGCAGCAGTCCGCGACGACCGCGGCCAGGAACCCGCGCTGTACGGCGGAAGCGGCGGTCAGAAGCACGCAGACGGAGGTCTCCAGTCCCGCAATCAGTATATAGGATTTACGCGCGCGGTGTAAACGGGATAATAGGTCCGGCTGAAGGAAGGCGTCGAAGGTCCGCTTGCGCAGGACGGGTTCGCCGTCCATTTCCACGGCGCAGGGCAGCACCTCCACACCCCGCGTGCCGCGGATGCAGGGTGTTTCCCCCTTGACCCGATAGGGCGTCATCCAGTCCGATCCGTCCGGTTCGAACTCCGCGCGCACGTGGACGACGTCGAGACCGGAAGCGCGGCAATATTCGAGCAGCCGCTCGACGTTCGACGGGAAATCGGGGAAGGGCCCGGCCGTCTCCTCCGGCCAGAAATCCCGCTGGACGTCGATGAGCAGCAGGACAAACCGGCGCCAGTCTTTCGGGTCCGCCATGAGCACTCCGTCGACAAGGAAGCATACCGGTATTCGTGGAAACGAACCGGACCAGGGTTTTTGAACTACAGGACCGTAATCTAATTTCGCGGCGGGCTTCCTGCAAGACGAAATACCCGTCCACGCGGCAGTCTCAGGGCGGTGCCGGCTCAGGGTCAAACAAAGACGCGATTTGTGTCTTCCCACGCTTGACATTCCCATGGGCCGATATAGATTAAACGGTAACCCTGTTCTACGGCGCGGGCGTCGTCCCGCGTCGAATCTTTTTGTGGTAAACCTTACATGAATTTCGATCCTCGGAAACTGTTCGAAGACGGTTTCATCGTGCTTCGTGGGGTGGTTCCCCCTGACTGGCTGGACCCGTTAAGGGACAGCTTCGAACGCATGGTGGATCGTCAGAAGGAAATCTGGGCCAGGGAAAGGAAACCGGACGATCCGCCCGGAGGCCAGTGGGCGGTCAGTTCCCAGCCCCGGCTGAACTTCGAATCCCTCGTGGACGAGGACACGGCCAATACCATGGCCTTCGGCCTGCACGAGCATACCATGGGGGTCAGCCGGCGCATCATGAACGCGAAAGCCGCGGGAAACACCGGTTTCTTCTTCATGTGCAACCCGTTGGAAGACCACGGTCCGGCGGCATGGCACCGGGACATACATCCCATCGACCAGGCGCCGCTCAGGGGCCTGCAGGATGACCTGCTGAACAACGCTCCCGGTTATCTACAGTGGAACATCCCGCTCTACAATGACAACGTGCTCTGGGTCGTGCCGAAGAGTCATCGACGGGGGAACACGGCCGAAGAAAACCGCTGCCTGGGACGGAATCCCCGCGAGGTACTGCCCGGCGCCGTCCAGGTCGAGTTGAATGCGGGCGACGGGGTGGTCTATACCAATACGATCCTGCACTGGGGGAGCAATTACAGCGCCCGGATGAGGCGCACCATCCACCTGGGCTACCGGTCCTACGGCGGTCCGGTCTTCCCCTACGTCAACCGCACCTTCAGGGATCTCTCCTTCACCGAATGCCTGCCCTCCGATCTGCAGGCCGTTTTCGAGGACGTCAAGCGCAGGTATGACGAGGAGTCAGACCTGATAGAGTCCATTTTCCGCGCCGTCATCGGCCGGGACGAGGACGCTTTCCAGGAAGGCCTTGCCGCGCTGCACCCCGGCGAAATCGGGCGTATCGTGTGCGTCGTGCTCCTGTCCAAGATCGTCTACAAGATGAAGTTCTCCGCACATCCCGTCCGGCCGCACTACGGCAGCGACATCTCGCACGACGAGGACCTGAAACCCCGGTTTGCCGACGGGGAACTGGACACCCTCTGGCAGCGCTTCGCCCCGCTCGACGGAATGATGCAGTCAGAAGCCGTGCAGTACGTNCCGGGGTTTCAATCGGACCCCATGCACTACTACTTCGAGGAAATGCCTTCCTNCCTGAGCGTGGACACTTTCATCGCAGGGTGGCGGAACAACTGAAGCGACGTTTTCGCCCCTAAAAAGGGAGTCCTGGATGAAGATCACATCCGTTGCAGTCTGGACCGTCGTCGTACCCACCATACCGGGCCGCGTCCACAGCCCTGAATACGCTGCGAAGGCCGGCTGGGACGAGGTCCCGAAGCACATCATCCGTGTCGATACGGACACCGGGTTCTCGGGCATCGGGGAGACCTGGCGCGGCGTACCCATCGAGGAGGTCAGGGAAGGCGCGGCGCTGCTGATCGGCCGCGACCCCGAGGACGTGGCCCCGCAGGATATCTTCGGACGGCGGGCCGAACGGGCGGGCGACGACATCACGGCAGGTACCGGTCCGGCGTACGACGCCTTCGAGATGGCCGTGCTGGACCTCGTGGGACGGGTCCGCGACCTGCCCGTGCACACGTTGCTCGGAGGCGCCGTCCGCGACCGTGTCCGCGCCGATTACTGGATGGGCCACCAGACGCCGGAGGACGGCGCCAGGGCCGTGGAACGAGGGATGCGGCAGGGGTTTACGGGNGTCAAGATCAAGTGCCGGCTCGAGGAACCCATGTACGAGCGCCTGAAGGCCATGCGCGACGTGGCGGGGCCCGGATTCAAGGTGACCGTGGANCCCAACGAACGGTTCTACACCGCCGCGCAGACCATCGAGCTGGCGGAGCGNCTCGAACCGCTGGGAAACGTGGAGGTGTTCGAGGACCCCATACCCAAGTCGGACATCGANGGNTACGAAGAGATCCACGGGGCCATCCCTTTCCCCCTGGCCATGCACCTGGGAGACGGGCCGGGCGTGGTCCGCGCCCTGCAGGCCGACGGNGGCCGGGGCGTGGTGGATTGCGTGAACCTGGGNGGCAGCATGTTCGGCTTCCAGCGCAATGCCGCCACGGCCGCCTCGGCCGGACTCCCGTGCTGGCATGGATCGGGAAACGACCTGGGGATTTCGGACACCTCCTTCGTCCATGCCGCGGCCGCGGCGCCGAACTGCACCATGGCGTCCGATTTCGTCGGCGGGTGGACCCGGGAGGACGACCTGATCCTCGAACCCATCACCTTCGTCGACGGCCACGTGCCCACGCCGATGAAGCCGGGACTGGGATGCGACCTGGATTACGACGCGCTGCAGCGGTATACGCAGGCTTACGAGGAACTGGATTGAAACCATTCCGATATCGACGAAAGGAGCGTCCATGCGGTTGATCGCCGCAGGCTGCGAATACTCGGGGGTCACGACGCTGATCGACGGCCTCTACACCTGGGGGAACGAGCGGGGCGTTCATCACCACCTGGACGACCACTTCACCATCCCGGACGCCTACCACCTCGACGAGGAGGAGCAGCAGGGCTTCATCGACATGCTGCCGGCCATAAAGGAAAGGTTTCAGCGGTTCCAGATCGTGTACCACGTCCGGCTGATGCACAAGTTCGATCACATCCTCCTGGGCGGGTTCCATATCGAGGAGATGGTGTACGGTCCCCG